>Ga0207695_10007689_pt1 | contig 13652 bp, 11 predicted proteins | sample KBSC54metaG_FD_184354 | JGI IMG/M metagenome (GOLD analysis project Ga0207695, IMG submission 184354) | Corn rhizosphere microbial communities from Kellogg Biological Station, Michigan, USA - KBS C5-4 metaG (SPAdes) (version 2) | ecosystem: Host-associated > Plants > Roots > Rhizosphere > Soil...
GCCGAACTGGATCGGATCCTGAACATCAACCTCAAGGGCGTCTACTGGGCCTGCGCAGCCGCCGCCCGGGTGATGGCCCGCCAGGGCCGCGGCTCGATCATCAACATCTCGTCCGGCGGCGCCGACTCCCCCAGCCCGGGCCTGTCGGTCTATTCGATGACCAAGGCGGCGGTGAACATGCTGACCCGCACCCTCGCCCATGAGGTCGGCGGCTCCGGCGTGCGGGTGAACGCGATCGCGCCCGGCTATGTCGCCACCAATCTCTCGATGCATCGCTTCCGCCGGCCCGACGGCACGATCGACGAGACGATCCGCGACCAGGTCTTTTCGCTCGCCGCGGCGCGCACCGTGCTGGGCCGCATCGGCGCGCCGCACGACATCGCCACCTCCATGCTCTTCCTGGCCTGCGACGCCAGCAGCTGGATGACCGGCCAGATTCTCCGACCCAACGGCGGCATGGTCATGCCCTGATGCGGGAGAAAGATCCGAGCGGATGACGGGGGACGGGGGCGACGATGAGGCGGGAGTCGCGACGCCGCCACTGACGGCCTGGACCGCTCTGGCGATCCTGGCCCTGTTCTACGTCCTGTCGGCGCTCGATCGCGGCCTCTTCGCCCTGATGTCGCCGTCGATCCAGAAGTCGATCCACCTCAGCGATGTCCAGCTCAGCCTGCTGCAGGGCGTGGCCTTCTCGCTGTTCTTCGGCGTGGCCGGATTGCCGATCGGCTGGGCGGCCGACCGGTTCTCGCGCCGCTGGGTGATCTTCCTGGGCGTGATCGTCTGGTCGATCAGCACCGCCGCCACGGGCCTGGCTTCGACTTTCCTGACCCTGTTCCTGCCGCGCGCCGGCATCGGCGCGGGCGAGGCGAGCCTGACGCCCAGCGCCCAATCGCTGCTGGGCGACCTGTTCCCGCGCCGCCGGCTCGCGTTTGCCGGCGCCGTCTATGGCATCTCGGCCAACGTGGGCACGGGCTTTGCCACCATCGTCGGCGGAAGCCTGCTCGCCACGCTCGGCGCGGCCGGCGGCCTGACCCTGCCGTTCCTCGGCCACCTTCTGCCATGGCAGGCTGCCTGCATCATCCTCGGCCTGCCTGGGGTGCTTCTGGCCTGGCTCGCGTTCCTGATCCACGAGCCGCGCCGCCAGTTGCCCGCGGCCGCGCGTGCTGAGGCGAGCACCTGGGGCGATCTCGCGGCCTTCGTGGCGCGTGAGCCCCGTCTTGTCATCCTGCATATGCTGGGTTTCCCGGTCGCGGCGGTGGCCATCTACACGACCGGCGCCTGGACGCCGATCTACCTGACCCGGCTCCACCACATGGGCATCGCCGAGATCGGCGTCGTGCTGGGCCTGACCACCGGCGTCCTCGGTATCGCCGGGAACCTGATCGCCGGCGCCGTCTGCGACTGGCTTACCCGTCGCGGCGTCCAGGATGCCTACTACCGGATGGGCGTCGTCACCTACATCATCGCCACGCCCGCCGGCGTCCTGGCGTTCGTCACCGGCTCGACGCCGCTGGCCATCGCCGGGCTCGCGGTCTTCGTCCTGATCGGCAGCTGTTTTGCCGGTTCCTCGACGGCTTCGCTCAACCTGATCACGCCGCCGCGTCTTCGCGGCAAGGTGTTCGCCTGCTTCTGGCTCTGGATGGCGGCAATGGGCGCCATGGGGCCGCTGGCCGCCGCCACCCTGACGCAGCAGGTGTTCCACGACCCGATGAAGATCGGATGGTCCGTGGCCATCGTGCTGGGCGTGTGCATGCCGTTGGCCGCCCTCGCGCTGGGCCAGAACATGGCCGCCTTCCGGCGCGTCGCGCGGGTGAACTAGGGCCTTATCCTGCCGACGCCCTTGGCCAGCCGAGACGCGTCCGAATCGTCCGGCCGAGCACCCATTCCTTGTCCGCGTCCGAGAGCGCCGGCGAGTCCCGCAGGCAGAACAGCGCCTCGGCCCAGGTGTGATGACCGCGCTCCTCGGTGTGGTCGCTCGCCCACATCAGGCGCTGCGGCCCGAACGCCTCGAGCGCCCGTTCCAGATGCGGAGTGAGGTCGGCGAACGGGTAGGCCTGGCGCGACAGCCGGGACGGTGCGCGGGACCATTTCAGGGCGACGTTGGGATAGCGCGCCATCTCGAGCGCCGTCTCGAACGGTCCCTCCGTCTCCGGCCAGGCTCTGATCGGTACGCCGCAATGGTCGATCGTGATCCTGAGCTCCGGGAATTTCGCCAGCGACCTGAACAGCCTGCGCCCGTGCTCGTGCACGGTGATGAACACCGGGACGTCATGGGCGATCAGGGCGCCGAACAGGGCGTCGTATCCGCCGTCCTCCAGCGCGCGTCCGTCGTCGGGGCCGCGCAGGGTGATGCGGGCAGCCTTGGCGTGTGGCGACCGCTTCACCAGCTCGACCTGCGCCTCGAAGCCGGGATCGTTCGGCAGGATGCGCAGCAGGTGGGCGAGGCGATCGGGAAAGCGCCGCGACGCAGCCTCGGCGCCGGGGCAGATCGGGCGATAGCCGCCGCTTGGGAGGGGCTGGTTCGGGATCGGATGCCCGAGCTCGTCCAGGCCGGCGTATTCGTCGATCAGGACCGCCTGGATCCCGATGGCGTCCATGGCCGCAATCGCCGTCTCGACCTGGGTGACGTCGAGGTGGGCCTGACCGTCGACGATGTCCATCTTCCCACCTCTGGAGCGGCCATGATCCGACCGAGCGAACCCGGCGCTGCATCACCGACTTGCGAAAAGTCCGCTGACAACGTTCCATGCCCTGGTATGAGCGCGCATGGCAGACGGTAATATCACCAAGCAAACGGGGGGCGTGAGCGCCAAGCAATTGGCGAAGACCCTGCGCAGGGAGCTCCTGAAACTCAAAGCAGGGACGTTCTTCGGCTACGAGGACGATCTCCTGAGCCGCTTTTGCGTAAGCCGTCCCACACTTCGTCAGGCGGCCCGGGTCCTGGAACACGCTCAGCTACTCAACGTTCGCCGCGGTCCGAGTGGCGGCTACTACGCCGCCCGTCCCGATATTCAGTCGGTCATCGACGCCGCCGCTCTCTACCTGCATGAACGCGGCACCCGCCTGCACGATCTTGTCGACGCCGCGAAAGGGCCAAATCCGATCGTATTGCGGATCGCGGCGGAGTCGACGGATGCCGAGGCGCGCGAGGCGTTGCGTCGGGAATTGCAGTCCTACGTCTCGCACGACTTCGCGAACCTCTCTCACGCCGAATTCCTGCGCGCCGACAGCGCGCTCCTCAGCGCCGTCGCCGCCATGGCCGGCAATCCGCCGCTCGAACTGATCATGCGCCTTCTCTACGAGTGTGCCCGTGGCGCATCAGCCGACAGGATCTTTGAAGGGCGTCCCGACCGCATCGAGGCCTGTGGCCGCTTGCGGGTGTCGCTGATCCAGGCGGTGCTCGACGGCGACAGCGAGCGCGCCGAGAAGTTCGAGGCGCGCAGCAATGACCTGCGCCGTCGATACCTGGCCGAAGACGCCGCGAAATCGCTGAAAGCCGCGTCGCACTGAGCCCGCGCCGGGCCGCCACCGCCGACACATTGTGTTAGCGGAATGGCTATTGTGTTACCAGAATAGTGTCGTATCGTGCGTCGGCGCGACAAGGAGAACCGGTCGGGCTTCGGCGGGGGCGTGCCGCGAATCAAGCGGCCCTCCACCACGTCGATGACCAAAAACGAGGGGGAGGTATATGCGCTTCATTGGATTCCTGGCGGGCGTCAGCGCCCTCGCCATAGCCGGCGCCGCCGCGGCGCAGCCCGCAACCACGCCGCCGGCGTCCGACAACCCGAGCGCCACCTCCAGCGAGGTGATCGTCACCGGGTCACACGTTATCCGCAACGGCAACGCGTCCCCGACGCCGCTTACCGTCGCCAACGCCGAGCAGCTGAAGCTGACCTCGCCGATCAACCTCTCGAACGGCATCGCCATGCTGCCGTCGTTCACCAACACGGGCCCTGGCCGCGGCGCCTTTCTGACCGGACAGATTACCGGCACACAGGGCAACCTGCTCAACCTGCGCAACCTCGGCCCGCAGCGCACCCTGGTGCTGCTGGATGGCCGGCGCGTTCCTCCCACCACCTTCAGCGGCCTGGTCGACGTCGACGTCATTCCGGAGATGCTGGTGAGCCGGGTCGACACCGTGACTGGCGGCGCCTCGGCGGCTTACGGCTCGGACGCCGTCGCCGGCGTGGTGAATTACATCCTCGACACCAAGTTCACCGGGTTCAAATTCGAAGCCTCCGGCGGAATGTCCAACTACCCCGGCTACAGGTTCGACACCAAGCTGACCACGCCCACTCAGCAGAACTGCTGCGACGGCAAGTCCTACCGGATCGGCGGGGCCTGGGGGCATGCCTTCCTGGATGGCCGGCTGCATGTGGAAGTGGCGGCCGAGCACGTGAACGATGATCCCGTGCTGCAGGCCTCGCGGCCCCTCATCAACAACGCCTGGTGGCTGTACGTGCCGTCCAAGCCGACGACCGGCGCGGGCGCGATTCCGGCCGGCACGGTAAACAATCCCTACACGCTGATGCAGAACGTGGTGCAGGCAAACCGCGCGCTCACGCCCAAGTTCACCGGCTGCAGCACGACCGGGGGGGCCACGCCGACGAACCCCAACGCCGTCCAGACCTTCTCGGCCGCATGCCCGGCCGGGATCGCTGGCCTGTACGTGACGCAGAGTGGGCAGATCGTTCCCTGGGATTCGGGACAGTCCGCCAACACAGCGAACTTCCAGGTCGGCGGGAGCGGCGTCGGCAGCTGGGATTCGGTGGACCTGATCCCGGGTTTCGAACAGACCCACTTCTTCGGCGGCCTGAGTTTCGACATCACGCCGACGTTCAACGCCTGGGCGCAGATGATCTATTCCAAGAACATCACCCGCGACGACGTCAGCGGCACCTCGCTCGCCCACGCGATCTACAGCGGCAACTCCTATCTTCCCGCGTCGGTCCAGACGGCGATGACCAACGCCGGCCTTTCCAGTGTCCAGATCCAGCAGTATCTGCCCAACGGCGGCTATCCGCTGTACGGTCGTGAGACGACCAACGACCTGATCGTCATGGCGGGTCTCAGGGGCGACATTGCCTGGGGCTGGAAGTTCGACGCCAGCTACGCCTACGGTCAGGCGCACGACTTCAACGTCCAGCAGCACCCGAACCAGCCGCATATCTATGCGGCCCTCGACGCCGTGGCCGATCCGGCCACAGGCAATCCTGTGTGCCGGGTCACCCTGACCAACCCGGGCCTTTATCCGGGGTGCGCGCCGCTAAATGTCTTCTCCTACTACGGAGCAAGTCAGGCGTCGCTCAACTACATCCTGCAGCTCGACTGGTACCGCTCCTCGTTCACCACCAACGATTTCACGGTGAACTTCAACGGTGAGCTGTTCCATACCTGGGCCGGTCCGATCGGCGCGGCGGTGGGCTTCGAATATCGCACCCGCAACCTGGTGATGACCTCGAACGGCGACCCCAACATCGCGCCTCAGATCACCGGCATTCGCGGCATCGCCTCTTCGGTGAAGACCTGGGTCTTCCTCAATCAGGCGCCGATCAACGGCAGCGACAACGTCAAGGAAGGCTACATCGAGCTGAACATCCCGCTCGCGCGCGACATGGCGTTCGCCCGCTCGCTGGACGTGAACGGCGCGGTGCGCTTCACCGACTATTCCATCAGCGGTCGGGCGACGACCTACAAGGTCGGCGGGGTCTGGGAGCCCATCGAAGGCTTGCGAGTCCGCGGCACGGTTTCGCAGGATATTCGCGCGCCCTACCTGAACGAACTCAACGGCCTCAGCGTTGGCCGTTCGGCCACGCAGACCGACCCCCACTGCCAGTGCCCCGGCCAGTACGACATCGTCACCGGCGGCAATCCTGACCTCAAGCCAGAAGTCGCCCAGACCTACACCGGCGGCGTGGTCTTCGCGCCGCCGCAGGTGCGCAACTTCAGCATCGCGGTGGACTGGTACAGCATCGACATCAAGGGCGCGATCTCGGTGCCCAACAACAATACGGCCTCGGTCCTGCAGGCCTGCGTCAACGAGAACGGGACCGGTCCGGACTGCAAGTTCATCACCTACCCGCTGGGGTACGCGAATACGACGTCGGCAAACTTCCCGACCCAGGTGTTTGCGAACCAGCAGAACGTGTCGGAGATTTCGACCACCGGCATCGACATCGAAGCGCAGTATCGCTTCGACCTCGAGGACGTCTGGCAGCGGCTGCGCGGCCAGGTCTCGGTCCGGGCCCTTGCCTCCTATGTGTCGTCGTTCAAGATCCAGGCCACCCCGACCGCGCCGATCTTCGAAGTGGCGGGTACGACGGACGATGTCGGCTCCGGATCGAACTTCGGGCCGGTGCCGCATTGGAAGGGCCTTTTCACCGTCGACTACCACAACGGTGGGTTCCAGGCGGTGGTGCAGACCCAGCTGATCGGCCCGATGACCGTGGGCCCGCAGTTCTTCTACATCCAGAACCAGGTGCCTGCGGTGGTCTACGTCAACACCACCTTCAGCTATACGACACGTCTGGCCGGCGCGAGCACCAAGTTCTTCTTCACCGTCAACAACCTGTTCAACCAGATCGAGCCGCTGGTGCCCCAGACCTCCAACCCCGGCATCTTCCCACCGACGGCTTTCCCGCTGTACGATCTGATGGGGCGGTACTTCACGCTGGGCGTGAAGACGCAGTTCTAGTTCCTATCCTCGACCGTCGCCCCGGACGGCCTGCAAGGCCGATCCGGGGCCGGACCTTCCCGGTCAATCGGTCTCTGCGGTCCGCCAGGATGCGCGGTTCGGCGGGGATCCCAGGCCCAGCAGCGCCAGGACCGTCTCGGGCAGGGTCTCGAACGGCTCCAGCGTGTTGCCGATGCGCGCCTCGATATGGGCGCCGGCGATCAGCCGCCGGGCCACGTCCGTCAGCCAGTAGACGGCGTCCTCGCTGTGCCCGGCGGCGCCCAGCAGGTCGGCGATGGCGTTCAGCAGCATCGCGCCGTGCTCTTCGGTCGCCTGCCGGTTGACCTCGAGCACCGACGCGGGTGCGCCGATGTTCAGCGCCATGTTGAAGGTTCCGGGCACGAACCCGTAGCGGGCCTTCAGCCGCCGCTGCGACTGGCCGAACCACTCCATGTGCCGGCGGAGGCGATCCCGCAGCGGCAGGCTGCTCGCGTAGATCTCCTGGATCTCGGCGCGATTGGCGTTCCAGATGTCATGGATCGCCTCGACCACCAGCGCGTCCTTCGAGGGGAAGGCGTGGTAGAAGCTGCCCTTCTGCGCGCCCGCGGCCACGCAGATGTCGTTGACCGACACGCCGTTGTAGCCGTCTCGCCAGAGTAGCCTGACGGCCGCTTCCAGCATCCGTTCCCGGCTCTGCAGGCCGCGCGCGTTCAGCCTTCTGGGGCTGGTCGTTGGCAAGGCGTCGATCATCCCCTCCTGAACAGTCCGATTCATGCCCGGCTGGGGTGATGGCAAGCCTTTTCGGGCCGCGTCGCCCGCCGGCCCGACCGAGCATATTTCAATTTGACCGATCGGTCTAATTTCGATACGCCAGGGCCAGGAGCGAATGGCTCAGGCCGCGGAAAAGGCGGCGGGAGGAAGCAATGGCGATGCTGTTTCGGGACAAGGTGGCGCTCGTCACCGGCGCGGCCACGGGGATCGGCCGGGCGACCTCGCTGCGATACGCGGAGGAGGGCGCCAAGGTGGCGGTGGTCGACATCAACGAGGCCGAGGCCGCCAACACAGTGGACATGATCAAGACCGCGGGCGGGGAGGCGGTGTTCATCCGGGCCGATGTGACCTCGCCGGGCGACATCGCAGCGATGGTGGCGCAGGTGACGTCGCGCTGGGGCCGCCTGGACGCGGCCTTCAACAACGCCGGCACGCCGGGCGGCTTCACCAACGCCGTGGACTGCACCGAGGACGAGTTCGACCAGGTGGTCCGCCTGAACCTGAAGTCGGTCTGGCTGTGCATGAAGCATGAGATCCCGGCCATGATCGCGTCCGGCGGCGGCGCGATCGTCAACACCGCCTCGGAGGCGGCCCGGCATCCGTCGCCGCACATGGTCACCTATGTCACCACCAAGGCGGGCGTGGTGGGCATGACGCGGTCCGTCGCCGTCGATTTCGCCAGGCAGGGCATCCGCGCCAATGCGCTGCTGCCGGGGCCGACCGAGACGCCGATGCTGATGCGCGGCACGCAGGGGCTCGACCGCAGCCTCGCCGCGTTCGGCGAGCGCCTCCCCATGGGCCGCATCGGCCAGCCGCACGAGCAGGCCGACGTGGTGATCTGGCTGACGTCGTCGCAATCGTCCTTCGTCACCGGACTCGCCGTCAGCGTCGATGGCGGCCTGAACCTGATCTGAGGTCGCAACCATGCTCTCTGGGAAAAAGGTGCTGCTCACCGGCCTGACCGGCCGGATCGGGGCGGCGATCGCCGAGCGGTACGCGCTGTCGTGCGAGCTCTGGGGCCTGGCCCGCTACACGCGAGACGGCTCGCTCGACGAGGCCAGGAAACTGGGCGTCACGCCGGTGAAGGGCGACTACGTGGGCGGCGATCTCTCGGCACTGCCCACCGACTTCCACTATGTGCTGCACGTGGCCGCGGACGTCTCGCCGGCCAACGCCGAGGCGGGAATGGTCGCCAATGCGGACGGCGCCGCGCGGCTGATGCGGCATTGCCGCAGCGCCAAGGCCTTCCTCCACGTCTCCACCACCGGCGTCTACGCCCAGAACCCGGACCCGCGACATGCCTACAAGCTGACCGACGACCTCGGCGGCTGGTACGGCGGCCAGTACACGCCCACCAAGCTGGCGGGGGAGGGAGCGGTCAGGGCGGCGGCTCTGTTGCTCGATCTCCCGACGGTGATCTGCCGGCAGAACGTCCAGTACGGCGGTCCGCATGTGAACGGAGGGCTGATCGACCGCTTCCTCGACATCTTCTACGAGACCGGCGAGGCCTTTCTGCCGCCGGACGGCGCCTACATCCTCGGCCCGATCCACGGGGACGACATCTGCGACCTGGTCGAGCCCTGCCTGGGCATCGCCGCCGTCCCGCCGCCGATCGTGCACTGGAGCGGCGATGAATTGGTCGATTGGCAGGAACTGTTCGAGTACGCCGGCCAACTCCTGGGCAAGGCGCCGAAGTTCATCCGCAAGCCCGAGTTCGCGTTCCCGAATTGCTATCCGGACCCCACCGAGCGCCGCCTGCTGGCCGGGCCCTGCAAGGTCACCTGGAAGGAAGGCGTGCGCCGCTCCCTTGAGCTGCGTCACCCTGGTTTGCGCTTGAATGCATCCGCGTAAGCCGCGCAACAATCGATCAGAGCGATGGGAGATCCGTCCGTGCACCTGACCATGCGCCACGACCTGCGCGCCGCGCCGTTCGGCGCGCCGCACCGCGAGCTTTACCGGGCGGGCGTCGACCAGAGCGTCTGGGCCGAAAAGGTCGGCTTCGACACGGTGATGACCCACGAGCACCACTGCCAGGATGGTTATGTCCCGTCGCCGCTGATCTTCTCGGCCGCCGTGGCCGGCGCGACCAAGCGGGTCCGCATCCAGGTCCTGGTCGCCCTGCTGCCGCTCTATGACCCCATCCGCTTCGCCGAAGACTGGGCGGTGCTGGACCTGATCAGCGAGGGCCGCGCCGACGTCGTCGTGGCGGTGGGATATCGACAGTACGAGTACGACCTGTTCGGCATCGACTTCGAGACCCGCGGCAAGCGCATGGACGAGGCGGTGGATGTGCTCAAGAAGGCCTGGAGCGGAGAGCCGTTCGAGTATCGCGGCCGCACCGTCCAGGTCTCGCCGACGCCCTATCGCCAGCCGCGCCCGCCGATCTACTTCGGCGGCAACTCCAAGGCCGCCGCCCGCCGCGCCGCCCGCGAAGGCGATGGCTTTTTCCCCGCGCCCAATTCCACCCTGATGGAGTATTACCGCGACGAGACCCGCCGCCACGGCAAGCCGCCCGGCGCCGAGCCGATCACGCGCGGCGAGGGCTCGATCGTGTTCGTCGCCGAGGATCCCGCCAGGGCCTGGGAACAGGTGGGTCCCTACTGCCTCTATCAGCACAACGCCTATGCGGCGTTCGCCGACGAGTGGGTCACCAAGTCGAGCGAGGCGCAGGAGACCCGCAATTTCAAGCCGGCGACCACGCGCGAGGAGCTGGCGGCGCTGAAGACCTACGTCGTCGTCTCGCCCGACGAGTGCGTGCGCATGGCGCGCGAACACGGCGGGGTTACCCTCCAGCCCCTCGCCGGCGGTCTGCCACCGGCGCTGGCGCGAGAGAGCCTCGATCTGTTCGAGCGGAAGGTGCTGCCGGCGCTCGGCCGCTGATGGACGCGGAACTCGAGCTATGTTGTGGGACGGTGGGCCGCGCGAGCCTGCCGGATCTCATCGAGATCGGCGCCGCAGCGGGCTTCGGGGCGGTCACTGCCAATCCTACGCTCTACGCCCAGGCCGGGCTTTCGGACGGTGCGCTGCAGGCCCGCCTGAGCGATGCCGGCGTGCGGGTCAGCAACATCGACGGGTTTGGAAGCGGCCTGCCCGGCATCCCCACCGGCGAGGCGATTGCGCCCTACCAGTTCTTCCACGAACGCGACGTCAGGCGCACCTTCCTCACGCCGGAGGACGACTTCTATCGGGCCGCCGAGGCGCTCGGCGCCCAGTCGGTCAACCTGGTGCACTTCGCCGGCGACCCGGCGACACCGTTCGACGCCATCGTCGAGGCCGCGAGCGGGATCTGCGAGCGGGCGGCGCGGCGCGGCCTGCGCATCGTCATCGAGTTCCTGCCGGGCACGGCCGTGCCGGACATCGGGGCGGCGGCGGCCCTGGTCGAGGCGGTGGGCGCGCCCAACTTCGCGATCATGTTCGACACGCGGCATCTTGCGCGCTCGGGCGGTGGGACGCAGGACGTCGCGCGCCACGCGGCGCGCATCGGCGCGGTTCAGCTGAGCGACCTGCGCCTGGCAGCCATCGACGATCCCAACCGCCTGCTGCCGGGCGAGGGCGACCTGCCGTTGACCGAGATCCTTGCCCACCTGGCCCGCATTCGGCCCCGTCCGCCCATAGGCATAGAGGTGTTCAGCAGTGCTCTTGACGCCATGACGCCGCGCGACGCGGCCCAGGCCGCGGCCGACAGCCTTCGGAGAGTCCTGCGCGACATCCCCGGCTGATCCGCCGTCCTGTCGCCTTTGTGCTCGACGCGGCGGGCGCCGCCCATCGGAAAGGAACCCCAATGCGTATCGGCGTCATCGGAGCTGGATACATCGCCGAGGCGGCGATCCCCGGATTGCGCGGCGCGACCGACGTCTCGGTGGTCGCCGTCAGCGCGCGGCAGAAGCCCCGAGCCGAAGCCTTGGCCGCCAGGCTGGGCGTCGAACGTGCCGTTGACGATCACCATGCGCTGCTCGCCATGGATGACGTCGACCTGGTCTATGTGGCGACGCCCCCCGCGAGCCATTTCGAGTTCGTTTCGGACGCGCTCGCCGCCGGCAAGCATGTTCTCTGCGAGAAGCAGTTCGCCATGTCCGCCGCCGAAGCCGGCGACCTGCTGGCGCGGGCGACGTCCGCCGGCGTCGTTCACGCCATTACCCACCCCAGTCGGTATCTGCGGCCCTACACCGTGGCGCGGGCGCTGGTGGCCGACGGTTTCCTCGGGCGGGCGGTGCTCGCGCGGGTCGATGCGTTCGCGAACTATGCGCTGCGACCGACCATGCCGCCCTACTACGCCACCTGGTCGTCACGCCGAGCGGAGGGCGGTGGACTGCGCGACTATCTCTGCCACCATCTCGACCACGTGCGCTTCATCTTCGGCGGTCTTGATCTGATCGCCGCCAGGACCCTGATAGCCAAGCCTGCCAATGCCGTCGTCGCGCCAGGTCACGACATTCGGCAGGTTTGGGCCGGTGCGCTTCCGACCGCAGGCACCGAGCCCGCGGACGCCTACGATACGGCGATCGTGCAGGGAATCCTGCCGGACGGCGGCCTGCTCAGCCTTGCGAGCGGCTGGTCGCTCAATCACCCAGGCGGGGTGGACTGGCAGATATACGGTCAGGACGCGATGCTGCGCCTCCACGGCATGGCGTTCTCCGACAAGCTCGACGGGGCGAAGAGCGGCGATCAGGCGCTGCGTTCGATGCTCGATTCCAGCGCGCCGCAAACCAATCCCTACACGCTGCTCGCGGCTGACCTTCGCGAATCGATCGCCGACCGGTCCCATGCCCCGACCTACGCCACCTTCCAGGACGGTTTCGAGTTGCAGAAGATCCTGGACCAGATCGTCGAGCCGGCGCCGCGGAGCGACGACCCCGGCTAAGCCGCCGTTCAACCGGCCCCGCGCTCGAACGCGGCGGCGCCGGCCAGCGCGATCTCCTCGTCGCGCTCCCCCGACGGCGCGCCGCTGATACCCAGCGCGCCCATCAGCACGCCCTCGCGCCGCAGCGGTACGGCCCCGGGGACCGGGATGATCCGCCCGCCTTCGAGGTGCATAAGAGCGCGCATGACCGGAGAGTCGGCCCGGGCCATCAGCGCCGAGCTCGGCAGCCCGTGAGTGGCCGCGGCGAAGGCCTTGCCATCCGCCAGCTGCATGTGGCGGAACAGCGCGCCGTCGCAGCGGGCCGACGCCTTCACGTCGCCGCGCGTATCGACGATGACGATGCCGATCTTTTCGCCCCGGCCCTCCGCCTCCCGCCGCGCCGCGGCGATGGCGCGCTCGGCGTCGTCCAGACTGATCAGCTCCATCACGGTCTCCCTGCATCCTGCATCACGGCGCGGCTGCCGGCGCCTTGCCGATGACGTCTAGTGCTTGGGGCGCTTGTGGCCGTACGGGACCGCGGCGTGCTCGCTGTTGTGGGCGTTCGCCCGCTGCTGGCTGTTGAAGTTCGGCTTGCGCTTCTCGCGCCAGGCGCGGACGCCTTCGCCGGTGTCCGGCACGAAGTCCGAGATCGCCGTCCTGGTGGCGATGTCCTCCATCGCATGGGGCAGATCAACGTCGTCGGCGATATAGATGGCGCGCTTCAGCAGCCGCATCGCCACCTGCGGCCCCTCGGCGAATTCGGTCGCCAACGCCATGGCCTGTGGCAGCAGGTCCTCGGCCTCGACCGCCTCGTGGGCGAGACCGGCCGCCACGGCCTGCTCGCCACCGAACATCCGCTTGCGCATCATGAAGTCCATCGCCCGGCCGACTCCCATGTGCTGCACCAGCAGCTTGTGGCCCCCCTCGTCCGGCATGTAGCCGAACTTCAGGGTGTTGCTGGCCAGCCGCGCGGTCTTGGCGACGATCCGAAAATCCGCGGCCAGGGCAAGGGACAGCGACAGCTGGATGCAATAGCCCTCGATCGCGCAGATCGAGAGCATGTCGAGGTTCCTGAGGGCCATGACCATCGGCTGCGAGGTGGAGCGCAGGGCCCCGTAGAGGCCCAGCTCGTCGCCCCGCCGGCGCTCGGCGACGCGGGGCGAGCGGGCGCGGGCCCACTGCTCGTCGATGCTGTAGGCGCCGCTGATGTCGTCACCCTGGCCGAAGTGCCTCTGGCCGTGCAGCACGAGCACCCGGTGCTCGGGACTGAGCTGGAGAACCTGGGTCAGCAGCACGAAGTCGCGCTTCATTGGATAGGTGATGCCGTTCAGGCCCTCGGGCCGGTCGAAGGTCACCCAGACGATCCCT
>Ga0207695_10007691_pt1 | contig 13645 bp, 14 predicted proteins | sample KBSC54metaG_FD_184354 | JGI IMG/M metagenome (GOLD analysis project Ga0207695, IMG submission 184354) | Corn rhizosphere microbial communities from Kellogg Biological Station, Michigan, USA - KBS C5-4 metaG (SPAdes) (version 2) | ecosystem: Host-associated > Plants > Roots > Rhizosphere > Soil...
TCCGGGACCCGCATACTGATCGCCTCTCGGGTCATTGCCTGCAAATGAATTGTCATCGGCGCATCTCGAAAAAAAACCAATCAGAGCCATAAGCAGGCTTATGACAAAAATGATCTTAAGGTACTTCATGACAGACTGCTATTTCCACTCATCGTTTTGTACGAGCTTGGTATTGTTGAGCTCAGCCTGGGGGATGGGGAATATTTCATGTTTTCCTGCGACAAAACCTTTGAAGGCGAGCACGGTACCCGCCTTACCCCAGCGTACGAGGTCCAGCCAGCGCTGGCCTTCGCCTGCCAGTTCGACCCTTCTTTCCTTCTCGAGGTTGTCCTGTGTCACCGCAACAGGCGCCAGCCCTACCCTCGCCCGCACCGCATTGAACAGCTGATAAGCCCTGCTGCCGGCGGTGACATCCGCACCGGCATTCATCAACGCCTCCGCTTCCATCAGATAGGTATCGGCCAGACGGATCTCATATTCGTCCTGACCGAAATTAAGCTCGGGCGTATTGGCAGCCTTGTCCGCCACATGGCCGATAAATTTGCCCAGGAAATACCCCGTATTGTTATACCCCGCCGTATAGCTGGCCGCGCCCGCAGCTTTCAGACTATCCAGGTTCGCCACTGTAGCCGCATATCTTGGATCGCCATGCATGACATTCTCCGCAAAATCCTTTGTGAATACCAAAAAGCTATAGCCGGAAAAATAATCCGGCGCGGCGGTTTTCAGCTGCGAGTAACCGCGGGGCCCCGTAGTGATACATACCAGATTCCCTTCGCTGGCGCCGGCATCCGACCAGCCGCCGTTGGAGAGCGAACTGTGAACAAATTCGACGACGCTTTCGGCATTGAACTTATTCTTGGACAGCCAGAGATCGCCATAGTTTGGCAGCAGCGAATAGCCATATTTGGAAGGCGTCACACCGGGATTGTCGCCGTTGACATCATGCAAGGCATCCGCGGCCGCCTGCCATTTCTTCTCATATAAAAGGACCTTACCAAGCAGGGCCTTGGCGCTGCCCTGCGTCAGCCTGCCGCCCTCTGTCGTGATATTCACCGTCTGGGGCAACACCGGAATGGCGTCATTGAGGTCCTTTTCAACATAGGCATAGACGTCAGCCGGATTCGCCTGCGTCACATTGTAAAGGCTGTCTATCGGCAGGATACCTGTCAGCAGAGGCACTGCCCTGAAAAAGGTGACGAGGTCAAAGTAGAACGCGCCACGCATGGCCTTCACTTCCGCGATATACCGGGCTTTCGTAGCGGCGTCGAGTCCGCATCCGTCGATCTTCGACAACAGCACATTGGCACGGTAGATGCCGGAATAACCCCTGCTCCAGAGATAACCTTCCGGTCCGGAAGTAGAGCTGAGATTATACGTCTGCGTCACTTGCAGGTCATTGATATCCGTCGCGCTCCCGCCGCCGGCCAGCTGATCGTCTCCGGCCACATCCATGATCGAAAGCTTGTCATACAGGCCTCCCGTCTGGAACCCAAATCGGTCATAGACCGCTACCAGCGCCGCAAAGGCATCCGCCGGGGTCTTGTAATAGGTGTCGGTCGTGAAACGTCCCTGTGTATTTACGTTCAGTTCTTTTTTACATGCTCCTACCAGCTGCGCCCCCAGGGCCAGGGCTGCGAGGTATAGAAATTTGTTCTTTATTTTATTCAATTTCATATTGCAGAGATTTGACAGATTAATAATTAAAATCCAAGGCTCAACCCTACCAGGAATGTACGGGCGGGAACATATAATCCCTTGTCGATCCCGAATTGAGCGCCACCGCCCGCATCAGGACTAACACCAATTTCAGGATCGTAACCGGAATATTTGGTGACGGTCAGCAGATTCTCGCTGAGTACATAGACACGCAGTCGCTGACATCCCCATTTGGTGAGCATGGATTTGGGAAGGTTATATCCGATCTGAAGAGTCCTTAACTTGAAGTAATTACCGCTTTCGAGGTACAGGCTGGTAAATCTCGAGTAGCTCTTACCGGGATCCGCCAATGCTATCCTGGGCAGGCTGGCGCCGGTGTTCGTAGGCGTCCAGGCATCGAGGTACTTGGTCAGATAATTGGCGGTATTGATATCCAGTCTTCTCAATCCCTGGAAGATCTGGTTGCCACCCGAACCACTGCCAAAGGCGACAAAGTCAAAATTCTTATAGGACAGGTTGAGCGTGATGCCATAGCTCATGGTCGGGTTGGGATTGCCGAGATACGTACGGTCGTTGGCATCGATGGCATTGTCATTTTGACGATTGGCGATCTTCAGGTCTCCGGGTTTTGCCGTGGGCTGCAGCTTAGTAGTCTTATCGACACCGACATAATTGTCGATATCCGCCTGCGTTTGGAAAATGCCCAAAGACTGATAGCCGAAGAAGCGTTGATAGGGCTCGTTGATGGCCGTACGGGTGATATTCCCCATGGTCTGGAACGTAGCGCTATTGTCTTCGAAATAGGTCGTACCCGGCAGCATCTTGGTCACCTTGTTCTGATAGAAAGAGATATTGCCATTGACGCCAAGGGTCAGTTCACCCAGTTTCTTCCTGTAGCCCAATTCGAACTCGATACCCTTGTTCTCGATGTCGTCGAAGTTCTGGGCGAAGCTGCCATAGCCTGCATAGCTGGGTATCTGAGGTGTCTGCAGAATGCCGGTGGTCTTCTTTTTATAAACGTCGACGGTAAAGGTCAGCGCCTTCAACAACACGGCGTCAAATCCGAAGTCGAGCTGGCTGGTCTGTTCCCATTTGAGATTGGGGTTGGCCGGCGCATTCGGACTATAGCCGATGTTGACCGAACCTGCCGTACCGAAAGAATAATTTCGCTGACCTCCCGCACCCACCGTCGGGACAAAGGCAAAATCACCAATGCCGTCATTACCCGTGACACCATAACTGGCGCGGATCTTCAGGTTGTTGACAACGCTGTTCTGAGGGAAGAAGGACTCCATGGTTGGCACCCAGCCGACAGACACGGAGGGGAAATACCCAAATTTGTTGTTGGTGCCAAATCGGGAAGAGCCATCCCTTCTGATCAACGCCGTCAACAGGTATTTTTCATCATAGTTGTATTGCAACCGCGAGAACAGGGAGTTGATACGGTGATCCGTACCGTCTGAACCGCTGCTGCTTTGCCGGTCGGCCGGCAACGAGCTATAAATGAATGAGGCCTGGTCAAATGTTTTGGCCGGGATATTATTGTACGAGATGGTAGCGCCTCGGGCATTGCCATCCTTATACTCTCCCCAACCACCGAGCAGGGTAATATTGTGCATACCAAACACACGGTTGTAAGAGATGGTATTCTCCACGTTCCAGTTGATCACCCATGTCTCGTTACGGGTGAGGTTGGATTGGTTGATGGTAGTAGATGTGTTATAAAAGGCGATAGGCGTAAATGACTCATAGCCGTAAAAAGCCATCTTCGTACCCAGAGATGAATGGATGACCAGTCCTTTTATGGGCGTCAGATCGACATAGGCGTTGCCGACGATGTTGTTATCCCAATTATAATTTCCCCGGTGGTTCTGGATATAAGCCAGCGGGTTTTTCATTTCCTGTCCTACATAGGGAGAGATGCCATAGAACTGGCCGCCGGGAGTCCGCGTGGCGGCAGCAATTTGGGCAGCCGTCTGCGGCATAAAGATCTTCTGTGCGGCGGTGTCCGTAACGATCGCGGGTGTGACGGGATCGAGGTTGATCGCCGAGCTTACCACGCCGCCGAATTCGCGGTTGACATCTCCGACGCCATTGGTCTTGCCGTGTTCATAACCCAGGTTCTCGCCAAAGCTGATCCATTTGGCTGGTTTGAAATTGGTATTGATCCGGTAGTTCAATCGTTTGTACCGGGAAATAGACGTGGCGACGACCCCCTGAAAATCTGTATAGCCAAAGGATGTGAACCAGGTGGCCTTGTCATTTCCTCCGCTGATGCTGAGCTCATGATTTGTCTTTGGTGCGGAGTAATTGAAAATGAGTTTCTGCCAGTCGGTGCCCTTGCCCAGCGAAGTGGGATCGGTAAATACAGGATTGCTGCCTACCGCGGCATTGGCATTGTTCCGGGTCGTGGCGTATTGCTCGGCATTCATCACGCTGAGCTTCTTGGAGGGAGACTGGGTGCCGTAGTATCCGTTGTAGTTGATACGGAGCGCCCCGGCCTTGCCTTTTTTGGTGGTGATAAGAATAACGCCCGCGGCAGCCCGGGTACCATAGATCGCTGCGGAAGCGCCATCCTTGAGCACCTCGATGCTTTCGATGTCATCATCATTAAGATAGCCGACACCACCCGCGTCGACGATTACCCCGTCGATGACCCAAAGCGGATCGTTCTTGCCATTCCCAAACGAGGTAAAACCCCGAAGTCTTACGGTGGAGGAACTGCCTGGCTGACCGGAGACGGCCGATATCGTCAACCCTGACGTACGGCCTTGTAACGCCTGTTCCACCCGGATGACAGGCTGGTTCTCCAGGTCGGAAGCCCGGACACTGGAGATGGCCCCCGTGACGACGCTCTTCCGTTGAGTGCCATACCCCACCACCACAACTTCATCCATCTTGGAAGAAGCCGTTTGTTCGAGGGAAATAGAGACGCTGCCAGATGCCGGGATCCCGACCTCCTGGCTGCCCATACCCACATAAGAAATGACCAGCATCCGGGCAGTTGCCGGAACACTGATCGTGAATTTGCCATCATTGTCGGTGCTGACGGCCGTCCGGGTACCCTTCGCCGCGACAGTGGCGCCCACCAGCGGCTGACCCGTGACCTTCGACAAAACGGTACCGCTGACGGTCCGGTTTTGAGCATGAACAATGGAAAAAAGGAATAGGAAAAATAATAATACACGAATGCGTAGCAGGAGTTTTCGCTTCATACAACAAGCATTTAGTTCGGTTAGGTGAAAATTTTGGAACCTGATTAACACCGCCAAAATATCGTCGGAAGCGCTCTTCCTCCAAAAGAAGAGCTACTGCATCGCTACGCCAGCCTGAAAATTGTTAATGATATTATTTTTATTCATCTTCATAACTACATAACCATAAACTCACTATACGAACGCAAACGTTGTAGTTGGAATTTACGTCATACAAAGCCCGTAAAAATCATAATTTGGATCTTCATAACCCCAACCATGACCCTGACCAGACCTTTCCTCCTTTTGGCCCTGCCCCTACTCACGCTGACCGTCACAGTATTTTCACAGGACACAACATACTTTGACTATGCACACATAAGGGTTTCCTCCCGTGAGGAGGCCGGATATTGCAGGACCCGGATAGTGACAGACAGTGGACTGCAAGTCACCGACTATAACCTTGCCGGAGACACCGTAACATCGGGACTATACACCACCGATAGCCCCCGCGTCCGGCAGGGACTGTATAAGTGGTATGGCACCTTTGGCTTCAATGACAGGTGGTTTATCTATCATTCCTCCACTTTTTCGCACGATAAGGAGAATGGGCCGGAGACCTGGTACTATCGAGCAGGTAGGATGCAGATAACAGGGAATAATAAAGATGGCGAGCACGAAGGGGAATGGACGGCATATTATCCAAGTGGTAAACTGGCAGCCCGTGCGTTTTACTCCAAAGGCAAACAAACCTCCGTGGAATTCTTCCTGGAAGACGGCACGCCCAATAAGACAGCAACAGTATTCATGCGAACTGCTCAATATCCGGGTGGACCATCCGCATTCCTGAAATTCCAGAACGCAACATTAAAATATCCACGGTCTGCCTTCAGACACGAGATCCAGGGAACAGTCGTCGTTCGATTCAAGGTTACAAAAGAAGGGAAACTGGATAGCATCGCGGTAGTACATTCCGTCGACAAAAGGTTGGATGAGGAAGCCTTGCGGGTGTTCAGGAGATCTCCCGACTGGGAGCCCGCCATCGTCGGAGGGGTCCCATACGTTAGCTATTGGCAACAACCCATCGTCTTCAAGATGGACCCCCTATAAACCCTATTTCCGTTTGGCCGCCTTGCTGGGTTTGGCCGCCTTGCCCGATTTGGCCGCCTTGCTGGATTGCCGCCATTTCTCCCGTAAAGCCAACAGATCGACCTTCGCACAGTCGGCGATCAGCCGCTCCACTACCGCCAGGGGCATCTCCTCCTCATCCTTGAAATTGATACACCCCTTTTGAAAGGCCGCCTTCGGCAACAGCTCCTTATAACGGCTGTACAGCTCAGGTATTCCATAGATGGGCATCGCATGCAACGACATATAGTTTTTTACACTGGCCAGCCCATATTTGAACATCCCCGGACCATTATACAAGATCATCTCCTTCCCCATCATCATCCCCACATTGGCTGTCACAGTCTTATCCCTATCCACGATAATCCCATGGATACGCGCCAGCATCGCCCGCCTGTCCGCCGACTGTTGCGCTATAAATTCAGGAATCTGCATAAGTTCGAAGCATATATGTAATTTATAGAAATTTCCCCGGCAGCCCGCAAAAAAAAGGACTCCGCCTCCTACAAGGCGAAGTCCTGGGTTATTGCTATAAAATCCGAGAATACAAAAGGATCCCTGTCCGGCACATAACGCGCCAGCCGGATACAAAGAACAGCAACAATCAATTACTGTCCGTGCCGGGGGTAAAAGATAGCAAATGATAACATTGCCAGGTAAGGCAGGAAAAGGACCGCCAGGCTGACAACCAAATGCCATTTGCCTTTCGGATTCCCGCTGGACAGCTCCTCATATTTCCCAAAGATCTTCTGGTCCCGGTCTTTAATAATAAAGATGTAATGGGCCAGAACGGCTGAGAGAAGATAAAGCGAGCCGGCAAACAGGGCGGACTGACCGCGTGATTCAAACCGGGCATGTTTTACAAAGTGTAAATACAGCGACTCTAACAATAAGAGCCATCCCCCTGAGCCAAGGGAAAACAGATACATTGCCTGCATACGGGGATTAAAGCTGGGCCGGTACTGGCTGACTTTGTAGAAGTAGTTGTAGATATTAAAGTACAGATAATCTACGTGTTTCATAGTTTTCAAATTAGGGTACTGGGTTCGGATTTATGAGCTCCAGGCGCCTTGCCTAAAGCCCTTGTTTTCGGTACATAAATATAAACGTTTTTCGGGAAAAAATAGTACAAAAATGACGGCCCCGACGATTCAACTAATTGATTTACAATAGAATTAAAAATGGTAATTCCCGAATTCAGGGTTAACCACTAACGAGCCCTACAGGGCCTCGTCCTGTCTCGTAAATGGGGTCAAATATCAACAATTCCCGATGATCTCCATCGTATGATACACCTGCGTATGCAAGTCTGTTACCCGCAGCATCCGATGTTCATTGTTGATGACGGCTTCGATATGAATACATTGATTTTCCGTACTGTTCACGGCGCTGTTCACCAGCCCCGAGAGCACATAGGCGACCATATGCTGATCCACTTCCATGGACAGGTCCCTGGGAATATCGTTCAATAAGATGTTGTTACGTTTGACGGCTAAGGGCTGCAGACTGGTAATCAGCTGGCTGACAATGTCGTGGAGCGAAACCTTGGGTTCGGCCTGGGTAGGGGTTTGTACTGTTCCTTCAAGATTCATACATCTGAGTTTAAAGATGAACAACTCTGGCTTTCAATTAAATAGCAACTTTAGCAACAGCAAAGGGTCTGGACGTCTACGCGTCATAAAGGAAAGTAATCGTAAAAAAAAAGGAGCAGTATAGAAATACACTCCCGTCTTTAAATCCAATATCCTATGAAAAACCGAATAGTAGAATCCAATTGGCATACCAATATCGCAACAGGCTGACTATCAGCAAACTATACTGACAGCGATCCATGCCAATTGTCCAGAAATGGGAAAGTTTTTTGCAAATAGGGAATGAGGCGCAGTGAAAGCATGTTCCCGCATCCAGGTCCGGGAAAAGTATAACCCGCAGTCTTTTATGTATTTATAGAACTCGTAGTCGTTCTCACAATGAAGGATAAACTCGTAGGTAGGCCGGTAGATACGCATAAAGCTGTCTAAAGCAGGGCGTTGCAAGCCGGTGATCTTCCTCACCAGGTTTCGGTTGAATCGATAGTCTACATACTTATCCTGCTCCTGCTCTATCAGACGACGCTGCAGCGCCAGCATCTGACGGTTCTTCTTACCGCTGAGCAAGGCGTCGAGGCTGATACCCCCATTGCCCGTCGTATAGTCCGGCTCATAATCGAAGACCTTTCGATATTCCTCCCTGTTCTCCAGCGAATCATACCGGTGTGCCTTGGGTCGTACGACCACCAGCGGGAGACTGTCGATGGTCACAGCAAGACTTATATCCATGGGGAATCCCGGCATTACCCCCTTGACCGGGAATTTAGCGGTGTGCTTACCGAGATACGAGAAATAAATGGAGTCCGTGACGGGCAGGCGGATAGTATAACGTCCCATCGAGTCGGTGACCGTACCCTGTCCGGATGTCCCCATCACGCTGACGCCCTGCATGGCAAAATACCGGGTCTTGTCATAGACCGTACCCTTCACCTCCACCTGGGCGGCCAACTTCTGCCAGGATCCCAGGACAATAAGGACAAAAAACAAATAGCGGACAAGTTTCTTTATCATACAGGCGTTCCGGCCATAAAGATAATATGTATCTCATCTTGCCGCTATTAAAAGTGCCAGTCCTGCCAGATAACACAACAGCATGCCGTTCAGCACGGCCGACACACCCCTGGGCGCATGTTTGAACTCCTTCCATATAAAGATACCCCAGACGGCAGCCACCACGGTAGCGCCCTGTCCCAGTCCATACGAAATGGCAGGCCCCGCCTTGCCAGACGCCAGTATACTGAACGACATACCTGTACACCATATAGCGCCCCCGAATAGTCCCATCAGGTGATTGCGCACATTGCCCGAAAAATAATCCACCATCTTCACCGGCGGTCCCTCCACCGGTCTGCGCATCAGGATGGTATTAAAAACAAAATTGCTCAGCAGGATGCCCACGGAAAAAACAAAGACGGCCGTATAAGGACTTAATTTCCCCGGCAGCGGATGTACAAAGTCCGGGAATAGGGACGCCGCCACATATTTATAAAAAAACCCCATCAGCACACCCGCTACAATAGATAACCCCAGCCCCCGGGTGCTGACCTTTTTTTGTGCGATGCTGGCTCGCCTATAAGCATAGGCATTGAGCAGTATGGCCACGATGATAAGGCCCACACCCACAAATAGCAACAGGGAATTCCCGATGGGATTGTCAAGATAGTTTACCACGACACCCCAGGCCAGGGCAATACCGATACCTACCGGAAACGCCACCGACATACCGGCAACGGCAATGGCGGCTACCAGCAGGATATTGGCGGCATTAAAAATAATGCCACCCAGCAGCGCGGAGCCGATGGCCCCACCCGACGCCTGTCGTATATCCGTGATAAATCCCCGCCCTTCGGCTCCAAAACTACCCAGGGTCAAGGCAAACAGGAGGGCCGTCAAAAGAATACCCAGCACATAATCCCAGTAAAAAAGCTCAAACCGCCAGCTGGCCGCCGCCAGCTTCTGGGTATTGGCCCAGGATCCCCAGCATAGCATGGTGACAAAACAGAAGAGGATGGCTACTGAATAATTTTCTACGATGAACATATGGCAGCAAGGTTTTATAACTCCCTCCTGTACGGAATAGACGCCTGCGCACCCAGCCGGGTAACGGAAATGGCCGCCGCATCGCACGCAAATCGCACAGCCTCCGTCATACGCTTCCCTTCGGACAGCGCCACCGCAATAGCGCCATTAAACACATCCCCCGCGGCAGTGGTATCCACCGCATCCACCTTTTTCGTTTCCACCACAGCGCATTCCCCTCCTTCACAAATGACGGCGCCCATCGCCCCCATGGTAACCACCACGGTCCTGACGCCCTTGTCACAAATGATCTTCGCGGCCTTTCTGGCGCTGTCCATATCCGTCACGGCCATACCCGCGATCATGGATGCTTCCGCCTGATTGGGTGTAAGTATATCGATCATTTGTAGCAGCCCGGGAGACAGCATTGCCGCCGGCGCCGGATTGAGGATCACTTTTATCCCCTTTGACGCCGCAGATTCCACGGCATGCTCTACGACATCCATGGGGATCTCCAGCTGCAGCAGCAGTATGCCCGATGGGGTCTCCATAACGTCGGCGAGATCTTCCTTCCGCAGACGGGCATTGGCGCCGGATGCCACGACGATGCTGTTCTCACCGCCTTTGTCGACGGTGATAAGCGCCACCCCGCTGGGCAGATCTTCATCGTACAGCAAAAAAGAGATATCGATACCTTCGTCACGGAATAATTGGGAGAACTGCCGGCCGAATACATCATTACCCAGTTTCGACACAAAGACGACCGCGCCGCCGAGTCTTGCCACCGCCACCGCCTGGTTGGCGCCTTTGCCACCGGGGTTCATAAAGAATGAGCCTGAAAGGACCGTCTCACCGGGGACAGGGATATGATCCGCCTGGACGACCATATCCATATTGGTGCTTCCGACAACGACAATTTTGGAGTGATGCATACAGCAGCGGCATTGTCGGAACAAGTTACCAATTCTATCCTATATCTGTACCATCTGGATATTATTGCCACAGGTGTCGTCAAATACGGCGATGGTGACGGGTCCCATGGGTGTAGGCTTCATGCTGAACACCACCCCTTTCTTTTCCAGCCGCTGGTATTCCGCTTCCACATTGTCCACTTGAAATGCGGTATAAGGTATCCCCGCCTCGAACAATGCTTTTTGATAAACAGCCGCGGGAGCAAACCCCATGGGTTCCAGCAGCAGCTCCACGCCATCGGGCTCTTCTTTCGATACGACGGTCAGCCATTTGTGCTCGCCCATGGGCACCTCCGTCTTATTTACAAAACCCAGCACTTCCGTATAAAAACGTAATGCCTTATCCTGGTCCTTCACCGGGACGCTGGTCAGCTTGATCTTCATACTTTTTGTTTTTTATAAAGATGGGGAATTGCCCGGCAAGTTTCTTATCCGGAATTGCTCAACTTGTTTGCCCGGAGATGTCCCGGCCCATTCTTTATACAGCCGGGTGAAGGAAGGGATGCTGTCAAAACCTACGGCATAACATACGTCCTTTATCGGAACGCCACTTCGTAAAAGTTCCTTTGCCCGCGCCAGGCGGACCTCCTTCAGATAGGCATAGGGCGTCATGCCATAGTATTTCCGATATATGCGGATAAAATGAAATTTGGATAGGAAGACCTCGCCGGCCATCTTGTCGAGACTCAGTGCCAGATAATAATGCCGGTCGATATACCTTTTCGCCTGTATCACCCGGGCCGTAATATCCTCGTTGGGATAAAGACGTCGATGCATGTCCAGCACGATATGTTGGTAATAGGTCATATCTTTTCCAGCCGGTGCCGTGTCAGCTCATTTTCCAATCCACCCGTATTCACCGTAGTGGCAGGCTCGAACATAAGGACCTGGACTTCCTCCCGCGCAACTGGCCGGTGCTCGACACCTCTTGGTATGATCAGGAACTCACCCGCCGAGACGGTGATGGTCTTATCTCTCAGCTCCATCTGGAAACTGCCGTCGATGACGAGAAAAAGTTCATCTTCATGTTCATGGTGATGCCAGATAAATTCACCCTTGAACTTTGCCAGCTTCACCTGCTGCTGGTTCAGTTCGCCTGCTATACGCGGGTTCCAGAAATCCCCTATCTGGGCAAACTTCTCGGAGAGAATTATTTTTTCGATGGACATGGCCGGTTTATTTGTATTCAAGATACGCTAAAAAAAAGAACCAGGGACCCCTGGTTTCTATCGAAAGTACAGTTGCCCCTGGTCAGGGAAGACGATCGAACTAAAGACTATCGATCCATTTCTTTACGTCCTCTTTTGTCTGTCCCGTCTTCTTCTGGATCCTGCCGTATAGTTCATCTTCCTTCCCTTCTTCGTATAATAGATCGTCGTCTGTGAGGTTGGCCCATTTTTGCTTGGCCTTCCCCTTTACTTCATTCCAGTTACCCTTCATTTTCAATTCACCGCTGTTGTTTGCATTTTTCATAACAGATCATTTTTGATGATACAGTACTATCATCAATTCACTTGCCAGCCCCCGCACAGCGGAAGCCATAGGAGCTACTGTGCAATTCTTTACACACTCCTAGTTCAAATGCATCTTCTTATATTCTTTTGGTGTAAGACCTACCTCTTTTTTGAAGAGTCGTGAAAAATAAGGCAGGTTCTCAAAACCCAGCGCATAGGCGATCTCCCCCACCGACTGATCGGCTCCTTTCAGCAAATTCTTTGCCTCGGAGATAAGAAAGATATGGATAAGCTCGATGGCGGTCTTGCCTGTCTCCTCCTTTAACAGGTCGCTCAGGTATCTCGGAGAGATATGCAGCCTGGCGGCTATCGACCCCACCGTGGGAAGTCCCTCGGTCTGCAACAGACCCGTATCGAAATACAGCGACAGGATCTCGCTGAACTTTGTCTCCATCCTGCCATTGCCCGTGCTCCGGTGTAGGAACTGCCGCTTGTAGAACCGCTGCGCATATTTTAAGATACTATCGAGATGCGACAAAATAATATCCCGGCTGTATTCATCCTCATTATTGTCGATCTCTGTTGCGATCTTACTATACAGCTCCCAGATGGTCTCCTCTTCTTTTGGGGAAAGATGCAGCGCCTCATTGGCGTCGTATTCGAAATAACCATATTTCTTTATCTCCGCGTGCAGGGGATGTCCGTTCAAAAAATCCTCATGAAAAAATATAAGGAACCCGTCCTCATCGAACTCCAGACCCTTGAACTGGATCACCTGCCGGGGCTTGACGAATGACATCGACCCATTGTCATGATCATATTTCGTTCGTCCATAAAGGAACTCTCCCCCCTTGAGCTTCTTGAGTCCGATCATATAGAAGTCCGATGTATATTCCGTCTCTACGATGGAGCAGTTATGATTACACCGGAAGACACTGATCAAGGGGTTTTCCGGGGCCGGAAATCCATTGGCCCGATGCATTTCGCTCAAGCTTTTAAAATGGTTCATATATCAATTTATAACAATTTATTTTCCCGCCCAAGCTCATTTCCCATGAGCAGCCGTCGCCACCTCGCTCCATCCCTCCCAGGTCGCCAGTCTATCCGAATACACCTGTTTGGCCCAGGGGAGCGCCACCTTACCCAGGAAGAGTCGCAGCGGAGGGTTGGGGCTGTCCACCAGTTGCAGTATAGCATTGCTCGTGGCGGCGGGATTGCCGAATATATCATCCGTAAGTCCTTCATTAAAAGCTTTTCGCACGCCATCATACTCGACCATTTCCTCCGTATGTGCAGCAGAGGCCCCGCTCCAGTCGGTGGCAAAACCATTAGGCTCAACGAGGGTCACGCTGATACCAAAGCCTTTGACCTCTGTGGCCAGTGTCTCGCTCAGCCCTTCGACAGCAAATTTGGAGGCATTGTACAAACCCAGGACGGGTAAGGTAGCGACGCCGAGTACGCTGGACAATTGAATAATATGTCCGTGTCCCTGTGCCCGCATGATGGGCAGGGCGGCCTGTGTGAGCCATAAGAGACCAAAGAAGTTGGCTTCCATCTGATCGCGTGCCTGTTGTTCGGTGGTTTCTTCGATGGCGCCGAAAAGGCCATAGCCGGCGTTATTGATAAGAACA
>Ga0207695_10007692_pt1 | contig 13644 bp, 7 predicted proteins | sample KBSC54metaG_FD_184354 | JGI IMG/M metagenome (GOLD analysis project Ga0207695, IMG submission 184354) | Corn rhizosphere microbial communities from Kellogg Biological Station, Michigan, USA - KBS C5-4 metaG (SPAdes) (version 2) | ecosystem: Host-associated > Plants > Roots > Rhizosphere > Soil...
TGCCGCATCGCGCTGGCCGCGCCCACGGGCAAGGCCGCGGCGCGCATGACGGACGCGATCCGCCAGCGCGCGCAGCACCTTCCCGAGGCGCTGCGCGACAGGATGCCGGCCGAGTCCTCCACCGTGCACCGGCTGCTGGGCGTCACCCCGGACGGCTTCACGCACGACGCGAGCAATCCGCTGGCCATCGACGCCCTCGTCGTCGACGAGGCGTCGATGCTGGACCTGGCGCTGGCCACGCGCCTGCTGGACGCCGTGCCGCCCGCCGCACGAATCATCCTGCTGGGCGACAAGGATCAACTGGCCGCCGTCGAATCCGGCGCGGTGTTCGCCGAGCTCAGCGTCGACCCGACGCTGACCCCGGGCTGCGTGGACGACCTCGCCACGATGACCGGCACGCCCGCCGGCGCCATCGTGCCGCCGCCGCCCGCGCGCCCCAGCGCGCTGCAGGATTGCGCGGTCTGGTTCACGCAGACCTATCGCTTCTCGGTCGACTCCGGCGTCGGCCGCCTGGCGCACGACGTCAACGCCGGCCGTTCGCGCGCGGCGGCCGACTGGCTGCGCGAGGGCGTCGACGCCGACGTCCGCTGGCTGGACGTGCTCGATCCCGCCGGCGGCCCCGCGTCGGCCGACGCCGCCGCGCTCGCCGACATGGACGCCGGGTACGCGCCCTGGCGCGAGGCGCTGGTCGCCGATCCGGGCAACGTCGCCGCCATCACGGAGGCCTTCGGCCGCTTCCGCGTGCTGTGCGCACTGCGCGACGGGCCGCGCGGCGTCGCGGCGCTGAACGCGGCGATGACGCGGCGCTTCCGCGCCGCCCTCGCCCCGACCGGCCTGGCGGGCACCGGCGCCGCGCTGGAGGGCCCGGGGGCCTCGCCCTGGTTCGCGGGCCGGCCGGTGCTGGTGCTGGCCAACGACTACGTGCTGCGACTGTTCAATGGCGACATCGGCATCGCGCTGCCCGACGCCCATGGCGAGCTGCTCGTCCACTTCCCCGATGCGGCCGCCCCCGGGGGCTTCCGTGCCATCGCGCCGGTGCGCCTGCCGCGGCACGAGACGGCCTTCGCGATGACCGTCCACAAGTCGCAGGGCTCCGAGTTCGACGCCGTGCTGGTGATGCTGCCGCAGCAGCGCAGCCGCGTCCTGACGCGCGAGCTGCTCTACACCGCCATCACACGCGCCCGTCGCGGCGTCGCTCTCGTGGCCGACCCGTCCGTGCTTGAACAGGCCATCGCCACGCCCACCGTGCGGCATTCGGGCCTGCTGGCGCGGTTGGCGCAGGAGGAAGCCACGCGGTCCTAAGGCGGGCCGTTCGACCCGCGTCTCGCGCGTGTCACCAGGGCGCCTGCGAGCGCACGGGCTGCGCCGTGGACAGCGATCGCCGCGAATCGCGCGCTTCGGCGACATCGAACGGCGGCATCATGCCGGGCGAATGGCGGGTCCGACGGCCCGCCGCCCCCCGCCGCGCGCCACCGATCACCTGCCCCTGACGCACAGGATTACGGCCGCGGCAGCGACGTTCGAGTACGATCGCCCGACCCTCGGTCGTCCCCAACCCCCGATGAACATTTCGCTCGAAAGCCCCGACCAACCCGACGTCATCGCCCTGATCGCCGACCTCGATGCCTACCAGGACGCGCTCTACCCGCCCGAGAGTCGGCACGCGCTGGACCTGGCCTCGCTCAAGCGCGACAACGTGCGCTTCTTCGTCGCACGCGACGGCGAAGGCCGCGCGGTCGGCTGCTGCGCCGTCGTGCTCGGTCCGGACCATGGCGAGATCAAGCGCATGTACGTGCGGCCCGAGTGCCGCGGCCAGGGCATCGCCGGCGGCCTGCTGCGCGCGGTCGAGGCGGCGTCCGCCGAAGCGCGCTGCCCGCGCCTCATGCTCGAGACGGGGCCGTACCAGCCCGAGGCCCTGGGCCTGTACGCGACGTTCGGCTATGCGCGGCGCGGCCCCTACGCCGGCTACCGCGACGATCCGCTGAGCGTGTTCATGGAGAAGTCGCTGGCCTGACGCCGCGACCGTCGGCTGCCGGGCGGCGGCGCAGTCCCCGACGGTTCGCAACGCCGCAGTGGTTCGTTACCAGACCTTCACGCGGGCCGGCACGTGCGTTCATTAAACTGGCCCCAGGGAAGAACCGATTCCACGGGACGCTCCAGATCCCGCTCCGCCTCCGCCCATGGAACATCTTGAAAAATTCCGCGACGACGAACTCAGCGTCACCATCTCGGAGCTGCTCGTCGCCACCGCTGACTCGAGCGATCCGCTGCTCGACGACTCGTTGACCGATCTGCTGCACGCGATGCGCACGCGCATGGCGATGGACGTCGTGTTCGTCTCCGAGTTCATCGACGGACGCCGCATGTTCCGCTACGTCAACGCAGGCGCCGACGCGCCGGCCATCGAGGCCGGCGCGTCGAATCCTGCCGAGGAATCGGTCTGCCAGCGGGTCGTCGAAGGCCGCGTGCCGGAACTCGTGCAGGACCTGTCGGCGGTGAACATGGCCCAAGCCGACCTGCCGGCGCTGCCGTTCCCGATCGGCGCGCACCTGAGCACGCCCATCGTGCTGAAGAACCGCCGCATCTATGGCACGCTGTGCTGCTTCAGTGCGGCGCCGCGCCCCGACCTCGTGCAGGCCGACCTCGACAAGCTCAAGCTGTGCGCGACGCTGGTCGCGCGCAAGGTCGACCTGAACCAGTCCCGCGGCATCGCGGAGCCACCGCCCGACTGGAAGCTCGAACCGATGGACACCTACCGGTCGCCCGCGTGGCAGAAGGCGTCGACGCGATCCGGGCGCTGAGCACGCCTCACGACGCAACGGCGCGCGAGCGCGGCCCCGCTCCCGTTCACTTCACCCGCTCGCCGCCCTTGATGACCGCGCTCGGATGTTCCAGCAGGCGCACGTCCTGGAGCGGATCGCCCTTGACGGCCACGAAGTCGCCGTAGCGGCCGACCTCGATCGCGCCGACGTCGCCTTCGCGCGCGAGCGCCTGCGCCGCGTTGCGCGTGGCGGCGCGGATGGCCTCCAGCGGCGGCATGCCCCACTCGACCATCTTGGCGAACTGCAGCGCGTTCTGGCCTGCGGGAAAGACGGCGCCGTTGTCGGTGCCGAAGATCATCTTCACGCCGGCCTGGTACGCCGCGCGGAAGGTCTGGCGCTGCTTCAGGCCGATGCTGCGCTCCTTGGCGAGCGAGGCCTCGTACATGCCGTTCTTCGCGCCCTCGGCCAGGATGTAGTCGTCGTCGTAGATGTCCATCGAGAACCACGCGCCGTGCTCCTTGGCCAGGCGGAACGACTCCGCGTCGGCCAGGCTGGCATGCTCGATGGTGTCCACGCCCGCGCGCAGCGCGTCGTTGATGCCGGACGTGCCGTGCGCGTGCGCGGCCACCTTCAGGCCGAGCCGGTGCGCCTCGTCGGTGACGGCCTTGATCTCCTCGAGCGACATCTGCTGCGCGCCCGCCGCGTCGGTGCGCGACAGGACGCCGCCGGTGGCGCAGATCTTGATCACCTCGGCGCCGTACTTGTGCACACGGCGCACGAGCGCGCGAAAGCCGTCGGGGCTGTCGGCGACCGACGGCGTCGGCACCATGGAGAAGCTCGGCGGCAGGCCTTCCGTGTCGTCGCAGTGGCCGCCCGTGCTGCCCAGCGCGTACGTCGCCGGCACGATGCGCGGGCCGGGCACGTAGCCGCCCTCGACGGCCTGCTTGATGCCGACGTCGGCATAGTCGGGAGCACCGACATCGCGCACGGTGGTGAAGCCGGCCTCGAGCATGGCCCTGGCGTTGGCCACGCCCACGGCGACCCAGAAGCTGTCGGTGTAGTCGAGGGTGTGGTTGCCGTCGATGCGGGCGTCGGCGGCCAGGTGCACGTGCATGTCGATCAGCCCCGGCAGCAGCGTCTGGCCCGGCAGGTCGACGTGCGCCGCGTCCTTCGGGATCTCCGCGGCGCCCTGCGACAGCACCGCGCGGATGCGGCCGTCGACGACCACGATCGCGGGCCGCTCCATCATCTTGCCGGACAGCACGTCCAGCATGCGATCGGCCGTGACGACGGTGGTCGCCGCCTGTGCGCCGGCACCCGCGCAGGCCGCGAGCGCGGCCGCCAGGATGGTCTTCGTTGCCCTGCCCTTCATGTCCGCTCCTTGTCGAACGGACACTTTACCCGCAGGGCGTCAGAACGATTCCCACTCGTCGCCGGCCAACGCCAGCGCCTTCGCCGGCGCGGGTGCCGCGGGTGCGGCCGGCATGGCCTTGGCGGCCGCCGGCGCGGGCCTGCGCGGCGTGGCCTCGGGCCGTGCCACGGGCGCAGGCGCGGCGAACGACGTCGGGGCGACGCGCAAGTCGTCCGCGGGCCGGCCTTCCAGCTTGAACACCGACACCACCTGCACCAGCTGGTGGGCCTGGTCCTTCAGGCTCTCGGCGGCGGCGGCGCTCTCCTCGACGAGCGCGGCGTTCTGCTGCGTGGCCTGGTCCATCTGCGCGATGGCGTCGCCGATCTGGCCGACGCCCGAGCTCTGCTCCGTGCTGGCGGCGCTGATCTCGCCCATGATGTCGGTGACGCGCGCGATCGAGCTCACGATCTCGGTCATCGTCTCGCCGGCGCGGTCGACCAGCGCGGTGCCGTGCTCGACGCGTTCGACGCTGGCCGAGATGAGTCCCTTGATCTCCTTGGCGGCGTCCGACGAACGTTGCGCCAGCGAGCGCACCTCGCCCGCCACCACCGCGAAGCCACGGCCCTGCTCGCCGGCGCGCGCGGCCTCGACCGCGGCGTTCAGCGCGAGGATGTTGGTCTGGAACGCGATGCCGTCGATCACGCCGATGATGTCGACGATGCGCTTGGAGCTGTCGTCGATGCCCTTCATCGTCGCGACGACCTCGCCCACCACGTCGCCGCCCTTGCGCGCCACGGCGCTGGCGCCGAGAGCGAGCTGGTTGGCCGACTGGGCGTTCTCGGCGTTCTGGCGCACCGTGGACGACAGCTGCTCCATCGACGCGGCGGCCTGCTGCAGCGCCGAGGCCTGTTCCTCGGTGCGCGCGCTCAGGTCGTTGGCGCCCTGCGAGATCTGCGACGACGCCGTCGCCACGCTCTCCGAGTTGCTGCGCACGTTGCTCACCACGTCGGCCAGGCTGCCCTGCATGGTCGCCAGCGCCTTGAGCAGCTGCGCGATCTCGTCGCGGCCGGCCACGCGGACCTGCCGGGTCAGGTCACCGCCGGCGATCGCCTCGGCCACGGTCACGGCGTCGTCGACCGGACGCGTGATCTTGCGGCTGAACAGCACGCCCACGCCGATGCCCGCGGCGCCGGCCACCAGCATCAGCACGATGCTGACCAGCGACGCGCGATGCGCCTGCGCGGCGGCGTCGGCGGACGCGGCCGCGCTGTCGGCGGCGATCCTCTTGCCGGCTTCGCCCAGCAGGCGCGCCGGTTCGCGGTCCATGCCGGCCACGGCGCTGTCGCCGGCCGACGGCTCGAAGCCCGCATCCTTGAACGCGTCGAAGCCCTTGCGGTAGTCGACGCCCATCTTGGCGTGCGCGGCGGCGAACTGCTCCACCAGCGTGCGGCTCTCGCCCGGCGGCAGCGTCGCGAGCAACTCCTTGGCCTTGTCGTCGACGGCGGCCTCGCGCTTGGCGAACGCGCCCCAGTGCTTCTCGAGCTTGGCCGGATCCTTGCCGCGCAGCAGCGTGTCTTTCCACTCCTGCACCTGGGTCTTGAAGTTCACCAGCAGGTCGGCGACGTCGCGCTCGTGCGCGTGCTGGCCGGCGACGTCCACTTCGTAGACGGCCACGGATTGGTTGAGGCTGTGGATGCCGATGAGGGCAGCGCCCATCAGGGCGGCGAGGACGGCGCTGAAGGTCAGCGGCAGTTTCAGCTTGAGGTTCACGTTGGACTCGGGGCTCTTGTTGACGCCTCACCGAGCGGATAGGGCCGAACCCAGGGCGCTGGCGGTGATTGCAGGGGACGTCGGCCGTGCACGCAGAACGCCGACGCACCTTCGTGTCCTGTTTTCGGCACCCGCCACCCGGACTTGAGTCGGGACATGACCTCACTGGCGTGAAATCGCTTTCTGCGGCAGCCATCGCATCAGGATGGCGTACAGCGCCGCCGGATTGACCGGCTTGGCGATGTGGTCGTTCATGCCGGCAGCCAGGCAGGCGTCGCGGTCCTCGACGAAGGCGTTGGCCGTCATCGCGATGATGGGCACGCCCGTGTCGCCGCGCGCGCGGATGCCGCGCGCGGCCTCCAGCCCGTCCATCACGGGCATCTGCATGTCCATCAGAATGAGGTCCCAGGACTGCTGCGAGGCCAGCTCCAGCGCGATGGCGCCGTTCTCCGCCTGCTCGACCACCAGGCCGGCGTTCGTGAGCAGCTCGCGCGCGATCAGGCGGTTGATGATGTTGTCCTCGGCCAGCAGCACGCTCTGGCCGCCGTGGCGCTCGCGCACCCGCTCCTCGCTGGCGTCGCGCACGACCGCCGTGTCCGCGCCGCCGCGGTACAGGATGCGCGCGACGACGTCGTGCAGCGCCGAGGCCGTCACCGGCTTGTCCAGCACCGCCTCCACCTTGACGCCCAGCGCGCGGTCGCCGTCCAGCCCCTCGGGTGTCGAGCACAGCAGCACGCACGGCGGCATGCCGTCACCCATCAGCGCATGCAGGCGCACCAGCGTGGGCGTGTCGTCCCCGCAGCGCGTGCTGGAATCCACCAGCATCAGGTCGTACGGCCGGCCCTGCGCCATCTCCGACTCCACGCGCTGCAGCGCGGCGTCGCCGCTGGACTGCACGTCGACCTGCATGCCCATCGTCTCGAGGTAGTGGGCGATGACCGCCGACGCCTCGGGCAGGTCGTCGACCAGCAGGATGCGCATGGCCTTCATCGGCGCCAGCCCGGCGGACTCGACCTCGCGCGTGGCATGAGACAGCCAGGCGGTGAACCAGAAGGTGCTGCCGGCGCCCGGCGTGCTCTCGACGCCCACCGTGCCGCCCATCGCCGCGGCGAGGTTGCGCGTCAGGGACAGGCCCAGGCCGGTGCCGCCGAAACGGCGCGTGGTGGTGTTGTCGCCCTGCTCGAAGGCGTTGAACAGTTCCGCCTGGCGCTCGGGGGCGATGCCGGGACCGGTGTCCTGCACCTCGAAGCGCACCAGCACGCGGCCGTCGCGATCGTCCAGCAGGTCGCCCTTGAGCTTGACCCAGCCGCGGTCGGTGAACTTGACGGCATTGGACAGCAGGTTGATCACCATCTGCGACAGCCGCGTCGGATCGCCGCGCAGGCGCTGCGGCAGGCGTTCGGTGTCGACGACGAGCTCCAGCCCCTTGGCCTGCGCGCGCTCGCCCACCATGTCGCAGGCGGTGGACAGCAGCGGGTCGAGCGAGAAGTCGGCCTCCTCCAGCGTGAGCTTGCCGGCCTCGATCTTGGACAGGTCCAGCACGTCGTTGATGATCTGCAGCAGGTGCTGGCCGGCGTCGCCGATCTTGGCCAGGCGGTCACGCTGCTGCGCGTCGCGCGGGTCGCGCGCGAGCAGGTAGGCCAGGCCCAGGATGCCGTTCAGCGGCGTGCGGATCTCGTGGCTCATGTTGGCCACGAACGCGCTCTTGGCGCGGTTGGCCGTCTCGGCCTCGTCGCGCGAGCGCTCCAGCGCCTCGTTGCTGCGCGTCAGCGCGGCCTCCGCGTGCTTGAGCGCGCTGATGTCGAAGGCCATCATGTAGGCGCCCTGGACGGCGCCGTCCTGCGTGAACGCGGGCTTGATGTGGACCTGGAACCAGCGCGGCTGCGCCGGGTCGCGCGCGTCCTCGTATTCGAAGCGCTGCGATTCCCCCCCGAGGGCCTGCAGCAGCCGCGGCGTCATGCCGTCGGCCTCCGCGCTGCCACGCCATTCGGCCTTGGTGCGCCCGATCACCTGCTCCGCCGGCAGGCCCAGCCGCTCGAGGTAGGTGCGGTTGGCGAACTGGCAGCGCAGGTCGCGATCCCAGTACGTCACCAATCCAGGGATCGCATCGGCGATCTCGCGCGTGAAGCGCAGGGTGTCGGCCAGCGTGGCGTTGGCGTCGACCAGCTCGCGCGTGCGCTGTGCCACCTCGGTCTCGAGCTCGTCGCGGTGGCGCCGCAGGTCCTCGGCCATGCGGTACTGCGCCGTGACGTCGACGAGCGTGGCCACGACGCCGGTCATCTCGCCCGTCTCCGCGCTGGTCAGCGGAACGGCGCTGACGCGGAACACCAGGTGCTCGCCCTGGCGATCGCGCGCATGCACCGGCACGTCCAGCTGCGGGCCCTTGCCGGCCATCACGCGCTGCGTCGGCTGTTCGTGCGACGGAATCGGCGTGCCGTCCGGACGCAGCGGCGTCCAGGTGCCCATCATCTCGGTGCGCTTCTGGCCGTTGACGATCGTGGTGCCCATGAGCCGCGACGCGGCCGCGTTGCTGCTGACGATGCGGTCCTGCAGGTCGAACACGATGACGCCCTCGCTGAGCACCGACACCACCGCGCGGAAGTGCCGCTCGCTCTCGCGCAACGCACGCTGGGCGAGGCGCTCGCGCTCGGTCTCGCGTTCGGCCTCGCGCACCTGCCGGCGCTGCGCCCACACGCGCGAGGCCAGCGCCGCGCCCACCAGCGCCAGCAGCGCGGCCAGGACGGTCTCGCGCGCGCGTTCGCGGGCCGGCGCGTCGATCTCGTCCAGGTCCATCTTGGCCACCAGCCACCAGCCGGTGCCCGCCACCGGCCGGCCGACCCACATCACCTCGGTGCCGCGGTAGTCGACCGCGCGCATGGCCACGCCGTGCGGCAGCTCGCCGCTCACGGCGCGCGCGATCGGCAGGCCCGAGCTGGCCACCGCCTGGCCCGGCAGGCCCGCACCGCCGGGCGCGGCGCGCAGGTCGTTCAGGACGACGACGCGATCGCCGTCCCGGCCCCACAGCAGGGCCTCGGCCGTCGCGCTGGGCACCGGCCAGGTCGCCAGCATCGGGAACAGCGAGCGCCGCGGGTCGATCCGCAGCACGAGGGCACCGCGCGGCGGCTGGCCGGTCTTGAGCAGCGGCACGACGATGTCCAGGCGCTGCGGCATCCGCGAGCCCGGGCGGCGATAGATGGTGGAGCTGGTGGCGGCGCCGGCGCGCAGCGCCTCCTGCAGCGTGCGCGCGAGCTCCGGGGCGGGTTCGAGGTCCGACGGATGCTCGCGCGCCAGCACCTGGCCGCGCGCGTCGAGCACCAGCGCGCTGTCGGCGCCGTCCGCGTGGCGCGAATCGATCGTGCGCGTGACCAGCTGCCGACCCGCCTCGGCGTCACCCTGCTCCTGCCAGCGCAGGTACAGCTGCGCCATGATGGTGCTGTCGTCGAGGAACTGCGCGAAGCTCATGTGGCGGTCGAGCCAGGCCTGCACCTGCGTCGCCCGCAGTTCGGCCACCGCCTCGAGGCGCGCCGCCGCCTGCGCGCGTTCCTGGCGGACATCGCGCACGATGGCGGCGCCCGCCAGCAGCGCGACAGCCGCGGCGACGGCGAACGCCGGCAGCAGCCGCGCGACCCGCGCAAGGCCCGGCCGCCCTTCCTTCCCTGACAAGGATCCCATGTGCTCTTCCCCGGCACTCCGGACGAGCCGAGTTTATGCGCCAACTCGACCACGCCACGAGTGCGGGCTGGGGATCGCGGTGTCCGGCCTATTGCAGCAGGAGGCGCAGCGCGTGCAGCGCCAGCCCGGCGATGCCGCCCACGACGGTGCCGTTGATGCGGATGAACTGCAGGTCGCGCCCGACGCTCAGCTCCAGCTGCTGGACCAGCTGGCGGTCGTCCCAGTCCTTGATCGTCTGCGCGATGTGCAGGGTGACGCCGGAGCGCAGGTTGGCGGCGATGGTGCCGGCCGCCGACAGCAGGTGCTCGTTGAGCGATGCGCGCAGGCTGGCGTCCTCGCGCAGCCGGTCGCCGACGTCGCGCATCGCCTGCGCCACGTGCTCGGCGAGCGCCGACCGCTCGTCGGCGAGGTCGGCCTGCAGCAGCCGCTTGATGTCGTTCCAGACGCCTGCGGCGTAGTCGAGCACCGCGGGATCGGTGATCGCGCGCTCCTTGACGCGGTCGAACGCGGCGATCAGCGCCTCGTCCGCGTGCAGCCGCTCGATGAACTCGGCCAGCCACTTGTCGTAGCGCTGGCGCACGGGATGATCGGGCTGCGACAGCACGTCGCGCAGCTCGCCCAGCACCGAGGCGCTGAGCTTGGACGCCAGGCCATCGGCCATGCGCGCCACCGGCGTCACCAGTTCCACCATGCCCACCACCTTGGGCCACTCCTTGCGCGCGTGCCGCACCATCAGGTCGGAGACGCGCTGCTTGACCTCGTCCTCGGCCAGGAAGCCGCCGATCTTCTCGAGGCCGGCGTCCAGCAGCTCGTGGTGGCGGCCCCCCAGCGTCAGCAGCGTCAGCACCTCGGCCGCGGTGGCGGCGCTGTTCCAGCGGCGCGCCTGCGCCACGACCAGCTCCAGCGTCGCGCGCCGCATGCGCTCGTCGTCGAACAACCCGACGGCCTTGAGCGCCCAGCGCCGGCCTTCGGCGACCCAGTCGTGCACGCGGGCCGGGTCGGCCAGCCAGTCGCCGAGGCGGCGCGCCGGGTCGAGCTCGGCCAGGCGCAGGACGAGCGACGTCGGCTCGAGGAAATGGTCGCGCACGAAATGCGCCAGGCCGTCGGCCACCCGTTCCTTGCTGCGCGGCAGGATGGCCGTGTGCGGCAGGGGCAGGCCCAGCGGCCGGCGGAACAGCGCGACCACGGCGAACCAGTCGGCGATGGCGCCCACGGCGGAGGCCTCGCAGAACGACTGCAGCCAGCCCCAGCCGCCCTCGCCGCCCTGCCACGAGGCGAGCGCGAGCCCGGCCAGCGCCGCGGCCAGGAGCCCCGCGGCGACCCACTTCATGCGGCGGAGCGCGCCGACGCGGGCGTCCTCGACGTCGCGCATCGCGATTTCCAGGCGATCCATCGTCGGCAGTGTGCCCTGCAAGCCCGTGCCAGCGGTCATACTCTTGGTTTTCCTCCGAATACGCACCCGGCGCGTGACGCGCCCGTGCACCCGAATGAGCTCCGAACCCGCGAACCCACCGACCTCCCCACCCGCCGCCGCGCCGCGCGCGTTCAAGTTGCCCAACGCCCGCCACGCCAGCCGCGTGCCCGAGGACGTCAGCCCGGCGGACATCGCCCGCATCCAGCAGGCGGCGTACCAGCTGCCCCAGGTCGTCAAGCCGGCCGACTACATCGACGAGCACACGCCGCATTTCGAGCAGCACCTGGACGGCCTGGGCCTGATCCTGCTGCAGAAGGCGGTGTCCGGCGGCCGGCCGAGCCGCTGGATCGCGCCCGAGCACGTCGGCGCGGCACTGCGCCATCTCGACTCGGTCGGCAACGGCCCGCAGGTGCGCGCGCAGATGCTGGCGCGCACGGCGGAGCTCGAGGCGCTGGGCATCACCCGCGAGGCCGGGCGCTTCGACCGCTTCCTCCAGCACGACCTGCGCCTGCCCGCCAGCGGCGTGGAGCTGCGCGTGGCCTGGCGCCAGCCGATCGCCGACGCGCCGGTGTGGGACTTCCATCGCACGGGCGACATCGACGCCCTCCTGGCCGCCATCGGCGAACCGCCGCCTTATCCGGACGCCGCCGAGCTCGTCGACCATGTCGACCGCCTGTTGGCGCGCGCCGAATCCGGCCATCCGGACCAGCTGGGCTCGCTCGTCCAGCGCCTGCAGGCCGAAGTCGCGCGGCCGCAGGCCATCGCCGACCTCAAGGCCTCGCTCGTGCGCGCCCAGGATCGCTGGGAGCGCCACGTCGCCGAGCTGACCGCGCTGGCCGGCCTGAACTCCGAGCTGGCGTTCCAGGGCTACCCCGACAGCTTCGAGCTCGCGCGCCGCCTGCAGCGCAGCGTCACGCTGTACGTGGGCCCGCCCAACAGCGGCAAGACGCATGCGGCGTTCGAGCAACTGGCCGCCGCGCACGACGGCTGCTACCTGGCGCCCCTGCGCCTGCTGGCGCTCGAGGGGCGCGACCGCCTCGTCGCGCGCGGCGTGCCCACGTCGCTGCTGACCGGCGAGGAGAACGACCCCGCGCCCCAGGCGCGCGTCGTCTCCAGCACCATCGAGATGGTCAACACGTCCAGGCCGATCGACGTGGCCGTCATCGACGAGGCCCAGATGCTGTTCGACGCCTCGCGCGGCTGGGCGTGGACGCAGGCCATCGTCGGCGTGCCGGCCAACGAGGTGATCATCATCTGCTCGGCCTACGCGGCACCGGCCATCGAGAACCTGCTCAAGCTGTGCGGCGAGAACTGCAAGCTGCGCAGCTTCGAGCGCAAGCAGCACGTCGAGCTGCTGCCGGGGCCGGTGCCGATCTCCGCGCTGAAGAAGGGCGATGCCGTCGTCGCCTTCAGCCGCAAGGAGGTGCTGATGCTGCGCGACCAGGTCGCGGCCGACGGCCATCCGGTCTCGGTGATCTACGGGGCGCTGCCGCCCGAGGTGCGGCGCCGCGAGGCCGAGCGCTTCGCCCACGGCCACGCGCACATCCTGGTGGCCACCGACGCGATCGGCATGGGCCTGAACCTGCCGATCCGCCGCGTGCTGTTCTCGACGCTGAAGAAGTTCGACGGCATCGGCGACCGGCTGCTGGACGAATCCGAGGTACACCAGATCGCCGGCCGCGCCGGCCGCTACGGGCTGCACGAGGAAGGCTTCGCCGGCGTGCTGCGCGAGGCCGAGCCCTCTGCGCTGCGCACGCTGAAGGAATTGCTGCCGAAGCAGCCGCGCGCGCCGCGCGACTTCAAGGCCTTCGTCGCGCCCAACTGGTGGCACGTCGACACCATCGCCACCCGCCTGGGCCTGGCCAGGCTGCGCGCGGTGCTGGACGTGTTCGTCGACCAGCTGAGGCTCGACGACGCCCACTTCGCCGTCGCGGAGCTCGACCAGATGCTGGAACTCGCCGAGCAGCTCGACCACAACGCCGGCAAGCTCTCGCTCAAGCAGCGCTTCATCTACGCGCAGGCGCCGGTCGACACGCGCACCGAGACGCAGGTCCAGGCCTTCCTCGAATGGGCCTGGAACCACGCCAACGCCGGGCAGGCCGGCACGCCGTGGTTCCTGTCCGAGGTCGACGAGCACAGCCGCCTCGACAACATGGAGAAGGCGCTGCGCTCCTGCACGCTGTGGCTGTGGCTCGACCTCCGCTTCCCGGGCACCTACGGCCATCTCGAGGAGGTGATCGACCTGCGCGCGCGCCTCAACGAGGGCATCGAGCGGCACTTGAAGGGCAAGAAGCCGCTGTGGCAGCAGCGGGGGCGGCGATAGCCGATTGCGGCTTCGCCGACCCGGGCGAGGCGCTTCCGAAGGGGTCTGGCTCCGCCGGATCCGGCCTCCGCAACATCGAGGCGCTTCGCGGCGGAGCCCGACCCCGCTGCGCGATCGCGAACTGCAGGCATGACGCGCCGTCTCGCAGGGCGGCCGATCTGATACGGGTCAGGCACCGCCCGGCGATGCGATGGGCGTCCCGAAGGCGATTCGCGGCGGAGCCAGACCCCACCGCCGACCGCGCAGCGCTCGGCCGGCGCGTCCCCATGCGCCGCCGTCCCACCGTCCGCCGTCAGGCAGGCACGCGCCGCGCCACCCAGTATGTCGCGCCCTCGGGGCCGTAGCGTTCCGA
>Ga0207695_10007697_pt1 | contig 13642 bp, 15 predicted proteins | sample KBSC54metaG_FD_184354 | JGI IMG/M metagenome (GOLD analysis project Ga0207695, IMG submission 184354) | Corn rhizosphere microbial communities from Kellogg Biological Station, Michigan, USA - KBS C5-4 metaG (SPAdes) (version 2) | ecosystem: Host-associated > Plants > Roots > Rhizosphere > Soil...
GTAACGCAGCCAGGACACCATATCGCGCACGGCTGCGAATCCGGTGCCGGCCACCGGAGGATTTTCGGAGGTGTAAACCAGTTCGTAAATGCGGCCGGGATCGAAGCCATTCTTGGGAACGATGGTGGCTCCGTTTTCGATGTGCCAGTCAGCGCGAGGAATGGTGGTGCGCGGGCCTTCCACCCGGTCGCGCACCGTGAGGCGGAGGTTGGGATCGTCGGGGTTAAGAACCTTGTAGGGCTTGTGATTGCGATCGGCGACGCTGTAGCTGGCTTCACGGCGATCCAGCGTGAGTTCCGCACGCACAATGCCCTGAATGCCCTCCGCTACCGGCGGATAAAGGTAGACCAGGTGCGGAGCATCGGGCATGTCGAACTGCCAGCCCACCCAAAGCAGCGTGTAGCCCTGATTCATCAGCAGACCGTCGCCGAAGTCATCGGAGCTGCGCGGGTCGAACGAAGGAGTAGCGCGGTTGAAGTGAGTCAGCATGCTCTTATTGCCGCGATTCGAAACTTCATACAGCACCGTGCCGTTGCCTTTCTTGGGGTTCTTGGGGCGCAGCACAAATATGTCGGAGGAAAACTCCACCATGCCGTCGCGGTTACGAGGAGCTTTATCGATGTCGACGATGGCCTGATTCGCTGCGAGTTTGGGGTTCACCACGAAATAAGCTTTGCCGACGATGCGCTCATAGGGGCCTACGTTCCCGAAAGTTTTCCCATCGAGAACGTCGGAGCGTTCTTTGATATCCAGGCGCACGACAGCGGATTGAGCGACTGCGGCAACCAATAACGAAACCAGAAACGCGTTCTTCAGCATGGTCGACTCCTACTCGAATTTCTTTCCGCCAATGTATACGGCGCTGAGGGTGCGGGTATTCAAGATGTCATCCAGGGGGTTCTTATCCAGCACCACCAGATCAGCCATTTTGCCCTTCGCGAGGGTGCCGTAATCCTTATCGATGCCCAGGATCTCGGAATTGGTTTTGGAGAATGCCTGAATCACCTGCATGGGCGTCATGCCGTACTTCACCATCAGCTCCATCTCAAGGTGCTCGAAAAATCCTTCGAAACGCGCAGGGGAGGGGCCGCTATCAGTACCGAGGCCGATGCGCACTCCGGCCTTCAGCATCTGGGTGAAATTCTTGGAGGCGATTTCAAGGTCTCGCCGGTTCAAGGCAAGATCGGCGAGCTTGGACTGCTGGTCCTTCAGGCGGGTTTTGGCGAATTCGATACGCTTCGGATCGAAGAACCGGATCAGGAATGGATCGTCCAGCCACGGGGGCGAATCGGCGTAGACAAACGAGGACAACTCGCGAACCAGCGTGGGCGTGATCGCCACCTTCTTGGCCTTCATCATGGCGATGAAGGAATCGTCCACTTCACGGTCGCGAACTTCATGAGCCAGCATATCGATTCCCTGCTCCATCACCAGCTTCGCGTCGGCGTAATCGTGAATGTGCGCGAAGGCCTTCATGTGATGCTTGTGAGCCTGATCGATGACGGCGGCGGTGATCTCGGGTCGCAGCTTTGTCACCGTGCCGCGGCGGTCGTCCACCACGACTTTCACCGCGTCGGCGCCTTTCTTGTAAAGCTCTTCCACTTTGAGGCGCGCGATGTCGGGCGTCGGCGCGTCCTTTTCGAACTCGAAGCGCTGTTGGACCGTGTAGGCGCGGGCGCCTTTGATGTCGCCATGGCGCTGCTCGTCGCGAATCTTGAGAACGTCGTCGCCATCGCCGCCCATACCTATCGTGGACGTGACGCCGTAGAGGGCGAAGTGGCGGAGCTTCAGCGCGGGATCGTCGCTAATGTGCGAGTGGGCGTTGATGATGCCGGGGATGATGGTCTTGCCGGTGAGGTCGATCACCTGCGCGCCCGGCGGGGTCTTGACCTTCGCCGCGGGGCCCATCGCGGTGATGCGACCGCCGGACATGATGATCGTCGCCTCGCGGAGGGGCGTGGCACCGGTGCCGTCGATCACGGTGGCGTGAGAGAGGGCGATGGTTTGAGCGGGAGCGCTTAATGCGGCTGCCAGCGCTAAGAAAATTGCATTTCGCATACGTTTGACCATGATACATTGATCCCATGAAACGGAGGGTCTTGATGACTAGGGCACAACGTAAATGAAAGTTTTTCGAGCCGCGCGGGCAATAATACTTTTGTTTTTTATCCAACGCTGTTCCATGGCGCAAAATGATCTTGCTCGCGAACTCCGAAGCAAGTCCACGGAGCGCGGTCTTGCACTGTCGCGAGTCCGCGGCAATTTGGTGGACATCATTCCGTTTGATGCAGACCGAATCAGCTGTGTGTGGCGTCGCCCTGTTTACTCAGCGTCTTTTTCCTCGGATGGGGCTAAGGTGATCGTAGTTGATGACAGAGGTGTAACGATCCAACGAATTGATGGATCAATCATTTCAACTGTTGAAGTCAAATACCCTAACCTCGAACCATGGTTGTCACCCGACGGAAAGCAACTGCTGTTTGAAACATCGCACTTGACCTCAACGCGAACTCCAAGCGGGTACTTTTTTGCAACTGTTGGGGATGATCAGGTTGAAATGATCGAATCCGAGATAGGCAAGTCCGGCTTGGCAATCGGACTTCTCCCCAGCGCGGGGTGGTCAACAGACAATCGAACTGTAGTCTATGCTCACGACGGACAAATCATCGAACTTGATTTGCGCTCGAAACATAAAGTGGTGCTGGGACGGGGAACGAACCCGACTTGGTCTCCCGACAATAAATGGATTGCATACAAGACAGAGGATGGAACCGCGCGATTGGTGACGCCAGACGGACTAACACAAACGGATGTAATTAAGGGCCATCGCATTCTCGGATTCCTCCACTGGTCGCCGGACTCGGAGTATCTAATGTACGGGGAGGAATTCCATCCTAGCCTCATGGAATTCTTTATGGGATTCTTTACGCTGCCTGCTGGCTCAACGTCTCGTCTTTCGATCTACCGAGTTCGGGATGGGGCGATCTTGCCCGTGCATTGGTTTGGCCTTCTGGGAGGCTCGGATATTGGCTTCGGCTGGATTTATGATTACCACAAGTTCTGCCGAGAGGACGAGTTGCGAAAATAGCCGTTCGCACCGTGGTCCAACTTTCCTCCCAATCCTTCTCGGATACGGATGTTGTTCATCAGGTCGTTGATAAGCAGTGGCGTCCCGGTCTCGCTCTTCGTGAACCATTCCGTTGCGGCCCGCTCAGGGGCCGGCGCGAAGGAAATTTTGACCATGATACATTGATCCCATGAACAAGCAGGGCACAACCAGACGAACTTTCACATCCACATCGATGCTGGCGCCGTTCGCCGCGCTACTGCATGCTCAAGGCTCTAAGAAGAGCTTCACATTTCATGGGAAGGTGGAGTCGATTGACGCTCCGTCCAGGAGCATGACCGTAGATGGCGACAAGGTGGAAGGCTGGATGGAAGCAATGTCGATGAAGTATCAAGTGGACAACGCCGATGTGTTCAAGGCTGTAAAGGTCGGCGATAGCATCGAGGCAACCGTCTATGACGGTGACTATAAGCTCTATAAGGTCCATATCGTCAAGTCGGGCGCGAAGAAATAAGTCCTTGTACTACAGCTATCTAGGCGATATGAGACTTAATCGATCTGAGAGGACCAATTTGGTCTGATATACTTAAACCCGGATGTTGAAGCTGACCAAAAAGGCGGACTATGGGCTGATTGCGCTACGTCATCTGGCGGTGGCCCGGCCGCGTGCGAGTGCGTCAGCAAAAGACATCGCCGATTCGTACGGGATTCCGTTGCCGCTGTTATCGAAAGTCCTGCAAAAATTGGCTCGCGGCGGACTGTTGATTTCGGAACAAGGCACGAATGGCGGCTATCGGCTGGCTCGCGCGGCGCGGGATATTTCGGCTCTGGAAGCCATACGGGTCATCGACGGGCCCATTATCCTGACGAAGTGCTTCACGGAACATGCGGGCTGCGATCAGACCGCGTTGTGCCCGGTGCGCGAGCCGCTGCGCAAAGTGCATGAGGGCATCCTGAGTTTACTGGCTAACATTTCTCTTTCGGATTTGGCGAGCGAAGAGATGCAGATTCCTAGCGTCCGCCCGCCGCTGCAGAACATCCAACTAACGAGGCTTTCTGGGACTACCTAACGGCAATAGCATGAAACTACCCATATACATGGACAACCACGCCACCACGCCGGTCGATCCGCGCGTGTTTGAGGCAATGCGGCCGTACTTGACGAACATCTTTGGCAACTCGGCCAGTCGCAATCACAGCTTCGGCTGGGAGGCGGAAGAGGCGACGGAGAAGGCGCGCAAGCAGGTCGCCAGCCTGATCGGCGCGACCGCGAAAGAAATCGTCTTCACCAGCGGCGCGACCGAGTCGGATAATCTGGCGCTGAAGGGCGTTGCCGAGATGTATGCCGAGAAAGGCAATCACATCATTACCGCCGCCACCGAGCATAAGGCGATTCTGGATACTTGCAAGCGTCTCGAAAAGCACGGTACGCGGGTGACTTATCTGCCGGTGCAGCAGAACGGCCTGGTGGATCTGGATCAGTTGAAAGCGGCCATCACAGACAAGACGGTTCTGATCAGCATCATGCATGCCAACAACGAAATCGGCGTGCTGCAGCCGATTCGCGAGATCGGCAGGATCGCCAGAGAACACGGCGTGCTGCTGCATACCGACGGGACGCAAGCGGCAGGCAAAGTTCCGGTGAACGTGCTCGACGACAACATCGACTTAATGTCGATCAGCGCGCATAAAATGTATGGACCGAAAGGCGTGGGCGCTCTCTACGTTCGACGCCGCAATCCACGCGTGCAACTGACGGCGCAGATGGATGGCGGCGGACATGAGCGCGGCATGCGGTCGGGCACGCTGAATGTGCCGGGGATCGTTGGCTTGGGCGAAGCGTGCGCGCTGGCGCAAGCGGAGATGCCGGTGGAGTCGAAACGGCTGGCGTTTTTGCGCGACAAGCTGAAGGATCGGTTGATGAACTCGCTCGACGAAGTTTATATCAACGGCACCTTGGAGCACCGGCTTCCGAACAACCTCAACATCAGCTTTGCGTACGTCGAAGGCGAGAGCCTGCTGATGGGCATCAATGAAATCGCGGTATCGAGCGGATCGGCCTGCACGTCGGCCACGCTTGAGCCCAGCTACGTACTGAAGGCGTTGGGCGCGGGCGACGACCTGGCGCATTCGTCGATTCGATTTGGTCTCGGCCGATTCAACACCGAAGAAGAAGTGGATTACGTCGCAGGCAAAGTGATTGAAGTGGTGAAGAAGCTGCGCGAGCTTTCGCCGCTCTACGAGATGTTCAAGGAAGGGATTGATTTGACCAAGGTGCAGTGGACGGCGCACTAGACAGGTTAAAGGAAAAGGCGTTAAAGGAAAAGGCTATGGCATATTCAAACAAAGTCGTTGACCATTACAATAATCCGCGGAACGTGGGTTCGCTCGACAAGAGCGATCCCAATGTCGGCACGGGCATGGTGGGCGCACCCGAATGCGGCGACGTGATGAAGCTGCAAGTGAAGGTGAACCCGGAGACCGGGGTCATCGAAGACGCCAAATTCAAGACCTTCGGTTGCGGCAGCGCGATCGCCAGTTCATCGCTGGCTACGGAATGGCTGCGCGGCAAAACCGTGGACGAAGCTCTGGCAATCAAGAACACCGACATCGTTACGGAGCTGAGCCTGCCGCCGGTGAAGATTCACTGCTCGGTGCTGGCGGAAGACGCCATCAAGGCGGCCATCACGGACTATAAGAAGAAGGCCAATCCGGTTCCGGCCGAGGCGGCGAGGGTTTAAGGCTGGTTCGACATGGTCACGGTCACCCCGAAAGCAGTCGGTAAAATTCGCGAGGCATTCCAGCGCGAGGGCGTGAACGGAGGCCTGCGTCTGGGTGTCCTGGGCGGCGGGTGCTCGGGCCTGAGCTATCAATTCAAGTTCGACGTGAAGCCGCGGCCGACGGATCAAATCCTCAATTTTGACGATGTGAAGGTCTTCATCGATCCCAAGAGCTTGGTCTTTCTGGATGGGATGACGCTCGATTGGAAGGATTCGCTGATCCAGTCGGGCTTCGTTTTTGAAAATCCGAATGCCAAGAAAAGCTGCGGCTGCGGGACGTCTTTCTCTGCCTGATGAAGTTCTACGATGCGCTCGGGCTGGAGCCTAAGCTCGCGCTCGATTCACAACAACTTAAGAAGCATTTCTACGAACGCAGCCGCCAGTGGCATCCGGATCGCTTTAGCCGGGCGAGCGCGGCGGAACAGCAGAAGTCGCTTGAGATGACTTCCGTAATCAATGACGCTTTTCGTACGTTGCGCGATCCCGTGGCGCGGGCCGAATATTTTTTAGAGCAAAAAGCCATTGTGCCATCGAAGCACGTTCCTCCGGAGTTGCTCGAAGAAGTTTTCGAGATGAACATCGCGCTCGAAGAGGTTCGGGCGGGCGATGAATCGGCGCGGCCTCAACTGGCAGAAGCGCGCGAGCGTTTCCAACACATGCAGGATGAGATTGATCACGGACTTTCAGTGCTTTTCATCCGTTATGACGAGGCCCAGGATGCCTCGCATTTACTGGCGATTCGCAGCGTCCTCGACCGGCGGCAGTATGTGGTCAACCTGATCCGCGACGTCGAAAAGGAATTGAATGTCCACGTTTCAAATTGATTTTGGAAACCCACAGTCGCTAATCGTTGGCATCGATTTGGGCACCACCAATAGTCTGATCGCGGTCCTGGAACCTACGGGCCCGCGCATCCTGAGCGGGATCGTGCCTAGCGTGGTGTCGGTGACGCCATCGGGCGAAGTCATCGTCGGCGCCGAGGCGCGCGAGATGTTGATCACGCATCCGGAGCGATCGGTGTATTCGGTAAAGCGGCTGATGGGGCGCGACGCGTCGGATGTCCAGGAAGAGCTGAAGCTGTTCCCTTTCCGATTGGCGGAGCCGAGCGGCTCCGTTTTGAAGTTGCAATTGGGCGACAAGGTGATGACGCCGCCGGAGGTGTCGGCTTACATCTTGCGCAAACTCAAGATGGATGCTGAGACGGTACTAGGCACGCCGATCACGCAAGCTGTAATTACGGTGCCGGCGTATTTTAACGACGCGCAACGGCAGGCTACCAAAGACGCGGGGCGGATCGCTGGACTGGACGTGCTGCGGTTAGTAAATGAACCGACTGCGGCGGCTCTGGCTTACGGGCTGGACAAGCGCAAGGAAGGGATCGTCGCGGTTTACGATTTTGGCGGCGGCACCTTCGACATCTCGATTTTGCGTTTGCATGAGGGCATATTTGAGGTGCTGGCGACCAACGGTGATACGCACCTGGGTGGCGACGATATCGATAATTTGCTGATGCAGGTCGCGTTCGAAGATATTCAGGCGGAGTGGGGCGAGGATGTTTCGGCGAAGAGTGACGCAGTACAACTGTTGCGCCGTGCAGTGATTCATGCGAAGGAACAGTTGTCGTTCGTTCCCTCTTCCGTGATCGAATTCGAATACGGTGGAAAGCACTATCAACGCGAGATCAGCGTTGACGTTTTCGACCGGTTGATTCAGCCTATTGTCGAACGGACGCTGGCGCCCTGCCGCGCCTGTATCGCGGATGCGGGCGTGAACGTTGAAGACATCAATGAAGTCGTGATGGTGGGCGGATCGACGCGGATCCCGCTCGTGCGCGCGGAAGTCGAGAAGCTATTCCGGGCGCGGCCGCATACGGAGCTGAATCCCGATGAGGTGGTGGCGCTGGGCGCGGCTGTACAGGCCGGCATTCTTTCGGGAGACGTCCAGGACCAATTACTGCTGGACGTGACGCCACTTTCGCTGGGTATCGAGACCATGGGCGGGCTGGTTTCGAAACTGATTCATCGCAATTCGACGATTCCGGCCTCGGCTACCGAGCAATTCACTACCGCGGTCGATGGGCAGAAGAATGTCCTTATCCATGTGGTCCAGGGTGAACGGGAGCTGGTAAAGGACTGCCGGAGTCTGGCCCGCTTCGATCTGAAAGACTTGCCACCGATGCCGGCAGGTCTGGCAAGAATCGAGGTCAGGTTCCTGATCGACGCCAACGGGATCTTGAACGTGACCGCGAAAGATACCCGTACCGGTAAAGAACAGAGCATGGACGTGAAGCCCTCTTATGGACTGTCGGACCAGCAAGTGGAAGCGATGATTCTCGAGTCCTTCGAGAAGGCGCAGGACGATTTCAAGGAACGGCAGGTGCGCGAGGCTCGCGTAGAAGCGGACAGTATTCTGGCGGCAGTCAAGAAAGCACGCAATGACGACGCGTTCCGCTCGCTTCCGACGGAAGTGCGCGCGAAGATCGACTGGGATGTCCAAGTCTTGCTGAGGGTCTATAACGAGAGCAACTATCTGCTGATCCGTGAGAAGATCGAGCAGTTGAACCAGTCGACGCACGCTCTGGCGGAGAACATGATGAACACTGCCGTACGCGGCGCTCTGAAGGGAACTAAGATCTGAGGAGGATACATGCCGAAGCTTAATTGGACCGACATCGAAGACATCGCGCTGGCGCTGCGCGATAAATATCCCGACCAGGACCCGTCGTTCATCCGCTTCACGGACCTGCATAAGTGGATCACGGAGTTGGACGGGTTTGATGACGATCCGAAGAAATCGAACGAGTCCAAACTCGAAGCGATTCAGACTGCATGGCTCGAAGAATTCAACGATGAGTAGAGGGGCACTGCGTGCCGCCGTTTTGATGACGGCGCTCACCGCAGTGATGTCGGCGCAGGCCCCGCGGCGTCCGGTTCGTACCCATTCAGGCGCCGCTGCTGAACCGGCAGGCCTCACTCCCGAGATGCGCATTGTCGTGGGTCACATAACGGCGAACTCGCTGCGCGGCGACGTATCGTTTCTGGCTTCCGACTTGCTCGAGGGACGCGATACTCCGTCGCGAGGGTTGGATATCGCGGGAGAATACATCGCAGCGCAATTCCGCCGCCTGGGCTTGGAACCGGTCGGCGATGACGGATATTTTCAAAGTGTGGTGCTTCGGCCGGAAGACCCGGACTCGCCGAAGTCTCGCAACGTGGCCGCGATTCTGCGCGGATCGGATCCCCAACTTAAAGATACCTACGTGATGCTCAGCGCGCACTACGATCATGTAGGGCTGGCGCAGACCGGCGAGGATCGAATCTTCAATGGGGCGAACGACGATGCTAGCGGGACGGCTTCGGTGCTGGAAGTAGCCAACGCCTTGGCGGCGCTGCATCCGCGTCCGAAGCGCAGCGTTTTGTTCATTTTGTTTTCCGGCGAGGAGAAGGGGCTGCTCGGATCACGTTATTACGTGGACCATCCTCTGGTTCCACTGGATAAGACAGTCGCGGATCTGAATTTGGAGCAACTGGGACGCACGGATGCACCGGATGGACCGCATCTTCGTGTCGCGAACGTCACGGGATTCGATTTCTCGGACATGACGCCGGTCCTGGTGGACGCAGGGAAGCGGGTTGGAGTTGCGGTATCGAAGGACGCCAAGGCGAGCGACAACTACTTTGAACTCAGCGATAATGAGCCGCTTGCGAAGGCGGGCATTCCAGCGCATACACTAAGCGTTACTTACGAGTTTCCGGATGAGCACGCCGTAGGCGATGAATGGCAGAAGATCGATTACGACAATATGGCTAAGGTGGACCAAGCCGTCGGTATCGCGACTCTGCGGCTGGCGCAGGCATTGACGCCTCCGCATTGGAACGAAGCTTATCCGGCCGCGAAGCCCTACGCCGATGCGGCGAAGAAGCTGCACGAGTAGCCGCTATTATTTGTTTGCGGCCAGCGCCTTCACGATCTCGCCGAGGAATCCTTTGGCGTCACCGAATAGCATGAGCGTCTTGTCCATGTAGTAGAGCTCGTTGTCGATGCCGGCGAATCCGGGATTCATGCTGCGCTTAATCACCATGACGGTATGGGCTTTGTCGACATCCAGGATCGGCATGCCATAGATCGGGCTGGTCTTGTCGTGGCGCGCCGCAGGATTCACCACGTCGTTGGCGCCGATCACTAGCGCGACATCCGCCTCCGCAAAATCCGGGTTGATATCTTCCATCTCATGCAGCTTATCGTAGGGGATGTCGGCTTCAGCGAGTAGTACGTTCATGTGTCCGGGCATGCGGCCGGCGACGGGATGAATCGCGAAGTCGACTTGCACACCGCGTTTGTTGAGGATATCGGTGAGCTCGCGCAGTTTGTGCTGCGCCTGTGCGACGGCCATTCCGTATCCAGGGACCACGATCACGCGACGGGCGCTTTCCAGTATCGACGCGGCATCTTCGGGCGTTGCAGAGCGCACCGGCTTGGCGGAAGTTTGCGCCGTACTAGTGGCCGTCGCCGCCCCAAATGCGCCGAACAATACGTTGGTGAACGAGCGGTTCATGGCTTTGCACATGATCACCGAAAGAATAAAACCAGACGACGCGTTCAGGGCGCCGGCGATGATCAGCAGACGATTTTCCAAAGCGAAACCCATTGCGGCGCAAGCGGCACCCGCGTATGAGTTCAGCAATGCGATGACCGTGGGCATGTCCCCGCCGCCAATGGGCATGATCAAAAGGACTCCAAAGATAAGCGATAACCCGATAAACGACGGAAAGACCCAGGCGGGCGCGGGCGTGACGATCATCCAGACACCCAACACCGCGGCAAACGCGAATAACAGCAGGTTGACTACGTTTTGCCCTTTGTACGTCATGGGGCGCGTAGGGACGAGTTCTTGCAATTTCCCGAACGCCATTATGCTGGCGGTGGTGGTGAGATAACCCAACAGGCTCTCGATTACGATGGCAACCATCTTGAAGCCAGTGGTGGGATCGCCGGCAGCAACGTCCTTGTAAAACTCGGCCGAGCCAACCAGCGCAGCCGCCAAAGCACCGAACGCGTGCGATAAAGCCGTCAACTGCGGCACCGAAGTCATCGGCATCAAATATGCCAGCGGCACTCCGACAGCGGCGCCTGCCACAAATGCGATGGCGATCCACTCGAAACTGACTACTTCGTGACGGAGCAGCGTCCCTACAACTGCCAGCAGCATTCCAAACTCGCCCACGCGGACGCCACGGCGCGCGGTCACTGGCGAGCTCAACCACTTAATCGAAAAGACGACGCAAAGTGCAGCAATGATGTACGCCGCCTGCCAGAAGGAGTCGTTCATTTACCGGGCGTCTCCTTCTTCTTAAACATCTTGAGCATCCGGTCAGTAATCAGAAATCCGGCGACGATGTTGATGGTGGCAAACATCACAGCAATGGTGGCGAGCACTTTGCTCAACATTGGCGATCCGCCGTTGCCCGAGACAAGGATAGCGCCGACCACTGAGATCGCGGAGATGGCATTGGTCAATGACATCAACGGGGTGTGCAACAGCGGCGACACGCGGCGCACCAATTCAAGGCCCAACGGAACCGCCAGCACCAGTACGTATAGACTAATCTCAATCTCGTTGCTCATAGGGATCTCCCAAAGTTTCGATTGTCGATCGGGTTTCAAGAAGCGGCCGGCGTGGTGGCGCCCAACAGTTCCTGAACTCGGGCGTTTACGATCTCACCGTCGCGGACCACCAGGCTGTCGCGGGTGATTTCATCGTTAAGGTCGATATTCAGGGCGCCCTCTTTGGTCATCATATTCTTGAGAAACGTAACGATGTTGCGGCCGTACATCTGGCTGGAGTGATTGGGAACAGTGGCGGGCAGATTGATCGGCCCGATGACGGTGACGCCGTTTTCGACGATGGTCTCGCCAGGCTTGGTGACTTCGACGTTACCGCCGCGTTCCGCTGCCAGATCGACGATTACCGAACCGCGGCTCATGACGTGCACCATCTCACGCGTCACCAGGATGGGAGCTTTTCTTCCCGGAACCGCAGCGGTTGTGATCACCACATCCTGTTCCTTGAGGACCGCGGCCATCTGTTCACGCTGACTGCGAATTTCTTCATCGGTCAAAGCGCGGGCGTAACCACCCTGCCCTTCTCCGCTCGCGCCAATCGTTATGCTCACGAACTTCGCGCCCAGACTCTGGATCTGCTCTTTCACGGCGGCACGGACGTCGTATCCGCTTACCACTGCGCCCAGGCGTCGCGCCGTTGCGATAGCCTGCAATCCTGCCACTCCGGCGCCGATTATTAACACGCGCGCGGGGGGAACCGTCCCGGCTGCGGTCGACATCATTGGGAACAGGCGCGGTAATGCGCTGGCCGCGAGGAGAACCGCTTTGTAGCCTGCAATTGAAGCCATGGACGACAGCACGTCCATACTTTGCGCGCGCGTAATTCGCGGAACGAGTTCCAGAGAAAACAACGTCGCTCCGGCTTGGGCATATTGCGCCGCCAACTGGGGATCGCTAAGGGGATCTGCAAGTCCGATGACGATTTGACCCTTCTTCACCAAACCGGCAGGTTCAGGAACGCGCACGGTCAGCAGAATTTGGGCTGCATCGGCAACGGCGGCAGCACTGGATGCTATCTTGGCGCCTTTGGCGGTGTAATCTTTGTCGGGGAAGCCAGAGTCCAGGCCCGCTCCGGTTTCGATCAGTACTTCCGCTCCAGCTTTGGTCAAAACATCGATCACTTTAGGAGTGATCGCCACGCGCCGCTCGCCCGGCAAGGTTTCCTTGAGAACACCAATCGAGAGGCCCAAGAGTCCACTATCCTCCTATCGAAAATCTTCCTGAAGTTCCTGAAGCGCGGCTGCGCCAGGGCATAGTTTCTCCTGAGGCAACCTCGACAGCGGCGTGGCTGGGGTGCGCTTCCTTTCGTGCATGTCCGCAACGGACTCATCAACGTAGAGAAGTCCAGTCGCAATGGCGTCGCGGTTTTCCTGCAAATAGGTGAGTACCTGTTGCCGGTTGGTGGGATCGTAATGCTCAGGCACCGCAGTGAAACGCACCACGCTGCCGTCATGCATGGTTACGGTGGTGGTCCCGCTCTGGCCGATGGTCGCTAAAATCTCGGATGCCGGCGGAACAAAATCCGACTCCGTGGTTTTATGCATGTGCTTTCGAGTATACAGGTAGCTCTTGGTGGAACCGTTATGGTCGTTAAAAGTGACGCAGGGAGAAATCACGTCCACAAGTGCGAACCCACGATGAGCGACAGCCGCCTTGAGGATCGGGATAAGCTGCTCCTTGTCGCCGGAAAAACTGCGGGCAACGAAGGTGGCTCCAATGCTGAGAGCAAGCATCGCCGGATCGATGGGCGCCAAGCGGTTGGCCTCGCCACGCTTGCTCTTCGAGCCTACATCGGCCGACGCCGAGAATTGCCCCTTGGTCAAGCCGTAGACGCCGTTATTTTCGATGACATATAGCATGTTCACATTGCGGCGGATGGCATGGCACAGGTGACCCAGGCCGATGGAGAGGGAGTCGCCATCGCCGGAAATACCGATGTAGGTAAGCTCACGGTTGGCGGCGTTGGCTCCGGTCGCGATGGCGGCCATGCGCCCGTGAGCCGAGTTGAAGCCATGGGCGCCGCTGACGAAATAAGTCGGCGTCTTCGAAGAACAACCGATGCCGCTCATCTTCGCGATCATGTGAGGCTCAATGGATAGTTCCCACAAAGCGCGCGTGATGGCGGCGGTAATGGAATCGTGTCCGCATCCAGCGCAAAGGGTCGACATCGCGC
>Ga0207695_10007698_pt1 | contig 13640 bp, 13 predicted proteins | sample KBSC54metaG_FD_184354 | JGI IMG/M metagenome (GOLD analysis project Ga0207695, IMG submission 184354) | Corn rhizosphere microbial communities from Kellogg Biological Station, Michigan, USA - KBS C5-4 metaG (SPAdes) (version 2) | ecosystem: Host-associated > Plants > Roots > Rhizosphere > Soil...
GGTCTTTCGCTGCCGCAACCTGTTCGTGCTCGGAATGCTCTCGTGGCTCTATCAGCGTCCGATCGAAAGCACGCAGCGCTGGCTCGAATCGCGCTTCAAGAAGACGCCGGAACTGCTCGAAGCCAACCTGATGGCGCTGAAGGCAGGTTACAACTACGGCGATACCACCGAGATGTTCGCCAGTTCGTACGAAGTGCCGGCGGCGAAGATCCGGCCCGGGCTATATCGCAATATCACGGGCAACAGCGCGACCGCCCTCGGCTTCGTGGCCGCCGCGATGAGCGCGGAGCGTCCGCTGTTCCTCGGTTCGTATCCGATCACGCCCGCCAGCGACATTTTGCACGAACTGGCCAGCTACAAGAACTTCCCGGTCTATACCTTTCAGGCTGAGGACGAGATCGCGGGCGTTGCCTCGGCGGTCGGCGCGGCCTTCGGCGGCGCGATTGCAATTACGACGACCTCCGGCCCCGGCATGAACCTCAAGGCCGAGGCGGTCGGGCTCGCCGTCAAGACCGAATTGCCGCTGGTGATTACCGACGTGCAACGCGCGGGGCCGTCCACCGGGATGCCGACCAAGCCGGAGCAGGCCGACCTCCTGATGGCGATGTATGGACGCCACGGCGAATCGCCGATTCCGGTGATCGCGGCTTCCACCCCGGCGGACTGCTTCGATTGCGCCTACGAAGCCGTCAGGCTCGCGACCAAGTACATGACGCCGGTCGTCCTGCTCACCGACAATCAACTCGCCAACGGCGCCGAGCCGTGGCTGCTGCCGGACGTGAGCAAGCTGCCCAATATCAAGGTCCATCTTGCCACCGATCCCAACGGCTTCATGCCGTACAAGCGCGACGCTGAGACGCTCGCGCGGCCGTGGGCAGTGCCGGGTACGCCCGGTCTGGAACATCGCATCGGCGGCCTCTCGAGCGAGGACGTCACCGGCAACGTCAGCTATTCGCCGGCCAACAACGAACTGATGGTGCGAACGCGTGCGCGCAAGGTCGCCGGAATTATCCGTGAGATACCCCCCACCGAGATTTTCGGCGACGCCGACGGCGGCGACCTCGTCGTCCTCGGATGGGGTTCGACCTACGGCTCGCTGCGCGAGGCGGTGAAACAATTGCGCGACAAGGGCAAGCGCGTCTCGCACATTCACATCCGTTATCTCAATCCGCTGCCGGGCGATCTCGGCGACCAGTTGCGCAAGTTCAAAAAGGTGATGGTCGCGGAGATGAACCTCGGGCAACTGCTGAAATTGGTGCGCGCCGATTATCTGATCGACGCGATTGGCTGCAACAAGATCCAGGGCCGTCCGTTCAAGGTTAGCGAACTGACCAACCGGATCCTGCGCGCACTGGAGGGCTGAGCGAAAATGGCTACCGCTATGACTCGCAAGGATTTCGTTACCGATCAGGAAGTGCGCTGGTGCCCCGGTTGCGGTGACTACGCCATCCTGGCGCAAGTGCAGAAAATCATGCCGGAATTCGGAATTCCGCGCGAAAATATCGTCTTCATCTCGGGCATCGGATGTTCTAGCCGCTTTCCCTACTACATGAACACGTATGGCTTCCATACGATTCACGGCCGCGCCCCGGCGCTCGCTACCGGCCTTAAGGTTTCGCGTCCCGACCTCGACGTCTGGGTCGTGACCGGCGACGGCGACGGCCTCTCGATCGGCGGTAACCATCTCATTCACGCGCTGCGCCGCAACATCGATCTGAATATCCTGCTCTTCAACAACCGCATCTATGGACTCACCAAGGGCCAGTACTCGCCGACCTCGGAAGTCGGCAAAGTGACCAAGTCGTCGCCGCTCGGTTCGGTGGATTATCCCTTCAATCCGATCACCGTGGCGCTCGGCGCCAGTGCGACGTTCGTCGCACGGACCATCGACGTCGAGCAGAAACATCTCGGCGAAACGCTCAAGCGCGCGCACGCGCATCGCGGCGCCGCCTTCGTCGAGATCCTGCAGAACTGCAACATCTTCAACGACGGCGCGTTTAACGATCTCAGCGACAAGGCGATCAAGGCCGACCATCAGTTGGTCCTCGAAAACGGCAAGCCGCTGATCTTCGGCAAGAACCGCGACCGGGGCATTCGAATGAACGGGCAGCGCGCCGAAGTCGTCGCGCTCGGCAACGGCGTCACGGAAAAAGATCTCGTCGTGCATGACGAGAGCAACCTGGCGCTGGCCTTCATGCTGGCGAACTTCGAGGCGCCGATGCCGGCGCCGGTCGGCGTCTTCTACGCCGTCTCGCGCCCGACCTACGACTCCGCGATGAACGCGCAGTTGGCCGACGCCAAGGCCAAGATGGGCCCCGGCGACGTCGCGGCGCTGCTCAAGCGCGGCGACGTCTGGACGGTCCACTAGACAACTCCTCGTAACCGACCGGCAAGCGTCGGTTTCCGACGACGTTTGCAGTTCCAAATCAAAGGCCCGGCGGCATCTGCCTCCGGGCCTTTTTTATTCGTCGTGCCGTCCGCCGCAAACTTGTTTGCTCGTTTACGCCATCGGGCGAGGCGCCGCTGGTGAATGCAGGGACTGCGCGCGTCTCCATCCACTCACTTTCGTCGTGGCCGCGGGCCAGTCACTCCGAGCAGCGCAAGCGTCAATCATGAGGCCCATTGCGAACGCCTCATCCGCGCCCACCAAAGGTTTCAACGACGCGATCCGCATGACCTGTTCATGCCTATTCATTGTGGGAAGTCTGAAACCTTTCAAAGGTTTCAGCTCTCCTGAAAACTAAAATTCTGCGTTCCTCAGCAGCTTTCCTCCTAATCCTCCGTGACGACGACGTTGTCGGTCTTCGCCACGTATGGCCGCTCGCGCATCGTCACCGGATCCCACGCGCTGCGTTCGATCTTGAGCACGTTGCGCCCGTATACGTGCAATGCGATTAGCGGGTCGCGGCGCGGATTCGCGATCCGATGGATCGCGTCGACGCCGAGCGTCAGAATCTCCCGCTCCATCACGCTGCGCCCGCCCGCCGCTTCGATCGCGCGCGTCTCGCCCACCAGCTTGTAGAAGCTGTTGTCCTCCTGCCCGCTGTACACGCCGATCACCGCCCACGTCCGATGGTCGTGCGGGGGTGAGATGAAGCCCGCGCCGACGACCACGTGCAGCACCGTCAGGCCGGGCTCGTCGTGCAGCACCTGAAAGCGTGTGGGATCGGCGACCAGCGGCCGCTCTGCGACGGCGCGATGCACCACCGCTTCGACCGCGCCCTCCGTGCCCGTCTGGTATGCGTCGCGCAGTTCACTAATCAGATCGTCGAGCTGATACATCGCGGTCCTCCTTAAGTTTGTGCTTACGGCTGGCCCCAGCGTTCAAAGAACGTGACGTCGCCGGCGGCTTTGCGCGCGGGACGGCCCCACTTGCCCTTCGGATAGCCCATCGGTACCAGGACTTCGTTCGCATGCGTCGGCGGTACCCCGAGCAGCGCGTCAACTTCCTCGCCGAATATATGATGCAGGCCGGTGATCGATGTCCCGAGACCGTAACCGCGCGCGGCCAGACACAGGTTTTGCACCGCCGGATAAATCGCGCCGTACATCGGCTGACCCGAATGACGCTCGTCGGTGTAGCGCTTGACGCATGGAAAAATCAGCACCGGTGCTTCGGCCAGATGGTTCGCGAGATAGTTGGCCGATTTCAAGGTTTTGCCCGCCGGCGAGCCCGGCTGGGTCTCCATCACGGCGCGCTTTTTCGGCGTCAAATAGTAAGTGTCCCACGCGCGCTTATAGCGCTCGGCGACAAACTGCTTGGTCGCGGGTTCCGTGACGACAATAAATATCCACGGCTGCCGATTGCTGCCCGACGGTCCCAGCGTCGCCGCCTCGATCACCCGCATGATCAGTTCGCGAGGCACCGGATCGGGCTTCAGCCGGCGCATCGAACGGGTCGTGTAAATCGCCTCGAACAAGTCGAATTCAGGATGGCCAAACATGGGCCACAAGGTAACATTTCGCGGGCCTGGATTCATCGCGCGCCGCAGCGCGCGCTTTACGCGCGGAGAGAAGCGGAGGAGGGCGGTCGTGCTCGCCGCGCGATCGCATCGTATAATGATGTGCGGATAAACCGATGGAACCGCCGAGAACGTCCGGCGGTTGAATAGTATCGACAAGCACGACAAGGTCGCTAAAGCCGATCATGCCCGAAACCCACGATCCAGCGTTCAAAGGCCGGCGCGAACAGCCGCTGCCCATCCGCATCGTCCATTGGTGCAACGCGCTCTTTCTCCTCCTGATGGCCGGTAGCGGTTTGCAAATCCTCGTCGCCTATCCGTCGTTCGGGCCGCGCGGCGCGCAGTACTGGTGGTATCCGTTTCAGGGCTCGCCGCCGCCTGCCTGGACGCGCATCGGCGGATGGCTCGCCGGCGGACGCCATTGGCATTTCGCGATCGCGTGGTTCTTCGTGCTCAACGGCATTTTCTATCTCGCCTATTTTTTCCTGAGCGGCGAATGGCGTCGGCGAATGTTTCGTCCGTGGCGCGATACCAACGGCGCGCTCGCGCAATTCCTTTACTACTTGAGAATCCGCAAGACGCCGCCCATCGCCGATTTCTACAACGGCCTCCAACGCCTCGCCTACAGCTCGGTGATCATCTTCGGCCTCGTGATGGTTCTGTCGGGACTCGCCATCTACAAGCCCGTCCAACTCCATTTCCTGACCCTGCTGTTCGGCGGCTATGACGGTGCGCGCGTCGTCCATCTCGCGGGCCTGTGCCTGTTCGCGCTGTTCCTCATAACGCACCTGGTGCTGGTTTCAGCCCATCCCCGCGAGATCGTCAACATGATCACGGGAGGCCGCCGTGAGTAAGCTCATCACGCGCCGCAAGTTTATCGTCGGCGCCGCCGCCGCGTCATTGCTCGCCGGGTGTGACACGCATCCGATCAAGGGTTTCCTCGGTGCGATGAGTGACTGGAACGAAAAGTTCGAGGGCTTCCTCTTTTCGCCGACCCGCCTCGCCCCCGAATTGCCGGCGTCCGACACCACGCCTGAGAGCGCGTTTCCCTCCTACTTCATCTCCGACACCATACCTACCGTCCCGCCCAACTGGACGCTCTCGGTCGGCGGGATGGTCGAGCGCGAATTGGTGCTGACGCTCGATCAGCTGAAGCAGATGACCCGGACCGACCTCCGCGTGCGCCATCATTGCGTCGAGGGATGGTCCGCGGTGGCCTCGTGGCACGGCGTGCGCGTCAGCGATATCGCAAAACTCGCGGGACTCAAGCCGGGCGTCAAATACGTCGAGTTCAACTCCTTCGACGAGGACTACTTCTCCTCGTGGGACCTGGGCAGTGCGATGCATCCGCAGACCGTGCTCGCCTACGGCATGAACGGCCATCCGCTGGGCTCCAACCACGGTGCGCCGCTGCGCGTCTATTCCGCCGTTAAGATCGGCTACAAAATGTGTAAGTACTTGACCGAGGTGAACTTCCTGCCGAACAAGACCGGTGGCTATTGGGAAGACCAGGGCTACGACTGGTTCGCCGGCGTCTAATCGGTTCGCTGCAGAGCGCAAGCCTGTGGTTGAGGAACGCGAAACTTGATCTGCCTATGCCTATTCACTGTGAGAAGTGTGAAACCTTCTATAGGTTTCACTTTTCGCGCTCCCCGTCCTCTCTTTTCTCCGCCTTTCCCTTCGACTCTTCTAGACCTTCGGCAGGCCGAGAACGCGTTCGCCGATGATGCTGTGCTGGACCTCGCTGGTGCCACCGGCGATCGTGAAGGCGCGCGCGCCGCTCGTTTACTTAGGATCGATGTAAACCGGCTTTGCTGCATCAGGGAACATATCAGCAGGAGGGAACAGGCCCGGAAACCCACCTTTGTAGACTCGGATTTTCACATCAAAGCCTTCATAACTAGGTGGTACCCGATCCATAATCTGCGGTGTGACCTTGTCCACCATTACTACTATGGAGTGGTCATTTAAACCTTGTTGCTTGTGGCCGAAAGTCACATACCAAAAGTGCGGTATTCCCTCTAATGCTGCCCTAAGATCTGTGACCGCTTTAACCTTTTCGTTAAAGCCAGCACTAGGCGGCAGAGATGATGGGAAAGGAAGCTGATCATCAGGCGCAGGCTTTAATACCATAGAATCAGGTAGAGTGTATTCTGGTACGCCACTATTTCCTTTAGCTTCTGCCAAAGTTAGAGACGATGTTGCAACCTCAGTTGGGGAACAAAGCTGTCCAACTACTTGAGTTTGACCTAATTTCGCCATTGTACTCCACATATAACTCATTATCGCAGTATTATTGAGGTCTCTTGCCCATAGTACACCAACTGCACCAAAGCATGATCCTGTTGTTCCAAATACCGTACCAGAATCTCCGCTTTGTGGATAAGGAGTATTGCCAGTGGCCGGATTATAAACTCCTCGAGCATTTATTTGATGATCGAAAAAATACTGCTTACCTTGAGCACCAACCTCATCATGACTATAGTCAAGATCTGTGATTTGGTATTCTGCCCAACAGGTAGATGCTCCCTGTCCCTGTACGTTCATGTATAGAGAGGGCGAGGTTACAATTTGATTTGAAGGAGTACCTATACTTAGAATAGTTGGTGATACCTTTTGATTTTGAACAAGTGCAATTGCAGCATCAACCTCATTCAAGTTTAATTGTCCGCCAACTACAGGAACGGCTAACGTGTAGTTCGCCACTCCATCGGTTGTTGCTGTCGTATTATTACAATTCAAATAGGCAGGGCCAGGTTGAGACCAAACAGCACCAGGAGAATATGGGTTAATAGTATAGGGTGAACCATCAGGTAAATATACTGTTATGTAAGGTGCATAATCATCTGCTCCTACATGATTATTGGAAAGAATTGATTGTTCTCCATGAACATTTGAGACAACAATACCGGCAGTGCCAGAACCACAATGAGTATGGTACTGGTCTGAGACGCCAATACTAACTCCCATTGGGATCGGGCGAGCTTGCTTCGTAGCGGGATTAGGGCAGACGTGCGTTACAGCGCCAGCAATTGAGGCTGTAGTCAGTAAAGCGCCTACCGCGAGTGGAGAGAACAAAAACGAGCGTTTCATGTATCCCTCCCATCGATTGGTCGTTCAAACGATCTATAACGTCCTGCTCTCAAAACTAACGTCTTGTCAAGAAAGATTGGCAGCCAGAGCAGGCGGCTTCCCGGGGTAGTGTGCGGAGTGGGCAGAAAAGCGAAAAGGCGTCAAGATCCGGTGAGTTGAGCCGCAACTCGCCGCCGGGAGGCAGGAGGGACGCCATGGAAGCGGTAGCCGTAGTGGGTGGCAATGGGAAGGCACCGCGCACTACCAACACGCTAGTGTGAATCAACGAGAAATTCAGCGGCGGCTGGCCTTGCCGGAAGGGATTAGCCCTTCGGCAGGCCCAGCACGCGTTCGCCGATGATATTGTGCTGGATCTCGCTGGTGCCGCCCGCGATCGTGAAGGCGCGCGACGCCAGCATCCGATAGTTCCAACTGCCGCCGTCGAGCGCATGCGGTGCGCCGTGCTCAAACTGGCTATACGGGCCGAGCAGTTCGAGGGCGAATTTCGCCATCTTGAGATTGAGGTCGCTGGCGCTGAGCTTGCCGACCGACCCTTCGGGGCCCGGGGGCAGTCCTTTCAGCCGACGCGTCAACTGGCGCAGGTTGCCATAGTGCAGTGCCGCCGCTTCGCACGCGAAGCCGGCGATCTTCTGCCGCACGCCGGTATCGTCCCATGCGCTGCTGCCATTGCGCGCGATCTTCTTCGCCAGTGCCGCCAGGTTCTTTACCGAGCTCGACATATCGCGCATCGCTGCGATCGAACTGCGCTCGAACATCAGCGTAGTGACCGCGACTTGCCAGCCCTGGTTCTTTTCGCCGACCAGATTTTTCTTTGGGACCTTGACGTCCTCGAAGAAGACCTCGTTGAAGCCCTTTTCGCCGGTCATCTGCACCAGTGGACGGACGGTTACGCCGGGGCTGTGCATGTCAACGAGCAAATAGGAGATGCCCTTGTGTTTGGGCGCTTCGGGGTCGGTGCGGACGAGCAGGATACACCAGTCGGCGCGGTCCGCGCCCGAGGTCCAGACCTTCTGCCCGTTGACGATAAAGTAGTCGCCGTCTTCGACCGCGCGCGTCTTCAACGAGGCGACGTCGGAGCCTGCGCCGGGCTCGGAATAGCCCTGACACCAGATCTCCTCGGCCGACAGGATCTTCGGCACGTAGCGATGCTTCTGCTCCTCGGTCCCCCAATGGATCAGGGTCGGACCGACCAGCATGATCCCGAGGCCGTTGACGATTCCGGGCGCCCGCGCGCGCACCATCTCCTCGTTGTAAACGACCATCTGTTCGAGCGTGGCCCCGCGCCCGCCGTAGGCTTTCGGCCAACTGACGCCGACCCATCCGCCCGCGTTCATCTTGCGATGCCATCGCAGGGCGTAGTTCCAATCGTCGTCATCGCCGCGCGCGAATTCGTTGCCGATCTCGGAGTTATCGCCACTGTTGCGGCGTGGCGGGATATTGGCTTCGAGCCACGTCCGAAATTCGCGGCGAAAGGCCTCGGCCTCATCGCTGTACTTGAAATCCATCAACGCCCTCCCGGTCCGTTTCCTGTTGAGCGAGGTCTATATCGCCAAAGTTTACCATAGACGTGCGCTCCCCACGAAAATTGGGCGCCCGCAGCTGTGGGCTGTTGATGATCACAAAACTTGTCGTTTCACTGAAACCTTTGCCCTCACGAGGTTGCAAACTTCTCTTTAGTTATGATGCGGGCGGCGCTAGGTCAGTAATGACTCACGAATTAACGCGGCCCAAAGGTTCTTTGACGAGCGGCGCGAGTATGCGAAGATTTGCCGCTAAAGCCGTGGAGAGCCGACTCGACATCCCCGACCTGAACTTCGACGACGATTTCGCCGCCGCTTTCACGTCGCGCGCATGAGTTCGCCGTAATCGAGTTGATCCGCGCCAAAGGCACCGCAAGGAGAACGCCATGAATCGACTGCTGCATACGATGATCCGGGTCAACGACCTCAACGAGTCGCTCAAGTTTTACTGCGACGCGCTCGGCATGAAGCTGCTGCGCAAACACGACTATCCCAACGGCGAATTCACCCTCGCGTTCGTCGGCTATGAGGACGAGGACAGCCACACGGTGGTCGAACTGACCCACAACTGGGGCACCAAGAGCTACGACCAGGGCAGCGCCTTCGGCCATCTCGCCGTCGGCGTGGACGACCTCTATGCGACCTGCGGCGCGCTCAAGGAAAAGGGCGTCAAGATAGTGCGCGAGCCCGGTCCGATGAAGTTCGGCGGCCCCCACATCGCCTTTATCGAAGATCCCACCGGCTACAAGATCGAGTTGATTCAGACCAACACGGTTCATTCATAAGCTGGAGACGCAAGCGAAACGGTAGTTGAACGGGAAAGCACCGCATCGCAATGCGATAGCGGTTGATCGATCGCGGTGAACTCCGCGAGGGGGAACGAAAGGAATGTATCGATTTGGTTCGGCAGTTTTTGTAGCGGTTTTCTTGTTTGCGGGGTCGGCCTTCGCCGCCTCGAACCCGGATATCACTTCCGGGCCTAAGACCAGCACCCGCACCCTCAACGTTACCGGTATCGGTGCCGCAGCGGGGGGCGGCTTTGTCGATAATGCTAACGGTGGAGCTTGCAATGTTGACCCGTGGGTCGATCAATGTTCATCGACTGCGCCGGGTACTTGCTCCTGCATCGAAATCACCGTATCCAAAGCCTCCGGCAGCATGGAGAAAGGCACTCAGACGGTGTCAAACCTCTTCATCACCGCTGATGAAAACGTCAATCCCGCCACCGAGCCGACAGTGACACCGGGTCCCGACCCGAAGTGCTCTCTCTTCCGCGGTATTCTGACGGACACCGTCAACTCCACCAGCGAGACCAAGACCCTGAACTTGCTTGGAGTCTCCTGCAAGAAGGTGATCGGAATCTCGGCCAGCAATCCGCAGGGTAACCACGTGGGCGATACGATCGTGGGCGGATGGGGAATTTCGAGCAGTCCGAGTGATCCGACGCCGCCGGCCTCCGGTTGGGGCACCTTGTCAGGTTCCGACGTGAAGACCACCGGTGCGGTTTCGCTCAAACTCAGCGGTCTCGTAACTCAGTAGATCTAATCGCGCGCCGCCGGCGGCCGACGTATCCATGATGCGTTGGCCGCCGCGCGGCAGCGTCTCACCGCGCGAGGAACTCGCGAATCGCCGCGACCGCCTCCGGCTCCGTGAGCGTCGGCGCATGCCCCACGCCGGGTATCTCCACCAGCTTCGCCCCCGGCAGCACGCGACCCATCCGCTCGGCCGTATCGGGCGCCAGGATGTCGCTCTCGGCGCCGCGAATCACCAGCGTCCGCGCCGTTATCCGCGCATAGGCGACCCACAGGTCCATCGGTTTCGCCGCCGTCCCGGTCCGCGGGACATTGCGTACCGCGGGATCGATCTTCCAGCTCAGGCGTCCGTCGCTGGCCGCCTTCACCGCCCACCGTACGAACTCGATTAGCTCGGCCTCCGGCGTCGCCGCCAGAAACGGATAGTTCGCGCGATAGTACGCCGCCACCTCCGCCATGTCCTTGAAGTCGCTCGGCGCCTCGGTGAAGTAGTCGGTGATGCGCTTGAGGCCGGCTGGATTGATCTCCGGCCCGATATCGTTCAACACCAGCCGCTCGACTCGCTGCGGATAACCGCCCGCGAAGATCATCGAGATGATCCCGCCCATCGACGTGCCGATCAGCGTGACGCGCTCCAGTTCGAGCGCCTCCAGCATCAGCGACAGATCGCTCACGTAAACCGGCGGCAGATACTCGCCCGGCGGTCCCCACTCGCTGTCGCCGCGCCCGCGCACGTCGATCGACATCACGTGATGGTCGCTGCTCAGATGCGGCGCCAGGCCGTCGAAGTTGTGCGCGTTGCCGCTCAACCCGTGGATACAGACGACCGGCGGCTTCGACGGATTGCCGAAGTCCAGGTAATGGAGTTTAAGCCCGTTCGCGCTGACAAACCTGCTTTGCGCTGACAATTATCTGCTCCTTCGCGAAGGTCTCCGGCGGCGACGCGTTCGCACGCTTGCCGACGCCTGCAAAGCGCCGCTGTATTCACATGCGCATGTGTCGCCGCCGCGCGCGCTCAATCCCGTGCGCCCGAGCCTATTAGAATTGCGACGCCTCCACCAACTCGCGCAGCCGCTCGGGCACGATTATCAGCCGCCGCCCGTCGCGCAGAATCACCCGCTCGTTCTCGAAGTCGTTCAACTGCTCGGTCGTGCGCTGGCGCGACGCTCCGACCAGTTCGGCCAAGTCCGCGTGTGTGACCTTCAGCGTCAGCAGAATCCCGCGGGAGTCCTCGGCGCCAAACTTCATCGCGAGTTCGAGCAGCGCCCCCGCCAGCCGTTCGCGCACGCTCAAGCCCACGAAATTGGTATAGCGCTGGAGCATCAGCCACCACCGCGCGACCGTCACCTCGAGTGTGCGGCTGAAGCGCTCCAGCGGCACCCCCAGCACCAGCCCGACGAAGGTCTCCGGCTTCACTATCCCCACCATACAATCGCTGAACGCGTCGCATCGAAAGGGGCGCGTCGCGCGCGGCAGCAGCGACGAGACGCCAAAAATCTCACCCGGACCGACCAGCCCGACCAGCACCCGTTCGTCACGGTTCTGAAACGACAGCTTCGCCACCCCCGAGAGCAGCACGTAAATCCGGTTCGAGCTTTCGCCCTCGAAGAAGATAGTCTCGCGGCGCTTGATCTTTTGCAGCGTCAGGCTTTGCGCAAGTCCCTGTAACTGATCCTGACTCAGCCATGAAAGGGTCTTGAGCCGTCCCAGGGTTTTCCAGTCAAGTTGAGCTTTCGGCACCACGGATGCTTCGTAGCACAGCAGAGCGGGATGTCGCCAAGGCGACGGAATCTCCCGAACTGGTTTCCCAAACGGTTGTAATTGTCGCGGCTGCGACAACTGGGGCTTAACAAATCGTTGATAGGTTAGAGATATGCCTTAAACTTGTCCTCAGTAGAAGATATTGGACTCGCAAATGTTCGCTCCGTAACGTTGGCGCATCCAGCGCGGGGGTAAGAAAATGAGTGTCAAACCGTCGTCGATAACTGACGATTTCGCAAAATTATTCGAGGCCGCGTGGCTCGAATTGCCGACCGCTGCCGTCAAACGCCTGTTCGCCGGCGAGGATAAAACCGCCCAAGGCGCCGTCAGCGACGCCGGATGGAAGGCCTACGACGCCTGGGTACGCCTCGCCAACGACGCCTCCAACCGCATGTACGCCAACCCGACCTTCGGCGCGATGGCCGGGCGCGGGATTCAGGCGGGCCTGCAGGTGACTCGCGTGGTTGACGCGGTGGCCTCCGCCATCTTCGGCAACCTCTGGCCGGCGATCGGACTCCCCACCGCCACCGACGTGCAGGCGCTGCGGGCCGACGTCAAGGCCCTGCGCGAAGAGCTGTACACCGCGCGCGAACAGGCCTTTGACGCGGACCGCGAGCCGCGCGACGAGCACGCCTATGCCGCCGCCCGCGCCGCCGAGTCGCCGACCGCCGACGCGGCCATTATCTGGAACGGTTACAAGCCCGCGCCCCGGCGCGCGGTCCGCAAGGGAGGCAAAAAGAGTGTCGCTCTTTAATGATGTCGCCGGCTATTGGTTCGAGGGCGCCGTCCGCACTCTCGACGCGATCGGACGCGGCTTCGGCTCGCAAGGCTCCGCCGACCCCGCACCGGTCACCCCCTATGACGTAATCTACGAGGGCGGCAAGGTCAGCCTGCGCCATTACCGTGCACACAATCGCATCCACGCGACGCCCATTGTCCTCGTTTACGCGCTGATCAAGCGGCCCTTCGTGATGGACCTGCAGCCCGGCAAGAGCGTCGTCGAAAGCCTGCTCAAGCAGGGCTTCGACGTCTATCTGACCGACTGGATTCCGCCGACCAAAGAAGACGCCTGGCGCGGCTTCGACGCCTACGTCAATCAGGACCTCGCCAACGCCGTCCGCGCCGTCCAGATCGAGGAGAACGTCGAGCAGGTCCACCTGCTCGGCTACTGCTTCGGCGCGCTGCTCAGCCTGCTCTATACCGCGCTCCATCCCGAAAACGTCAAGAACCTGGTCACCCTCGCCATCCCCTTCGACATGGGCGTGCGCGAACTCTCGATCTACCACCTGATGGACCAGGTCGATGACCGCGCGGTCGAGATGATCACGAAGATTTACGGCAACTGCCCGGCCTGGATGGTGAACATGGGCTTCACCGCGATGTCGCCGGTCCATCATGCGCTCGACAAGTACGTCGGCCTCTACCGCAACGCGGAGCGCGACGGCTATGCCGAGATGTTCGATCTCTTCGAGCGCTGGATGTCGAGCGACGTGCCGCTCGCGGGAAAGATTTTCCGCGAAATGACCGGTGACATCTTCAAGCGCAACCTGCTCGCCAAAGGCGAAATGAAGATCGCGGATCGTCCGGTCGATTTGCGCAACATCACCTGTCCGCTGCTCAACGTGGTGGCCGACCTCGACGACGTCGTGCATCCGAACTCCAGTCTGCCGCTACCGGAAAAGGTCGGCAGCGCCGATCGCCGCAACCTGACCTTCCCGACCGGCCATATCGGAGCGGTGGTGAGCGCCGGTGCGATCAAGAAATTGTGGCCG
>Ga0207695_10007702_pt1 | contig 13636 bp, 15 predicted proteins | sample KBSC54metaG_FD_184354 | JGI IMG/M metagenome (GOLD analysis project Ga0207695, IMG submission 184354) | Corn rhizosphere microbial communities from Kellogg Biological Station, Michigan, USA - KBS C5-4 metaG (SPAdes) (version 2) | ecosystem: Host-associated > Plants > Roots > Rhizosphere > Soil...
GTATCCAACCAACATCTTCGCCAGCTCCCAACAGCCCGGCGACGCGTCGCGCAGTCAGTGACCAACCGAACGGCTCGCGCCCCGCCCGCCTCGTCGTGGGTGAATCCTTCGGCGCCGACGCCCTCATGCCCAAGCCGCCGCAATCCAAGCTCAGATCCTCAACGGCCTCGGGCTGACGCGGCTCGAAATACGTTCACAGGCTAGCTAGGGAACGTGCTAAATTTCGGCGCGGCGTGGGCACGCCCGGGCGTCAACACCCGATTCAAAAGACGATGGAATGATTGGCTACCGCCAAGAGAGCTAAAAAGCGCCGCCGCACCACCAAGGCAGAACAGCGCGCCGCCATGGTCGAGCAGATCGTGGACGCGGCCGAATACCTCTTCTCCAAGCGTGGGCTCTACGGCGTAACCCTCAAGGACGTTGCGAAGCGTGTAGGTATTCATCACACGCTGCTCAACTACTATTTCAAGGACAAGAACAAACTCTTCGATACGGTCTTCGCGCGCCGCGCCCACGTCACCATTGAGCGGCGAATGAAAGCGCTGGACGAATATGACGCCAAGATGGGCGCGAAACCGACCGTCGAGGGTGCGCTGCGCGCGTTCCTGGATACCGACCTGGATCTCTACATCCAGGGCGGCACGAACTGGAAGAACTACGCTGCCCTCGGCGCCCAGGTTGCCAACAGCCCGGAATGGGGTGCCAACCTGATGGACAAGTATTTCGACCCGGTGGTGTTACGGCTGATCGGAATACTGAAAAAAGCCCTGCCCCACAGCACTGAAGAGGACATTTTCTGGGGCTATCACTTTGTCAGCGGAGCACTGATGCTGACACTGGCACGCACGGGGCGTATCGACAAGCTGTCAGGCGGCGTTTGCAAGTCGGACGACTTTGAAGCAGTCAAGGCAAGGATGGCTTCATTCATGGCAGCCGGATTCCTCGACCTGTGCCGTCCGGCCGATCTTCATGAGGGTCGCGCCAACAGCCGTCCCAGCGCGACAAACAAGACTACTGCCAGCAGATAAAAGGGAATCAGGGAGTAAAAGGCGAGTTGCAGGCAGTTGTGCGGATGGTCGACCCGGAAATAGTCGCTCATCGCACCGAGATACGTCGGCCCCAGGCCCAGGCCGATTAGATTCATCACCAACAACAACAGGGCCCCGGACAGCACGCGCCGCTGCGGCGCCACTTCCTGTTGGACGAGCGTGACGGCGGCCGAGAGATAGAAATAGTTGAAGTACATCGGGCCGATCAGAAACAGCAGAGCCACGGGCCAGGTGGGCGCCCGGACAAAACCTACAAAGAACGGAATCGCCAGCAGCAACGCAACCGCGGGTATGATCGCGTAGGCCCGTTTCGAGCGCGGCACCCACCGGTCGATCAGCCGCCCGGAAGTGTAGATTCCGCCGCCGAAACAGACACCGACAATGAGCGCGTAATAAGCGGCAATCTGCCCGAGTGTCATACCCTTCTCACGCATCAGGAACAATGTGGTGAAGTTCATGATGGCGTAGGTCACGATCTGCGTCGCACCGGAAGCCAGCGACACCAACACCAGGATCGGTTGCGAGAAGTAAACGCGGCAGGTCAGCCAAAAGCCTTCCCTGGCGACAGGTGCTGTCGCAACTGTATCCAAGCCTCCACGCACAGGTTCGCGCACGAATGAGATCACGGCGATGGCGGTCACAATCCCAACTGCGCCCAAGGCAATGAACGCCGTCCGCCAACTGTACGCCGCGGCAATCGAGGCGCCGAATGCAACACCCAGGGCTTGTCCCAGGGGCGGTCCAAGATTGTAGATTCCAAGGGCCGTGCCGCGCTTGTGAGGTGGGAAATAGTCACTGACGATGGCATACGAAGGCGGCACACCGCCGGCCTCGCCTATACCCACCGAAACGCGTGCCACAACCAGTTTCGAGTAGCTCGAAGCCAGGCCGCAGGCGACCGTAGCCGCGCTCCACAATGCACATGCCAATGACAGCACCCTGACGCGGCTCGTCCTGTCGGCCAACCAACCTACAGGCAGCGAGATGAGGCAATAGAAGAGCGCGAAGTACAGGCCACTGATGCGGCCGAGCTGCCCGTCGGTCACCTGCAGCTCGTCCTGAATCGGCTTGGCGAGGATCGACAGCAACTGCCGATCCAGGAAATTCAGAACATAGACAAAGCACAGGACTGCGAGAACCCACCACGCGCGCCGAGTCACCACTGCCCCCTCTCGTTTCCTTGAGAATGCAATGTGCTCATTCATGTGTCAATATTAACTATCGTGCGTGTGAATATCATTTTCAGTCTGCTTGCAGCCCTGTCGAGCGCGCCCGCGCTCGCTGGAAATTGCGATGAGCTGGTCCAGCTCGCTCTGCCCGACACGGTGATTGAAGCTGCCAGCGCTGTGCCGGCCGGCGGCTATGTCGGGCCGGACAAGCAGAAACGGGGCGATCTACCGGCCTTCTGCCGGGTGACCGCTGCGGTCAAACCGGCCCCCGGGTCCGAGATCCGAGTCGAAGTGTGGCTGCCCGAGGAGCATTGGAGCGGTGCCTTCCACGGCACGGGCAACGGCGGCTATGCCGGCTCGCTGGCCATTGGTTATGGCGCGATGGAAGCAGGACTTCGCCGCGGTTATGTTGTCGCGACGACGGACATGGGCACTACTCCGGCGACTCCCCTGAATGGGATCTCGCGGCGCTCACCTGCCGCGGCTCAGACACCGGCCAATGCCTGACAGCCGGGGAGGTCCAAACGGCGCGGGCGTTCTATTCGGGGCCGCTGAATCGCACCGGCCATCCTACCTACTACGGTTGGTTGCCGGGGAGCGAGATCCCGGGCATTTTCGGTTGGTCGTTCCTGCAGTCACCACCTCATGACGAGCCGGCCTTTGGCGGTCTGTTCAAGTGGGCATTCGGTGCCGGCTGGGATTGGCGCCAGTTCGACTTCGACCGGGACATGCCGCGCGTCGATTCCAAGCTGGCGGCGGTGTTGAATGGCGCGACTCGGGCGGACATGAGTCGGTTCCGGACACGCGGCGGCCGACTGATTGTCTTTCAGGGCTGGGCGGACACTCTCATCGCGCCTCGGCAGACCATCAATTTCTTCAACCGGATCAATTCTGGTGCGACTACACAGCCTTTCGCGAGGCTGTACATGGTGCCGGGCGTCATGCACTGCGGCGGCGGCGTGGGCCCCACTTCGTTTGAAGCCGGCTTGTTCACGGCGCTCACCCACTGGGTGGAGAACGGTGTCGTCCCCGAACAGGTCACAGCAACACGATATGTTGACGACACGCCGGCGAAGGGCATCGCCCTGCAGCGACCTCTATGCCCCTACCCGCAAAAAGCCTGGTACAAAGGCACGGGCGACACCCACGCCGCGACCAGTTTCACCTGCTCCGTCCATGCACCCGCTAGCGTCTCTTCGAGCGCGCCAAGCGCCGATCGAAGTTGAACCGCTCAGCCGCGCCCAGTGGTATGGCACGGCGACATTCTGTTCGACTATGGCTTTGTCGCACTGCTCGCCCTGTACCCGCTGCGTAAGCTGTCTGCAAAGACACTGCTGGTGTCAGGCACTGCCCTCGGCCGCGCCCGGCCAAGTTGCGACGGCCGTTCTCACCAGGCTCCCTCTTTCGACAGACTGATCCGCAGAACGTTTGAGCGTCGCGCACATCATGCTCGATCGACGACTATCGAGACGTGGAACTCTCAGTCGTCATTCCGATCAACAATGAAGCACAGAGCCTGTATCGGCTGACGAAAGAAATTGTTACAGCGCTGCGCGGCATTCAGTACGAGTTGATTCTCGTCGACGACGGCAGCACGGACGACACGGATGCCGAGGTCCAGCGTGCCCGCAAGTTGCTCCCGGATCTGCGGCTGCTGAGACACTCGAGCCGTCGCGGTCAGAGTGCAGCGCTCTGGTCCGGCATCAGAGCCGCCAATGCGCCGTGGATTGCAACACTGGACGGCGACGGTCAAAACGACCCACGCGACATCAAGGCAATGATGTCCGCCCGTGCGAACCAGAAGGACGAGTCGGTCAAGCTCGTCATGGGCATTCGCATCAATCGTCGCGATACGCGGTTGCGCCGGATCGAGGCGAAAGTCGCCAACGCCATCCGCAGCTGGGTGTTGGGCGACGGCACCCCGGATTCCGGATGCGGTATCAGATTGTTCGCCCGCGATACCTTTCTCGCGGTTCCGAAGTTTGATCACATGCATCTGTTTCTGCCTGCGCTGTTCCAGCGCGAAGGCGCACGGGTGCTCTCCGTTCCGGTCCGCCACTACCCGCGCCGGGCCGGTCGCTCCAAGTACGGCCTCTTGGGCTCAGGCCTCATTGATTTGCTGGGGCTGATCTGGCTACGCCGGCGGCTCGTAACCGATCCGACGACCCGTGAGATATCATGGGGCGATGAACAAAGTCGTAGCTTGGGTGTTGGCCTGGGGAATCACGCAAATGACCTTGGCAGCGGAGGCTGGCGATCCTAAAGCCACCGAACAGTGGGAGCCCGTCCCCCGTTCCGTGACGCCCGGAACCAGCTCCGGTGCCGCGCCATCGGATGCCATCGTGCTGTTCGATGGCAAGAACCTGGATGAATGGATCTCGACGAACGATCGGACCCCCGCCCATTGGACCGTTCACGACGGGATCGTGACGGTCGACAAGAAAGCTGGGAACATCGAGACCCGCCAGCAGTTCCGCAATTACCAGCTGCACCTCGAGTACCGGATCCCCCAGGACATTACCGGCGAGGGCCAGGCCCGCGGCAACAGTGGCTTGTTTGTCGCCTCCACCGGCAGCGGCGATGCCGGCTACGAAGTACAGATCCTCGATTCCTACAAGAACAAGACCTACGTCAACGGACAAGCTGCGAGCGTCTACAAGCAGTCACCACCCCTGGTGAATGCCTCTCGCGAGCCCGGGGTCTGGCAGACCTACGATGTTGTGTGGGAAGCGCCGGTGTTCGACGCCAGTGGAAAGCTATCCAGCCCGGCCTTTGTCACCGTCTTCCACAACGGGGTCCTCGTCCAGAACCACACTCGCCTGGCGGGCGAGACCGTGTTCATCGGCAAGCCCGAATACAAGCCCTATCAGCGCGCAGCCATCAAGCTGCAAGCCCACGGCGACCCCTCGGCACCCATCAGCTTCCGTAACATCTGGGTGCGCGAGCTGGCCGACTGACCGGGGTTGCCAGCTAACCGTGGTTTATATAGACAACCTGCGTTTCGGTGTGCTCGTAGAGACCGTGTTTACCATCGGCGCCGCCGATTCCTGATTTGCGCCGGCCGGCATGGAAGGCCTGCATGGCCTCGAAGTGCTCCCGGTTGACGTAGGTCTCCCCGAACTGCAGATCGCGCACCGCCTGCATCGCCTTGTTCAGGTTCTGCGTGAAGATCGAGGAGGTCAGCCCGTACTCCGAGTCGTTGGCCTTCGCGATCGCCTCCTCCATGCTGTCGACCACGTGAATCGGCAGGACCGGGCCGAAGATCTCCTGTCGCATGACCTCCGTATCGTTGCTCTTGCTGAGCAATACGGTTGGCTCGAAGAAGAATCCCTTGCCGACAGCCGTGGCGCGCGTGCCGCCAATGAGTGTCTCGACACCGCTCGCCTTGGCGCGGCGCAGGATGCCCTCAACCTTGTCCAGACCCTCCTGGTTGACCAGCGGCCCCATCTCCACCGTGGGATCGGCCAACGAGTCACCGGACCGGGTGGCCGCCATCGCCTTGGAAACGCCCTCAATGAAGCGTTCGGCGACCGGACGCTCGACATACACCCGTTCGGCGCAATTGCAGACCTGCCCGGTGTTGATGATCCGTGAGTCCCGGATTGCCTTGATGGCCAGATCCAGGTCCGCATCGGCCAACACGATGGCGGGCGCCTTGCCTCCGAGCTCCAGGTTGACCCGCGTCAGGTTGCGAGCGGCGAGCTCCATTATCCGCGCCCCGGTCTCAACGCTGCCGGTAAAGCTGACCATGTTGATGCCGGGACTGGACGCGAGCGCCGCGCCGGTATTGGGGCCGTCTCCGCCCACGAGGTTAAATACCCCCGCAGGCAGGTCAGTCTCGGCAACCAACTTTGCGAATTCAAACGCATTGACGGGCGTGACTTCACTCGGTTTGATCACCACCGTGTTGCCGGTTATGAGTGCCGGCGCCATCTTGCGGGCGATCAGAAAGAACGGGAAATTCCACGGCAGAATTCCTCCGATGACCCCCACAGGCTTACGCAACAGGAAGATGCTCTCCCCTGCCCGGTCGCTGGTCAGAACTTCGCCTTCAATCCGCCGCGCCCACTCCGCCATGTAGTCGATGTAATCGGCGGTGAAATCCACCTCAACCTGCGCAAGGCTGAGCACCTTGCCCTGCTCCTGCGTGATGATGCGCGCCAACCGCTCCCGATGTTCGCGCACTTTGGCGGAAATCCGGCGCAACGCCGCCGCGCGTTGAATAGCAGGAATCTTCGCCCACGCAGGCTGCGCATCACGCGCGGCCTGAACCGCCGCGGCAACCGTTGAAGGCGTGCTGTTCGGAATCCGGGTGAGGAAATCCAGGTTGGCAGGGTTTGACACATCGATCGACGCCGCGCTCGATTGCACGAATCGCCCGCCGATGAAATCTTCATACTGTGTTTGCATGGTTAAACCTCTTCCGGTTTCAGGACTTTGCCCCTGATGAGGTCCGCCGCCTTTTCTCCAACCATCAGGGTTGGAACGTTGGTGTTTCCCGAGGGGTCTTCGGGAAGGACCGAGGCATCGGCGACGCGTAGATTTTCAATACCTCTGACACGGAGCTGAGCATCCACGACGGCGTTGTCGTCAGTACCCATGCGGCAGGTCCCAACAGCATGGTGGCGGTGCTCAGCCTGCTCCCGGATAGCTTGTGCCAGCTCGACGTCAGTCTGGAATTGCGGGCCTGGCAGCAACTCCTCGGCGATGATCTCGCGCATCGAGGGTTGATCAAACAACTCGCGGCTCAGCCGCACGGCCTTGATCATGGCGTCCATGTCGGCCTGTTCGGTAAACATGTTCAACCGGATTTGCGGCAGATCCATCGGATCGGCCGAGCGCAGGCGCACCCAACCACGCGAGAGGGCGTGGAGGACACCAACACGGGCTGTGAATGCATACACAGGCGGATCGGTCATGCCCGGGAACCACAGCTGCGCATGCTGGTGAACCGGCATCGCGATGATCTGGATATCCGGCCGCCGCAACTCCGGGCGCGTACGGGTAAAGATGTTGGCCATCGTCCCCGCGGTTGCAAACGGCCCCTCGCCGGCCAGAGCCCAACGCATAACAGCCACAGTGGCACGGTCGAAGCGCAGATGCCGCGACAATCCGAGCTTGCCGCGGGCACGATAGATGTTCAGGAGATTGGGATGCTCCTGGAGATTCTCGCCAACACCCGGGAGGTCATGAACGACATTGACTCCCGCCGAGCGCAGCTGCTCCGCAGGGCCGATTCCCGACACCATGAGGAGATGCGGGGACTTGTAGGTTCCCGCGCTCAGGATGACTTCTCGACCCGCCCTGACCCGCTCGATCTTCCCGTCGCGCGTGTATTCAACACCGACCGCGCGCGTGCCTTCGAAGATGATGCGAGTAGCTTGGGCACGCACGAAGACCGAGAGGTTCGTGCGTTCCTTCATGACCGGATGCAGATAGGCCCGCGCAGAACTGGCGCGACGGCCCGCTTTGGTGGTGAGCTCCACGCGGCTGATGCCGTCCTGTACAGCGCCGTTCTGATCCTGGCAGGCCGGCAGCCCCAAGCCTCGTGCCGCTTCCTCGAGTTGGGAGTAATAGGCGTCGGGGCCGTTGACGAGCACGTTATGAACCGGCCCCTGGGTGCCGTGATACGGGCCGGGACCGCGCCAACTCGTTTCCAACCGTTTGAAATAGGGCAACACGTCCCGGTAGCCCCAGCCCTCGAGACCTCGTTCGGCCAACAGATCGTAGTCATGACGACTGCCGCGCACGTTGATCATCGCGTTGATCGAGGAGCACCCGTCCAGGGTCTTGCCGCGCCACACCGGGAGGGTTCGGCCATTCAGGCCCGGCTCCGGCTCGGTCTCGAACGGCCAGATGAAGGAACGGCTGCCGGCCACCTTGGGGAAAGCCAGCGGCATCGCCATGAACGGGTGGTTATCGCGCCCGCCCGCTTCCAGCAGCAGGACGGAAGAATGACGCTCCTCGCTCAGCCGCGCGGCGACAATGGCTCCGGCGGACCCGGCGCCCACCACGACGTAGTCGAATTCCTGCATCCCCCCGCGCTCTCTCATAAGATTAACGAGTTAATAATAACACGACGCAGCGCGCCGGTGCGGGTGGCCTGCTATATTGCCGGGCACAACATCCGACCCGGGGAGGTCACGCAGGGACATGAAGGTGGCAAGTCAACGGAGGGCGGCGGCGTGAGCCAGATCCGCAAACTTCCTCCATTCGAGCAGACCATCGGGGCCATTTTGCTGGTGGCCAAGGAATCGGTCATCGCGCCGATGCGGCCCAAGCTGCGGGAATTCGACATTACGGAGCCGCAATGGCGGGTTCTGCGCGTCATCAATGACCGCGGTGCCGCAGATGCGACCGGGCTCGCCGAAGTGAGCCTGCTGCATGCACCCAGCGTGACGCGGATCCTGAAGGAGCTGGAGGCGCGCAAGCTGATCGCGCGCCAGCCGGATGCCAACGACCGGCGCCGCTCGATGGTTGCGCTCACGTCTGAAGGCCACAAGGTTGTGAAAGAAATCTCGCGGGAAGTGCTCCGCCTCATGCGGGAACACTTCGACCGCTTCGGCACCGAGCGCCTGGAGCGCCTGGCCGATGAGCTGCGCGCGCTGTCGGCCGCCATCAAGGACGTTCAATAACCCACCGTTGGCGCCGAACTACTTATCATGGTAACTTGAACTACCATGCAAGTACGTACCCTCGGCGTCACCGGAATGCGGGTCAGCCCGCTGTGCCTCGGCGCGATGATGTTTGGGGCGCTCGGCAACAGCGACCACGAGGACTGCGAGCGGATCATTCACCGCGCCCTTGACGCCGGCATCAATTTCATCGACACGGCCGACGGGTATTCGACCGGCGAATCCGAAACGATCGTCGGCAAGGCGATCCGCAACCGACGCGACACCCTGATTGTCGCGACTAAATTCTTTGCCCCGATGGGCGGCCAAGATCCGAACATGCGGGGGGCGTCCCGCCGCTGGATCGTGCGCGCTGTCGAAGACAGTCTGCGGCGCCTCGGCACCGACTACATCGATCTCTACCAGCTCCACCGATTTGACGTGGATACCGACATCGAGGAAGTGCTGTTCACGCTCACGGAGCTGGTCCGTCAGGGCAAGATCCGTCAGTTTGGATCTTCGAGCTTCCCCGCCGATCGAATCGTGGAAAGCCAATGGGTGGCCGAGCGAAGGGGCACGATGCGCTTCCGCTGCGAGCAGCCCGGCTACTCCATCTTCAATCGCGACGTTGAGCGGTTCGTGCTGCCCGCCTGCCAGCGTTATGGCCTGGGCGCAATCACCTTCAGCCCGCTCGACGGCGGCTTTCTCACCGGAAAATACCGGGCCCCGGCCGACCTGGACGGCGACAACCGGGTGGCCTACTTCGCGCGCCGGATTCGGGGCAGCTTCGATCCCAACGCGGCCTGGGTGCGCCGCAAGCTCGAGCTGGCCGCCGAGCTGACCAAGGTCGCTGAAGAGGCTGGAATGACGCTGGCGCAGATGGCTTTGGCCTTTGTAATGCAGCATCCCGCCGTCACGGCTGCGATCATCGGTCCGCGCACGATGAGTCAGCTGGAGAGCCTGCTCCCGGCGGCCGATCTCGTGTTGAGCGCCGCAATCCTCGACCGGATCGATGCGCTCGTGCCGCCGGGCACCTCCCTCAATCCCTCCCACAACGATCTGCCCTCAGCCACCACCCGGACCGCCCTGCGGCGCGCCTGACAAATTTTCGCTTCCGGCTGTTATTTATCGTGTTAATCTTTTCCCCTCGCGTCCAAGGGGGAATCCAGACATGAATTTCTACGCGCTGACGGGCCAGCTCATCCGCGAATGGGTAAAGCTCGAGCTGTTTCTATCACTGTGGCTCACCGATCTGCTCAACGTCGATGAGTTTCGCTCCCGGTTGCTGTGGAACAGCTACGGCGACCTGCGCAGCAAGCTCAATCTGCTGCGCACGCTGGTGCACAACTACGCTGACGAGGGCTTGTGGGATGAATCGCGTGACATCCTGGCCCGCACCGAGAAAATAGCCGAAGACCGCTTCATCCTGGCGCACACGTTCGGGGATGTTGACGCAGCCGCCAGCCACCTCACCTTTTCTTCCGAGAAGTCGGACAAAGAGCAGATCGACACGGCCCACCTGCAGCGCTGGGTCAACGAAATCAACGAATGTCAGAACCGCATCCGGGAGTTCAAGGGCAAGCTCCACAACCGGGTGCACGAGAAGAGCTTAGTACAGCGTCGACCACTTTGAACGGCGCATACAGCCCTTCGAAGCTCGTATAGAACATGGCCGTGGCGGTGATCGCCCGGCCAATGAGCTCCGGCGTGATCCCCCACGCCAGCGCCAACAGGGTTGCCTCACGCAGCCCCTCCTCAGATCCCGTAATCGCGTGGTGCCGCAGCATGATGTACGGCGCCAGTTGCTTCGGCAGCGTCCGAATGGCCACTTCCCACTTGCCGCGGTTGACCTTCACGAATTCCGGGTGATATTTGAGCCCGAACCGGATCGATCGGGGCAAGTAGCCGATCGTGTTCTCATACCAACGGGTTAGATTGGTTACGTCCGCCTCCGTCATCTCGCGGGTGGTGAAATCCAGGCCGCACTTGAAGGCGTCCGGATCGGCTGTCCACCCCTCTGGGAATGGAGCGGGTGCATTAGTCGGCAGCCGATAGGACGGCAGGGTCTCGCCCACCGCGCGAAAGACATGCCCCAACCCGCGCATGCCGGCATACAACTGATTGAACATCACCAGTTCCATCGTCTGCTGAACGGCCATGCCGTTACGCAGCAACGTCTTGAACGAGTTGTGAATGCCCGTCTCCCAGCCCTGCATCATGTAGCTGTGCAGGTTCTGACAGGCAAGCAAGGTGATGTTGACCGGATCGGGCCGCCCGAACAGGTCCGACCCCCAGCGGTGAAGCTTCGCAAATTCCGGCGCATGGTCCAGCATCAGGCTGGTCGCATACAGCTCGTAGAGAGGGCCTCGATTACTCCAGACACTCGCAAGATTGGCATTGATCTCCGCAGGTGCCATCGCTGCGATCCGGGTCAGATCGAGTCCTTCGCTACTGCGCTCCATCATTCGAACCTGGGCGGGCGCGAGAACACTTCGTGGACCATGGGCTCGAAGAATTCGAGGGGCAGCGAGTCATAGTTCGGATCGAAGCAGTTCTCGTCGTAGTTCTCGACGAAATACACTGCATCGTCAAACCACTTGTTGCCACGATGCCGGTCGCGCGCATTCTTGTCGGCACCGATGAAATCCGCGTAATAGTAGGCGGTGAATATCGGATGCACCTTCAGAATCCAGGTGAGGCGCGGCTCCACGAATGGCTTGATCACCGCTGAGGCGATCTCACCATGTGAGTACGGGGCCATGAGGTCGCCGATATCGTGGACCAGCGCGGCAACGACATAGTCGGTGCTCTCCCCCGCGCGATGAGCGCGGGTCGCTGACTGCAGAACGTGTTGGATGCGATTGACCTGATAACCGCCAACACCTTCGTCGGCCGACTGTTTGAGCCCTTCGAGGATGCGATACGGGAGATTCCCGGTCAGCGTCCGCAAGGACGCCATGACACTCGCGAACTCCTCCGGCGATCCGTCGCGGATTCGCGTGAAGGCGACGGGCCTCGGTACGATGCTCGAGGGCTCGGCGGCTGCGGAAAAATGCCGAGGGTCTTTGTTGCTCATGACGCCGACGCTACCCGTTGGACCTCATCCAGAGCACGTTGCACCTCTTCAGGTTGCAACGCCGCCGCAATCTTCTCGGCGCCCAACTGGCTCAGCATCTCGGGCAACCGACCCCGCAGAGTCCGAATCGCCCAATCCAACATCGGGCCGTTGGCCACCCGATCGAAGTGGACGAGCATGTTGCCCTTTCCCGGAACGATGTAGTGGTAATGCGGCTCGTCATTGAAGCAGTCGAAGCGCAGATATTCGGCCAACCCAACGGTAGCGAACACATGCACGCACACGCCGCTGTCGACCTGGTCGGAATTGAACAACGCATCCGGCCCCGCGGCGGCTATCTCCTCGGGAGTGAGTTTGGCCGCCTCGGCCACCGGATCGAACACTCGCGGCTCGACACCGAAGGTAATGGGCCCCGCGGCGACGAATGTCGTCGCTCGCGGCTCGTGCGCCACCGGAAACGAGGCAACAAACGTCCCCATCCGTTCTGAGTCGATCATATTTTCGCCTCTTTCGCATCGAGGATGTCGTCCAGCGCTTCGAAGGCGGCATACAGGCCTTCGAAGTTGGTGAAGTACATGGCCGTCCCGGTAATCGCCTGGACGATCAGCTTCTGTGTAATTCCCCACGACTTGGCCAACAAGGCAGCCTCACGCAGTCCTTCCACCGACCCCGTAATGGTGTGATGGCGCAACATGAGATACGGCGCAAACTGCTTGGGCAACGTGTTGATCGCCACCTCCCACTTGCCGCGGTTCACCTTCACAAACTCCGGATGGTATTTCAGCCCGAACTGAATGGACTTGGGCAGATAGCCGATGTTCTTCTCATACCAGGCCGTGAGATTGGCGAGATCGGCGCGCGTGACTTCACGGGTCGTGAAGTCCAGACCGCACTTGAACGCCTGGGGGTCCGGCGCCCAACCCGGAGGCAACGGCAGCGCGACCGTGGGAGTTGTGTACTGGGGCAGAGTCTCTCCGACGGCGCGAAAGACATGACCCAACCCACGCATGCCGGCGTAGAGCTGGGAAAACATCACCAGCTCCATCGTCTGCTTGACGGACATGCCGTTGCGCAGCAGAGTTGCAAATTCATTGTGAATGCCGGTTTCCCAGCCGAGCATCATGTAGCTGTGGATATTCTGCGCGCTCAGCAGGATGACGTTCTCCTGTTTCGGGCGGCCGAAGAAGTCCGAGCCCCAGCGGTGCAGCTTGGAGAACTCGGGGGCGTAATCCAGCATCAGGCTGTTCGCGTACATCTCGTACAGCGAGCCGCGCCAACTCCACACTTTCGCGAGATTGGCGTCGACCTCCTGCGGGGTCATGTCCTTGAGTTTGGTTAGGTCGAGACCTTCAGAGGCAGCCATTGATCGTCTCCTCGATTCAGGGGAATGGGTTTCAGAAAGATCGCAAAGGCGAGCATCGCCAGCGGATACAACACGGCCACGATCCAGAACGGGATGTGGTACAGACCCTTGTCGGACAACACGCCGACCAGGAATGTGAACACGACACCCGCGATCGACCCTGCGAGGCCTGCGATACCCGTGACTGTCGCGACGTTACCGTAGGGATACAGATCGCCCGGCAACGGTCCAAAGCTGGAAATCTGCATGCCGATGCCGAACATCGCGAAGCCCATCAGCACAACGATCTCGTACGGATCTTTGACCTGGAGGGCAAACAGGACGCTGAGCGGGACTATCACCCCGCACGCAAGTGCGACCGCCTT
>Ga0207695_10007705_pt1 | contig 13635 bp, 8 predicted proteins | sample KBSC54metaG_FD_184354 | JGI IMG/M metagenome (GOLD analysis project Ga0207695, IMG submission 184354) | Corn rhizosphere microbial communities from Kellogg Biological Station, Michigan, USA - KBS C5-4 metaG (SPAdes) (version 2) | ecosystem: Host-associated > Plants > Roots > Rhizosphere > Soil...
AAACCTGCACACTCTTTTGACCGAAGAACCCAGCATTGTGCTGCGGTGAAACTACCCCGAGTCGGAATCGATACGGAGTGTCCCATGACAACACACCCAGATTCAGATTCAGCTCGGCGCCGACCGACGCGATGCTCACGCGATGCGTCTGCAAGACCGTGTTGGAGTTACACACTTCGCGGCCCGCGGCGATGTTCGGACACCAAGCCGAACCGTAGTCGCCGAAGAATGAGAGCGAACTGCGATCGAAGAAGAATGGCAGTGGACCCGGGGCGCCGCCGGTCAGGAAAAGCGGAACGCGATACTCGGCAGATCCAGTAACAGCGCGCGTGCCGGCGAGAGTGCCGGCGGAGAAGCCGCGCACCGGGAACGTCTTGCGACCTTCGCCAAGCGTGTAGCCGGGGATGATCTGGAAGCTGCTGCCGCTCACGCCGCCGACCAGGAAGTAGCCCGCGGCGCGTTCGTCGGCGTAGCCCGCGGCACCGCGAAGAGCGAGGACGTGGTGCGCGAAGCCCGGGAGGTCGAGCGACTTGTAGAGGGACGCGTTGCCGACGGTGCTCAAGCTCTGCCCGCCCGTCGCGTTGGCGCCGCTGCGCAAGCGATCGCGAACCGTGGCGGAAACGGAGATTCCGTCTTCGGGCGAGATGCTGAAGGCGGGGCGTTGAGTGTTCGAGAAACCCGCGGCGGCGATGAGGCTCGGAAAGGTCAACGATCCGAGGGCGCCGCTCGAGTCGATTTCGGGTATCAGATCGCTCGGCGTCGTGACGTGCGTGCGATGCTCGACGCCGGCGCCGGCCGTGAACGACATCGATGTGCGATAGCGCTGGCGAATGAGCGTTCCTAGAAGGTCGGCGGCTTGCGTGCGCCGAAAGACCTCGCCAATAGGGTTGCGGTTCGCGCTCCGGTCCGAGATTCCGCCGAGGCTTTCCCAATCTTGCGAGGCGTCGGCTTGGATGATGGGGAGACCGAAGCCGCTGTACTGGTAGACGACACTGCCGGTGACGCCGCCGCGATCGTTCGTGGGCACCTCGATCTGCGCGGTCATCGTGTGACGGCCGATGACGTCGAAGCCGCTCGTGAGCGCGCCGACGCGATAGCCGTTGTCGATGCCTTGGTCGACCTGCGGGAGCCAATAGCGCGGATAGAACGTGCGCCACGGACTGTATCTCTTCACCGGGCCGGAATCGACGAGCAGTGGTGCGGTGATGTGCGGCACGGTGTCGAGATACTCGTCCGCGCGTTCTTGGCTGGACGCCGCGCAGCAATTGCCGACGCCCAAGTGATAGCCGTCGGCGCGAAACATCACGGCGGCGGCACGCGAGGTCGTCGGTGCGTTGGTCGGCTCGAACAAGCCGGTTTCCACGTTGCTCAGTCGATACGTCGTGGCGCCGGCGAAGGTGCGCGGATCGTCGAATCGCTCGACATAGATCTGCGTGCTGCCAGTTCGGTCAGAGCTGTAGAGAATTCCCGCATCGTTGGGCAGCCAGCTCGGCGTCGCTTCGATCGAGGTGCCGCTCGAGACGATGTGGACGATGCGCCCGGTCGTATCGACGACGACGATTTGCGAGATGTTGCCGCGCAGCCAGCGCGACGTCGCGATGCGATCGCCCGAATGCGACCAGCGCGGCTCGGTCCACTGCTCGTCGTAGTTCCCGTTGGTGATCGGCGTGATGCGCTTTCCGTCGCGCGAGACGCGGACGAGCCGCGTGGCTCCGGGAATGATCTGCGTCGCGACGATCTCGCCGTCGGCGCGCGCGTCAGGGCTGTTGAGGCGCTGGCCATGCGTGAGCTGATGCTCGCGCCGACCGCGTTGAATCCATAAATCGGAGCGCTGCTGATATGGATTCACGTAATCGATCTGCGCGTAGAGCAACTCGTTGTTGCCGACGGCCACGTTGGCCGAGCGGCTGTTGCGGCGACCGATGCTCGATCGGTTGCCAGTGAGGTCGACGCGAAAGGCGCCGAAACTTTCACGGCCCGACGAACCGCTGTAGACGATCGACGAATCAGACAACCAGCGCGGCGCGAAGACGAACACCCCGTCGCGCGTGAGCTCGCGCCAGCCGGCCAGGGGTGGCGCGGGCGACGCTCGAATCGAGCGCGCGACGGAATCGCTGAACTCGCGCCACGCGCGAGAGAAGCTGACACCGAAGCCTTGGCGCGCGGGAACGTCGATCAGGAACGGGATGATGTCGGCGCTCGACTTCTCGACGAACTTGCGAACGTCTGCTTCGCCGCGTGTCTTCGCCAAGTAGTCGACAAACAATGAGCCGAAGGAGTACGCCGTCTCGCCGAATGGAAAGCGTCCTTGCGCGAGACTGAGTGCGCCGAGCGATGGGAAGGTGTGATCGATCGCGGCGGCGCGGGCGATCATGCGATGCTCGGAGCCTTCGATGCGTCCGGCGCCAGTGAGCTTCGATTCCTCGTAGACCGCGAGTCCTTCGACGAGCCACGACGGTGAGTACGAATTCGGGAAGAGTGCCGCGGCGCGACCGAACACCATCTGCGCGGCGGACCAAAGTCCGCGCGTCCGGTCGAGATGAAAGATGTGTGTGAGCTCGTGGGTGATGACGAGCTGGCCCCAATCGTTCGTGTAGCGAAGCGCCGACTCCGACACGGGCGGATTCGCGAAGATGACGATGCGGTTGGTCGGAAACGTTGTGGCCGAGCCGTTGGAGAGATCGACGTCGTCGGAGATGACGACGTCGATCATTCCGCGCGGCGGGTGCAGCTCACGTGACAGTTCTGTATACGCACGCTCGGCGTCGGCGGCGATGCGCCGCGCCAAGGGCTCGAGGGGAGGGTTGAAGTGGACGTAGAAGTGCCGGGTTTTGAGGGTGAGCCAGGCCAGATTCGGCGCTTGCGCGAGGCACGGGACGGCTACTGACAGGGCGAACAAGGCTGACAAGATCGCCCGCTTCATTGTTTCCTACGCGCGTTTGTTTGCATTGCTCACCATAGTTGGCATCGCGATGCTTCGTCGGCGCGACCATCCCGAAGTACAACTCATCGCGCGAACAACCGGAAGTATGCCTCGATCCCGTCGGCCACCCCCCGGGCGTAGCGTTCTTGAAATTCTGGGACTTTCACCGCGTTCTCCTGCTCCGGAATCATCAGGAACGCTCCCTCGCAGATGAGCGACGGCATCCACGTGGTGCGGCCGATCGCGATGTTCTGATAATGAATGCCCAAGTCGCGGAGACCCATCTCGCGCATCATGCCGGCTTGGACGAGTCGCGCGAGCGGTTGGGTCTGCGGGTGGAAGAACAATGTGCTCGTGCCGTTGTTGACGAACGGATTCACTCCGTCGCCGAATGCATTGAGATGAATCGAGACGAGCGCGTGCGAGTTCGCGCGTCGCGCGATCACGCTTCGCAGGTGGAGATCGACGGCTTGCATCGTCGTGCGGGTCATGACGACGTGAGCGCCGCGCTGCTCCAAGAGCTGGCGCAGCTTTTCGGCGATCGGAAGAACGGCCTGCGCCTCTGTGAGCGCGGTCGGTCCAATTGCGCCGCCGGGTGGATGGCCGGGATCCACGGTGATCGTCAGACCTTCGAGCGGACGCGCAAGTGAGACGTGCGGCGGACGTCGCAGTCGCAGCACGAAGCCTCGTGTGGAATCCCACAGCGCGAGATAGCCGAACGGTGGTTGGCTGAGCTCCATCGTGATGCGGACGCGGTCGGATTGCTCGGGCGTCCAATTCATCACGCGGACAAGCGAATCGTTTTGCAGGTACTTGATGATGTCGGGCGTCGCCTGCGTTCCGTAAAGCGTGAGCGTGAGATGATCGAGATCCTGCTCGAGCAAATACGGTGGCGGCGACCCGACCGGCATCACGACATCCACCCACTCGGCCGATGGGACAAGTGTCATCGCACCGACGACGCGCCGCGGCGCTGGGGTGCCGAGCGAAAGTGTGCGAACGTTCTCGGAGTCGATCCAGGTCTCGAGCTGCGAGTCGAGTCGCACTCGAACGTTGTCCCCGCTGCGGCCGGTCACCTGCACGACCGTTCCGGGGAGCAGCATCCATTTATATGTGCCGGCGGGCGTCGAGCGACCGATGACCGCGGCGTCGGTGTCTGGGCCCGCCGCCGCGACGAGGGTCGCATAGCGAGCGGGCTCGGTGTCGACCGGCGCAACGCGAGCGAGCGCGAACCGGACGGTGTCACGATCGCGAGCGACGTAGAGCGTCGCCGGAACGCGCAGATCGCGCGCCGGTAGCTCTGTCGCGAGCAGGCCAGCCGACAATGAGACCAGTGGGTGCTCTCGCCCATTCTCGATTACCCAGGCCGACGCGTTCGGTGCAGCGCGCACGCTCACGCGCACTGGCTCGTTATCGCGGAACGCGAGCGTGCCTCCGCGGGGCGAGACGGTGCCGCTGTCGACGAGCAGTGGTCCACTCGTCGAGAAAACGACCGGCGCCCGCGGCACGCGGACCGGAACGACGAGTCGCGCGCTATCGGCGCCGGCGTGCGCGATCAGCTCGTAGCGCGGCGCGGTGGGAGGTGGAACTGGCAAGTAGCCGAGGAACGTTCCGTTGGGCGCGACGGGGACCGATGCGCCATTAATGGTCAACGTCGCGCGCCCGTTGCCGAGCGAGCCGAAAATGAAGTCGGAGTCCCGAACCGGGATTGTTTGGTTCGCCTCGGGAAAGACGAGCTTGGGGACGAGCGGCCCGGTGACGAGAGGCACCGGTGGCAAGGGCGGCGCTTTTCTAGGCGTGATGCCGCGCTCGTAGGTCGGATTGGCCGGCGGACGGGCTTCGGACGTCGTGGGGGTCGGGACGGGTGCCGAACGGCAGCCGGCGATCAGCGCAACGAGTGCGAGGCGAGAAGTCCGCATGTGGAATGGAATGTAGGTCGGAGCAGTCCTAAATCGTTAGGCCATCGCGCGGTGCAATTCATTGACCATCCATCTCCCGGAGACCTATATTCGCCCGCCATGGATGTTTCCCGCCCCAACCCGCGTACCCCCCACCCATCGGCCGAGAAAGTCTGTCCTCGTTGTGGCACTCAATATCCCGCCATCGCTCGCTTCTGCGAAACCGATGGGACCGCGCTTCGATTCGCGGCTGGCGGGAACGATCTCGAGGGTTCGATCGTTGGTGATCGATATCTCATCCTCAAGAAGCTCGGCGAAGGGGGCATGGGTCGGGTGTACTTGGCCGAACACGTGAAAATGGGCCGCAAGAGCGCGCTCAAGGTCCTTCACCCGGGGATGGTGAAGGACTTGAACGCGATCACGCGATTCAATCGCGAGGCGGCCAACGCGAGTCGCATCAGTCATCCGAACGTCGCGGCCGTGTACGACTTCGGTGAGACCACGGACGGTTTGATCTATCTCGCCATGGAGTACGTGGACGGCGAGAGTTTGGGCAGCGTGATCGAACGGAATGGACCCCTATCGGCGAGACGCGCCGCGGAGATTGTACGGCAGACGGCCGACGGACTCGCGGTCGCGCACGAAGTGGGACTCGTGCACCGCGATCTCAAGCCCGACAATGTTCTGCTCGTCCTCACGCGCGATGGCGGCGATCTCGTGAAGGTCGTCGACTTCGGTATCGCCAAAGCGGCAGACGACGAGTCGGAGAAGATGACCAAGACCGGGCACGTCATCGGCACTCCGGACTATATGAGTCCGGAGCAGTTCGCCGGCGACACGGTCGACGGGCGCAGCGACATCTACTCGTTGGGACTCGTCGCGTTCAACATGCTCACGGGCAGGCTTCCGTTTCTGAGCGGTTCGGCGCGCGAGTCGCTGATCATGCGACTCACCGACACCCCGCTGTCACTGCAGCGCGTCAACCCGAGCGTCGAGTGGCCAAAGGACGTTCAGGAAGTGATCGGCAAGGCGCTGGCGCGCGACCCGAATGAGCGATATCAGAGCGCGGGTGAATTTGGCCGGGCGTTCTACGAGGCCGTGAGCAAGATGCCTGACACCACGGCACACCGTCCGAGCCCGAGCGACGTCCGGATCGTGCCACCGACGCGAGTCGTTCGTCACTCCGGAGAAGTTGCGCCGCAAGAAGACCGTTACGTGTCGACGGTTGGCTTATTGGCCACGTTGGTGGTAGTCCTCACGCTGGCAACGGTCGTGGCAAATCGCGATCCGAGCAAGCCGCGAGGTGCTTCGCGCCCAGCCACGCGCGTGGCCAACCTCGATTCGGCGGCAGTAACGGCGGCAGTTCCGCCGGCGGTACGCAACGGTGACCAATTTGCACGGCTCGATAGTCTGGCAAATGACTCGGCGACTGCTGGTGCTGCGCTGACCGCCCTGGCGTCGGTGCCACGTACGTCGGATGAAGATCGTGTACGTGCCGCGCTGGTTCAGTTCGCGGCGGGGCTCAGTCTCGGCGACAAGAGGGCAGCTTGTGACGCGTTGAAGGAAGTTCGTACGATCGCACCACGCACGACCAAGGCCGCACTCGTTGCCGGAAAACTCACCGACCTCTGCGCAAACTAGCCACCGACTCGTACGTGCCCGTCACCAATCCCTCCTCGTCGATGAACTCCCCGTCCAACCCCGACTCAGCAAGCGCCGAGGTTATCGTTCGCGTCGCCTGTCTCACCGACGTCGGCCGCACGCGCGAGCACAACGAGGACGCGTTCGTCGTCGCCGACCTCACGAGCGGCAAGACCGCCGCCGAGCCAGCCGCATCGATGGACATGACCGGTGAGAAGGGATCGCTGTTCATGGTTGCCGACGGCATGGGCGGCGCCGCGGCCGGTGAGATCGCAAGCGCCATGGCCGTGGACATCGTGGTCGGCGAGATGCGAACGAATTGGATCGCGTCGAACATCGGCAACGCCGAACAATTCGTGCGCGCGATCAAGGAAGCGACGAAAGCGGCGAACGCGCAGATCAACGCGTTCGCGGCCGCGCATCCCGAGTATCGCGGCATGGGCACGACCGCGACGATCGCCGGCTTGCTCGGCGACACGTTGTATCTCGCACAGGTCGGCGATAGTCGCGCGTACATCGTTCGCGACGGCGTGACGCGACAGATCACGAAGGATCAGTCGTTGATGCAGAAGCTGATCGAAGCGGGCGAGCTGACGGAAGAAGAGGCGGAGCACAGCGAGCGTCGCAACATCATTCTGCAAGCGCTCGGGCCGGAGCCGCAAATCAAGGTCGATCTCACGCATCAGAAGATTCGGCGCGGCGACACGTTGGTGTTATGCAGCGACGGATTGTCGGGCCAGGTGAACAAGGATCAGATCGCGGAGATCGTCACGAAGGAGCCGGATCTCACGAGGGCGAGCCGCAAGTTGATCGATCTGGCGAACGCAGCCGGCGGTCCCGACAACATCACGGTCATCGTCGCGCGCTTCGATGGACCGGGGCTCACGCCAGCGGGCGACGAGGACGAAGTTGGACACCAGGTGTTTTCGCTCCGTGACTCCGGTGCGTCGGGCGCGATGGATCGCGTGATGACGGGTACGACGCCGACTCAGCCGATGCCAGTGGTGGAACGCCCCGGCATGGTGCGCCCAACACCGATCCGAGCGATCGAACACGCGGTGTTGCCGCCGCTCGAGGCGATGGCGCCACCATCGCCGGCGCCATCACCACCACCCACTCCCGAAGTGTCGCCGGCGCGCAGAAGCGCGGGGAGATTGATCACCATCGGACTGTTTGCGCTGCTCATCGTTGCCGGCGTGTGGTTCGTGATGCACAGCACGCGCTCCGCGACCGATTCGACCGGTACGAGCGCGCCCAAGCCGTAATGGCCATCGAGCTGCGCATCCTGAGCGGAGCGCGCGCCGGTCAGTCGCAAACATTCTCGAAGCCGACGATCACGATCGGGCGTCATCCGGACTGCGATCTCAAGTTCGATGCGACGCATGATCTCGACGTCTCGACGAAGCATGCGGAGATCCGCGCGGCGGATGGGCAATACGCTCTCGTCGACGCGCAGAGCACCAACGGCACATTCGTCAACGGCAAACGCGTTCCACGAGGAGAGACGCGCGCGCTGACGCAAGGCGACGTGATCGGGTTTGGCGCGCGCGGCCCAAACGTGGCCGTGAGCATCGGCGACTTCGCGGCGTTCGCTCGCCGGCCGACGACGGAACGCGTCGCAATCGCCGTCAAGAAGCAGACGCGCTTCTTGCTCAGTGGTGTGGTCGTGCTCGTCATTCTGCTCGCCGCCGCGGGAGCATTCGATGTGTGGTTCCAACGGCAACAGGCGATCGAGCGCGAAGTCACGCGGGAGCGCCTGCGAAAGATGTATGCGCAGCAGGCGGTTCAGCGCGCAGAGCTCGAGCGACGCTCACTCAACGAGCCGGATTGGGTGGCGACGCGGCAAGCGCTCGACCCCGCGGTGGTGCTGATCTCGAGCCAGCTCGGCAGCCAGAAATACGAGGCGACAGGCTTTTGCGTGAATGCGTCGGGGCTCGTGCTGACGAGCCGTCACGTCGTCGCGGACAAGACCAGCCGTGCGACGCGGATTGTCGCCAAGTTCGCCAACACGCGCGATTGGCGCACCGCGCGCGTCGTCGCGGTCGCGTCCGATCCGACAGTGGATCTCGCGCTCGTGCAGCTCGACGACGCGGGCAAGTATCCCGTGGTACCATCGCTGGCGAGCTCGGTCGACATTCCCGCCGGCGGCACGATCGCGACGATCGGGTTTCCACTCGGCACCGACATTCCCATGGGTCAACCGGCGAATGATCTTGTAGCGAAGACGACGCTCACCACCGGCACCGTGAGCAAGACGCCCACGCGCGACTTGCTGCAGATCGATGCGTTCGCATCGCACGGATCGAGCGGGAGTCCGGTGGTGGATGGGCACGGCCACGTGATCGGCGTCGTGTTTGGATCACCGAAGGAATCCGGCGGTCGCATCGTCTACGCGGTACCGGCCGAGCGCATCACGGAGTTTCTCAATGAACGAAAAGCGAGCGGAAAATGAACGGAGCGAGCGCAAAGTGAGCGGGAAGTGACGGGGCCTCTCGGGTTTCGAATTCTGCCGGCGCCTGCGCGATTGAGTGACGAGCTCGTCGCGCGCTTTCGCGGCGTTGCAAGCCCCAATCTCGCGGACGCGATGGGGCGATTCCATTTCATGGATCCGGAAATTCGATCGCGCACCGGGCTGTCGCTGTGCGGACTGGCGGTGACCGTGCTCTGTCGGCCGGCGGACAATCTCATGGTGCACAAAGCGCTGCAGGTTGCCGAGCCGGGCGATATCGTCGTCGTGAATACCTGCGGAAATACGACGAGCGCGGTGTTCGGTGAGCTGATGGGTCACACGGCCGCCGCGAAGAAGCTTGGCGGGATCATCGTCGATGGGGCGATCCGCGACGTCGATGGCATCAAGCGACTCGGTCTTTCCGCGTTCAGCCGCACGGTGTGTCCGGGCGCGTGCGACAAAGATGGCCCGGGTGAGATCAACGTGCCGATCGCATGCGGCAACACGGTGGTGATGCCGGGCGACATCGTGGTGGGCGACGACGACGGTGTGACGGTCGTGCCGCGCGATGTCGCGGCGAGCGTTCTGCCGCTCCTCGATGCACTCGTGAAGCGGGAGCAGGCGCGAATCGCCGAGATTCAGCGGGGCGTGTTGTACAAGCCGGAAATCGACGAGGTACTGCGAAAGAAAGGAGTGATCGAGTGATGATGCGAGCGGCCGACGGGCCGCTCTTGATGACGCCCGGTCCGACGCGCGTTCCCGATCGCGTGCTGCAAGCGGGCGCGCGGCCGATGATACATCACCGGAGTCCGGAGTTTTCGCGCGAGCTCGCCGACGCGGTCGAGCTGATCGGTCCGGTGTTCGGGACACGCGGCAAAGCGTTACCGGTGCATACGACCGGGCGCGGTGCGCTCGAGGCAACGATCTGCAATCTCTTTTCGCCCGGCGACGAGATCGCGGTGTGCTGCAACGGGAAGTTCGGCGAGATGTGGGCTGGGTTCGCGGAATCATACGGGGTCGTCGTGCATCGGTTCTCGGCGAACTGGGAACGCAGTGCCGACCCCGGTGCGCTCGAACAGCTGTTGGGAGCGCGGCCGGGGGTGCGGGCAGTCGCGCTGGCGTACGTCGACACATCCACGGGAGTCGCCAACGACGTGGCGGCGATCGCGCGCGTCGCGAGAGCACACGATGCGCTCATGCTGGTGGACGGCATTCCGTCGATCGGCGGAATGCCGTTCGCATTCGACGAGTGGGATCTCGACATTGCGGTGACCGCGTCGCAGAAGTGCTTGATGTCGAGCCCCGGATTGTCGTGGGTCGTGGTGAGCGAGCGCGGCTGGCGCGCAGTGGCGACATCGCGGTTGCCGCGCCACTATTGGGACTTCACCGCGATCAAGCGCACACTCTCGGCGCCGAAGCCGGAAACGCCCGGCACGACGCCGGTGCACCTCGTGCTGCAAGTCGCCGAAGCGCTCCGAATGATGCATGAAGAGGGTTTAACGAATGTATATGACCGACATGCCGCGATGGCGTTGCGCGTGCGAGAGGGCATTGCGTCGCTCGGGTTGTCGCTGCAGTGTCCGGAGGCCGACGCCTATGCGGCGACCATGACCGCGATCGCGCTGCCGGCCGGCGTCGCGCCGCGCGCGATTCGCGACGCGCTCAAGGCTGCCGGTATCTGGACCGCCGCCGGACTCGGCCCGTACGAGCGCGGTGGATTCCGCATTGGACACATGGGCGACATTCGCATGGCCGACGTCGAGCGTACGCTGACGGCGCTGCGCACTGTGATGGCGACCACGGCGAGTGGAGCACCGGCCGCGGCGTCGTGAGCCAGGTGAACCGGTGAAGCTCGAAAAGAAGATTCTCGTCGGACTCGTCGTCGGCATCGCGTTCGGCGGTTTGTCGCGCGCGCCGGGAATGCACTGGCTGCAGCCGGTGCTCATCGCCATCGAGCCGATCGGGACGATATTCATTCGGCTGATCACGATGGTCGTGGTGCCGCTCGTGATCGCGAGCGTGTTCGTCGGCGTCGCGTCGCTCGGCGACATTCGTTCGTTGGGGCGCATGGGCAGCAAGACCCTGGCGTATTTTCTCGGCACGACGTTCATCGCCGCGTTGATCGGGCTGGTGGTGGCGCTCGCGTCGCGGGTCGGGAATGCATTCCCTGGCGGCCCGCCACGTGACTCCCTCGTCAACCTCATCGGCGACCAAACGGCTGCCGCGACCGCCGCCGCGCAATCCGCATCCGCACCGACGCTCGTTCAAACAATCGTCAACATGGTTCCGCAGAATCCATTTGCGTCGGCGGCGCAGGGCGGCGCGGATTTGCTGCCGCTCATCATTGCGGTGTGCATCTTTGGCGCGGCGACGACGGTGGTTTCGGGCGAAGGACGGCGCACCGTGCTGCGCTTCTTCGAGGGCGTGAATGAGATCTCGATGGTCGTCGTCGCATGGCTGATGCGACTCGCGCCGATCGCGGTGTTCGTGCTGATCGCGGCGATGGTCGCGAGGTCGGGGCACGCCCTACTCCTTCAGCTTTTCGTGTTTGCGGCGGTCGCCGTACTCGCGTTGCTGATCCACACGGGCTTCGTGCTCCTGCCTGCGCTGGTGTTCGGAGCCGTCGTCGGCATCGGCACCTTCTTCCGGTCGGTCGGCGATGCGGTGCTGCTCGCCTTCTCGACAGCATCGTCAAACGCCGCATTGCCGGTGAGCATGGAGTCGGCGCGCGAGCGGCTCGGCATTCCGAGCGACGTCGTGAGCTTCGTGCTTCCCGCCGGCGCGTCGATGAACAAGAACGGATCAGCCGTCTACAAAGCGGTAGCGGCCGTCTTCATCGCGCACTTGTACGGTTTGTCGATCGGCCCGGGAATGGCGATCACCATCGTGCTCATGTCGACGATGGCGGCGTTCGCCGGCGCTGGAGTTCCGGGCAGCTCGCTCGTGACGACATTGATCGTTCTCAACGGCATCGGACTCGGGCCGCGGGCGGCCGCCGGGATTGCGCTCGTGGCGGCGGTCGATCGGCCAATCGATATGTGTCGCACGGCCGTGAATACGATCAGCAACCTCGTTGGCGCGGCGTGGATCGCGCGGAGTGAGCGTCGGTCGGCGCCCGTGGACGCGTTCGATCCCGCGACGATTCCTGGGTGGCCGATGCGCGACGACGAGCACGCGGCGTTCTACGAAGTCGAATGACCACGATGACGACGTCGCGCCCGAAGACCATGAGCGAGAAGATCCTTTCGGCGAAGTCGCGCACCGACGCGCACGCCGGAGACATCGTCGTGTGCGACGTCGACCTCGTCATCGGCACGGATGCGTCGTCGCCGATGGCGATCGCTTACTTCGAGAAGATGGAAGGTCGCCATCTCTTCGACTCGAATCGCGTCGTGTTCGCGCTCGATCACTACTCGCCGCCGTCGACGCGGAAGACCGCGGCGTTCCACGATCAGGTGCGGGCGTTCGCTCATCAGACAGGCGCGCAGTTGTATGAGGTCGGCGAAGGCATCAGCCATCAAATCGTGGCGGAGCGCGGACGCGCGCTGCCTGGCGACTTGGTGATTGGCGCCGACAGTCACACAGTTACATGCGGCGCGCTGAACCTGTTCGCCACCGGCGTTGGCTCATCGGATCTCGCCGCGGCGATGATCACGGGCCGCGTGTGGCTGCGTGTCCCGGAGACGATTCGCGTCACGCTCGCTGGCACGCGGCCACGCGGCTTGGCGGCGAAGGACGTCGCGCTCGCGATGATCGCCGAGCTTGGCGCTGAAGGGGCGAACTACAAGGCGCTGGAGTTTGACGGACCCGGCGTCGAGCAGTTCACGCTCGAGGAGCGATTCGTGTTCTCGAATCTGGCGGTGGAGTCGGGAGCGAAGGCGGCGATCTTCGCCGCCGATTACGCGCTGTGGCAGTACCTGGATGGGCGCACCGCGACGACTGGTTCGCCCGTCGAGGCGGACACTGACGCGACCTACTCGCGCACCATCGCGATCGACCTTTCGACGCTGTCGCCGCGTGTCGCGGTTCCCCACTCGCCCAATGACGTCGTCGCCGTGGAGCAAATCGTCGGCACGCCGGTGCAGATGGTGTTCCTCGGGACGTGCACTGGCGGTCGCGTCGCGGATTTTCACGAAGCGCTCGACGTGCTCGAACGCGCCGGGGGTCATGTCGCGCCGAGTGTGCAGCTCGTCGTCACGCCCGCGTCGCGCGAGGTGTATTTGCGGCTGATCGAGGACGGAACGCTCGGCAAGCTTGCCGCGATGGGCGCGATCGTCACGACGCCAGGGTGCGGTGCATGCTGCGGCACGAGCGGCGCAATCCCTGGTGACGGCATGACGGTGCTCTCGACCGCGAATCGCAACTTCAAGGCGCGCATGGGCAATGCGACGGCACAGATCTATTTGGCGTCGCCGGCTGCGTGCGCAGCCGCTGCGGCGACTGGCAGCATCACCGATCCGCGAACGGTCGACTAACATGGCCATCGAGCTCACAGGTCGCGCCCGCGTGCTTGGCGACGACACATCAACACCGACTACATCATCGCATCGACGCGGAAGCGCGACACGCTCGATGAGCAGATACTCAAGCGCTACTTGCTTGAGACCGTTGATCCGGCATTCGCCGCCACTGTGAGGCCCGGCGACATCATCGTTGCCGGATCGAACTTTGGATGCGGATCGGCCATGGAGATTGCGGTCACTGTGATCCTCGCGGCCGGCATC
>Ga0207695_10007712_pt1 | contig 13630 bp, 13 predicted proteins | sample KBSC54metaG_FD_184354 | JGI IMG/M metagenome (GOLD analysis project Ga0207695, IMG submission 184354) | Corn rhizosphere microbial communities from Kellogg Biological Station, Michigan, USA - KBS C5-4 metaG (SPAdes) (version 2) | ecosystem: Host-associated > Plants > Roots > Rhizosphere > Soil...
AGCCGCGAGGCCCAGGCGCAGCGCGAGGCCGCCGCGCGGGTGCACCTGGGCCAGGCCGAGCAGCAGGTGGCGCAGAAGTTCGTCGAGGCCGCCGAAATCTACGCCCGCTCGCCCGCCGCCCTGCAGCTGCGGGCCATGAACATCATCTACGAGACCACCAAGGAGCGCGGCGCGACCATCCTCCTGCCGAGCGCGATGGTGGATTCGCTGAATCCCGGCGGGATCATGGCGCTGGCCGGACTGGGCGGCGGCCCGGCCGCGCCCGCCGCGCCTGCGGGGCAGCCGGCCACCGCCGTGCCATCGACCCGCGGCCGGTCCCGCCGGCGGGCGGGGTGAGATCTCCATGATCGCGGCGGGGTGGCGCGAGGCGCCGCGATGAGGTCCGGAGATTCCTCGCCGCCCGAGGGATGAAATCAGCTCGGCGGTTCGTTGGACGCGGCGGGACACCTCGGAGACATCCCCATGCGTGACACGACCCTTGGGTTCGCGAGCTTGGCGAGTTGCCTCGCCCTGGCGACGGCGGCCCACGCCGGCCCGGGCGGACACGGGGGATCGGGGGGATTTGGCGGCGGCCTGGGAGGCGGGATCGGCGCAATGCACAGCGGCTTCGGCGCCAGCGGCGGCCTCGGCGGGAGCATCGGCTCCGGCATCAGCGGCGCGGCCCAGGGACGTATCGGCGGCGGCGCCTCGGTGAACTCGGGCGCGGACCTCGGGCCGGGCGTCTCGGCCTCGGGTCGCGTCAACAGCCAGGGCGCGGCGCACGCCTCTGATGAAGGCCTCGAGCACGCCAGCCCGAATTCAGTGCTGAACTCCGCCGGCTCCGCCGCGAAGCCCGCCGACGACGAGGCGGCTGAGGCGGCCGGCGACGCCGACAATGACACCGCCAACAACCACCGCCGGGCGCATCGCATGGGTCCGACCCGCGCCTCGGCGCAGGGCGTCGCGCACTCGAACATCCGCGCGGGCCTCCGCACCGGCGGCTCGGCCCTCGCGTCGAACAGCCATCGGCGGTCGCATCGCATGGGTCCGTCGCACGCCTCCATCCACGGCACGGGCCACGCGAACACCCACGCGGGGCTCAGCGGCTCCGGCGGCTGATCCAAGAGACAAGGCCCCGCCGCCCGTCCCGGCTGGGCTTTCGTGGAGCGCCGGCGCACTTTCCCGTCCCTCAGCCGTCGGCGCGTCACCGGCCCTCTTCCTGGAGAATCCGGGGGGAGGGCCAATTTCTTGGGCGAGGTGCAGGTTGTGTTTCGCGCCCCACGGTAGCTATCGGACGCTGACGCTTTGCGGCGGCGGCGTTCAGGCTGTAGTCAGCCGGTCAGCGGATATTGGGCGGGAACAAGACGGTAGATGGTGATGCGTAACCTGCTGGCGGCCTGGACCGCGCTCGCCCTGATCGCCTGGGCGCCGACGGCCAGGGCGGCGCCCGCCGATCCCGCCGCCCAGCGGGTGGAGAGCCTGTGCGTGGGCGTGCTGGACGCGGTGAAGCAGGCCAAGGGCGCGGGCGTGCAGGCGCGGGCGCGCAAGATCCAACCGGTCATCGAGGAGAGCTTCGATATCGGCGTCATGGCGCAGTTCGCCATCGGGCCCACGGCCTGGGCCAAGGTGAGCCCGGCCGAGCGGGCCGCGCTGGTGGCCGCACTGACGAGGCACACCGCCGCGCGCTACGCGCAGGAGTTCGACAGCTACACCGGGCAGAAGTGCGTGGTGGATCCCGCGGTCCAGACCCGCGGGCCGGACAAGCTGGTGAAGTCGCAGATCGTCGAGCCGCACGACTCCTCGTCGGTGAATTACCGGCTTCGGCAATACAGCGGCGCCTGGAAGGTGATCGACGTCTACTACCAGGGGGTCAGCCAACTGGCCACCGAACGGGCCGACTTCGCGGGCGTGCTGGCCGCGGGCGGGCCGCCGGCGCTGGTCGCCAAGCTCAACGAGCTCACGGCGAAGATGCGCTGAGCGGCGGCGGGCCGGCGGCGGCCGCGACGCCCAGGATCGCGGGCTGAACGACGAGCGTCACAACCAGGATCCAGAACAGCGAGATCAGCAGCAGGACGCCCATGCTGGCCGTCCCCGGGTGCTGCGAGAGGCTGAGCGCGCCGAACGCGGCGCCGGTGGTGAGCGCGCTGTAGAGGATGGCGCGCGTGAGGCTGGAGGCCAGCAGCCGTCGCTCCCCCTTCAGCCAGGCGACCACGAAGTAGATGTTGAAGGAGACGCCGATCCCCAGCAGCAGCGGCAGGGCGATCAGGTTCTCCAGGTTGATGTCCTGGCCGGCGAGCACGCATGAGCCGACGGTCAGGACGGCGGCCAGCAGCACCGGCGCGAGGGTTAGCGCGACGGCCCTGGCGCTGCGCAACGCCACAGCGAGCAGGGCGGTGATCGCCGCGACCGACAGAATCGCCGCCTGGCCGAACGCGCCCAGGATCAGATGGCGGGTCTCCGCGACGTCGAGCGGCGTGCCGCTGGCCTGCGGGGCGGCCGCCTGCACCCGCTGGACGAAGCGGGCGAGCAGCCTGGGGTCCTGAGGATCGGATGGCAGGATCTCGATCCGCGCGCGGCCGTCCGGCGCGAGCCAGTCGCGCTTCAGCTCGGCCGGCAGGCTGTCGGGCGTCACCGGGGCGGCGGTCAGCATGGCGCGGACCTGGTCCAGCGCGGTCGGCAGCCCGCCCAGCAGCACCGTCTGCAGGCGCGCGCGCCCAGCCGCAGGACCGTCGGCCGCCGCGCGCAGCGCCGTGGCCAGGCGGGCGGCGTCGGCCGCGAGCGGACGGCCGTTCGGGCTGGCCGCGGCGGCGGCGAGCGCGTCGGCGGCGCGTCGCAGGCTCTGCGCCAGATCGGCGTCGCTGGGCGGCGACGAGACGTCGAACGGATTGATCGTGGGATCGAGCAGCAGGGCGGCGTCCTGGATGACCGCGAGCTTCGCAGGCTGGTCGGGCGGCACCAGGCTGTCGAGGGTGACGACCTGGCCCGCCCCCGGCAGCCTGGCGAGGCGGGCGGCCTGGGCGCGGGCGGCGGCGAGGTCGGGCGCCAGCACGTCGAGGCTGTTGGGATTGGTGTCCGGGTCGGCCGAGAGCTCGAGGAAGGTCGCCACCGACTCGGTCTTCGGGTCGCGGAGCCGCAGGGGATCGAAGTTGAACACGAGGCTGGGGGTCAGCGCGAGCGCCAGGATTCCGAGCACGGCGGCGGCGGCCAGGATCTCGCGGCGGCGGGCCTGCAGCGGCGCGTCGGCGCCGCGCAGGGCGGGCAGCCCCACCTCCTCGGCCGGGCTGCGGGCGGAAAGCCAGGCGAGCAGCGCCGGCAGGAAGGTGAGCGCCAGGAGGAAGGCGATCCCCATGCCGACGCCGGCGATCACGCCCAGCTCGGAAACACCCTTGTAGCGGGTCGGCAGGAAGGCGAGGAAGCCCAGGCCGGTGGCGGCGGCCGCCAGGGTGATGCCCCGGCCGGCCCCCGCGCCCGCCCTGGCGAGCGCGGCCGCGACGTCCGCCTCGGCCAGCGCTTCGGCCCGGTAGCGCACGCAGTACTGGATCGCGAAATCGACGCCCAGGCCCACGAACAGCGGCATGAAGGCCACCGAGATCAGGTTGAAGCGTCCGAACACCGCCAGACCGAAGGCCGCGGTGATCGCCAGCCCCGCCAGCACGGTCGCCACGATCGCGCCCACGATCTTCGGCGAGCGGACCGCGAAATAGAGGATGACGAGCACCACGCCCAGGGTCGCCAGGGCGATCGGGCCGGTGGCTTCCGACAGGGTCGCCAACTCGTCCTCGGCCATCGGGATCTCGCCGGTCAGGCGCAGGCTGATCCCGTGCGCCGGATCGAGCCGGAGCGTCCGGGCCTGGTCGCGGACCAGGGCGATCGCGGCCTCGCCCGGATCGGCGCGGCCGTAGTCGACCTTCGGGATCAGCTCGATGAACTGGCGGCTCTCGTCGGGATCGGACGGATGGCCGGTGATCAGCGGCCGCCAGGCGAAGAAGACCGGCTTGCCCGCCCGCGTCTTCGCAACGGCGTCGGCGATGGCCGCCAGCGGCGCCTTCATCGCGGCGGGATCGGCCTCCCCCGAGGCGACGGCTTCGGCCCCGGTGGTCAGGCTGGTCATCACGCCGCGCAGGCTGGGATCGGAGGCGACGGGGGCGAGCAGCGGCTGGGCGTTGATCAGCGCCGCGGTGGTCGCCCGCACCTGCGGTTCGGGAAGGAACAGAAGGCCTTCGCGGTCGAAGAACGGGCCTGCGCCCAGGCGCTCGACGACCTCGAACAGGTCGCGCCGGGGCCGCAGGGCGGCGGCCAGGCGCGCGGCGGCGGACTGGGCGAGCTCCGGCGTCTTGCCGTCGATCACCACGGTGATGTCGTCCCCCTCGATCGGGAAGGCCTGCTCAAGCGCCGCCTCGTGCGCCCGCCAGGGGGTGTCGGCCGGGATCAGCGCGGCGAGCTCGGTATGGATCGAGAACCGGGCGACGGCGTAGGCGCCCGCCAGGATGGCGACAAGCAGCGTCGCCAGCACCACCAGCCGCCGGCGGCGGCAGGCCGTGGCCACCAGGCTGGCGATGTGCGACCCGGCCACGCGCCCGCCTAGGGGTTGGACTGGGCCGGCGCGGGCGCGTCAGGCGGCTCGGGCGGGGGCGGCGCGGGCGGCTCGGGCGGGGGCGGCGCGGCCGACTCCGGCGGCGGCGGCGGCGCAGCCGGGGTCGTGGGCGCGGCCGGCTCGGCGGCGGGCGGCGGCTCAGGCAGTTCGGGAAGGGTCTCCAGCGTCGCGTCGGGACCCTTGATCTCCGCCTCGCGCGACTGGAGGTAGACCGAGCGCAGCGTGGCGTAGGGATCGGCGGCGGTGCTCTTCAGCGCGCGAAGCTGCGCGTCGGCCTGCTCGCGGTCATCGAGCAGGTTGAGGCCCGTGCGGGCGATCCCGAACGCCTGCGCGCCCCCGAACTTCGTCCAGGACAGCGGATCGAGCACGAAGTCGACGCCGTCGCCGATGGCGTCGCGCACGGTGGTGGGGCCGAACACGGGCGCGAAGACATAGGGCCCGGGGGCGACGCCCCACCGCCCCAGCGTCGAGCCGAAGCCGTTGTCGTGGTGCGCCCAGCCGACGGTTCGCGCCGGATCGAACACCCCGGCGACGCCGACCGTGGAGTTGGCGACGAAGCGCGCGGCGGTCTTCGCGGCGGCCTTGGGCCGCGCCTGCAGCACGTCGTTCACGAACACCACCGGCTCGTCGAGGTTCTGCACGAAGTTGTGCACGCCCTGCCGAACCGGCCTGGGCGCAATGCGGCGATAGCCGGCGAGGATCGGATGGATGAGGCCATGGTCGATGGCGTCGCCGACACGGAAGAGGCCGCGGTTCACGCTTTCGAACGGATCGTGCCGGGCGGGGAGCGCGGCGGCTCCGCCGGGCGCGGGAAGGGGCGCGGTCGCGCACCCGGCGAGCAGCAGGGCGGCGGCAGCGGCGGCCAGAGCCGAGCGGACCGCAACCTCTTTGACCTGACGCACCGCGCCTCCGTTCGCCAAGCGGCGCCGCAACGAGACCGGCGGGCGCCCGGACCTTCTGACATATCTTGAGCTGCGCACGAAAGGCGGCGCGACGATCCTGCTCAAATCCGCACGGCTATCCGGCGGCCGGATTTTGGGCTCTGCTGCGGGCTCGATCGCATGACGCCGCCCAGCCCTCATCCCGCGCCCCGCATTCCGGCCGCCGAACACGCCATCGACGCGGAGCTGGTGCGCGCGCTGCTGGCCGAACAGAGGCCGGAGCTCGCGCGGCTTCCGATCGCGCTCGCCTCGGAAGGCTGGGACAACGCCATCTTCCGGCTGGGCGCGGAGCTTGCGGTCCGACTTCCGCGCCGGCAGCTCGGGGCCGCCCTGCTGCTGGTCGAGCAGCGGTGGCTGCCGCAGATCGCGCCCCGGCTGCCGCTCGCCACGCCCGCGCCGGTGTTCGCCGGCGCGCCGGGCTGCGGCTATCCATGGCCCTGGAGCGTGATCCGCTGGCTGCCGGGCGCCTCGGCCGAGCGCGCGCCGCTGAAGGCCGACCAGGGGGAGCGCTGGGGCGCGTTCCTGAAGGCGCTGCACCGCCCCGCCCCGCCCGAGGCGCCGTTCAACCCGTACCGCAGCATTCCGCTGACCGAGCGGGCCAAGGTCTCCGGCCCGACGCTGGAGCGGCTGGCGGCGGCGCGGCCCGACCTGGTCGACGCCAGAATCCTGGGCATGTGGGCCGAGGCGCTGGCGGCGGAGGCCGACCTTGCGCCCGCCTGGATCCATGCCGACCTGCATGCGCGCAACGTGATCACCGAGCAGGGCGTGCTGGCCGGCGTGATCGATTGGGGCGACATGTGCCGCGGTGATCCCGCCATGGATCTCTACAGTCTCTGGATGGTGCTGCCGGGCGCCGCCGCGCGGGCCGCGGCGCTGGCGGCCTACGGTCCGGTTTCAGGGGCGACCTTGCGGCGAGCCCGCGGCTGGGCGATCGCCATGGGCGCCGTGATCCTGGAGAGCGCCGCCGAGCAGGACCCGGCGTTCGCCGCCGCGGGCGAGCGGGCGCTCAGGAGCCTGCAGGCCGAGGCCGGCTAAGCGGCCCTTCTCCGCCTGCGGGAGAAGGATGACGGTCCCTAGGCCGGCTCGGCGACCTTGCGGGGGGCGGGGGCGTCGGCGGCGACGCCCAGGTGGCGGGCGAAGAAGCGCTCCCAGCTCGCGCCCTCGAAGGCGGGGATCTCCATGTGGCCGCCGGGATTGACGTGCATGGTCTTCTCCTTGGCGGCGAAGGCGTCGAACAGGGCGACGCCGTTCTCGCGCGGGGCCACGGCGTCGTCCCACTGGAAGACGAACTCGACGGGAATGGTGATCTTCGCCGCCGCCTCGGCCATGTCGGTCGCGCCCGGGCGCAGGCCCGCGAGGCCGAAGACGGCGCAGGTGATCCTGGGCTGCTGGGAGACGAACGGCACGCCTATCGCCGTGCCCATGGAGACGCCCCAGTAGCCCACCGGCCCCCCCGCGCCGACGAATTCGAGGCTCTGCGCCGCATCGAGGGCCGCATTCCACTCCGGCGCCGCCTGGCGCGTGCGCTCGGCCATCCGCGCGAGGCGCTCAGGCGTCCACGCGGAGGTGACCTGGCCGGTCACCCGCGCGGCGGTCTCGGCCATGTTGCGGGCCGACTCCTCGCGCGAGATGCGGTCGCCGTGGCCGGGCGCGTCGATGGCGAGCGTCGCGTAGCCGAGGTGGCGCGCATACTGCTCGGCGCGGATCCGCAGCGAATCGATCTTCTTGTGCTGCGAGCCGCCGTGGCCCATCAGCACCAGCGGCCTGGGCCCCTTCGCGCCCTCCGGCGACCAGATGACGGCCGGCACGCGTTCGCCGGCGACGGTCACCTCGAACGAATGCCGCGCGACGCCGCGCTCGGCGCGATCGAACTTCAGGTCAGTCATCGTAGCCTCCGAACCAATTGTGCTTCCAGGCCCAGGCCGCCAGCGCGACCATCAGGAGGCCGCCGAACAAGAGGGTCAGCTCGAGGGGCAGGACGTCGGGGCCCGACCCCCTGCGGCTGGCCATGCGCCCGACGCCCGTGGCGACGGCGAACGCCACGACGAGCAGGATGAACCGCTCCCGGTCGGTGAGCTTGCGCATGCCGCGCTCAGCCCGCCGGCACCGGCGCCTTGGACAGGTCCACCGAGCGTGCGCCATAGCGGGCGGTGAAGGCGGCGGTGTCGATCTCCTCCAGCTCGATCTCGCGGGCCATCACCTTGGCCTTCCATTCCTCGTGCGCCGGGATGTTGGCGTGGAACTCCGGCATGACCTCGCGGGCGAACAGCTCGAGCGAGGCGCAGATGTCGGCATGGCTGTTGCGGCCGGCCTGGTTGAGCAGGATCACCTGGTCGATGTGGCTCTGCTCGAACTTGCGCAGCTTGCGCCGGATCGTCTCCGGACTGCCGATCAGCCCGCCCGCGAGCGCCGCGGCGGCGGCCTCGGGATTGGCCCGCTTCCACTTGCCGTACTCCTCCCACATGTCGACCGTGCCGGGCGGCGGGCGCTTGCGGTCGGGGGTGTTGTAGTAGCGCAGGCAGAACTGGAAGAAGGTCGCGCCGTCGGCCTTCTCGCGCGCCTCCTCATCGGTCCTGGCGCACATGAACATCGAGACAAGCGCGATGTTCGGGTTGATCGGGTAGTCGGCGAGCTTGGAAAGCCGCTTGGTGATGCCGTTGTAGTAGGCGTGCACCCAGGCGTGGGCCGCGTCCGCCGAGACGAACTGGAAGCCGAGCGCGCCGAGCCCCTTCTCGCCGGCGTAGGCGATGGTCGGCAGCTGCGAGCAGGCCGTCCAGAGCGGCGGGTGCGGCTTCTGGCGGGGCTTCGGCAGGACGTTGCGCGGCGGGAAGTCGAAATAGGGCCCTTTGTACGAATGGTTCTGCTTGGTGAACATCGGGACCAGGCAGCGGACCGCGTCCTCGAAGATCGCCCGCTTCTCCGAGAACTCGACGCCGAACGGCTCCAGCTCGGTGAGCGAGGCGCTTTCGCCCATGCCGAACTCCACCCGGCCGTTGGAGACCAGGTCCAGCGCGGCGACCTGGGCCGCCAGCTTGGCCGGATGGTTGGTGGTCAGATGCAGGATGCCGTGGGCGAGGCGGATCTGCTTGGTCCGCTGGCTGGCCGCGCCCAGGAACACGCCCGGCGAGGAGGAGTGCGAGTACTCCTCGAGGAAGTGGTGCTCCACCTCCCAGGCGTAGTCGTAGCCCAGCCGGTCGGCGAGCTCGAGCTCGTCGAGGGCGTTCTGGTAGAGGCGGTACTCGTCGTCCGGCCCCCAGGGCCTCGGCAGCTGCAGCTCGTAGAAGATGCCGAACTTCATGGGCCGATCCTCCGGGCGGGCTTCCGGGGAAGTCCACACCCGCGGCCGAGGCACGGTCAAGTCCGGTCGGAACTGACTACAAAGTCTGTTGCCGAGCCTGCGCCTGCCGCCTGGGCGACCGTGGCCGGTCGTCGCGGCTTACGTAGAAATACGTAGTTCGGCTCAAGCGCGGCTTGCATTAGCGAAGCCTAAAGCCGCGTCTGCTTACCAGGTCCGGCGTTCCTTACCTGTTCGGACCCCTCGAGCATGACCGACGCGGCGCGCGCGGCCTCCGACATCTACCGTCCCAAGCTCGCCACCGCCCTGGCCGAAGGCTATGGGCTCGGCGATCTCAAGCGCGACGCGGTCGCCGGCCTGACCGTCGCCATCGTGGCCCTGCCGCTGTCGATGGCGATCGCGATCGCCTCCGGCGTCTCGCCCGACCGGGGGCTCTACACCGCGATCGTCGGCGGCTTCCTGGTCTCGGCGCTGTCCGGCAGCCGGTTCCAGATCGGCGGGCCCGCCGGGGCCTTCATCGTGCTGGTGGCCGCAACCGTCGCCAAGTTCGGCGTCGGGGGGCTCGCCGTCACCGTCTTCCTCTCGGGCCTGATGCTCACCCTGGTGGGCGCGCTGCGGCTCGGCAGCCTGATCCGCCACATCCCGCACACCGTGACCGTGGGCTTCACGGCGGGCATAGCCGTGACCATCTCGGCGAGCCAGCTCAAGGACCTCTTCGGGCTCAGGCTGCAAGGCGCCGAGCCCGGCCCGTTTATCCCCAAGATCGCCGCCCTGGCGCACGCGGCCCCAAGCGCCAACCTCGCCGCCTTCGCGCTCGGCGCGCTGGTGGTGGCGATCACCGTCGCGATCCGCCGCTGGCGGCCGATGTGGCCCGCGATGCTGATCGCGGTCGCAGCCGCGGCCGCCGCGGCGGCCGCGCTGCACCTGCCGGTCGAGACGATCGGCTCGCGGTTCGGCGGCATCCCGCACGGGCTGCCGGCGCCGAGGCTGCCCGACCTGAGCCGGGGCCGGATCCTCGCGGTGCTGCCGGCGGCGCTCTCCTTCACCCTGCTGGGCGGGATCGAATCCCTGCTCTCGGCGGTGGTCGCCGACGGCATGACCGGGCGCCAGCACCGCTCGAACATGGAGCTGATCGCCCAGGGCGTCGCCAATTGCGTCTCCGCGGTGTTCGGCGGCATCGCGGTGACCGGCACGATCGCGCGGACCGCGACCAACATCCGCGCCGGCGGTCGCAGCCCGGTCTCGGGCATGCTGCATGCGGCCTTCCTCCTCGGCTTCATGGCCATCGCCGCACCCCTGGCGAGCTATGTGCCGGTCGCCGCGCTCGCGGGCGTGCTGGTGCTGGTGGCCTGGAACATGGCCGAGAAGGCCGAGTTCGCCCGGCTGATCGGCGGCTGGCGTTCAGGCGCCGTGCTCGCGGCGACCTTCGGCCTCACGGTGCTGAAGGACCTGACGACGGGCATCCTCGCCGGCTGCCTCCTGGCGGCGGCGTTCTGGGCGCTGCACCGCTGGCGGGTGCATCGGGGCGTCTAAAGCGCGAGCCGCTCCAGCACCGCGCCGGTGATCCGGTCGCAGCGGGCGCCGAGGAACGGGAAGGCGCCGGCCAGCGCGTTGGAGAGCTGATCGTCCAGGCTCTTGCGCAGCAGGCGGCGGGCGCGGTGCAGGCGGGTCTTCACCGTCTCCGGCCGGACGTCGAGATTGCGGGCGGTCTCGTCGATCGAGCATTCCTCGATCTCGCGCATGATGAACACCAGCCGGAAGCTTTCGGGCAGGGCGTCGATCGCCCGCTCCAGGATGCGCCGCGCCTCGGCGCGCGAGGCGTCCCGCTCGGGGTCGCCGGATCCAAAAGCTGTAGGGAACATCAAGATCCGTCCGGTGTCGGCCTGGGCGGCCTCGACCGCCGACAGGTCCACGGTGACGCGCCGCTTGCGCAGGCGGCCGTGGGCTTCGTTGAGAACGATGCGGGTGAGCCAGGTGTAGATCGAAGCCTCGCCGCGGAAGTCCGCGAGCCGCGTGAAGGCCCGAACATAGGCCTCCTGCAGCACGTCCTCGGCCTCGGACTCGTCGCGCACGACGGCGCGGGCGACGCGGAACAGCCGCTGGTTGCCGTGCCGCATGATCGCCGCGAACGCCTCCCGGCGGCCGGCCTTGGCGAGCGCCACGAGCTCGGCCTCCGGCAGAGCGGCATAGTCGACGAGTTCGGCCGTGGCGGTCATGGACGCCCCTTTCGCTCACCTACCCTCCTTCGATGCCCCACGAGGTGCAAGGTTCCCGACCGCCGCGGGAACCTTCGGGGCGCTGCGCAATCCAATGCGGGTCGGGAGTGGGGCCATAGGGACGGCAGACACCCCTCCCGCGAAGGAGACGACGAGATGATCCGAAGGACATTGTTGGCCGCCGCGGCGTTCGCTTTGACGCTGTCGGGCGCCGCCCTGGCGCAGGCGGCCAAGCCGAACGACGCGCAGATCGCCCATATCGCCTATACCGCCGGCGTCATCGACATCGCCGCGGCCAAGCAGGCGCTCAAGAAGTCGCACAACAAGCAGGTGCTGGACTTCGCCAACGAGATGGTCCGCGACCACACGGCGGTCAACGACAAGGCGCTGGCGCTGGTGAAGAAGCTCGGCGTCACTCCGCAGGACAATCCGACCAGCCAATCGCTGAAGGCGGCGGGCGACGCCAAGCTGAAGGACTTCGCCAAGCTCTCCGGCAAGGCGTTCGACAAGGCCTACGCCAACAACGAGGTCGCCTACCACAAGGCGGTGAACGGGGCGCTGCAGACGACGCTGATCCCCGACGCCAAGAACGCCGAGCTGAAGAGCCTGCTGCAGACCGGCCTGAAGCTCTTCACCGAGCACCAGCATCACGCCGAGATGCTCGCGGCGGGCCTGAAGTAGGGCCGTGGGCGCCGTATCGCGCAGGATGGCGGCGGCGGCCGGCCTGGCTCTCCTGAGCCTCGCCGCCTGCAACCGCGCCCCGCCGCCGGCGCCCAAGACCTATCAGGTGACGATCGCCAACATGGCCTACGGACCGACGCCGTCGGGCCTGCGGACCGGCGACGTCATCGAGTGGGTCAACAACGACATCTTCCAGCACACCGCGACCGCCAAGGACGGCAGCTTCGACGTCGACCTGCCGCCCCAGGCGCATGCGCGCACCGTGCTGAAAGCGCCCGGCGTGGTGGCCTTCTACTGCAGGTACCATCCGGGCATGACCGGCAAGCTGGTGGTGGCGGGCTAGAGCACCTATTCCCCCTCGCTCGCGCCGCCCCGGCTGGCGAGCCCCGGACCGGGTGTCGCCAATTCCCGGTCCGGGCGCTTCGCCGCAGGCCTGCCGCAAAATGCGCGCACCCGCCGATCGACCGGTTGAGGCGGCGACGCGGCAGGGATAGCGTGGTTCTCAGTTTCCGTCGGGCCGGTGGCCAGCCCCCCGCCCGCGGGTCAATGGGGGACCTCCATGCACATCCGATCCGTCATCGCGGCCACGGTCAGCCTCGCCGCCCTCGCCCTCGCGCAGCCGGCCGCCGCGCAATACAACATGGACAGGAAGAAGCCGGCCGGCACGCCCGAGATGCCGCAGTGCGCCGCCCCGCTCGGCCGCGCGGCGATCCGGGAGCCGGACCACAACTGGTGGACCCCGCTGGGCCTGTCGCATCCCGAGACCCTCCTGAAGCTGTTCGCGTCCAAGTCCAACTGCCTGCGGATCGTCGACCGCAACATGGGACTGGCGATGCGCCGCGAAGAGGCCGAGCTCGGCGCGTCGGGCGACCTGCGGCGCGGCTCCAACATCGGCAAGGGCCAGGTCGCCGCCGCCGACTTCTTCATCATCCCGGATATCGCCAACTCCAATTCCAACGCCGGCGGCAACAATGTCGGCGCCGCCGTCGGCGGGCTGCTGGGCAGCCGCTTCGGGCCGGTGGGCGCGCTGGCCGGCGGGTTCCGCACCAAGCGTTCGGAGGCGCAGGCGCTGATCACCCTGGTCGATGCGCGCACCACCGAGCAGCTCTACGTGGCCGAAGGCACCGCCCAGAAGACCGACGTCGGTTTCGAGCTCGGCGGCGGCAGCTACGGCTGGGGCGGCTTCGCGGCCGCGGCCGGCGGCGGCTATTCCAACACCGAGATCGGCAAGGTGATCTCGGCGGCCTACTTCAACGCCTTCATCGACCTCGTGCACCACCTGCAGGGCGGCGCGGTTCCCAGCGGCGAGCAGGCCAGCGCGGCCGCGGGATCGCAGGGCTACCACGTGACCCAGGCGACCATCATCCGCATCACGCCCTCGCCGAAGGCCAAGCCGCTGCGCACCGTCAGCGTCGGCGACCTGGTGTTCCCCACCGGCCAGAAGAACGGCGTCTGGTGGGAGGTGGACGACGAGAACGGCAACCGCGGCTGGATGAGCTCGACGACCATCAGCCCGCGCTAGCCTGGACCGGCAGGTCGTCGCCGGATCCCGACCGGCCGGTCGGGATCCGCGGCGCCCGGGGCGGCGATCCGCGCCGCCGCCGGCGCGCTGCGAGATCGTGTCTCAAGCCCGCGTTGGCGGATCATCGCGCGCCATCAGCCCGGCCAATGATTCGGCGCATCAAAAGGCAAGGTGGTCCTGATTTCGGCGGGATCAGGCCCGGCGCTATATAGTTGCGTCGACTCTCCGACATTTCGAGCAGAGGTCGAATTTCCACAATTCGGCATTTCCTGACCGATCTTTTCTGGAATTTGGTCGATTACCTCGCGCGAATGTCGAGTTCTCGACAGTCTTCGCCACCCCGCGTCGATAACTTGGAAACCGAAGCCGGACGGCGACGTTTTCCAGCCCCGATGCAGAGGC
>Ga0207695_10007713_pt1 | contig 13630 bp, 13 predicted proteins | sample KBSC54metaG_FD_184354 | JGI IMG/M metagenome (GOLD analysis project Ga0207695, IMG submission 184354) | Corn rhizosphere microbial communities from Kellogg Biological Station, Michigan, USA - KBS C5-4 metaG (SPAdes) (version 2) | ecosystem: Host-associated > Plants > Roots > Rhizosphere > Soil...
GCACTTGCGCAACGCATCCGTGATGCACCACGACGCAGGGCGCGTCGGCGGCAGTGCGGGCGTCTGCCGCAACGTTCCTTGAATTGGCTTCGATCGCGATGGGGTAATTGCGCTCTTGCGCGACGCCGCGGTCGCGCGGCGGCAGCAGGTCGAGCCAGTCGCGCATTGAACCCGGCGCGAGCTTTCTCAACAGAGGCCGCAGACCCATCCGATCGGCGATGCGCAGCGGGGCGAGCAACAAACGCAGTCGCGACGGATAGGGAAAGATCGAGTTAATCGCCCAGTTGCGCAGCCGCTCGCCAATGCCGCGCCGGTAATTGCGCTCGACGTACACGCGGGCCTGCTCGATCAGCTTCCCGTAATGCACGCCCGACGGACACGCGGTCTCGCAGCCACGGCATTCGAGGCAGAGGTCGAGATGGCGCACGGCGTCGGCGTCGAGTTCGAGCTTGCCCTCGGCGAGCGCCTTCATCAGATAGATGCGACCGCGCGGCGAATCCATCTCGGCGCGGGTGAGCACATAGGTGGGGCACGCCTCGAGGCAAAGTCCACAATGGACGCAATCGAGCAACAGATCGTAATTCACGACATCGCGCAATGGGCGCAATGGCGTGGCGGGCATCGTCGAGGCGAGCGTATGCGGCATCGCCGCGAGAGTTTGAACCGGCGTCGCGGTACCGGTGGTCAGATCTGATTTCGGGGTCGTTGCCATCGCGGAAAAGTCACAGGCCTCCGACGAAGCATCCGGGATTGAAAACGCCGCGCGGGTCGAAAGTCGATTTGAGCCGGCGCATCAGCGCGAGTGCGGGGCCGGGCGGCTCGTCGAAAAAATTCACCTCGTGATGAAAATCGTCGTTGACGCGGAGCACGCGCAGATTTCCGCGCGCGCCGTGCGCGAGGTCACGCCAGTGCGAGAGCGTTCGCCGGATTTCCTCGGCGCGCGACGCGTCGCGAGTAAAGATTTGGGCGACGCCGCATCCCGCATGGGCGCGAAACTCCGCACCGGATCGCATCAGGCACGACGCGAGTTCGGCCGGGGCGACCGCGATTTGCGCGGCGATTGCGGCGTCGTTCGCGTCGAAATCACGCAGATGCTCGTATGCGGTAACCGCATCGGCATCGGCGAGTACCGTGCTCGAAGGGCCGAGAAGCGCGGTCACTTGAGAGAGCAGATAGGCGACTTCCTCCGCGCTGCCGGCGATGCCCGCGAAAACCTGCGGGTGGGCCGGGTAGCCCAGAGCGTCCGCCACGGCGGCGCTGACGACTTCAAGATGAATCAGCGGGACCGCGTCGTGCAGTGCGGCAGCCGCGATCAAGGCCGCATCCGGATCGGCAAACTGCGCGATCGCGGCGGTGTAACGCTGCGGGATCGGACGCACCTTGAAGGTGGTCTCGGTGACGATGCCGAGCGTGCCGAATGATCCAACCATCACCTTCATCAAATCATAGCCGGCCACATTTTTGACCACCCGGCCGCCACCGTGGATGAGGCGCGCGTCGTGGCCGACGAAGCGCACCCCGATGAGCAGGTCGCGCACGGTGCCTTCCGAGAGGCGCAGCGGACCGGCCTGCGCGGCAGCGACCAGCGCGCCGAGCGTGGTGCGATCGGGATACGGCGGATCGGCGGGAAGGCGTTGCCCGCGCGTCGCAGTGAGGCTGTTGAGCGCGGCGAGCGTGAGTCCGGCGTCAGCGATGACGGTCATGTCGTCGGGCTCGTAGGCGATGACGCGATCGATGCGGGCGAGCGAAATGCCCACGGCGACCGGCGCGGGCCGAATCTGCGCGAGCGTGCGGGCGGCGCCGATCGGCGCGAGCGTAATCGCGTCGGCCTCGCATTTGCGGACCAGCTCGGCGACCTCGTTCGCATCGCGCGGCTCGACGATAATCGATGCGGCGCGCGTCTCGAGCGCAGACGGCGCACGCACATGCGGGTTGCCGACGATCGCCGCGAGTTCGCGTGCGAGGGCGGAGGAATCGCGTGCGCTCATCGGAGGCGGTCGATCACAACGCCACCTGCCGGCGCGGCGCCGTCACTTCGACGCAGGAGCCGGGCACCGGGATGACTTTGTTGGGGTTGGCGCGCTGATCGGGATCGAAGACACGGCGCAACTCGCTCATCACGAGCAGATCTTCGGGCGAAAATATCAGCGGCATCTCGGCCATCTTCTCGACACCGATACCGTGCTCACCGGTGAGGCTGCCGCCCATTTCGACGCACGCCTTCAGGATGTCGCGGCCGGCCTCGATCGCTCGTTGAGTCTCGCCGGCGTCGCGCTCGTCGTAGAGCACAATTGGATGAATGTTACCGTCGCCGGCGTGGAAGACATTACCGATGCGAATCTTGTGGCGATGGCTGATGGCGATAATCGCGCGCAGGATGTCGGGCAAGCGGGTGCGCGGAACCACTCCGTCCTGGGTGGCGTAATTCGGCGCGAGGCGTCCGACCGCGCCAAAGGCACGCTTGCGGGCCTTCCACAGCGTCGCGCGTTCGGCTTCGTCACGCGCGAGGCGGACTTCATTGGCGCCGGCGGCCCGCACCAGTTCCGAGACATTTTGCGCGTGGCCATCGATACCTGCCGCGATGCCATCGAGTTCGATGATCAGCACGGCGCCGGCGTCCTCGGGCAAGCCGGCATGGAAGGCGGCTTCGACTGCGCGGATGATCATCTGATCCATCATCTCGATGGCGCCGGGGATGATACCTGCGGCGATGATTGCGGAGACGGCCCGCGTAGCGTTTTCGATATCGGCGAAGATCGCGAGCAGCGTGCGATACGCGGCCGGCGCGCGCGTGAGCTTGAGCGTCGCGCGCGTGACGATTCCGGTGGTGCCCTCGGAGCCGACGATCGCGCCAACCAGGTCGTAGCCGCAGCGCTCCTCGGCGGGGCCGCCGAGTTCGGCGATCTCACCATCGGGGAGAACTATTTCAACGCCCAGCACGTGATTGGTGGTGACCCCGTACTTGAGCGTATGCGGACCGCCGGAGTTCTCGGCGACGTTGCCCCCAATCGTGCAGGCGACCTGCGACGACGGATCGGGCGCGTACATCAGGCCCCGCGCCTTGACCGCGTTGGTGACGTGCAGATTGACGACGCCGCTTTCGACTTCGATACGCCGGCTGGCGTGGTCGATTTGCAGGATGCGGTTCATGCGCGAGGTGCAGATCATGACCGGCGCGCCGAGCGGGAGGCATCCGCCGGAAAGGCCGGTGCCGGCGCCGCGTGGCACGAAGGCGATGCCGCGGCGATGGAGGATTTTCAGAATGGCGCTGACTTCAGCGATGGTCCGCGGGCGCAGCAGAATTTCGGGGGAACACTTTTCGAGCGTCCAGCCGTCGCATTCGTAAACTTTGAGTTCGGTGGCGCGCAGGACCATGCCGTCGTCGCCGATGATTTCGCACAATTCGGCGATGAGGCGCGCGTCGATCATGGATTGGCCGGTGGTTGCCACGGCGCGCAGTGTAGCACGTGCGAGGCGCTTTGCGTGCGGCCCGCGAACGAGCATCCGCCCGCGAATCCCGCAGCGCTCGTCGCGTTTGCAAACCGCCCAGTGTGGGTGCGAGTCTGAAAGCGGTTCTAAAAGCGAAAATTACGGCCGAGACTTAGGCTTTGGGAGCGGAGCATGAGCAAGATTTACAGCGAACAGCATCGGGTCTTGCAGCAGACCTTCGATACCACGCGACTCGCCGATCGGGTCGAAGAACTCATCGTCCGGCCGGAGCTTCCAGCCGACGCCAAAGGCTTTATCGAAAGCCGCGATATGTTCTTCCTCAGCACCGTCGATCATCGCGGCTATCCCACCTGCTCCTACAAAGGCGGCGCTCCGGGCTTCGTCCGCGTCGTCGATCCCACGACTATCGTCTTCCCGAGTTACAATGGGAACGGCATGTTCCTCTCGATGGGCAATATCGCGACCAGCCACAAGGTCGGGATGTTGTTCATCGATTTCGAAACGCCGCATCGCGTCAGACTGCATGGCGTCGCGGCCATCGACCGCAACGATCCGATGCTCGCCGAATTCACCGGGGCCGAACTGCTGGTGCGCGTGACCGTCACCGAAACTTTCATCAATTGTCCGCGCTACATCCACAAATACGAGCGCGTGCAAACGTCGAAGTATGCTCCGCAGGCCGGGTGCGCGGCTCCGCCTGCCCCGCAGTGGAAACGCATCGACGCGCTTCAAGACGCCCTGCCCGAACGCGAGCGCGAACTCGCCGAGCAACTCGGCGGCACTCTCACCTTCAAAGAATACGGCGCGCTAGTGATCAAAAGCTCCGGCTAACCCTCGGGTAATTCGCATTCTCGCACCGCTACACACCGACTCAATGGTCATTGGCCGCCCGACGGCCTCATGCACCGCCGCATCTCATTTTGTCTCTGAGCCGTGACGCTCCGCCCCTCGCCCTGCGATGTGCGGGTCGTGCCTTCTGCACGAAGATTTCTCAGCAGTCGAATCACCAACTAGTCAGGTGCATCGGAATCTAGTACGTCAGATGCCACCTAGTTGGGGGCCGGGTCAAAATGTGGGCGGACAAGCTTCTTAGTGCAATCCAAGAGCGCCAATACTCAAATGCATGGCCGGAAAAGTTCAAAGCCGGATTTGAGTCTCTTTTCGGCAGCAACGGCGGGCGTTATCCAGACAACGCCAAGAAACAAGTTAACCTGCGCGCGCCAGCACCGCCCGATACTAATGAGGGCATCGTGCCGTTCGCTGCGTTCATTCATCCGAGCAATCCAAATTCGGGCCCGTACGGCGGCACCTCCCTGGTAGTATTTCCTGGAGACGATGCGCCTTGCCTAATTTCGCTGGTAGTTGGGACCAACGGTCTCGCGCCAGACGAGGGAATTTTGGGGCGCCCCGGACACGCGCGCAAGGCCACTGCTATCTGTGCGTGGTTGAACGATGGCAAGCAAAAACTCGTGGCGTGGTCCAAGCACGACCCGACTCGTTTAGATCAACGGATTCCATCCGAAGTGGCGAAGCAGTTTGAGAAATACAGCGCAGCGATAAACAGATATGGTCAGGTGATCTATGCGATGTACGCTCCCGGCTCCGATAATGGCGCGACGCTAGAGGCACTAACCGCATTTCTGGATTTGATGTTTGATGAGCGAGGCGTCAGTCCGCTCGCCTCCTACAAATCAAATTCGCAAGAGATTCAATCGCACTGGTTCCGCCACCTGATGCCAGATGTGTCGAATAAGCGAGTCGCCGAACTTTTGAACGAACGGCGATACGTGATTCTTCAGGGCCCGCCGGGGACCGGAAAGACGCACATGGCGCGAAGGTTAATCGCAACCGAATACCAAGATCGCGGTAGGACCATTCAATTTCACGCGAACAGCACCTATGAGAATTTCGTAGGAGGACTCGCTCCGAAAACTTCGGCTGAAAGCCTTGGTTTTCAATTCGCACCACAAAAGGGTTTTCTCATCCAGGCCGCTGAGGCTGCGAGAAATACAAAGGAAAAATACTTATTACATATCGACGAGATAAATCGTGCCGATTTGTCCAAAGTTCTAGGTGAGGCGATTTATCTACTTGAGCCTGACGATCGAGATGAACGACTAATCGAATTACCATACAAATTCGAGTCTCCTACCGGTGATCGACTGTCGCTACCCGATAACCTGCACATTCTCGGCACCATGAATACTTCGGATCGCAGCCTCGCGATTGTCGATATCGCGATTCGGCGGAGATTTGCGTTCACAAAGCTCTGGCCGCAGATGTCGGTGGTTGAGGACCACGGCGGTGAACTGATGAAGCAGGCCTTCCAGCATTTGCTCTCGATATTCGTCGATCACGCGACCGAAGATGCAATGGAGCTGGTACCCGGCCATTCATACTTCTTGGAGACTGATGAACCGAAAGCGCGAAGACGACTAAAGACGACGCTGAAACCGTTGCTGGAGGATTATCTTGCACAGGGCTACGTATCCGGATTTGCGGAGACCATTCGATCATATCTGCAATGGATCGATTCGCTGTGAGTTCCGTCGCGAAAAAGGCTCGGCGAGGACCTCAAAAGCATACCTATTTTGGGCTAACGTCCACGCTTCAGCTTGAAGAGCGTTGCCTCGAGGCGAAGGACTCCACAGTAACCCGGGTGCCCGCTAGCTTTCTGCTTCGCGGCCAATCGCCGCGCGATCCCGCGTCGCAAGTCGCGCGGCTCGCCGACCAGTTCGTACACCTGAATCACCAAGCGCTTCGCCAACTCGACGCACATCTTGAGCCCCACTATCGAAACTCAACCATTGAACTGGATATTCATGCCGGCACGCGCATCGGGGCGATTCCCTTAATTTCGCCGACTAGCGGGCAGTTCGATTACGGCTTGGTGATCCGTCCGCGCTTCGACTGGCCAGGAATCGGACCAATCCTCGGAGCTACCGGCTGGCGGGTGATTCCCACGCCTTTGTCGATGCCCTTGCTTCCGCGCTCGGAACGCCGCGTACCTCCATGGGTGCTGTCAACGATTGTGCTGTTCCGGCTCAAGGGGCTACTGGATCAAATGGAACGTCGCTTCGAAATCACCAGCGAGGAACGTTCGATACCGCGCGGCACGATTGACTGGGACCGATATCTTCATCGCCAAATCAGCCGAGCACGGTTCCTTGACGTTCCTTGCAGGTTTCCAGAACTCCAGAAAGATCGCGATTTGCGCGCTGCCATTCGGTTCGCACTCGAAAAGCAACGGCGCTCGCTTGAATCGCAGCACCTTGCGGGTTCGTTCGTCCGTGAGCTGATCGAAATGTGTGGCGGACTAATCGATCAAGTACGGGACGTTACTCCACGTGAGCCGCTTCCAACCACATTTCAAGTCTGGCAGCGACCTTCACTGCGCACAGAGGTATTTCGTCGCGGAGTCGAGGCGATTGAGTGGACCGCTGAGGAACGCGGTCTCGCGGGGATGAGCGATCTCCAAGGGTTGCCTTGGGCGATGTCGATGGAGCAATTCTTCGAGGCTTGGGTCGAGACGCTGATGTCACACATTGCTCGGCAAATCGGGGGAATAATGCGGAGCGGTCGGCAGCGTCAGACGGTCGTGCCCTTGAACTGGGATCCGCCCTATCTCGGCTCTCAGAAGTCCCTGATCCCGGATATTGTGATCGAGCGCGGCGACACGACGGTAATCGTCGATGCAAAATACAAAGAGCATTGGGAGGAGATGCAGGAGCGCCGGTGGACCGATTTAGAAGCCGAACTCCGCGATCGTCACCGCGCAGATCTATTGCAAGTGCTCGCCTATTCGACCGTCGCGCAGAAACCGAGGGTTCTGGTTTGCCTCGCCTATCCCTGCAACGAAGAGCGCTGGCTATCGCTGCTGGAGCGCAATCTCGCGGTCCATCGGGCCTCGCTGCCGATGTCAGAGAGACGCGTTGAACTCGTTCTGATCGGGCTTCCTCTTTCGACACATCTGATAGCCGATGCTGTCAGGCTGATGGCCGACGAGATCGCGCGCCTGGCGGCCTAAAGCACGTATCACTTGCTGCGCGCGACTCCCTCATGTGCCGCGGCGGTGCCGTCGGGGCCGATTTTCGCTCGGAGTGCATCGATGTGCGCAATCCATTTGGCATCCTGGCCGGGTTTGTCTTCGGAGCCGTATTTGCCCTGTCGCAACATCAGAGATTTCGTTTCGAGCGCGTAGTAAATTTCGGACCAATCTTCTCGTGTCAGACTAATCATGTGCTTTTCACCCGCTCACACATTATTGATCAAAACCCGGGGCGATGCGGGGTCGTTCGAATCAGAGCGGGGGTTTACGCCACGCGCGAAGCGGTCATAATGTGGCGCTGAATCAAGGCCCGCAAAAGACGGGCATTCAATGTCGTTGGAACAACTGGCCGCGACAGTGGACCGAGAGTTAAGCGTTAACCGCGCGTGCTGCGTGCGGCGAGGTGGGTGCGATGGCCGAGAATGCGACCGTGAAAAATATTGACCTGGCGAAATCGTTTCCGGAGCTGCAACCGGCCACGCGCGTGTTGCTCGGACCCGGACCGTCCAACGTCAATTCGCGCGTGATGCGCGCGATGGCGGCGCCTGTCGTCGGCCATCTGGACCCCGACTTCGTGCGCGTGATGGAGGACATCAAGAAGCTCCTGCGCGGCGTTTTCCGCACCGCCAACGAAATCACTTTTCCGGTCTCGGGAACCGGCTCGGCCGGGATGGAAACCGCCCTGATGAACCTGCTCGAAGAGGGCGACGAGGTGGTGATCGGAGTCAACGGCGTGTTCGGCGAGCGCATGGCCGATGCGGCCGGACGCCTGGGTGCGCGCGTCCATCGCGTGGAAGCCGAATGGGGCCGTGTGATCGAGCCGGAGCGAATCGAAGCCGCGCTGAAGGCTGCGAACAAGCCCAAGTTGCTCGGAATCGTCCACGCGGAGACTTCCACGGGCGCATTGCAGCCGGTCGATAGGCTCGGCGCGATGGCCCATCGGTATGGCGCGCTGATGCTGCTCGACGCGGTGACGTCGCTCGCCTGTGTGCCGGTCGAGATCGACGGTTGGGAAGTTGACGCCTGCTATAGCTGCACGCAAAAGGGGCTCAGCGCGCCGCCGGGACTGTCGCCGGTGACATTCAGCGAGCGTGCGCTGGCGGCGGTGCGCGGACGCAAGAGCAAATGCCGGTCGTGGTATTTCGACCTCGCGATGATCGAGAAGTATTGGGGCGCCGAGCGCGTGTACCATCATACGGCGCCGATCACGATGAACTATGCGCTGTACGAGGCGTTGCGGATCGTGGCCGAGGAGGGACTCGAGGCGCGCTTCCGGCGCCATCGCGAGAACGCCGCGGCGTTGCAGGCAGGGCTGAGCGCGTTGGGACTGGAGCCAGCGGCGCAGGAAGGCCATCGGCTGCCACAACTTGCGGTGGTGAAGATCCCGGCGGGAATCGACGAGGCGCAGGTGCGTGCCGAACTGCTGCGCAAGTTCAATATCGAGATCGCCGGCGGCCTCGGGCCGTTCAAGGGCAAGGTCTGGCGGATCGGGACGCTCGGCGAATCGTCGCGGCGCGAGCACGTGACGCTGTTGCTGGGCGCGCTCGAAACGATTCTCGCGGCACTCGGCATCGAAGTCGCACGCGGCGCGGCCCTGGCGACGGCGGATCGCGCGTACCGGCAGTCCGCGGGCGCGTAGCGTTCAGAACGGGCGGACCAGTACCAGCACCAGAATCAGCAAGAGCAGCAAGCTGATGATGCCGTGAATCATGCTGAACTCGCGACGCGTGGCGCTGCCCGGATCGTTTTCGAGCGCGATCACCCGCCGGTAAAGCTTGACGTGAAAGAACAACAGCACGAGGACCAGCGCGATCTTGGCGTGCATCCATCCGTGCAACATCACGTTCGGGTTGAGCAGCACCAGGAAGACGCCGAAGACCACGGCGACGATCGCGCCGATGTTCGAGCTCACGTGGAAGATCCGCCGCGCGATGACGATCAGGCGCTCGCGCGCGACGCCGACCTCGTCGGGCACCAACGCCATCATCGAGGTGACGACGAGCAGGCTGCCGATCCACAGGATCACGCCGAAGAGGTGGAACACGAGCACCCAGTTATACGTGATGGTCTCCCCTGTTAGCGATCAAGTTGAGCGGGCAGCGTTGCGGGAAATCGCGAGCGCGCACAGCGCGACGAGACCGCCGCCGATGTAGGCCGCGGCGGGCCCGAAAGCCTGGTAGGCGAAGCCTGCGGCGATGGGGCCGAAGATGCGCGCGAGCGACTGCGCCGATTGGTTGATGCCGAGGACTTCGCCCTGCAGGCGGCGCTCGGTGCGCTTCGAGATGAGGCTTGCGATCGAGGGGCTGGCGAAGCCGTAGCCGATCGCGACCAGGGCGAGCGCGACGAAGAGCATCGCATGCGAGGACAGGCTCGCCATCGGGGCGAGGCCGATCGCGAGCGCGAGCATCCCGGCGCGAATCAGCGTGAGTTCGCCCGTGCGCTTGACGATCTTGCCGAGCAGATAACCCTGGACCAGCGCCTGCAGCAGGCCCGCGTACGCCAGCAATCCGCCGACACCGGACGGACCGTAGCCGTAGATTGCGGGGACCATGATGGCGAAGGTGGCCTCCAGCGCGGCCATCGCGAAGGTCGCGAGAAAGGCGATGGTGAAGAGACCGGTAAGGCGATGGCCGAGCAACTGGCGGGGCAGCGTAACGATCGGCCGCGCAAGATGAGCGAACTCGAGACGGGCGTTGGGATCGGGACGATGCGATTCCGGCAGCCGTATCGCGGCGAAGATCAGATTGGCGAAGGTCAACGCGGCGGCGAAAAAAACCGGCGTGCGCAAACTCGCGTGGCCGAGCAGGCCGCCGATCGCGGGTCCCAGCACGAAGCCGAGGCCAAAGGCGGCGCCGATCATGCCCATGCCATGGGCGCGGTTCGATTCGTCGGTAGTATCGGCGACGTAGGCTTGCGCGGTGGAGACCGTGCCGGCGCAGGCGCCATGGACTGCGCGGGAAAACAGCAGCCATGCGAAGGAGGTCGCAAAACCGTAAATCACGTAGCCGACGGCCGAGCCGAGCAGGCCGAGCATGATGATCGGACGGCGGCCGAAGTGGTCGGAGATACGTCCGAGGACCGGCGCGCAGAGGAACTGCATCAGCGAATAAACCGAAAGCACCAGGCCGATGCCGAACGCGCCGACATGCATCCGTGCGGCGTACAGCGGCAGGAACGGGATCACGATGCCGAAGCCGAGCAGGTCGATGAAGACCGTCAGGAACAGCACGATCAGGGCGGCGCGGCGCGTTTCGGCCGGTGGCGCCGCAGTCAGAGGTTCAACACTTGGCATTGATTTGGATCGCGCGTTGAAACAAATCTTAAGCGGGGGCCGTAGTCAAGCCGAGGGCGGGCACGGCGCCGCACGACATTCTAATGGGAGAGTACATCGGGATGGCATCTTCATTTGAATCGGAACTGAAACGCAAGACGGTGAGCGCCGAAGCGGCCGCGGCGCTGGTCAAGTCGGGCGACTGGATCGATTACGGTTTTGGAATCGCGCAGCCCGAGGTGTTCGACCGTGCGCTGGCGGCACGAATCACGCAGCTCGAAGGCGTCAGGATTCGCGGCACGATGGCGTTGCGGCCGCGCGCGGTAATCGAGGCCGATCCCGAGGCGCGTCACGCCAGTTATTACTCGTGGTATTTTTCGGGTCTCGAACGCAAGCTGCACGACCGCGGGCTGTGCAGTCATATCCCGATGAACTTCGGCGAGGCGCCCGACTACTACCGGCGCTTCGTCGAGGTGGACACCGCAATTATGAAAACGGCGCCGATGGATGAACACGGCTTTTTCAATTTTGGCGGTTCGGTCTCATATCAAAAGGCCGTGACCGAGAAGGCGCGCAACGTGATCGTCGAGACCGACGCGGCGATGTCCTACGTGTTCGGGGTCGAGAACGCGGTGCATATCGGCGACGTCGATATGGTGATCGACGCGGGCACGGGAGCGTTGCCGGAGTTGAAGAATCCGCCGGCGGGACCGATCGAGAAAAAAATCGCGCAGATCATCGCGGCCGAGATCGAAGACGGCGCCTGCCTGCAGATCGGTATCGGCGCGATGCCCAACGCAGTCTGCGAACTGCTGCTCGACTCGCCGATCAAGGACCTCGGCGTGCATACGGAGATGTTCGTGGACTCGCTGATGAAGCTCTACCAGGCGGGCAAGGTAACCGGCGCCCACAAGGCGCTCGATCGTTACCAGATGGCGTATTGTTTCGCGGCCGGGTCGGCGGAGCTGTACACATTTCTCGATCGCAATCCGGCGTGCTTCGCGGGGCCGGTGGACTACACCAACCTGCCGCATCGGATCATGCAGAACGATCGGATGGTGGCGATTTGCAATGCCGCACAGATGGATCTGACGGGCCAGGCTTGCGCCGAATCGGCCGGCGTGCGCCAGATCAGCGGCACCGGTGGCCAGTTGCAATTCATGCGCGGTGCGTATGCGTCGCGTGGCGGCAAGGCGTTTTTGTGCATGTCGTCAACCTACGAGCGGGAGGGCCGGCGCGAAAGCCGCATCGTCGCGCGTATCGCGGAGTCGAATATCGTGACGACGCCGCGCACCGACGTGATGTACGTAGTCACCGAATTCGGGATCACGAACCTCAAGGGCAAGTCGGTGCCGGAGCGGGTGCGCGCGCTAGTCGATTTGGCACATCCGGATTTTCGCGACGAGCTGGAGCGCACGGCGCGCGAGTATCGGATGATTCCGCGCCGCATATTCTAGACCGGTTGTTACCAAATAGCGCGAAAGCCTACTTATCGTTTATCGATGGAGCGATCGGGATGCGGGAACCGATAGACCAGTTCGTCGCCGCGGGCATAGCCGAGTTCGCCGCGGATAAGGCGCTGGAGAAGGGCGTCGTCGGACTGGAGGCGCTGCGTACGCGCCGCCAGTTGGGCGTTGTCGGCGATCAGGCGGTTGCGGACCGCTTCCAATTGGGTGCGATGATGGCGCAGGAGGGCCAGGTCGCGCGGGCCCAGCGGGGCGACAATGCAACTGACTATCAGCAGCACGAGGACGGTGCCGAGAATCAGGTTGAGCCACATCCGGCGGACAAGCAAACTAAACTTCGCCATCGGTTCGATCGTAAGACATGGAGCATTCGCAATTCAAGACTGCTTATGGCTGAACAGCATTCTAAACCCGGAAAGCGTTGAGTCTGCCGAATGAACTTCGAATTTAAAATTTGTTTATAAAGATGTCGCGGAGGTCTTGATTAGCGCATAACGTGTTTCTATAATGCGTTCCAGTTGATGAGCACAGAAGGCGAATAAGTTTTGCGCTCGTCCAGCAGCAGCGACCGCAGAGGAGGATACCTTATGCCGATGAAGAAGAAGCCCGGTACGAAAGCAGCCAAATCCAAACCGAAGCTGAAGAGCACCATGGCAAAGAAAAAGGCCACCAAGAAGCCCGTCAAAAAGAAGTAACCAACGAATTTACCCTCCGGGCCGCATTGCCCGGAGGCTCAAAACCGATGCCGGGCTTGCTGCTGCGATGAGCCGGGGCTCAATGCCTCGTGAAACGGAAAGGGCTCCCTTGAAAGAGGGGGCCCTTTCTTTTTGTTCCGCTCGCGCGGCAATCGGGTACGCTGGAAACGCACCGCGATCGCAATCGCGACGCGCGTGCACGAGACGCGCGAGCAGTTAGCCGGACACGATGGACACCGCGATCGGACGATTCACCGCACAGATCGAGCGGCCGAACGCGATCAAGTTCGCGCTGCCGATCGTACTGGTGCCGGAGATGTTCACCACGCGTGCGCATCTCGCGCCGCTGATCGGATTTCTGGCGAACAGCGGTTGGGAGGTGTACGCGCCGGACTTTCGCGGGGCGGCGGGCCGCGGTACCACACCGACCATCGGGAAGATCGATTTCGAAGAATTATTGGCGCTGGTGGACGAGGCGGTCGGGGCGCTTGATCGCGAGGTGATCGTGATGGGCCACGGGATTGGCGGACTGATCGCACTGGCGATTGCGCAACGTCCGCGCGTCCGCGCCGCGATCGCGCTGGCACCGGCGCTGCCGGGATTTCCCACGCCCCTGCTGCTGCGCCCGGCGATCCTGATTGCGTTGCTGGGCCGCGCGGCGCTCAAGCCTCCGCGCGGTAAACGGCTGCGAGAGTTTATC
>Ga0207695_10007716_pt1 | contig 13625 bp, 13 predicted proteins | sample KBSC54metaG_FD_184354 | JGI IMG/M metagenome (GOLD analysis project Ga0207695, IMG submission 184354) | Corn rhizosphere microbial communities from Kellogg Biological Station, Michigan, USA - KBS C5-4 metaG (SPAdes) (version 2) | ecosystem: Host-associated > Plants > Roots > Rhizosphere > Soil...
GGACGCCGGGAATCGGCTTACCCGGTGTGCCCGCGCCGACCTTCCACGAAATCGTTTTCGCGATGTCGTCCGGCGTGAGCACTGCGCAGGCGTCGTCCGTGTGAGCCGCGGTGGCCGCCTGACGCGGGCCATGGCCACCGAGAACGAGGATGGAGATTGACGACGCGACAATGAAGGCGCGCAAGGGTCGCTCCGTGTGAACGGGCCGCGACAACCTAACGCGGTCGGCGGCCTTGATCAACTCGCCGACGCAACTCACGGCCGACGGCGTTGTAGTTGCATGCCGCTGCGTCGTCGCCAAGGACTCGAAGCGCGCGCGCCGAGTAGGCAGCTCCGTTCATTTCGTGACGCGTCCAACTTGAGTGGACGCTGTGTGCTGCGCAGATTGGGGCCGGAGACGGTCCGCCGGCGACGCGTGATCGGCGCAGGCGCATACACGATCGGCTGGATTTGGGCCGAGTCCGGCCACCAACGGCTTCAAAAAAAAACAGAACTGAGACCGAAGTCCTCGAATCTCTGCGCGAGGTTAGGCTGTGACCACCCGGCGATCCTTCCTCATTCAATCCGGAGCCGTGACAATGTCGATCGTCACTGCTCCGGCCGCCATTCTTGGGGCGTCGCCACGGCGGAAGACGCCCCTGGTCCAGACGGTGCTCGGTCCTATTCCAAGTGAGCGCATGGGCTTCACCCAGCCCCATGAGCATGTATTGGCGAGTTCGACGGAGTTCGACCGGCTTTGGCCCGAGTATTTGGGAGGACGCTCGAAGTTCGTTGCCTTGGCCGTGGAGCGCCTGCGCGCGGCTAAGGCAGCCGGCATCGACACCATCGTGGACTGCACCACCGCAGACCTTGGGCGCGATGTGCGCCTGTTGCAGACGGTGTCTCGCGAGTCAGGCGTGCAGATCGTAACATGCACCGGGCACTGGCTCATGCCCACACCATCGTTCGAGGCCAGATCCGCAGATGAGTTAGCGGAGTTCTTTACACTCGAGATCGAGAGGGGGATAGAGGACACCGGCGTCAAGCCCGGCGTCATCAAGGTAGCGTCCGAGGGCGCGGCCCTGACGCCATTCCACGAAAAGACATTTCAGGCTGCGGCGCGTGCCAGCAAACGCACCCAAGTGCCGGTGACAACTCATAGCGAAGCCCGCAAGCGAGGCGGCGAGGCGCAAGCCGCGGTCCTCGAAAGAGAGGGCCTTGATCCGCGAATGGTCTGCATCGGCCACAGCGATGAAAGCGCCGACTTCGACTATCTCGAGGGCCTTGCGAGGCGCGGCTACACGCTGGGGTTCGATCACCTGTTCTACGGCCTAGCGGAGATGGGCGGCGGGACTAACGGAATTCCGACCTGGCAGGCTCGTGCCGTGATGCTGAAGAAGCTGGTCGACGCGGGCCTTGGCGACCGGGTCTTTCTGGCTAACGACTGGATGTTCGGCATCACGATTGCGCCGACGGGAACGATGGAGGTTCTCAATACGCGCAATCCACTCGGCATCCTGTTCAATCTGCACAACACCATTCCGTATCTTCGCACGATCGGCGTCACCGACCAACAGATCCGCCGGATCACCACCGAAAACCCCGAACTGTTTTTCGCGCGCACCGGCTAATCGGCGCTCGCAGATTTGTCGGCCTGGCGCGCCGGCGCTAAATCACGATCCGGTCGACGAGCCCCGCCATTGACGAGCCGCGTCCAGCAGACCCGCGAACAGCCGGCGCATGTGCCAGTCGGCGTGCGTGAGGTCCTCGGGATGCCACTGCACGCCGAACAGAAATGCGTCGTCGGTCGACTCGAGCCCTTCGACGAGGCCATCGGGTGCGTGCGCGCTGGCGACCAACGATGGCGGCACCGACTTGATTCCTTGATGGTGCATGCTGTTCACCATCGTGTCCTGCTCCTCGAGGAGCGCCGCCAAGCGCGACGTGGGCGCGACCGCGACTTCGTGCACCAGCTGGTCGCGCGGATTGGTGCCGCCGTGCGGGAAGTAGTCGTGCTTGATCGCGCCCGGCATCTCGGCCGCAACGTCCTGGTAGAGCGTACCGCCCGCGGCGACGTTGATCAGCTGCACGCCGCGGCAGATGCCTAACACAGGCTTGCCGTCGTCCATCGCCCACCGCGTGAGCATGACTTCGGCGCGATCGCGGTCGATGTCGGTGCGCCCGCAGCCCTCGAGGCGCGACGCGCCATAGGTGCGCGGATCGATGTCGACTCCTCCGGGCAGCAGCAGCCCGTCCAGCTGCTCGTAGATCCTCCGCATGGTGTCCGGATCGTCGGGCATGAGCGGGATGATCCACGGCACGCCTCCCGACTCCGCCATGGCCTGCACGTACCGCTGGCTCATCACCCAGCAGCGCGGCAGCTCGTCGGGGATGGCTTCCAGGGTCTGTGTCGTGATGCCGATGATCGGTCGCGATGCGGACAAAACCGTGTCTCCATGGAGGCGCTTTGCTCTGCTAACAATCTACTCCCTCAGCCGTCTCTTTGACCAACTGGTCGACCACGTCTTTCAAGTCCCCGGTGCGCTTGTACGTCGCCAGCTGGCGATCGGCGCTCGTGCCGTTGGCCAGAATCGTGTACGCGTATTCCACCTCGGCGCGCGTCCCCAGATCGTCCACCACGTCGTCGATGAACCAACCCACCAGCTCACGAATGAGATCCGACGCCGGCAACTCCTCTTGCTTGCCGAAATCGATGAGCTTGCCGCTCAGGCCGTAGCGGACGGCGCGCCACTTGTTCTCCTCCAGCAACGACCCCGGGTACGTGCGAAACGTGAGGTTGTCGCGGCGCAGCTTCCAGAGCTTCGCGATGATCGCCTGCAGGATCGCGGCCACGCACACGGCCTCGTCGACGCGCGTACACACGTCGCAGACGCGGAACTCGAGCGTCGGATAGCTCCAGTTAGGCCGGACGTCCCACCAGATCTTGGACCCGTCGGGGATGCAGTGCGTCCGCACGAGCGCGTCGAGCACCTCTTCGTAATCGGACCATGCGTGCATCTCGGGCGGGATGCCCGTGCGCGGGAAATTCCGGAAGATGACGCTCCGGTACGACTTGAGGCCGGTGGTGCGGCCCATCCAGAACGGCGAGCTGGTGGACAGACACAGCACGTGCGGCACGAAGTAGCGCGCCACGTTCATGGCGTCGATGAGAAAGTCGCGATCCTCGATCCCGATGTGGACGTGCGTGCCGAAGATGAGCAGTTGTTGGGCGAGATCCTGCAGGTCCTGTTTGACGCCCATGTACCGCTCGAGCGGCGTGATCTCCTGCGTGATCCAGCTGGAGAACGGGTGCGTGCCGGCGGCGGCAATCTTGAGTCCCTTGCGGGCGGCAAGCTGCATCACCGTCCCGCGCAACCGCACCAGCTCCGAGCGCACCTCGCCCGGCGTGCGACAGACCTTGGTGCCGATCTCCACCATCGATTGGTGCAGCTCCGGCTTCACCTCCTCCATCACCAGGTGGTCGCCGGCGAGGATCTCGGTGATGTACGATCGGAGCTCGCGCGTCTCCGGATCGATGATCTGATATTCTTCTTCGACGCCTAACGTGAGCGACGGCTGTTGCATGGGCTCCCCCTCGAATGCCTAACGGCGAGCGGTCACGAACGTCGGAACGGTCGACCCGCCGCCCGCGGTCACGTTGAGCAGCGGCGTGGTGCCCAGCCGCGTCAGACACCCCTCGACGTAGCGGCCGTGGGACACGAAGGGCGCCAGATCCACCATCCGGTCGGTAAACTGCACGGATCCATCGACGAAACTGGGGTAGGGCTCGGTGGGCAGCCGGATGCGGCGCTGGACGATCGACGGCGCCTCGAGCGCGGACGCGAGCGCATCCGCCCAGGTGTCGTCGTCCACCTCCCAGCCGAGGACAATGCCCTTCCCGCCGTATTCATCGTTGGGCTTGAGCACCAGCGCGTCGCGATTGGCCGCGATCCACGGCACGAGATCGATGCGGTCGCCCTGATACACGGTCGTGCGCTCGGCCACGACGCGGGTCCAGGGAATGTGCGCGTCGATCGCGTCGCGCTGCTCGGCGGTGAACAGGTGCTCGTTGCGTTCGTCGCTCAGAACGGCGAGGCTCGCCTTCTTGTGCAGGATCTTGCAGCGGAACGGGTTGACCATGCAGGCCGCGCGGTCGCGGACTGCGCGGATCACCGGATGGTCGATGCCGCCGCGGGCCACGAGCTCGCTGAGCAGCACGCGCTTGTAGATGAGCGTGATGTGGAAGTCGCCGCAGACGAGGCGCCCGTTGTCGTACGCCACGTCGCGCGGGTCGGCGATGACGCACGGGATGCCTAACGCATGGAAGTAGCGCTCGAAGAGCACGAACTCGTTGTAGGTGGGCACCTCGCGCCAGTCGAGGATCGCGATGCGCGGCTGCTCCCGCGCCCCGCGCCAGCTCCGGAAGGAGTCGAGCAGCGGGAACAGCACGCCGTGTCGCGCGGGAAGCGGACGCAGCTCGTACTCGCGCAAGAAGTCGCCGGCGACCGGCAGCGCCAGGAACGCATCGGAGAGCGCGTCGCCGTACGCCAGTCCCGCGGGCGTCTCGGCGTTGTACTCGGTGAAGTAGAGGGGGCCCGCATCGGCATCGTAGAACGCGTCGAGGCGCGAGGTGGGGCTCGCCTCGCGAAATCCGGGATCGAATGCGACGAGTGTGCGCTCCCAATCTTCGAGCCCGAACTGATCGAGCACGGCGGGATCGCCGAGCGCCGCACGGAGCGCGCGGGCGAACGCCGCGAGCAGCAGGACGCACTGTTGCTGGACGTATCCATACTGTTCGCCTAACAGAAGGCGCGGACGCAGGACGGTGCAGAGTGCGCGGTCGCCGAAGAACAGCCCCCGCGACAGCAGTTGCTCGTCGAGCAGCGCCTGGCTCTCGGCGGCAACGTCGGGCGTGAGCAGCTCGTGGTACCGTTCGATCGCGCGTCGGAGCGTCATGACGCACCGCGTGCGCATGGTGGTCTTGCCTTAGTCCACTGCATTAGTCATATTGTGGCCATGCCCAAGCGTCGGACGTACAACGTGCACGAAGCCAAGACCCAATTGTCCAAGCTTCTCAAGCGCGTCGCGGAGGGACAGGACGTGTACATCGCGCGCGCGGGCGTGCCTGTCGCGCGTCTCGTGCCGGTGACGCTGCCCGAGGGCGAGCGCGTGCTCGGCTCTGAACGCGGGCGCATTACGATCGGCGACGACTTCGATGCGCCGCTGCCGCCGGAGCTCCTCGACGCCTTCGAGACGTGAGAGTTCTGCTCGACACGCACGTCTGGCTCTGGATGGTGGCGGCACCCGAGCGGCTCTCGAAAAAGGGCCGCTCGATTGTCATCGCGGCCGACAACGAGCTGGTGCTGTCGGCGGCCAGCACGTGGGAGATCGCGATCAAGTTCGCGCTCGGCAAGCTGGCGCTGCCGGAGACGCCGGCAACGTACATTCCGCGACTCATGGCACGCACGGCGGTCACTGCGCTCCCGGTGCTCGCGAGACACACCCTGCACGTCGCGACGCTGCCGCGGCATCATCGCGATCCGTTCGACCGCTTGCTCGTTGCGCAAGCGCAGCTCGAGGAGCTGCCCATTCTCACCGCCGACGCCGCGTTCCGGCGCTACGACGTCAAGACGGTTCGCGCGTGAGGCGTTGGGCCGCCGAGCATGCATGTCAGATCGGCGCTGCGTTAGGCAGACGGCGGCCGGCGGCCAGCAGGCCATCCCATCTCAGCGCGCGCGCCTGGGGCCGGGGCTCCTTGGCCAGGCGGATGACCAGGTCCGCCATGTGCTCCACCACCCACTCGAAGTACGTGGGCGTGAGCGAGTAGATGTCCATGTCCGGCGCGGGATTCATGAAGTCGATCGCGTACGGCACACCGCCCCGCACGGCCCACTCGAGCGAGTTCATGTCGTAGCCCAGCGCCCGCACGAGCGTGAGCGTGTCGCGCACGATCCGTTCGCCTAACGCCGGCGACAAGTGGGCGTGCTCCACGTGGTACTTCCGCTCGCGCGGGTCGTACTTCATGGGCAGCACGTGTTCCTGGCCGATCGCGAGGCAGCGCACGAACTGATCCCACTCGATGAACTCCTGCACGACCATCGTGAGGAGCCCGGACGAGTCGTAATGGTGAATCAGCTCGTCGAGCGAGCGGCAGATGTAGACGTCCTTCCAACCGCCGCCGTGCGCATCCTTGAGCACGCATGGGAGGCCGATGTATTCGATCAGCCCCTTCCAGTCGAGCGGGTAGCGGAGGTTGCGCAGGCTCTCGTCGTGCTTGATGCCCGCGACGTAGGCTTTGTTAGGCAGCGCGGCGGTCTTGGGACTCGCGACACCGAGCGTTGTGGCCAGCGTGGCGCCGAAGAATTTGTCGTCGGCCGTCCACATGAAGGGATTGTTGATCACCGTGACGCCCTGGAGCACCGCGTGCTTGAGGTAGCTCCGGTAGTACGGCACTTCGTGCGAGATGCGGTCCACGATCACCGTGTAGGGACACGGCTCGTCCATGCGCGCCGCGTCGAGCTGCACCAGCTCTGCTTCGACGCCGGCGTTGCGCTGCGCGACCCGATCGATGAATGCCGGCGGCCACGACCACTCCCGCCCAACGAGCAAGCCCACTTTCCGCGCCATCGCCCTGCTCCCGTCTCAAGCGTTGCCGCCGATGTACCGGCGAATCATCTCGACCCAGTACGGCCAATCGTGACACCACCCGTCCCAGATGCGGAGGGCGTGGGGAATATGCTTCGCCCACAGGAGGGTGGACAGGTATTCGTTGTTGCCGCGGGCGGCGTCGTCGCGGCCGACGGCGAGAATGGTGTCGAGCCGGCGCAGCGCCGCGAGCCGGCCGTCGTCGTGCTCGTGCACGAGGAAGTCGCAGGGGTTGTTGAAATAGACCGTGTCGTTGGACAGGCCGCCCGTCATTTCCTTGACGTCGTACAGTCCGCTGAGTCCGATGGCGCGTCCCACGAGCTCGGGGTGACGAAAGGCGAAGTTGACCGCGTGGTATGCGCCGAAGCTCGCGCCCGTCACGATGAGGAATGGATTCGGATTCTGCCGCGTGAGCGGCAGGACTTCGTCGAGGAGGTAGCGCTCGTACTGCTCGTGTCGTGCCGCGCGCTCCGGAACGGGACGCCACTTCGCGTACCAACTCTCGGCGTCGACGCTGTCGACGCAGATGACCTGGATCCACCCGTTGTCGATGTGGTCGGCGAGCGCCGCGATCATGCCGCGGTCTTCCCATTCGTAGAAGCGCCCCATGGAGGTGGGGAACACGAGGACGCGGGCGCCGGCGTATCCGAACCGCAGCAGCTCCATGGGGCGGCCGAGCGATGGGCTGAACCACTGGTGGTATTCGCGGTGCACGCTGTTTCTCCGAGGCGTTACGTTACACGACCATGACCGACGGCGAGCCCACGTCCAGCACGCCGCGCCCAACGACGCTCACGGGCGCGTTTCGTTTGCATCCCGCGTTCGCGTCGCGCTACGTGTCGGCGCCGCACGACGTGCTCGTGCATCTTCCGTTAGGCTACGAGGCCGACGCCGGGAGGCGGTATCCGGTGTTGTACATGCAGGACGGGCAGAATCTGTTCGACGCGGCGACGTCGTTTGCCGGCGAGTGGCGGATGGATGAGACGTCGGACGCGCTGGCGCGCGGGGGGCTGATCAGGCAGCCGATCATCGTCGGGGTGTACAATGCGGGCGCATATCGCATCGACGAATACACGCCGACGCGCGATGCCGCCAGGCGTGCGGGGGGAAAGGCGCTGCTGTACGGGCGGATGTTGGTGGAGGAGCTCAAGCCATTCATCGATGAGACGTATCGTACACTGCCCGACGCCGCGGACACCGGGCTCGGCGGCTCCTCGCTCGGCGGGCTCGTGTCGCTGTATCTGGGGCTCATTCATCCGAGCGTGTTCGGGAAATTGGCCGTGTTGTCGCCGTCGGTGTGGTGGGACAACCGCTTCATCGTGCGGCGGATCCGGGCGCTCAGGGCGAAGCCGGCGAGCAAGATCTGGTTGAGCACGGGGACAGCCGAAGGCGAAGGCGTGGTCGAGGCCGCGAGGCGCGTGCGCGGCGCGCTGGAGGCCAAGGGATGGACGTTAGGCATCGATCTGGACTATGTGGAGGTCGAAGGCGCGCCGCACAACGAGGCGGCGTGGGCCGGCTTGGTGCGACCCCTCCTGCAGTTCCTTTTCCCCAAGGCCTAACGCTCGGTTCGTGAACTGCGGCGCGTGGCGGACTACCACCTGAGTTTGGGCGCCTGAGATTTCGGCGTCTACGCCCATGAAGAAGCGGACACAGCGCGGACACATCTGACAAAGCACGGACCGCTCGGCTGCCGGGCAGGCCGCGCCCTGGCGCGAGGTCGCTTCTCCCGCTGCTGTTGTTGTCAAACGACAGTCGTTTTGTTTTCCCGCACCAGGCGCTTTTCACGGCAGCGGAGCGATCCGTGCCTTGTCCGCCGTGTCCGCGCTGTGTCCGTTTCTTCATGAGCGAATGAGCCTGATTTCGCGGATGTCCTACGAGAGGTCGCCGTCGGCTGAACTCGGGCGTTAGGCAAGAACAAGCCACCCATCCGATCCATGCGCAAGCTGCTCGTGCTGCTCGTGCTGCTCGTGCTGCTACCAGCATCGCTGTTCGCACAGCGCGCTACTCCGCGGTTCTTGTACATCTATCGGGACTCGCTCAAGCGGGGCGTCGACTCCGCGTATCGCGCCATCGAAAACGACGGCGCCCAGATCTGTGCAGATTACCGCTGCCCGAATCCCTACATCGGCCTCGAGAGCGTCACGGGGCCGCACGAGGCGTGGTGGCTGAATACGTTCGCGACCGCGGCCGACACCGTTCGCGTCGCCAAAGCGTACGCCACGGACCGTGCGCTGGCTTCGGCGTTGAGCGGCATCGCGCAACGGAAAGCCGCATTCATCGGCACGCCTGTGCAGGGCTTTGCGGTGTATCGTCCGGACCTCAGTCGCAGTCGCGCGTGGTCCGTGGCCGGTGCGCGCTTCATTGTGGTCAGGGTGACGAGAGATCGGCGGCCCGCCGACGGGTCAGTCTGGATGACGGCCGATTCGACAATGTATGTAATGCAGCCCGTGCATACGAAGCGCGAGGCGAACGCGCTAGCGCGTGGCTCTGGGGCTCGCATCCTTGCCGTGCGTCCGAATTGGAGCATGCCGGCCGCATCGTGGGTAACGGCGGATCCGTCCTTCTGGCGGGCAGCGCCGGTCCCGAAGCCACCGCACTAACCAGCGCGCGCGCGCGGCACCCGCCGATGATCGACTGTTCGGTGCCGGTGGATCGATTTTGGACCGCTCTCGTTCCACGCGATGGTGAGGGCGCGAATCGCGCACACACGCGCCTAACGCGGTCCGCGGCGTCCTCAGAACGACCGCAATACCGTCAGGAACAGCGTCCTCGGCGCGCCCGGCGTCCGCTCCATCACATCCACGTACTTGTCCTGGAACAGATTCGATACCTTCGCCTGGACGTACGACCCGAACACCTTGGCGCCCGCCCGGAAATCCACCAGCGTGATCGACCCGCGCGGGTCGGCCGGAAACAACAACACCCGCTGGACCCGGCTGCGATACCTGATATCTAACCCAGTTAGGCCGCCGAGGACGTTGAAGGAGGCCGTCGCGTAGTGCTGCGACCGGTACGGCAACGGCCCCTTGAACCCGAAGTCGTACGTGTCCAGGAACGTGTAGTTCACCGAAACGTCGAACACGTCGGGCACCACCGTCGTCTTCGTACCAAGGTCCAGACCCCGCACCCGCGCCCGCTGCACGTTCCGGAACTGGAAGATGAACCCGCTGTCCGGGATCACACCGGGCCCGATCAGGTCGTGATACTCGCTCTGAAACAGTGCGGCATCGACCCAGAACCGCGGCGTCACCGTCGCCGTCGTTCCCACCTCGGTGGACCACGCGGTCTCGCCGTGCAGATTGGGATTCGGATGCACCGGTATCCCGCCCTGCCGCGAATTCACGAACTGCTCGATCGCCGCCGCCGCCCGATATCCCCGCGCCACACTCGCCCGCACGCTCACGGCGGGCGAGAATCGATACGCCACGCCCAACTTCGGGTTGAGCGTCGTCTCGTTCACCGATCCGGTCGCCTGGTGCGCGTCCATCCGCACGCCAACCGTCGCCGTCACGCGCGACGCGAGCACCGCCTCATCCTGCGCGTACAACCCTTCGTCCTCCAGATGCGGCCGGCCCAGAATGTCCGACTGCACCTGCGTCGCCGACGCCTCCCCGCCTAACGTCACCGTTTGCGTGATACTCGGCGCCAGGGTCAGTTGGGCGCTCGTCCCGTATTTCGTCGCGTTGTGGAACGAATAGTCGGTGTCGCTCGGAAAATGGTTCTGCGTGCCGTCCTTCTCCACGTACGGATCCACATCCAACCGCAGACTCTCGCGCGCGAGCGGCGTAACCGTCGCGCCCACACTCAACTTCGTGTCGCGGGCCCAATCGTTGAGCGTGTTGGGCGGCGGACGCGTCGGGAATGCCGAGGTGTCCCACATGAAGAAGTTGCCCACGTCTTGCGTGGTGTAGATCGCGTACGCCGAGACGGGATGATCGGCGCCCGATGGCACGTCCACCTTCCCGCGCAGGAACCACCGTGAGGAGTGATCGTCCTGGCGGAACCCATCCGAGGTCTCGCCCTCGACGACGCCGCGGACGCCGACGTCGCCGAACTCGCGGGAGTGTTGCAGCATGAACCCGGCGAAATCCGGGTAGCGGTTGTCGCCGAACCGGTAGTTCGGCGGCTGGTCGTAGGCGCCGTAATGGACATCGGCCACCGTTTCGGGCGGCCCCTCGACCGGCGTCGTGACGATGTTCACCACGCCGCCTAACGCATTGCTCCCGTAGAGCGCCGAGTAGGCGCCTTTGACGACTTCGACGCGGTCCACATCGAGGAGCGGCAGGCTCGTGAAGTCGGTCTCGGCGCCATCGGCCGTGAGCACCGAGTGGCCGTCCAACAGCAACAAGACCCGGCTCCCCACGCCGCCCGCGGCGCCCGTCGAGCCCCGGATGTCGATGTCGCCGGCGTTGAAGCTCACGCCGGACACGAATGGCAGCGCCTGGTCCAGCGTGAGGACGTTGCGGTTGCGCAGCTCCTGGGCGGGCACCACCGCCTGGCTCGCCGGCACGTCGCCGATCGACCGCGTGCCGCGGGTCGCCGTCACGGTCACCGGTTCCAACCGCACCAGGGCGCGCCGCAAGGCGACATCCTGGTGCGCGGTGTCGCCCGACGACACCGACACCACCTGTTCTCTGGTCTCGTAGCCGATGCGGAGGACGCGCAGCAGGCGGCGGCCGGGCTCGACGCCGCGGAGCACGTACCGGCCGCCGGCGTCGGTCACCGCTCGGCCTAACGTGCCGTCGATCAGCACGAACGCGCCGGCGACGGCGCTGTCGGTGGCGGCGTCGGTCACCCGACCCGCGATCGCGCCCGGCGCCTGCGCGCCCGCCGGCGCGACGCCGATGCCCAACGCGATGCCTAACACCGTGCCCAACGCGAGGACCGCGGCGCGGCAGCGCGCCGCGGCCGCACCGGGGACTACGGCTGCTTCACCCACACGCTCGAGATCTCCGTCCCGGCGGCGTTGAGGTTCACCGTCAACGTGTCGTGCGACAGGCTCGCCGTCCCCTGCTCCTGAATGTCCTGCGTGCTCGAGCTCTGCGTCCACATCGAGCCGCTCACCGACCACGTGCCGCTGTCCACTTGCGTCCCGGACGGAAGGTTGAGCGTCACGTTGTAGGTGCTCAAGGCGAGCGTCAGCGTGCCCGTCGCCTGCGGCGGCACGAGCGGCGGATCGTTGTCCAACGTCAACGAAGCGAGATCGTACGTCCCGACGAGCTCGGCCGCCGTGAGACCGGGATTCGTCGACCCGCTGCTCCCGCAGGCCGTGCCCGCAACCACCGCCATCACCGCGGCCGCAACCAACCAGCCGCGCCGAACCCGCACACGCTGACTCATCGATGCCCCCTCCGTGACACGGTCTCTCGGCCGCGCGGCGCCATCGGCACCGCGCCGCGGAACCAGGGATGCTCCCCGCGACGGCACTATTTCTGCCATGCCGTACTCGACGGTAGGCGTGGCGCCCGCCGCGCAAGCAGGGTTCCACGTGGACGATATGCGCGTCGCTCGGCCGGCGCCAGAGCGAGCGCCGGACGTCCTGCATGGAACTCTTTGCGCGATGAATTGCGCACGACGGAGGATCGATCCACCTTCACACGAGCCGCAGCGATCGCGACACCACGCACTGCCGGGACCGATGGCAGGAGTCGACCCCATGACGCACAAAAAAACGCCGGCCGCTCCGTCAGGCGAGCCGACGACCGGCGAAGTGGAACGACTTACGGGCCACCAACTGCGCCGCGCCGAGGACGATGTCGTCCGTCATCCCCGACTGAGCGCGCTCGAGCGCGCGATGGGCAGCCTCCATACGCGCTCGCTCGAGCTCACGATCCTCTGCGTGCTCGCCGTGCTGTACACGCTCTACCTGGCGCGTGAAGTCGTGGTGCCGGTGGTGTTCGCGGTGCTGCTCAAGCTCTTTTTCGGCCCGACGATGCGCGCGCTCCGTAAGGCACACATTCCCGACCCGGTGAGCGCGGCGCTCCTGATTCTGCTCCTGCTCTCGATCGTCGGCTTCGGCGGCTACGCGATCTCGGGCGAAGCCCAGGACTGGATCGAGAAAGCGCCGCGCGCGATGGCGGTGGTCGGCAGCAAGTTCAAGAAGCTGCGCCAGCCGATGGAACGCGTCACGCGATCAGCCGAGCAGATGGAAAGCGCGACGGGCGTGGCCGACAACGGGCCGGGCCGCGAGGTGATCGTGCGCGGCCCGACGCTGCTGTCGCGCGTGTTCGGCACCACGACGAGCCTCGTCGCCGGCCTGCTCGAGGTGATCGTGCTGCTCTTTTTCCTCCTCGCGGGCGGCGAGCTGTTCCTCCAGAAACTGGTGAAGGTCTTGCCTAACTTGCCCGACAAGAAACGGGCGGTGATGATCGCGCGCGAAACCGAAGCCTCGATTTCGACCTATTTGTCGACGATCCTGCTGATCAACGTCTGTGAAGGGATCGTCGTCGCACTCATCATGGCGCTGCTCGGCATGCCGAATCCGGTGTTGTGGGGCGTGCTCGCCGCGCTGTTGGAGTTCATCCCGTACCTCGGCGCCGCGACGATGATCGCCGTCCTCACGATCGCGGGGCTCACGACGTTCAACAGCGTGGGCCACGCGCTCTTGGTCCCGGCCGGCTTCCTACTCGTCTCGATCATCCAATCGAACTTCGTCAGCCCGCCGTTGTTAGGCCGTCGCCTCACGCTCAATCCGGTGGCGATCTTCGTGGGATTGGCGGTGTGGTTCTTCATCTGGGGCATCCCCGGCGCCTTCATGGCGGTGCCGCTGCTCGCGGCGACCAAGATCTTCTGCGACCACACCGAGGCCCTCGCCCCCATCGGCGAATTCCTCGGCAAGTAACATCGGTGCCTAACTGGGTGACGCGATGCGTGTGCGCCGCGATCGGCGCACTCGCCGTCGTGCCGCCTGTCCGCGCGCAGGCGGCGCGCGACACGCTCACCGTTCGCGTACGCGTCGCCGACGGCCCGACGGCCTCGGTCGACCCGCGCACCGCGCTCGG
>Ga0207695_10007717_pt1 | contig 13625 bp, 7 predicted proteins | sample KBSC54metaG_FD_184354 | JGI IMG/M metagenome (GOLD analysis project Ga0207695, IMG submission 184354) | Corn rhizosphere microbial communities from Kellogg Biological Station, Michigan, USA - KBS C5-4 metaG (SPAdes) (version 2) | ecosystem: Host-associated > Plants > Roots > Rhizosphere > Soil...
CGCAAGAAGAATCTGCGTGTGCTCGAAGGGCGCGCGGTGTGGCCCGCTGGCGCGCTCGACATGAAGCGCGTGCGCGGCGGACTGCTCGTGCAGGATCGCACCGTGGTGCAGCCGGACGACACGGAGTGGCGCATCGTGACGCGACGGGCACCCACGGCACAGGAACGCGCCGACCTGCTCTTCGCCTGGCGCGCCGTTGCCAACGTGAAGTCCAACGCGATCGTGCTGGCGCGAGACGGCGCCACGATCGGCATTGGCGCGGGGCAGATGTCGCGCGTGGATGCGTCATTTCTCGCCGTGCACAAGGCGCGCAGCGCCGGCCATGCGACACCGGGCGCCGTGCTCGGCTCGGATGCCTACTTCCCTTTTCGCGACGGAGTGGATCAGGCGGTCGAGGCCGGCATCACCGCGATCGTGCAGCCGGGCGGATCCGTGCGCGATCCCGAGGTGATTGCCGCCGCGGACGAGCACGACGTGGCGATGGCGTTCACTGGGCGGAGGCTGTTTCGCCACTGACGGCCTGCAGGATTGCCCGCGCCCATTCCCGGCTTTGCATCGGGGACAGAAATGGGACGCCGGCATTCCCCTGTCCATTCCCTCCACTCTGCTCCATCTTAATAGGCTCTCGCCCCGCGTCATGCGGGGCGTGTCATGTGTGAGACCAACGCATCCATGCCATCGACCACCTCCGCGCTTTCCGCCGAGCTCGACTATCGGCCGTCGTATCTTGCCGCCGCGATCACCGCCGCCGCGGTCCTCGTGCTGTATCTCGTGACGCTGTCGCCGTCCACCGCCATGTGGGACACGTCGGAGTACATCGCGGCCGCGTATGTCGTCGGTCTTCCGCACCCGCCGGGCAATCCGTTGTTCGTGCTCATCGGTCGCGTGTTCTCCATTCTCCCCCTTGGCTCGCTCAGCGTTGCGGTGAAGATCAACGCGCTCGCCGCGCTCACGAGCGCCGTCGCGGCGGGCATGTGGTTCCTCGTGGCGGAGCGGGTGTGCGTGTCGTGGCTCGCGGAGCGCTGGCAGCGGATCACCGGTGGTGTGGTGGCCACGATCATTGGCGCCACCGCATTTACCGTCTGGAACCAGTCGGTGGTGAACGAGAAAGTCTACACCGTCTCGCTGATGGGACTGGCGATCGTGTCCTGGCTCACCGTGCGATGGTGTGACGAGCCGGACGGTCCTGCCGCCGACCGCACGCTCGTCCTCATCGGATATCTGCTGGGACTCGGCAACGCGAACCACATGATGGGGCTGCTCGCCTTGCCCGCCGTCGTCGTCGCCGTCCTGGTGCGGCGGCCCGCCACGCTGCTCCGGTTCAAGCTGCTGCTCGCGATCGTCGGCGTCTTCATTCTGGGCAACACCCCCTTTCTCACCCAGCCGATTCGCGCGGCGCATTTCCCCGCCATCAACGAAGGCGAGCCGACCAACTGGCACGCCTTCTGGTACAACTTCAACCGCGGCCAGTACGGCAAGCCCTCGGTCTTCGACCGGCAGGCGCCATTCAGCGGACAGCTCGGCATGTACTGGCTGTATTTCCGCTGGCAGTGGTTCCGCGACATGCTGGACAAGGCACCCACCATCCAGTGGCTCATGGCCTCCGTGTACATGGTGCTCGGTCTCTTTGGCGGATGGGTGCACTGGAAGCGCGATCGTCGCTCGTTCTGGTACTTCGGCAGTTTCATGCTCACGCTCACGCTGCTGCTCATCCTGTACCTGAACTTCAAGTACGGATACAGCCAGTGCACGGCCATGGGCAATCCGTCGGGCGTCCCATGCGAGGTGCGCGATCGTGACTACTTCTTCCTCGTCAGCTTTTCCGCGTGGGGCGTCTGGGCCGCGCTCGGACTGGTGTATCTGTGGGAGTCCATTGCGGCCATGATGGGCTCACGGCGCGTCAAGATGGGAAAGGAGTATCTCGAGGTGCCAACGCGACGTGGCTGGCTGTGGGCCTGTCCCGTTCTCCTCATCGCCATCATTCCGCTCTTCGCCAACTGGAAGGCCGCTTCACGTCATGGGCAGACCGTCACGCGCGACTTCGCGCATGATCTGCTCGACTCCGTCGAGCCGTACGGCGTACTCGTCACCGTGGGCGACAATGACACCTTCCCGCTCTGGTACGCGCAGGAGGTGGAAGGAATCCGGCGGGACGTCGTCGTGGCGAACACGTCGCTGCTCAACACCGACTGGTACGTGCGACAGCTCATTCGTCGCCCGGTGTACACATACGATGCCGCGAAAGGCCCCGCCATCTACCGCGGCCGGAACTGGCCCAGGCCAACCGGATCGCCGCTGCACATGACGACAGCGGAAGCGGATGCCATGCCGCCAGTGATGGACGTGCGCGAGCCGCAGAGCTTCCAGAAGGACGGCATCAACGCAACCATCCGGCCGCAGTTGCTGCAGAAGGCCGATCTGGTCGTCCTGCACATCATCAAGGACGCGTTCCCGCAGCGACCGGTGTACTTCAGCCGGACATCGGGGAACTACCCATCCGATCTGGGGCTGTCGCAGTACCTGCTCAGCCAGGGTCTCGCACGCAAGCTGCTTCCGGAAGCGCCGAAGGCAGGCAAGGATACCGTGCTCGTGCCGGGCGAAGGCTGGCTCGACGTGAAGACGTCGCAGTGGCTCTGGTCAAACGACTTCCAGGCTCCCGCATCCATCGTTCGGCGTGGCGGCTGGGTGGACCGCGCATCGGTGGGCATTCCGTATCTCTACATTGCCACCGCCGCCACACTCGCGGATGTCACGGACCAACTGGGTAACCGGAGCCAGGCCGAAAAGTACGTCCAGCAGGCTCAGGCCATGGCAAATGCCACCGGACTCGGCAACCTGTTCCAGCAGGCGCCTCTGCCGCCCGCTCAGCCCGCTGTTCCGCTGGGTGGCGATACCAGCAAGCCCGCGGTGGGTGATTCCGGCAGAAAACCCTGAACCACCAGGCTGCCATTCAAGTTGTTTTTACACAACGCTTAACGATCTTGCTTCAGCGCTGGAGATGTGCGATACTCCGTGCTCCGGAGGGCTAGACCTAACTGGTAAGGCAGCGGTCTTGAAAACCGCCGGGCGCAAGCCCTTACAGGTTCGAATCCTGTGCCCTCCGCCTCAGGGCACTTCGAATGGATGATTGGCCCGTCGCAGCAGCAATCTGTTACCAGCGACCAGCGCCCCCGGGAGTGGTGGCCGAGAGGCTGAAGGCGGCGGTTTGCTAAACCGTTATAGGGTTGAAAAGCCCTATCGAGGGTTCGAATCCCTCCCACTCCGTCAGCAGGTCCGTCGCAATGCCGGCGGGCCTGCTTTTTTCGTCATGCTGTCCTTCAACTTTGCCCGGTCACCGCATGGCCCCCAATGCCTCGCCTCGCGTTCGATTCGCGCCCTCGCCCACGGGCTTCCTGCATGTGGGCGGTGCGCGCACGGCGCTGTTCAACTGGCTCTATGCCCGCAAGTTCGGCGGACAGTTCCTGCTTCGCGTCGAGGATACCGACCGCGCGCGCAGCACGGACGAAAGCACCCGCGCCATCTTCGATGGTCTGGAATGGCTGGGACTCGACTGGGACGAAGATGTCGTGTATCAGGCACGGGGATTGACGCGCCATCAGGAGGATGCGAGGCATCTGCTCGATACCGGCGCCGCGTATCGCTGCTTCTGCACGGCTGCGGAGCTCGATGAGCAGCGCCGCGCCGCGGAGGCGCGCAAGGAGAGCTTCAAGTACGATCGCCGTTGCGATCGCCTGGATCCCGATACCGTCTCCCGTCGCATTGCAGCGGGGGATCCGTTCGTCGTGCGCTTCCGCATTCCGGACGGGACAACCGGCTGGGACGACGTCGTTCACGACCACATCGACTTCCCCAACAAGGACATCGAAGACTTCGTCATCCTCCGCTCCGATGCCACTCCCATTTACAACATGGCGGTGGTATCGGATGACATCGCCATGCGCATCACGCTGGTAATGCGCGGCGACGATCACATATCCAACACGCCCAAGCAGATCCTGCTCTACCGGGCGCTCGGACACGAGCCGCCCGGCTTCGCGCACGTGCCCATGATTCACGGGCTGGATGGGAAGAAGCTCAGCAAGCGCCATGGCGCGACCGCCGTGGCCGACTATCGGAATGAGGGCATTCTGCCTGAAGCAATGGTGAACTTCCTCGCGCTGCTCGGCTGGTCGCCGGGGGGTGACCGCGAAGTCATGAGACTCGCCGAGATGGTGGAGCTGTTTTCCGTGGAAGGCCTGCAGAAAAAGGCCGCGATCTTTGACCCGAAGAAGCTGGAATGGATGAACGGCCAGCATCTGACCCTCAAACCGGCGGCGGCACTCGAGCCGCTGGTCACCGCCGAGCTGGAAGCGGCCGGACTGGCCACAGCCCAGGAGCTCGCCGCACGGCGCGACTGGTATCTGCGGCTCATCGATCTGCTCAAGGTGCGAGCGAGAACCGTGCACGACATCGTGCGGCAGGCCAGGCCCTACTTTTTGGCAACCATCGATTACGACCCGGAAGCCGAAGCAAAGGTATGGAAAGACCGGGTCGGCTCGGCGGCGCTGCTGCGCGCGATCGGGGAACAGCTGGCGCGGTGTTCGACCTGGGAGGCCGCCGTGCTCGAAGAAGAGCTCCGGCAACTCGCCGAGTCGCGCGGCGTGGCAGGCGGCAAGCTGTTCCAGCCGCTGCGCCTGGCGCTCACCGGCATGTCCGTGAGCCCGGGTATCTTCGACGTGCTCGTGGCCATGGGCCGTGAGCGGTCGCTGGCCCGCGTGGACGCCGCGGTCGCGCGGCTTGAGACGCGGGTGGCGAGCGGTTGAGCCGGCGGCGCAGACTCGCTCGTACGATTGCCAGTTGACCGTTCTTGATACGCCATGCTATCATAGCGCGCCGTCGAATGTCGGGGACGCCGTACATCGGGGCGGCAGCCCGAATTCGCGCATCGCGGGAGTCCCATGACTGACGCGCTGACACCGATTGAACGAAAGGTCTACCACTACCTGCTCGATTTCCTCTCCGAGCACACGTACCAGCCGAGTGTGCGCGAAATCGGCCGGACCTTTCAGATCAAATCCACGAAGACCGTCTCGGAGATTCTGCAGTCCATCGCGAACAAGGGGTTCATCGAGCGTGATCCTGCGCGCTCGCGTGGTGTTCGCATTATCGGGCTCCAGGCATCGCGGCGCATCATGCCGGTGCCGGTACGGACGCAGCTCGCTCACAGCGACACGCCGGAGCTCGCCGCCCGCCCGGAACTTCACATCACGATGGATCGCCGCTTTCTGCCTGGTGAAACCGTGTTCTTCGCGCGGGCCGCGAATGGCGGAGCGCCGGAGCTGGGTATCCTCAACGGCGATTACGTTCTTGTGGATCCGGCCGCGGTTCCGGCGCCTGGCGATCTCGTTGCCGAGCGACATGGCGACGTGGCCGTCGTGCGAACCATGACGCGTGCCCCTGTCGCGTCAGGGGCGCTGGCCGAGCCCGACGGCCATCACGGCGTCACCACGCTCACGGAGGAGCCGGTGCTCGGCGTGGTGTGCGGCGTCTTTCGACCGTTGTACGACGCGGACGACGGCGTGACAGAGTCGCGCAGCGTGCAATGATACGAGATCGGCGCCGGTTTCCCGGCGCCGATCTGCTTCCTATGGCTGCACGACGGTGGAGGGCTGCGGCTGCGGCTCCGGCTTCTTCTGCTTTTCGCGCTCCTTCATTTCCGCGTCATGTTCGCGCTGCTTCCGTTCGCGAATCCGCTTCACCGCTTCGCGAAATTCCGCCTCGTTCATCGCGCGCTGGGCCTGATCCATGATCTCGCGGCGCTGGAAATTGAGCGCCCGATCTTCCCGCACCTGCTGCGGGTTGCTTCCTCCGGTGATCGGCAGCAAGGCCAGGATTGCCGTGGGGATGGAGAACTTGCCGAAGTGGATCCACTTGGGATCAATGCCGTACTTCTTCCCGTTCTTCTCGAAGGTCCAGTCTCCGGGCTGCTTGCCTGCCGTGGCGCCAAGCGCCTGCATGGAGTCAAGGTGCGCGGCGAAAGTTGACGCGAGCGCGCTGTCCAGCCGCTGACTGATCGTCTTGTGCGGCTCGGCTACTGGGGCTGGTGGCAACCAGACGCGGGGGTCGTTGTACGATGGCGTCACGCCCTCCCCTGCACCACCGGCACCCACGACGGGCCCCGTGCCGGGCGCGCTCTGCGCCCGCGGATTGGTTGGAGCCGGGGGAACCCTGGGCGGAATGGTCGTGGGCGGCGCGACCTGGGGCGGGCGCACCTCGCGCGTTACCGGTTTGTTGTTGCCGCCGCTGCGCCCCTGCCTGGCTGGCCCGGGCGACGGAACCGCAACATAGGTAATGCGCTGCTCCGGCACTGGCTGCGCCTGCCAGCTGCTGAGCCACGAGCGGAACGGAGTCGGAATGGACAGCACCCACACCAGCAGCGCGCCCAGCACGATGTGCAGGCCGATGGAGATGACGAGCGCGCCATTGACTTGCCGTCTCTTCTTCAGCATCGCATACCCCGTGAAACTGCCCGCATCCAGTGCAATCTAACCCGCTCAGCCTCGTCGGGCTGCACCGGAGAGAATACCCCGCACCGCCAGCTCCGCTCCCTCGCGGTAGAATCGCTCGATTTCGTGCCGCACCTCCTCCCACTGTCCTGTTACGCGGCGCGCCGGTGGCAGCGTTGCGAGCAGCCGCCGGCCGTAGTTCCGCGTCACCACGCGCGGGTCGCAGAGCACTACGACACCTCGATCGGTCGTGCTGCGGATGAGCCGGCCGAATCCCTGCTTGAGGCGCAGTCCGGCGAGTGGCAGCATGTACTCGCCAAACGCGTCCTCGCCGCGTGCCTGAATCGCTTCACATCGCGCCGCGGTCAGCGGCTCGGTCGGCACGTTGAACGGCAGCTTGGCGAGGATGAGCGCGCGCAGCGCATGGCCGGACACATCCACTCCCTCCCAGAACGATGCCGTGCCGAGCAGCAGTGCACGCCCTGATTCACGAAAACGACGCAGCAGCGCATCGCGCGAATCCTCTCCATGGACAAGAAGCGGCCAATGCTCCTCAATGTTCCGCTCGCGCAGTTCCACAGCCGCGGCGCGCAGTTCGCGATGACTCGTGAAGAGAGCGAACATGCCACCGTCGCAGCAGCCGAGCACGTCAATGAGAATGCGGCGCACCGCGGCGGCGTGCGCGGCCGGGTCACCATTCGGCGGCGCCAGGTCCGTCGGCACCACGAGCAGTGACTGCAGCGCGTATTCGAACGGCGAGGGGAAGATCGCCATCTCGGGCTCGACCTGCGGCTCGTCCAGTCCGAGTCGTGCACGCAGGAAATCGAAGCGGCCGTCCACCGCGAGCGTGGCGCTCGTGATCACGGCGCTTTCCATCCGCTCGAACAGGTCCGCCCGCAGAATGGGCGCGATGTCGAGCGGGACCGCGGTCACCGCGACGTTGCCATCGCGCCCGCGCGTCTCGACCCACCGCACGAGCGGTGGGCCACCGTCAGGTGGACGCAGCGCGCCCTGCAGCCCGTCGCCAATGCCCTCCAGGCGGCGTGCGACCGCGCGCATTTCGGACAGCAGCGAGGCCAGGTTGTCGTTCCTCCCCTGATCGAGCTCCAGGCGTTCGCGCACCGTCGTGAGCCCCTGCTTGAGCATGGCGATCTCGCGCAGCAGGTCGGTGAGCGCGGCATCCAGGCCGGCGCGCCAGACGGGATGATCCGCGAAGTCCTCCGTGAGGCGCACAACGGGAGTCTTCGCGTCGCGCAGGAACCGCTCGAGGATGTCGAACACCAGCGCGCCACGGTCGCGCGCCGCATGCACCGCGGGCGCAAGACGCGCGTGCACGAGATCGAGACTGGCGACGCTGAGCAGATCGTCTCGGGACGCAAGCCGCGCCAGGAGCGCGTTCAGCAGCCCTTTGCCGCGCCGATCCAGTCGCGCGAGCTGCCGCTGCAACGCACGGCGCGTGACGGTATTCCCGAGATGCGACGCCGCCGCGTCTTCCAGGTGGTGCCCTTCGTCCACGACCAGGCGGCTGTACGCGGGCAGCACGGCGGCATCGTCCCAGTTCTGCTGCGCGCGACGCACCGCGAGATCGGAGAGCAGCAGATGGTGGTTCACCACAATGACGTCGGCCTGCGCCGCGACGCGACGCGCCTGGAAGAGAAAGCAGCGATCGAAGTGCGGACACTTGAGGCGGGTGCAGAGATCGGGCTCGGCGGCTACTTCGTCCCACACATCGGGACGCGGCGGCGTCGCGAAATCCGAAAGCGAGCCGTCCGCCGTCCGCTCGGCCCACGCGCGCAGGGAGGCGAGCTGCGTCACCACCTCATCATCAAACAGACCGGGCCCCTCGGCGCCAGCGTTCTCGAGCCGCTGCAGGCAGACGTAGTTGCGCCACCCCTTGAGCATGGCAAAGCGCACCGGCTGATCGTCGAGCGAGCGCTCCAGGAAGGGGAGGTCCTTCCCAATGAGCTGCTCCTGCAGATTGATCGTGTTGGTGGAGACGATGGTGCGCTCACCGTTTGCCGCCGCCCAGCGGAGCGCCGGCAGCAGATACGCCAGCGACTTGCCCACGCCGGTCCCGGCTTCGAACAGGGCAATTCCGCCACCGTTGTACAATCGAGCGATCGCGCCGGCCATGTCGCGCTGGCTGGGCCGGTCCTCGTAGCAGCTGAGGTGCGCGGCCACCGGCCCGGCAGGTCCGAGGTCGGCCGCCACATCGGCCGGAGCGAGGCGACGGCGCGGCCTGTCGCGCGGTACCTCGACCACCACGTACAACCTCGTGGCCGCGTTGTCCACGATCGCGAACCCCACACCACCATCGTGCAGGCGTGCGGCAATTTCCAGGTCGGCATCCGACGGCTCGAGATCGCCCGATGGGTGATTATGCACGAGCAGCTCGCCGCGTTCGGCGAAGCCAGGGAGCGCGAGCACGCTCGACACGTCACCACGCGCGACAACGCGCGCGGTGCGGACGATGCCGTCCTCATCCAGACCAGCGACGAAGCACACCTCGCGTCCACCCGCGAGCCTGATGGCCGCACGGATGGCGGCGGCCGCGGGCGGCGAGAGGCGGTCGTCCGTCACGTCTTCAACGGCTTCTTCTTTGCCGCGGGGAACAACACGTTGTTCAGAATGAGCCGGTAGCCTGGTGAATTGGGGTGCAACGACAGGTCTGTGGGCGGATTGCCAATCGCGTGCTGCGGATCTTCGGGATCGTGGCCGCCCAGGAACGTCCAGCTTCCCTTCCCGTAGTCCCCATGAATGTACTTCACCCACGGCGCACCCGGCTCATCGGCCAGCACGGTGACGCCGGGCTTCAACCGGTTGCGCATGAAGCTCGTGGTCACGCCGTAGAAGTCGGGGATGACGTTCCGGTGATCCTGGACGAGCATGGAGGCAACGGGGTCGAATTTCGCGCTGAACGCGAAGAGCGTGAACGTGCCGAGGGGCTGACGGCGTCCCGGCACGTTGGCCTGGTGCCCGTCAATGTCGCTCATCGAGTTGATGTACGGGGACGATTCGAGGTGCGCACCGCGAAACGCCAGCGCGCGCGTCCAGTCCATCTTCGCGTCAGCGTTCGGATCCATGGGCGTACCGTCCGCGAATTCCGACGCGATGTCCACGTTGGCGCCGGCCAGCGCGAGATCGAGCGTTTCGGTGGCGCCGCACATCGCGAAGAGAAATCCGCCATTGGAGACGTACTGCCGGATCTTGTCCGCCACATCCTTCTTGAGCGCCGGCAGATTGGCGAAGCCCAGCTTTTTGGCCATATCGAGGTTGGTCTGGCGCATCGCCTGGAACCACGTGGCGCCGCGATAGGCGAGATAGAACTTGCCCAACTGTCCCGTGAAGTCCTCGTGGAAGAGATGCACCCAGTCGAAGTTGGCCAGGTCTCCATGCTCCACCTGCTCATCCCAGATGGGCGTGTACGGAATGCCCGCGTAGCGCAAGGCGAGGATCACCGCGTCGTCCCACGGCGGCGTGTATGGTGCCGTGTAGACCGCGATGCGCGGCGCCTTCTCGAGCGGGATGGCGTCCATGTTGCCGCCCGACATGTCGCTGCGGATCGCGGCGAGCGCCGGGTCATCCACCGGCTGCACGGAAACGCCGTCCAGCCCGGCACGACGGCGGATCTCCGGCGTGTCGGGCAGCAGGAACGAACCGCCGCGGTAGTTCAGCAGCCATTCCCCCTTCGCGCCGTCCTTCAGGGCGTTGTATGTGAGCCCATAGGCTTTCAGATGGTTGGACTGGTCATCATCCATGGGCACGAGCAGATGCTGCGCTCGCGCGCCGGCGGGAAGCAGCATCATCAGGACGAGCGCGATACCGCGGAGCAGGCGCATGGGCGGCACTCAGAACGTGGAGGGTACGGCGGAGCGGGCAAGCTCCAGTTCGCGTCGCGCCTGCGGCACCAGCGCGCTCTCGGGGTAAGTCAGTATCATGTGTTCGAGATGCGTCACGGCATCGGCGGCGTGACCGCCGCGCCGCAGCGAACGGGCCCAGCTCAATTCCGCCTCCGGAGCTTCGGGAGTGGTCGCCATGGTCGTGACGATGATCTTCCAGATGGCAGCGGCCTGTGCATCGGCATTGCGGGCATCATACAGGCGCGCGGCGCTGGCCAGCAGCAACGATGCGGCATCGGGGAGCGTCCTGGCGGCCTGCTCGAACTTCGCCGCCGCGCCCAGTGTATCGCCGCGTGCAAGCGCCAGAAACGCCGCGCCCATGTCGGGCGACTGATCCGCGCGCGTGCGCTCGAGCAGCGCGACGGCGGACAGTCGTTCCACTGAGGCATCCGCAGCCGGACGCAGCGCCTTGCGCGCACCGGCCAGATTCCCGGAGTACAGCGCGATCCACCCTTCGGTGGCGGGGTCATCGCCGCCCGACTCGGTGAGCATCTGGCGTGCACGATCCAGGTCGCCGGCCCGCACCCACGCCATGGCCAGCAGCCGGCCGGCATCCGCCTTCTGGCCGGGATCGAGGTACGGGAGATACGCCTCCATCACGCGCTGGGCGTCGGCCGGCTTGCCGAGCGCGCCCAGCGCGCGCACGTGCACGGGAAGCAGGACGCGCGCGACCGTCGCGGAGTCGAGCGTCCGCTCCGCGTTCGCGGCGAGGGCCGCCGCGGACGCCGGGTCATCGCCCGAGAGCGCATCGGTTGCGGCGCGCGCCGCGACGCGTGCATCGGGACGCGCCGCGTCCGCCGCAACGAGCGCGTCGCGCGCCACGAGCCATGCCTCACTCTCTTCGGCGCGACTCGCGAAATCGAGCCACACCGCCACGGCCGCGCTGTCGGCGCGCAGTGTCTTCAGCACTTCCCACGCCGCCCGCGGGGCTCCCCATGCCAGGTGCAGGGCCGCCGCCACGTGCAGCGCCTGTGGCGTGGGCGGCGGCGCCAGAAGCGCGCGCTCCACCGCGTCGCGCACGGAGTCGGGCGTGGGCGCAAGCGCGAAGATGGCAGCCTGATCGAGATACGCGTTGTGCGCGACGGCCTCACGCCACGACTGCGCGGACGGCGCCCACAGTCCCTTCGCCGCGCGCAGCTGCGCCAGCTCGTAGGCGAAGTCGCGCCCCGAACCGGTAGCGTCCTGCCCCTCGCGCAGCACCGTGTCCGCGCTGGCGGTGAATCCCGCGTCGATGAGCGTGCGCGCGAACTCGCGGTACGGCGACGGATCATTGGGCACATCGTGACGCCATTTCTCGAAGGCTGCGCGCATCCGATCGCTGTAGCCAAGAGTGCGCAGCGTGCGGAGCTGCGCGATGCGAAACGCCGTCTCTCGAGGCGCGCGCGCGATGGCGGTGTCCAGCACGGGGAGCAGCGAATCGAGTCGTCCGAGCTGGGCATAGACACGCTCCAGTCCGAGCACCGCCGCCACTGACGTCGGCGCCTGCGATACCGCCTGCCGGTATGCGGTGGCAGCCTCTGGATACTGGCTGCGATCCTCCAGCGACTCGCCGCGCAGATAGGCCTCCCCGCCCTGCGGCCGCGTGGGCGTGTTGCCCTGCGCCTGCACCGTGAGGGGAACCCCGATGGACATCCCCGCGAGCGCCCCCAGCAGCGCCACACGCATCATGTTACGGGTTTGGCGCATTGATCCGCTTGAAGTAGTCGAGCACCGCGCGCCGTTCGTCCGCCGTCAAGCCGCGCAGCTCGCTCCAACTCGGCTCCTTGTAGCGCTCCGCGGCCGTCCCGTGCACGGCGGGCCCGTTGTTGATCACGGCCTCATCGCCCCCAACCTGGGATTCCCGCTTCCCGGTATCCTCGCGCTCATCCTTCTCGAGCGTGAGGCCCGCGTCGAGCAGTCGATGGAAGAGCCGCTGCTGCCGGTCCAGCAACTGCTGGTCCACGTGGCCACGATCCAGTGACGCCGCGATCTGCCGCATCTCCCTGGCCAGTTCGGCGGCGCGCGCCTCTCCGCCGTTGCCGGCGTCGTCCAGCTTCTGGGCGATCGCGCGCTGCTGGTTGGCCAGGGCCCGCGCGTCCGCCATCATCTGTGCACTGGGCTGCGCGCCAGGTACCGGCAGCAGGCCCGCCGTCCCCGAGTTGACGCCGCCCTGGGCCTTCGCGGCATCGCGCATGCGCTGGAGCATCTCGGCGAACCCGGATGCGGATGATCCATTGGCGGCACTGGTGCGATCCTTCATCATCTGCGCCGCGGCGCGGTTGAGTGCCTGCGCCGCTTCGTCCATGGCCGACGCGACCTGCGTGCGATCGCCCTCGCCCGTGGCCGCGCGCGCCGCGGCGCTCCGCGTGGCCTCCTGAACGCGCCGGCTCGCGTCGCCCAGTGCGCCCTGTGACTGCGGCGAGATGTGCGCCGACTTGCGCGCGGCGTCCTGCAACCGCTGCTGCACCTGTCGCACGCCCTGCTGCACCGCGCTCTGATCAGGGCGGAGATCGGCGTTCTGCTCCGTGCGCGCGCGGTCCGCGAGCTGCTGCTGGCGCCGGGCGAGCTGCATGGTCTCCTGAATGGACTGATCCAGCTGGCTGGTGAGCTGCCGCTTCCATTCCTGGATCTGCTCATCGCGCGCGCTGGCAAGCTGTTGTGCGGCCTGGTCCATCTGCTGCGCGCCCTGCTGCGCATCCTGTGTGCGCTGCGCCTGGCGCGATGGATCCGCCGTGGCCACGCGCTGCATGGCGTCGCTGGAGGTGTCGGCATGCTGGGGAACGCCATTCATCGTCCTGGGCCCCGCTTGTGCCTTCTCCTGCTGCAGGCGCTTCTGCAACTGCTGCACGTCCTCGGCGAGATCGCGCGATTGCTGGCTCAACTTGCTCGCGCGCCGGGAGAGCGCCGCCGTGTCCCCGCGGGAATTGCGGTGCGCGAGGGAGTCCGCAAGTGCCTTCTCGTTCTGCGCGATCTCCTTCGCTTCGTCGCGCAATGTCTGCATGGAGCCCTCGAGGCCTGCGCGCCGCAGCATCTCGGTAGTCCGCTCCAGCGCATCGCGCAGCCGCTTCTGCTGCTCCGCGAGATTCTGCAGCGCCTGCCGGGCCTGTTCCGGCGACAGGCGCTGCGTGGCCTTGAGCACGTCGTTGAGCTGCTGCTGCAGCTCCGGCGTGAGCGCATCATGCAGCATCTGCTGGACATCGTGTAACTGGCTCGCGAGCGTGCTGTCGAGGGCGCCGGCCGCGCGGAGCTGGCGCTCGAGGTC
>Ga0207695_10007719_pt1 | contig 13624 bp, 12 predicted proteins | sample KBSC54metaG_FD_184354 | JGI IMG/M metagenome (GOLD analysis project Ga0207695, IMG submission 184354) | Corn rhizosphere microbial communities from Kellogg Biological Station, Michigan, USA - KBS C5-4 metaG (SPAdes) (version 2) | ecosystem: Host-associated > Plants > Roots > Rhizosphere > Soil...
CTCTGGCAACTCCGCTCACACGTGAGGAGCTAACCCACGCGAAAGTCGGAGGCCAGCCCAGTCATATTTTCTAGGCCAACGACGGAGGGCGATGTCAGTCCGCGCATTCTACGACGAGCTCGCGCCGCGCTACCACCTGATCTATGCAGATTGGGAAGCCAGTATTGCGCGACAGGGAGATGCGCTGGCTACGATCATCAGCGAGCACTGGCCTGAGGCGCGGGCGGTGCTCGATGCGGCCGCCGGCGTTGGAACGCAGGCCCTTGGCCTGGTCGCTCGGGGCTATACCGTTACCGGCTCGGACGTCTCGCCGATGGCCGTCCGACGCGCAGTGACGGAGGCAGGCCGGCGTGGGGCGCAGCTCCCATGCGTCGCCGCAGACTTCCGCGCGCTCCCAGTGCGCGCGGCTACAGCGGACGTGCTAATTGCCTGTGATAACTCGCTTCCGCACCTCGACACCCCGGCAGACATCGCGGCTGCCCTCGCCGAATGGTTCCGGGTTCTCCGGCCTGGTGGCGGTTGCTTGATATCGATGCGCGACTACGGCACCCTGCCGCCCGTGGGCACTGTCGAGGTGCATCCATACGGTGAGCGGATCTGGGACGGCCGCCACTACGAGGTGCGGCAGGTCTGGACGTGGCACGGGCCACGCTACGAGGTCGCGCTGGAAATCGTTCCAACGATGGGCGAGGAGGGGGCCGCGATGCTGGTGAGGGCGAGCTACCTGGCGATCGCCCCGGCGCAGGTGATGGAACTACTGCATATCGTAGGCTTTGAGCGCATCAAGCGCATTGACGGCCGCTTCTTCCAACCGGTGCTCGTCGGCTCTAAACCGCCCGTGACCTAACGAAACGCTGAAGCGGACGAGCGCGTGATGGCTGCCCTGTGAGTGGCTGGCGAGTAGGAAGTGGATCTTGCATCTTCTCGCCTGGCGAGCAGTCGCTCGCCGCTTAGCTCTGCGTTAGGTGGCCCCGACCGTCATGGGCGAATTACCGATCTACTTTGCTCGCGTTCTCGAAGAAATACACTACTCACCTGGGGCATGGACCGGGCGGCGAATCGGTGTTTTTCGTCGCGAGGGCGTATCGGAGAACCAAGTTGGTGAGTACGAGCGGGACTATCCCTCTCTCTTTCGCACTTTCGCTCCCTTTCGCGTCGGCAACCGCGATCTCGCGCTCTACTCCCCCCATTACACGGCAACGCGCCTACTCGAGCTTCCTTCCTGCCGCGACATTGGCGGCGAAGAACCGAACAGCGCCGGGTTCTGCCCGGTGGAATTCTTCGTCCCCTACTACATCGATCTCGAACTGCGCGTCGCCGGCCGGCCGCCGACTCGGGTGCGGAAGCAATGCCGACGCCGGATGACTTGCGGCCGCGAGATGTCAGCTGGCCGCCGATTCCCGGCGGGGCACCACCGAAGGAACGGCTTCAGGTTCCGATAGGTCCGTTCTCGTATCATCCCTTCGCGTTTGTTGCCGGATGCATCTGGGGCGACGATAGTTCTTGGAAGCTCCAGTACCTCTATCTGTCGCAGGCCGCCGGCGGCATTGTCCAACGTGATGATCGCTTTGGCTATGTCGAGCTGCCAAGCCACGTGCCATTGGATCGGGCGGTGGATATGGAGGAGTATGAGGGCGATAACCCAGGCGATGATAATGCGTACCAGTTGCGGATAACGCACGTCACGCGCTTTGATGTCCGCGATGGCCGGTCTCGTGAACTCCATCTCCGTCGAGATCGCGATCGGCCGCCTAACGCGACAATATGAGAATGAAAGTCATCAGGGTTGGGCATAAATTCACCTCACGCGGCGGCAGCCTAACGATCGTTCACCCGACGAACGTATTATCGATTTGCTCGCGGCGTTCGCTCCTATTTATTCGTGCGCGGCTTAACTCGGGCGTTATGCCGAGCTGCTCGAAGGCTGACTCCTACTATGCAAGATCCGTTTGACCTCGCGCGCTTCGTCGATGCTCAGGCTGCGGATTATCGTCGCGCCCTGGAGGAGTTGCGGGGCGGCAGAAAGCGCTCGCATTGGATGTGGTACATTTTCCCGCAGTTCGCGGGACTCGGCACATCTGAGCGGTCGCGCCGCTACGCTATCAAGAGTCGTGCAGAGGCTGTCGCGTACCTGGCGCACCCCGTACTCGGCCCGCGACTGCGTGAGTGCGCTCTCGCTCTCCTTCAGCATCGCGAGCGCTCGGCACGTGAGATCCTCGGCGAACCGGACGACCTGAAGCTCTGGTCATCGGCAACACTCTTCGCGGACGTCGATGGCGAGGGCGTCTTCACAAGGCTACTCGAGCAGTTCTTCGAGGGCGACGTGGATCGGACTAGCCTGGAGCTCATGCGTGCCGCGGAAGGGCCGGCATAACGACGCTCGGTACTGACAGCGGTACTTCGGTAGCGACGGCGGGGCCGCCGCTCCGTTTTCACGGAAGGCTCGCGGCGGACCCGCCGCCACATTTGCTTAAACCGCTGCAGCACAAGCCAACGTTAGACCGCCACAAATGACCATGTACGCACGATTCCTTACCATCCTTCTTGTCGGAGCACTTGTCTCGTGCACGATTGATCGTGCGCGCGACCTGCGAGCCGACACGTACGACGTCTACGCTGCCGCTCTCGACTCCTTTCCTGCGACGCGGACGACCTCACGGATTATCAGTTCGCGCACATGCGCTATTCCCTTTCGCGCGCCCTGGGCGATACATCGGATTTCTATCGCAGCGTCCAGGCCGACAGCGATGTCGGAGGCCGACTTCTTTCGGTCTTCGACAGCCTGAATGCGACCTCGGCCGAGTTGTGTGCGTGCTTTCCTAACCAAGCGAGAGTTACATTGGTCGAGGATACGCTTCGCGCGGGTGTCGCCGGTCCTTTGGTCGTTTCGCGAGTCGCGTTCAGTCCGGATCAGCTGCGTGCACTCGTCGCAATCGCTCATTCGTGCGGTCCACTCTGCGGCAGTCAAGCGCTCTATCTCGTCGTCCGCGACCGTCGCGGCTGGCACGTCGCTCGAACTCTCCTTTCCGGCGTGTCGTGACGCACCGGCGGTCGAACGAACCTTGCAGCTGACAAGCACCGCTGGCTTGCCGCGCTCCGCGCGCATTGTTAGGTCTGCTTGCAGCTGAACTAAGGGCCTTGATATGACTGGGCTGGTGTCAAGCGGCGCGGAAGATCGCGTGGTCTGGGGCAGCATCGACGGGGACTCCTGCTGATATACACCCGTCGTCACACTGCCATGCCGGATCGGGCAAGAATTGGATTCGCCGGGAGCTGGCGCATTCTAGACGCGCGGATCTCGGTCACGTAGACCCCAGCCGGATAACGCCCCCCGGGAGTGCTCGCGTGGCGCGAGGAGTGCGATGGGTTCGAATCGGCCGCGCCCTAACGAGGCGTTGCACCGGACGAGCACGCGGGGATCGAAGCGGGTTCGGAGCAGGTGATGCGTGAAGTCGGACAACGGACGGGCACGGCGTAAGGCGGAGAACAGGCGGCCAGCGTGGGACGTGGCCGGATACGGTGGCTGCGGACGTGAGCATGGCTCGCCTGGCAAAAGCTCTTCTCACCTCTGCGCCAAAATATCCGGCCGTGTCCCGCACTGTCCGCCTGTTGTCCGCCTTACGCTGTTGCCTGCGGCGGCTGCGGCGTCGGCCTCTCAATCGGCACCGAGGCCGGAGTTCCGGACGCAGCGGGCAGCGTTCCCTGCGGTGTGAGCCTGTCCACCACCTGCGGCAGCACCGTCGCCAGTCCCGTCGCAATCGTCGACGTCGACACGCCGATCTTGCCGGCCAACCGCTGCACGGTGTCGTTGCCTAACGCAGTCTCGATCTGAGCCGCCGTTATCGGCTGGTTGCGCTCGCGCGAGATCCACGAATTCACGATGTCACCGAGTCCCTTCTCGCGGAGCGTCTGCACGAGACCCGCGAGCCCTCCCGGATGCGCATGCACGAAATCGGTGACCTGTCCCATGAGACCGGCCTGCTCCGAGCCCTGCGGAATCGCGGACTCGATCTCGTTCGCTTTACCGGTCACGTTATCGAGTAGTCCCATAAGGTCCTCCCGGACGGAATCCGTCCGCTACAATGTCGTCACTTCGGCGTCGTCACTTCGGCTGCAACCACTGCGCGACGCCGCCGTGCCTCGAGCACGTTCCCGAGCGATGCTTGCTGTGGGAATAGAGTCCGTCCTTGCACTTGGCGATGGCGCCGGTCGGATCGTTGTTTTCGGACGCGCCCTTGCCGGCGGTGGCCGTCGACGCCGATGTCTTGGGCGACGTCGCAGCGGCGGCTGCTGGAGCGGGTGAGGGACTCGCCGAAGCCGCGGCCGGCGATGGAGTGGTTGTCGCCGACGATGTTGCCGCACTCTTGTTCACACCACCATGGTGCGAGCAAGCGCCTTTGCCGGCTTTCGACGTCGAGCCGTCTTTACACGTGACGGTCGTGGGGGTCGCTGTGGCTTGCGCATTCAGCGTGATCGGTGCGACGAAACACGCGGCAGCGACAGCGGCGGTGATGAGGGACAGAGGGCGCATGCACACCTCCAGAGGGGATGGTCAAACCGAACCACCTGACAGTGCATGCTTCGGGAGAGGCCTGCAAGGTGCATCCGCATTGGCGACCTCGACCGTGAACCGGGCACGTGCGAACGCCGCGCCATACCTTTGAGTCGAAGACGGCTCACCATGACCTCGTCCAGAATGCCTAACCGCCACAGCAGCGCCGCTCCGGCGGCGGACGCCGGCACTCGGCTCTCGGTGTTGATCATCGACGATGAAGCAAAGATCCGCGCGGCGGTGCGCGACGCGCTCTCGTCGGATCATGTCGAGATGCTCGATGCCGAATCGGGCGCGACGGGTTTGTCGCGCGCGGAGTCGCGGCGTCCCGATCTCGTGCTCGTCGACCTCGGGTTGCCCGACATGGAGGGGCTCGAGGTGGTGCGCGCCCTGAGGAGGTGGTCGACCGCGCCGATCATCGTTCTCACGGCGCGTCATGCCGAAGACGAGAAGGTAGCGCTGCTCGATGCGGGGGCTGACGACTACGTGACGAAGCCGTTCAGTCTCGCCGAGCTTCGTGCGCGCGTGCGGGCGCAGCTACGCCGCGCGCGCATGCCGCGCGTGCCGGGCGGCGATGCGCCGGTTCAGGTGGGCGGCGGCGCTCTCGAGATCGATCTCGCCCGGCGCGTGGTCACCCGGCGCACGACGGGCGAGGTGATACATCTCACGCCGACCGAGTGGTCGCTGCTCGAGATGCTCGTGCGCCACGCGGACCGGCCGGTGACGCACCGCCAGCTGTACCACGCGGTGTGGGGCGACACGTACGGCGACACGGCGCACTATCTGCGCGTGTACGTCGCGCATCTGCGGCGCAAGCTCGAGCGCGATCCGTACGAGCCGTCGTTCATCCTCACCGAGCCCGGGGTCGGGTACCGCCTGACGCGGGACGTCCTGCGCGATGATGCCTAACCAGTTAGGCGGCGCGCGGCTGCGGACGTGGCTGATCGCGGCGGTGGCGCTGGCGGTGTCGGCCGCCGCGATGCTGGCTGTCCGGTCGTCGTTGGACAAGGCGCACGTGGCGCTCGTGTTTCTGCTCGTGGTGCTGGGCGGCAGCGCGGCCGGCGGCCGGGCGGTCGGGCTGGTGTTGGCGGTGGTCGCGTTCCTGCTGTTCGACTACCTGTTCCTGCCGCCGTACGGGACGGTCGTCGTCGCCAATCCACTCGACTGGCTGGTGCTGGTGGCGTTCCTGCTCACGAGCGTGGTGGCGACGCAGCTGTTGAGCCGCGCGCAGGAGCGGGCGGAGGCCGCGCGCCGGCACGCGGCGGAGGTGGAGCGCCTGGCTGCGTTAGGCGCGGAGGCGCTGCATGCCGCCCGAGCCGACGAGGCGCTGCACGCGATCGCCGAGGTGATCCAGTCGGCGCTGGCACTCGGCTGCTGCGAGATTTATCTGCGCCGCGGCTCGGCGGAGGAGGACCGTGCGTCCGAGCGGGTGCCGCTCGAGCGTGTGGCGCACGCCGGCGACGGCTGCGCGGACGCGGCGCCGGAGGATGACGTGTCGCTCGCGGCGTGGGTGGGCGCGCACGGGCTGCCGGCGATGGTCCGAGTGGATGGACTCACGCACGTGGCGCCCGCGCAGGCGGTCGCGCAGTCCGGTCCGGCGTTGAGCGCGTTCTGGCTGGTCGGCGGCGGCGTGCGCACGCTGTTGCTCCCGCTCCGCGTACGGGAGCGCACGGTGGGTGTGCTGCGCGCGGCGGGGTCGCCGTCGATTGCGCTGCGCGTGGACCAGCGGCAGTTTCTCGACGCGCTGGCCTACTACGCCGCGTTGGGCGTCGAGCGCCTCCGCCTAACGGACGAGGCCGCGCACGCCGAGGCGCTGCGCGAAGCCGACCGGCTCAAGAACGCGCTGCTCGCCGCGGTGTCGCACGACCTCCGCACCCCGCTGACGACGATCAAGGTGCTCGCCGGCGCGATCGAGGAAGAAGGGGCGCGCGCAGGCGACGCGCGCGCGACCTCCATCCAAGAGGAGGCCGACCGGTTGGGCCGCGTGGTCGGCGATCTGCTCGACCTGTCGCGTCTGATGGGCGGCGCCCTGGTGCTGCGTCCCGAAGTCAACGCGGCCGAGGATTTGATCGGCGCGGTGCGGCAGCGCGTGGCCGGTGTCCAGCACGGGCGCGAGATCCTCGTCCGTGCCGGCGCGGCCGGGGGTGTGCACGGTCCCATGCTGCTCGGGCGGTTCGACTTCGTGCACGCGCTGCGGGCGTTAGGCAACCTGGTCGAGAACGCGCTCAAATACGGCGCGCCCGGGACGGCGGTCGGGCTGGACGTGGCGCGCGAGGGCTCGATGCTGGTGTTCCGCGTGTCCGACCGCGGGCCCGGCGTGCCCGAAGCCGAGCGCGAGCGGATCTTCGAGCCGTTCTACCGGCCGCCGGGCGTACCGGCGGACATCGGCGGCTCGGGCCTCGGCCTAACGATCGCGCGCGGCCTGGCCGAGGCGCAGGGCGGGGACGTGCGGTTCGAGGCGCGGCCCGGCGGCGGGAGCGTGTTCTCGCTTCGCCTGCCCGCGGTGGACGACCTGACGCCGGTGACTGCGCCGGCAGCAGCGCACGAGGAAATCTCGCCTCGCTCGTGAGCGCCCGGTCCGCTTCCGGACCACCCCACCATATTGACCTTTTTTTTAGGCATCGCGCCGTCGGTTTTTGACGCCGCATTGACGTCCGGTCGACTAGTGTACGTTCGCGCGGCCAGGTCCGTCCGCCGCGCAGCAGGTTCGCACGACGGAATGACCGGGAATCGACGCACATGCGGGATCTGCTGTACGTGGCCGGCACGATCGCGTTCTTCGCGCTGATGATGCTGTACGTGCGCGCCTGCGAGTCGTTAGGCGCGCGGCACGATGCCGACGAGCAGTCGCCATGACCGCCGAGATGCTCATCGCCGGCGTGGTCGCTTTGGGCGTTCTGGTGTACCTCGTGTACACGCTGCTGCGGCCGGAGCGGTTCTGACGTGACCGCCAACGGTTGGCTGCAGATCGGGATCTTTTCGATCCTCGTGCTGCTCATCACCAAGCCGCTCGGCCTCTACATCGTCCGGGTGTACGACGGCTCGCTCACGTGGCTTGGTCCGGTGGAGCGCGTCATGTATCGGGTCTCGGGCATCGACCCGCGCGAGGACCAACACTGGACGCGCTATACCGTGTCGATGCTGGTCTTCAGCGCGGCGTCCATGCTGCTGACGTACGCCGTGCTGCGCTTGCAGCATCTCCTGCCGCTCAATCCCCAGGGGATGGCCGCGGTGTCCGACCGCCAGGCGTTCGAGACCGCCGCGTCGTTCACCACGAACACGAATTGGCAGTCGTACAGCGGCGAGACGACGATGTCGTACCTGTCGCAGATGACGCAGTTGACGTTCCACAACTTCGCCTCGGCGGCCACGGGCATCGCGCTCGCCATGGCGCTCGTGCGCGGCATCGTGCGGCGATCGGCGGGTACGTTAGGCAACTTCTGGACGGACCTCGTGCGCGGCACGCTGTACCTGCTGCTGCCGATGTCGCTCGTGCTCGCGCTCGTGCTCACGCAGCAGGGCGTGATCCAGAACGTATCGCACTACGTGACGGCGACCACGGTCGAAGGCGTGAAGCAAGTGCTCGCCATGGGGCCGGTGGCGAGCCAGGAAGCGATCAAGGAGCTCGGCACGAACGGCGGCGGATTCTTCAACGCCAACTCCGCGCATCCGTTCGAGAACCCGACGCCGCTCACGAATCTCCTCGAGATGGTGGCGATCTTCGCCATCCCGTCGGCGCTCACGTACACGTACGGCCGCATGGCGCGCAATCGGCGTCACGGGTGGGCGATCTGGGCGGCGATGTACATCCTGTTCCTGGCCGGCGTCACGACCGTCTATCGCGCCGAAGCGCGCGGCAATCCGATCCATGCCAGGGAGGGCGTCGACGTCGTCGCGTCGTCTGGCAATCCCGGCGGAAACATGGAAGGCAAGGAGGTGCGGTTCGGCATCGTCAACTCGGCGCTCTTCGCGACGGTGACCAGCGCGACGTCGTGCGGCGCCGTGAACAGCATGCACGACTCGTTCACGCCCATCGGCGGCATGGTCCCGTTGGTGAACATCCAGTTAGGCGAAGTCATCTTCGGGGGCACCGGCGCCGGATTGTACGGAATGATCGTGATGGTCATCCTCACGGTGTTCCTCGCCGGTCTCATGGTCGGACGTACGCCCGAATACCTGGGCAAGAAGATCGAGGCGCGAGAGGTCCAGATGGCGATGTTGTTCGTGCTCGTGTTCGCGGGCGCGATCCTCGTGCTCTCCGCGCTCGCCGCCGTCACGCCGGTCGGCCTCGAGGGACGGAACAACGCCGGCCCGCACGGGCTGTCCGAGATTTTGTATGCGTTCAGCTCGACCGCCGCCAACAATGGCAGCGCGTTCGCCGGTCTGACGGGGACCTCCTACTTCTACAACACGCTCCTCGGCCTCAATACGCTGATCGGGCGGTTCGCGATGCACGTGCCGATGCTGGCGATGGCCGGCTTCCTGGCCGAGAAGCGCATCGTGCCCGAGTCGGCGGGGACGTTCCCCGTCACGACGCCGCTCTTCGTGGCGCTTCTCATCGCCGTCATCGTGATCGTCGGGGCGCTCACCTTCTTTCCGGCGCTGTCGTTAGGCCCGGTGGTCGAGCACTTCCTGATGCACGCGGGACGGTTGTTCTGACATGGCCGTCACCAAGCGTCCGCTCTTCGACCCGCCGATCGTCACGCGCGCGATCCGCGAGGCGTTCGCCAAGACCGTGAGCCTGCGCCACATGGTGCGAAACCCGGTCATGTTCGTCGTGCTGTTAGGCAGCGCCATCACGACGGTGGTGCTCGTACGCGACATCGTCGCGCACGCCGGCCACATTGGCTTCACGCTCCAGCTGGCGTTGTGGCTGTGGTTCACGGTCGTCTTCGCGAATTTCGCCGAGGCCATGGCCGAGGGCCGCGGGAAGGCGCAGGCCGACAGTCTGCGTGCGATGCGCACCACGACCACCGCCAAGCGCCTCGAGGATCCGGCGAACCGGCTGTCAGCCGAGGCCGTTCCCGCCACGCGGTTGCGCCGCGGCGATTGTGTCCTGTGCACGCCCGGCGATGTCATCCCCGGCGACGGCGAAGTGATCGAGGGCGTCGCCTCGGTAGACGAATCGGCGATCACCGGCGAGTCGGCCCCCGTGATTCGTGAATCGGGCGGCGACCGGTCGGCCGTGACCGGCGGCACGCGCGTGCTCTCGGACTTTCTCATCATCCGGATCACGGCCAACCCCGGCGAGACGTTCCTCGACCGCATGATCGCGCTCGTGGAAGGCGCCCAGCGTCAAAAGACGCCTAACGAGATTGCGCTCACGATCCTGCTGTCCGGCCTCACCATCATCTTCCTGTTCGCCGTGGCGACGCTGGAGCCGTTCGCGATGTACAGCGGCGGGTCGGTGCCGGTGACGGTGCTCATCGCGCTCCTGGTCTGCCTCATCCCGACCACCATTGGCGGCCTGCTATCGGCCATCGGCATCGCGGGCATGGACCGGCTGATCCAGCAGAACGTGATCGCGATGAGCGGGCGGTCGGTGGAAGCCGCGGGCGACGTGAACACGCTGCTGCTCGACAAGACCGGGACGATTACGTTAGGCAACAGGCAGGCCGTGGAGTTCATTCCCGTAGGCGGCGTGACGCTCGAGCATCTCGCCGACCGCGCCCAACTTGCCTCGCTGCCCGACGAGACGCCGGAAGGACGCAGCATCGTCGTGCTGGCCAAGGAGAAATTCGGGCTGCGCGGGCGCGCGCTGGCCGACGGCCGCCGCGTCCTGGTCGCGCCGAGCGGTGCACGCTCGAGCGATGCCGACGCCGCCACCGAAGCGGAGTTCGTTCCATTTTCCGCGTCGACGCGCATGAGCGGCGTGAACATGGGCACGCTGCACGTGCGCAAGGGCGCGGGCGACGCCGTTGCGCGGTGGGTGCAGGAGAACCACGGCGCCATCCCCGAGGGTCTCAAGCCGATCGTCGAGCGCATCGCGCGCGACGGCGGCACTCCGTTAGTCGTCGCCGAGCGCGCCAACGGCACGGCGCACATGTTGGGTGTGATCTACTTGAAGGACGTGGTGAAGGGCGGCATCAAGGAGCGCTTCGACCGCATCCGCGCGATGGGCATCCGCACGATCATGATCACGGGCGACAACCCGCTCACCGCGGCCGCGATCGCGTCCGAAGCGGGCGTCGATGATTTTCTGGCCGAGGCGACGCCCGAGGACAAGATGGCGCTGATCAAGCGCGAGCAGGCGGGCGGCCGGCTGGTGGCGATGACCGGCGACGGCACCAACGATGCGCCCGCGCTCGCGCAGGCCGACGTCGGTGTGGCGATGAACTCCGGCACGCAGGCGGCGAAGGAAGCCGGCAACATGATCGACCTGGATTCGAACCCGACGAAGCTCATCGAAGTGGTCGAGATCGGGAAGCAGCTGCTCATGACGCGGGGATCGCTCACGACGTTCTCGATCGCCAACGATGTCGCCAAGTATTTCGCCATCATCCCGGCGATGTTCGTGGCGACATATCCTGCGCTACACGGGCTCAACATCATGGGCCTGCATACGCCGCAGTCGGCGATTCTGGCGAGCGTGATCTTCAACGCGCTCATCATCATCGCGCTCATCCCGCTGGCCTTGAGAGGCGTGCGTTATCGCCCGGCGCCGGCGGCGATGATCCTGCGGCGCAACCTGTGGGTCTACGGCGTGGGCGGTCTGGTTGTGCCGTTCGTCGGCATCAAGCTCATCGACATGCTGATCGTCCTCCTGCACCTGGCCTAACCATGCTTCGCCATCAACTGCGCCCGGCGATCGTGCTCACGCTCGTGCTGTGCGTGCTCACGGGGCTCATCTATCCGGGCATCGTCACCGGTCTCGCTCAGCTGCTCTTCCCGCGGCAAGCGGCCGGATCGTTAGTCACGTTCAACGGAACGGTGATCGGCAGCGCGCTCATCGGGCAGCGCTTCACCGGCGCCAGGTACTTTCATCCGCGCCCGTCGGCGGCCGGCGCGGGCTACGACGACACGCTGTCCGGGGGCACGAACCTCGGACCCACGAGCGCCAAGCTCGCGGACACGTTGATCGCCGACGCGATCGACACGGTGGTGCACGACGATGGCGGCGCGCGCGGCGAGATCCCGTCGGACATGGTGACGTCGTCGGGCTCGGGGCTCGATCCCGACATCTCGCCGGCCAACGCGCGGCTGCAGGTCGAGCGCGTGGCACAGGCGCGCGGGATGGATGCCGGCGCGGTGCAGGGGCTCGTGGACCGGTACACGCAAGGTCGTCAATTCGGTGTGTTGGGCGAGCGCCGCGTGAACGTGCTGCGGCTGAACCGCGCATTGGACCGGCTGGGCACTGCAGCCCCACCGGCTGCAATGCGTTAGGCGACGTGCCGGAGACCGACCACGTGGATGCGGAGCGAGAGGCGAACGCGGTGCCCGACCGCGAGAGTCCGACGACTCCACACGCGCCTGCCGAGGCGATTGGCGCGGCGGAGTTTCTCACGCTCGTGCGGCAACGCAAGCGCGGGCGTCTCAAGGTGTACATCGGCTCGGCAGCCGGCGTCGGCAAGTCCTATCGTATGCTACAGGAGGCGCACGATCTCCGCCGCCGGGGCGTCGACGTCGTAGTGGGCTTCGTGGAGGCGCACGGCCGCGCCGACACGGCGGCGCTCATCGGCGACCTCGAGGTGGTGCCGCGGCGCCAAATCGCGTACCGCGGCGTGGTGCTCGAAGAGATGGACGTGGATGGCGTCGCGGCACGCCATCCCGACGTCGCCATCGTGGACGAGCTCGCGCACACCAACGTGCCCGGCTCCAGCCATCGCAAGCGGTGGGAAGATGTGCTCGAACTGCTCGATGCCGGCATCAACGTGATCACCGCCGTCAACGTCCAGCATCTCGAGTCGCTCAACGACGTGGTCCAACGGACGTTAGGCGTACTGGTGCGCGAGACGGTGCCCGATTGGGTGGTGGCGCGCGCGGACCAGGTGGTGAACATCGACCTCTCGGCCGAAGACTTGAGACAGCGGTTGGTGGAAGGCAAGATCTACGGGCGCGAGCGCATTCCGGCGGCGCTCGAAAACTTCTTCACCGAAGAGAACCTGACCACACTGCGCGAGCTTGCCTTGCGCGAGGTCGCGAGCTCGGTGGACCGCGTGCGCGAAGACATCGTGCGGCGCGAAGAGGGCGGACGCGCGGCAGGCGCACCGACCGCGGATCGCATCATGGTGGCGATGTCGAGCAATCCGCCGCGCACGGCTGCCTTACTGCGTAAGGCGAGCCGCATCGCCGGGCGGCTCAACTCCGACTGGTACTGTGTCTACGTCCAGACGCCTGACGAACGCGCCGACCGCATCGATGCGTCGGTGCAGCGCCGCCTCGTGGACAACATCCAGATGGCGCAGGCCATGGGGGCCGAGGTGGTGAAGCTGGAGGGGGACGACGTGGCCGGGGCGATTTTGCGGTTCGCGCGCGAGCGCCGTGTGTCGCTGCTGATCGTCGGGAAGAGCACGCGATCCTGGTGGCACCGCATCCGCCACGGGTCGGTAGTCGACACACTCGTCGAGGCGGCTCACGGTCTCGACGTGCTCGTCGTCTCGTTCGAGGAACCGGCATCTACTGGTAGCGTCGACGATGAATGACACATGCCTAACGATGGCGGCGGGGATGCCGACATGAGGGTCGGCCATCGGTTGGTCCTCGCCGTGGCGCCATCGATCCTCGGGCTGCTCGCGATCGCCGCCCTCGTCTGGGCCGGCAAGCCGCGCGCAGCGCCGATGTCCGTGCTGTGGATTGCGATCGCGGCGATCGTTGCGACCATCATCGTCGCCTGGGTCAGTACGCGACAGGTCGCCGCGCGCATCGAGCGCCTCGCGGCGCCGGCATTCCAACGACGCGAGACGGTCGCGCCGAACGCGAGACCCGTCGAGGGCGCGACGCGCGCCGATGAGCTCGACCTGATCGAGGCCCGCACGCAGCGTCTCGCGACGGCCGTGGCGGCCGCCGAAGATGACGGAACGCGCCGTGCGCGCGCGGCCGGGGCGCGCGCCGACGAATACGCGGTTCTCCTCG
>Ga0207695_10007720_pt1 | contig 13624 bp, 5 predicted proteins | sample KBSC54metaG_FD_184354 | JGI IMG/M metagenome (GOLD analysis project Ga0207695, IMG submission 184354) | Corn rhizosphere microbial communities from Kellogg Biological Station, Michigan, USA - KBS C5-4 metaG (SPAdes) (version 2) | ecosystem: Host-associated > Plants > Roots > Rhizosphere > Soil...
GATAGAGATACAAAAGGACCAAAAAGAAAGGTGATATGGATAAGATAGTCATACAGTCTTACGACAAGAATGACTTCCTCAAGGAGGATACTTCCAGGCGATTCCAGATACCCATCAGCCCGGAGACCTATACGAAGAATTTCAGGATAGCGCTGGAGAAGAAGAGGGCGCATGGCAGGAACGGGACGGACCCGCGGTATATCTCCACGGAGCCCGAGGAGCTGAGGCTGGACTTTATCCTTGACGGCACGGGCACCATGGAAGGGTATGTATATAAGGACATGCCCGTGGAAGATCAGCTGAACAAGTTCCTGAACTGCGCTTATAATATGGACCAGGAGATCCACCGGCCGAGGTTCCTGGTCATCATCTGGGGCGGCGACTACCTGACCTTCAAATGCGTGCTATGCGATGTGGATATCAACCATACTTTGTTCAACTCCACCGGCAAGCCCCTGCGTATAAAGATCAGCGCTACATTTTTAAACTATAAGAATTCCGACGAGCAGGCAAAGGGGCAGGGGAACTCCCCCGACCTTACGCATCACCGTCTCAGCAAGGCCGGCGACCGCCTGGACCTGATGACCTTCGATATTTATAACGACCCTAAATATCACCTCCAGATAGGGCGGGTCAACGGGCTGAGCAGCATCCGGAACCTCCGGCCGGATGTCGACCTTTATTTCCCTCCGTTTGATAAAAACAATGAATAATGCCAGGAGCCTTTTCCGATACAGCGACAGGACCTTGCGGGGTAGCGACCTTTAATATTTCGGTGGACGGCAGGTCCGTGGAAGCGGGCCTGCAGGTGCTGTCCGTTTCCATTGTCAAAGAGTTGAACAGGATACCCGTCGCCCGGATCGTCATCCGCGACGGAGATGCCGCTGAGAGGGATTTTGCCGTCAGCAACCAGGATTCCTTTATCCCCGGGAAAAAGGTCATCATCAATTTAGGCACGGACAATAAGAATGCCCAGGCCTTCAAGGGTATAATTACGAGGCATGCCATCAAGATCCGGGAGAACGGCAGCAGCGAGCTGCATGTGGAATGCCGGGATGCCGCCGTCAGGATGACCATCGGGCGGCACAACAGGTATTATGAGAACATGAAGGACAGTGAGCTCTTTGACGATCTCATCGGCCGATATAAGCCGGAGCTCACGGGCGACACAAAGGCCACGACCCTCCAGCACAAACAGATCGTGCAGCACCATATCTCCGACTGGGATTTTATGCTGCTGCGGGCCGAGGCCAATGGGATGATGGTGAACACGGATGACGGGACGATAACCATCGACCGGCCGGACACCAGTCAGGATGTGATGTCCACCATCACCTTTGGCGCTTCGGTGCTGGAATACGAGGCGGAGATGGATGCGCGTACCCAATGGAAGAATGTGGTGGCGAAGTCGTGGAATTATGCCGGCCAGGACCTTTTCAGGGCGGACACTTCTTCTGCAAAGTTCGCCGAGCCGGGAAACATCGGGGGCAGCGATCTGGCGGATACGGTGAATACATCCGACTATGAGCTGCATCACAGCGGCTATCTGTCCGAGCAGGAATTACAGGATTGGGTGGACGGCACCATGCTCCGGAGCCGTATCTCAAAGATTAGAGGACGGGTACGGCTGGCGGGTAATACCGATTTCAAACCGGGTACCCTCGTCAGGATGGACGGGGTGGGCCGCCGGTTTAACGGTAATGCCTATATCACGGCTGTCAAGCACGAGGTCGGCAATGGCAAATGGGACACCCATCTGCAGTTTGGGCTGGACCCACAGCCATATGCGGTGAGGCACCAGGATGACATCGATGATATTTCATCCGCGGGGCTTGCGGGCGCAATCCGTGGTCTCCAGATCGGGAAGGTAGTGCAATTACAGGACGATCCCGACGGCGAGCACCGGATCCTGATCAGGACCCCTACCATCGACAATGCCGCCAGGGGGATCTGGACCCGCGTGGCCAGCCTGGATGCGGGGGATGACCGGGGCGTTTTTTTCCGGCCGGAGATCGACGATGAAGTGATCGTGGGCTTTATCAACGACGATCCCCGTCATGCGGTGATGCTGGGGATGCTGCACAGCAGCGCCAAGCCGGCGCCGGTGACAGCGCAGGATGTCAATAATGAAAAGGGCTTCACCACCCGTAGCAAAATGCACATCAGCTTTAACGACAAAACAAAAACGATCGTCATCGATACGCCGGCCGGCAACAGCATCACGCTGGATGAGGCAGGTATGAAGATAGAGATCGTGGATCAGAATAATAATAAGATGACGATGGATACCTCGGGCATCAGGCTGGAAAGCCCGATGAATATAGATATCAAGGCGGGAGTAAACCTAACGCTGTCGGCAGGCGCCGCCCTCTCCATCGACGGTCTCACGGTGTCCGCCAAGGCGGATACGAACATCAGCGTGGAGGGGACCCTGGCCAGGCTGTCAGCCCAGGGTATCACGGAGGTGACGGGGTCCATCGTAAAAATAAATTGATCATTATGCCGTCTGCCGCAAGGATAACTGATATGCATACCTGCCCGCTGGCAGGCTTCAATCCACATGTGGGGGGACCGGTAACGGGGCCTTCGGTGCCGAATGTGCTGATAGGCGGGCTGCCGGCAGCCGTGGTGTCCGATATGTGTGTCTGTGCGGGTCCGCCCGACGTCATCGTAAAGGGCAGTCTCACGGTGCTCATCGGGGGAAGACCCGCTGCCCGGCAGGGAGATCTTACCGCTCACGGAGGGGTCATCGTCGGAGGACTGCCTACGGTGCAGGTGGGGGGATGAGAGCAGGGGACTGCCTACAGTGCAGGTGGGAGGGTGAAACTAAGGGATTGCCTGCGGTGCGGATCGGGGGTAAAAAGAAATAAATATGGACAAACCACAATCTTTTTTAGGTACGGGCTGGTCATTCCCGCCCGCGTTCGATGCCGTCAGCGGGACCGTTGTCCTTGTCAGCGATGAAGAGGATATAAGGGAGAGCCTGAACATCCTGCTTGCCACCAGTCTCGGCGAAAGAGTTATGCAACCCCGTTATGGCTGTAACCTGGAGGATTATTTGTTCGAACCGCTCAACAGCACCACGGTGGGGTTTATCAAAAACCTGGTGTCCAATGCCATCCTCTTTTACGAACCCAGGATCGTGACGGAAGAGATCACGGTGACGGGGGATGATTCGGCGGCGCTGTTCGAAGGCCGTTTTTCCATCGAGGTGAAGTATTCTATCCCGGGTACGAACTCGAGGTTTAATTACGTATACGATTATTATAAAAATGAGGCGCTCAACAACGGATAGACCTTATGATCGACATTAGTCAACTCACACATCCTTTTCAAAACGACCCGGGTGTCAGCCAGCGGCAACGGGTGATGAACGAGCTTTTGTCCGGGGCTCCGTCCATCGACGGGCGGACCCTGGCCGACTTGCTGGATCAGTTCAGGCGGCTGGCGCCGGAGGTCAATTACTATGATGAAAATTTACAGGTGAGCGACTGGACCCCCTTCTTTAAGGACAGCCTGCCCTTCCTGCTCGCGTCCATCGTAAAGGAAAGCATGGATGTGGTGGAGGCGAAGTTCCGGACCTACGACCACCTGGCCCGGAAGAACCCATCCGGAGCGGGGTTGCAGCTAAGCCTGTTCTATGTCTACCATCATACTTTCCGGAAGATCAATACCTGGCATACAAAGTTAAAAGGCAGCGGGCTGCCGGCAGAACAGTTTATCGCCAGGCTGATCAGGAACAGGCTTCGGTCTTCTTTTCTCGCGTTTGTCCCGTTGGCGAATGCGGCTGCCCGTTATTATTGCGTCAAAGAGATCGACTTTTCGGAGATCCTGCTGAATGACGCATGGGCAATTCAGCAAAAAGACTTGTTTGCCGTCGATACGGACTTTCTGCAACGCAACAGTGAGCGGGATCGGCTGCTCGCCCTGCAGCATACGCTGGCCGGCATCTTCCCGGGTGTGCTGGGAGGGCTCAGGACGGTGCCTCAGGCTGCTGAAAAAGATCTGCCGGCAAGTCTCACCCCTCCGGACGGGGACCTGCAGAAAAAACATGCGCCCCACCTGGCATTGATCTTTGTCTTTCTCCGGATGTACCAGCTGCTGCAAAAGGATCTGAACGGGTTTACCAGGAAGCACCTGGACTTCTTTTATCAGCAGGTGCTGCAGCTGCGGCCGCAGGACGCCGTGCCTGACAAGGCGAACATCGTGTTCCAGCTACAGAACCTGGTGGAGCCCTTCCTGCTAAAAAAAGGCGTGCTGGTAAAGGACGGCAAGGACAATAACAAGGCGGAGATGCTTTTCTCCCTGGATGATGACATCGTTGTAAACAGGACGGAGGTGAGCGATGTCCGGACATTGTTTGTCAATAACCAGACGGTGCAGGATCACACTTATATCGAAGGCGTATATATGGCCCCGAATGCCACCCTGGCGGATGGGATCAGCAAGGAGTTTAAGGACGATCCGAAGAACTTCCCTACGCTGGGGGCCAGGGACAGCAAGTACATCGCCCCGGGTTCGGACCATTATCAACCCTACCCGGATGCGAGGCTGGGCGCCGTCTTTGCATCGCCCGTGCTGCTGCTGAATGAAGGGATGCGGAAAGTAACCTTTACCCTGTCCTGTAAGATCAGGAACAATTGTGATACGACACAACTCACTGGCTTTGTCGATGCCGGGACCTTGTACGGCGCCGTCCGGGACACGTTGTCGAAGACCTTTATTTATATCACGGAGGACCTGCTGCAGACGGCTTTACAGAAAGGTATTCCAAAAGATGTTACCGACGCAGTGCGGAAAAAATATTTGCTGGATGGTTGCAGGATCCCGGTGTTCTCAAAAGACCAGGTGTTCTACAAGGAGCGGGCGATGGTGCCTATGACCGATGATTTCTGGTCGGCCGTCACACCCGATGCCGGAATGCAAAAGATACTGTCCGCCACTTTCCCGGCGCGCAAGGGGTTTAAGGTGCTTTTCAGCGGTGAGAAGGATTGGATCGCGCCGGACTTTGCAAAGACACGCGATGACCTTACCATTGAGCTGACGCCGCCGCCGCTTGTGGACGGGGTTTTTACCATTACCATCATCGCCATCATCCGGCCTGAACAGCCGGCCGTTACATTTTACGATGCGAAGAATTTACAGGAAGAACTGGGCACGACCCTGCCACTGGCGAAGCTGCAGCTGGAGGATGATATCAAACTTCCCCTGGACAGCGTGCTGCAAGGCGCGCCGGGTCTCTGTGGCAAAGAGGTCTCTTTATACAGTTTTTTCAGGAACGTGATCATCGAGGATAAGGATACGGAGATCAAGGTGCAGGTAAGCGGGCTGCGGCGGCTTATCGTACAGAACGATGAGAGCGTACAGGATGTCAACAGTCCTATCTATCCTTTTGGAACGATGCCCAGGCTGAACGCCAACTTTTTCATCGGCAGCGAAGAGGTCTTTTATAAACGCTGGTCGGATGTCTGGGTCAACGCATACTGGAAGGATCTCCCCCATGAAGGTTTTTCGAATTATTATAATGGCTACCAGTATGAATACCGGGACGCCAACGGGGTTATTATCAAAAAGGTGGATGAGATCAGGGACGCGAATTTTTTGATGCAGGCTTCTTTCTTACAGGATGGGCAATGGTTTACCCGGGCGGGGACCAGCCTGTGCGACATCGACAACGCCAACTACGAACCGCTGTTCCCTGCCGGCGCCGCCCCGGATACCCATCAATATCATTTTGCCCACGATGATTTTACCGCTGCCCTGCCGGCGGAGAAATTGTCTTACACGGGGATCAAGCGTATGGATGCCGGCGCCCGCCAGTTCTTTTTGCGTTGGAGCCTGAAGTGCCAGGATTTCCAGCATTCCAAATACCCCGTCATACTGGGCCGTCAACTGACGGCGGCGGCCAAGCTGCCCGACCTGACTGACAGCGCCGTCTATTACAATATCAACAGTGCCGGTGAGGCGCAGAAAGTCGATATCAAGGCCCTGTTAAAAGATATAGTGGATGCGGAGGGGCATTCGGAGGAAGTGAAGCCCAAGCTGGAAGAGCTTTTGAACAAGATCATCTCCCTGATGAACAAGGGGAATAAGTTCACCGTCGACAACACCGTGTGGCAGGCTATATTTTCGCAGGATTCGCCTGGTCCCCATCGCGGGGCCAATACGATCAACGACTCCGATCTCTATACCAAATTCCTGGCGCTCTATACGATGCTGCTGAACGATAAGAACAAGATAGAGAATTTCGAAGCAAGGGGTGCTGTGATCCCCAATGAGCCGTGGACGCCGATTATGAGCAGCATATCGCTGGACTATATCGCTACTGCAGCCGCTGCAGACATCGATCTTATTCATCTGTATCCTTATGACGGAACATACAGGCGCGAGGAGATGAGGCTGCAGCCGCCCATGTTCCCCGTCTTCTGCGACGAAGGCAATTTATTCCTGGGTCTGAAGGGGCTTGTGCCCGGGGAGAACCTGAATATCCTTTTCCAGCTGGCCGAGGCCACGTCGGACTCCGAGTCTCCTCCGCGGGATGTATCCTGGTATTACCTGGCGAACAACACCTGGCAGTCCCTGCGGACCAAATTCGAGGTACTCGAGGACGGTACATTCAATCTCACCACTTCCGGCATCATCAAATTTGCCCTGCCCGCGAACATGACTACGGACAATACCATCATGCCGGGAGGTCTGTATTGGATAAAGGCGGGCATTCCCGGCAACAGCGGCGCCGTAAGCGAGACAATAGGGATATTGCCCCAGGCCATCAGCGTCACTTTTACCAACGACCCTGCCAATGACAAGCTGCGGTTGGGGGACCCGCTGCCGCCGGGATCGATCTCCAAATTACAAACGGCCGATGCGCATATCAAGTCTGTCAGCCAGCCCTATGAAGGGTTTGGAGGCGCCGTGCCCGAGCTGCAATCCCAATATTATGTCCGTGTGAGCGAGCTGCTGCGGCATAAGGGGAGGGCTATACAGAAGTTCGATTATGAGCGCCTGGTGCTGCAGACTTTTCCCCAGATCTATAAGGCGAAATGTATCAATCACAGCTTTGCGTTGAACGCGCATGCCTTTGTAAATGATTTTCCTTTTGCGCCCGGCTATGTGCTGCTGGCTGTGATACCGGATCTCAACAAGCTGAAGGCCGGCAATTCTTTTCAGCCGAAGACGCCTGTGAGCATCCTGGAGAAGATAGAGAAATATATACAAGGGCGCACTTCTCCCTTTGTCCGTATCCGGGCGATGAACCCGCGTTATGAGGCTGTGCATTTCAGTATCACCGTGCAGCTGCTGCCGGGCAAGGACAGGGAGTATTACAAGGCGCAGCTGGCGGGGGACATCAGGAGATTTATGGCGCCCTGGGTTGTAGGCGACTATTACAAGCTTACGTTCGGGCAGTGTGTCAGCCGGAGCGACATTATCCAATTCCTGGAGACCCGGGACTACATCGACTTTATCGTGAAATTAAAAATGCTGAGGGAAGACGACACGGGCAATCCCTGCGATGAGCCCATGCAGATCTGTCCTGCCACACCCCGGTCGATCCTGATCGCCGGAGACGTGGAAGCAAGCATATTATCATAATGAGTAAAAAATATAAGCCATCATGGCGCAAAATGGCGTAAATAGTACAACCATCAGCCGGAGCAACACCGGGTTTCCCGATTACCTGGACTTTAATGCCCTGCGGGCGGATGCCATCGATTACCTGGGTAATCTGACCGGGAAAGTGTGGACGGATTATAATCTGCATGATCCTGGTATCACCATCCTGGAAATGCTTTGCTATGCGGTCCTCGATCTGGGCTATCGCACGCAATTTCCTGCGGCGGATGTTTTTGCGACGGACCCTGCGGGGGGCGTGGGGGATCGCGGGTTCTTTACTCCGTCGAAAATCCTCTCCTGCAATCCTCTGACCATCCTGGATTACCGGAAGATGCTGATCGACATCGAGGGGGTGAAGAATGCATGGCTGGAGGTGGACGAGGGCCCCGTCAACGGTCTGTACAAGGTACATATCGAGCTGGAGGATACCCGGGCGACGGATGATGTAAAGGATGATATTGTAGATGCGGTGAGAAGATCGCTGATGGGTCACCGTAATTTTTGCGAAGATTTTGAGGATATCGGCATTTTGAGCCACCTGGCCGTGGGAGTTTGCGCCGATGTCGAGCTGGAGAACGACGCCGATGCGGAGACCGTATACAGGACCATGATCGCGCAGCTGCAGGAGTTCTTTGCTCCTTCCCCCCGATTCTATACGCTCCGGCAATTGCTGGACAAGCAGGTCCCCATCGAAGATATATACGCGGGCCGGCCATATAATGTGTCTACGAGTCATGGGTTTGTGGATACGGCCGAGCTGGAGGCGCTGACGATGAAAAAGGAGATCCATCTTTCCGACGTCTATGCCGTGCTGTTTAAGATCTCCGGCGTACGGAATGTCCGGAGGCTGCAGCTGCTGAATTGCGGGAACAAGACGGAAAAGATAGGATGGAGGTTCCAGCTGCCGGACCGGCACATCCCGGTACTGTCGACGGATTGTTCCAGCCTGACCTTCACGCAGAATGGACGGGCTGTGGGGCAGGACTTCAGCAAGCTCAATCCCTTCCTGGACCTCAGCTTTACCGCGGAGCCCAGGATATTGTATACCTCGCCCTTTCCTAATCTCGATGCCGGGGTACCGGCGGGCAACTACCGCAAGGACCTGGGGGATTATTATTCTATCCAAAACGAATTCCCCCGGGTGTATGGGATCGCGGCAGGTGGATTGCCCGATAATGTCCCTGACTGGAGGAAGGCCCGGGCACTGCAGTTGAAGGGCTATCTTTTATTTTTTGACCAGCTGCTGGCCGGTTATTTGACGCAGCTGCAAAATATGCGACGGTTGTTCTCGACAGATGGAGGGGCGGATGGGATGGGACGGACCGGTGGGGCCGGACCGATGGGTTCTGCCGGGCAGACCTATTATCTGCAGGAACCTGTATCCGTGCCCGATCTCAACAGGCTGTTGCGTTTTGGAGATGGCCATGATCAGGATATGACGCTGGCCATACCCGTTGACAGGAAAGCCTTACAGCAGGCGCTGCGAAAAATACCTGTGGATCTCCGTGAGGTGGACCGTCTGCTGACCGCCGCCTATCCTTTTACCTCTGCCGGATCCCGGAGCATTGTCATACAGCAGCTGACCGAGGACCTGGCGAACCAGGAGTTTACTTATGACACGGGCGGGGACTATAGCGTCAATTTCTTCCAGGTGGACCAGGGGTGCTGGGCTTTTTATGTGCTGGCTTCATCGCCATGCGTTGCGCTGGCAGGAAAGGGATATTACGACAGCCGGCAGGCGGCAGAGAGCGCTTTCCGATCGCTGCGTTTCCTGGGAACATTTATAGAAAATTATAGTATTGTGCGGAAGGACGATGGAGGATTGTCCTTTAACGTTAGGTCTCACCTGGCCAGCTATACGGGGTTCCTGCAGCGCCTCGTGGAAGACAGGGATCTTTACCGGCAGCGGAAGGGGCAGTTCCTGGATCATCTGCTGGCGCGGTTTGCGGAGCAATTCACCGATTATGCGCTGTTGTCATATCCCTTTATGGATGCCCCTCAGCTGGCGGACGCGGTGCTGACAAAAAAGCAACAGTTCCTTTCAGGATATGACCGGCTGAGCAGTGGCCGCGGCAAGGGTTTTGATTACAGCACCCGTCATCCGGGAGATGCCGCTATATCCGGTGTTGAAAAAAAAGTAGCTGCGCTGGCTGGCTTTAACGATGCCTGTTCCGGGTGGCTTTGCAATTTTGTGGTAGAGGCCGTGGAGGATTCATTTTATGTTCGCGTGAAGATTGGTGACCGGATTTTGTTCTCCACGCCCGGTAAGTTTTATTCCGCGGCCCAGGCGGAAGCCGGGGTGAAGGCGCTCTTTGCGGCTTTGCCCTCTTATGAGAATTATAAGGTGTATTTTGACCGCGACCGGCAGGCACATTCTTTGAAAGTCACCTATGACAAGGGAAGGGTCGCCTATTTTTCCGGAGCGGATACAGCGGCGGCGATGGAAAAGGTCAGAGTGGGGCTCGTGCGTCTTTTTTCCACGGCCGGGTTAAAGGATGATGTCTATGTCAGCGAAAAAGTGTACAGGATCATTATACGGAAGGAGGGTGAGGGGCAAGATGGTAGTGGAAAGAATGGGGGCGGGAAGGATGATGGTGGAAGGGATGGTGAAGGAAAGGACGGAGATGGAAAGGATGATATTGGAAATATCAGTGAGGGACAGGGCAGTGACGGGCAGGGCGGGGATGGACAGGGCAATGGCAGCCAGGGAGAGGTGTTGCATTCGACAGCATTCTTTGCCAATGAGGCGGAAGCGCAGGCAGCGTGTAAAGATGTCGGCGCCCGGATCACCGAAGCCGGCGCATGGCAACCGTCCGTCGAAGGAGCAGCCCCTTTTCAGCACATATATATTGACGAGAGAAACCCGGAGCATTTGCGTTTTGTGGACCTCGGCGGCTTTCGTGTCCAGGCGGAGGGGGATGGTCCGAAGAAGATGGGGGGTGATAGCCCGGGAAAGGTTGGCGGTGACATGTCGGGAGACGACAGGCCGGAGAAAGTTGAGGGTGAAATGCCGGCGGACGACAGACCGGAGAAGGTTGGGGGTGACAGCCCGGACAACATGCCGGACAAGCCGGTGAAATTTGCTTTTACGTTGTCGGATGAGGGTGGAACCTTTTCGTTCAGATCTCTAAAGCGGTTCAATACACAGGAGGAGGCGGAGCTGCAAGCGCGGCACTTGTTACCGCTGCTGGCCGAACCTTCCTGTTTCAGGTTGCATTCCAACAGACGGCAGAATAAGTTCTCATTGTATGTGGTGGACGACAACGAAGTGATTGCGCGGACCGAGCCTTATGCGGGTAGGGACCAGGCTAACCAGGCAAAGGAAGCTATCCGGCGGATGGTACTGGAGCGTTTGTATATATTGTCCGTAGAAGAGCAATCTCACCGATGGAAATTCGACTTTTATATCGACGATGATAAGGGGGGTGCGTGGAAGTTCACGAGCGTGGAGGGATTTGCCGGCTATGACGAGGCATGGGCAAAGCTTGAGGCGGTGTATGAAGGTTTGGGAGGATGGGCGACGCAGGTAGTGGAAGGGAAATTGCAACTGGCGGAGGGAGGGCAGTCTGTGTTGGAGTATGTGGCGCCGGCCGGAGGAGTTCCTGGAGTGGGCCCTGGGGCGGATAGGGGGATGGACGCCGACGCAGTCAAGGAGGCGGACTCTGGCGCGGTCAAAGGGACGGACGCCGGCACGGTCATGGGGACGGACCCCGGTGCGGTCAAGGGGGCGGTAGATGAATGGCTGGGTTTTAAAAAAGATGTCATTGCGTTCAGCAAAGGTGGCCAGGAGCCGCAAGTTTTTCAGCAGCTGACGGGGAATACGGCTTCCACCGGAGGGTTGTATGTCTACCGACTGGTAGACAAAGGCCATTTGCAGGCTGTGTACACCGGTCCTGGTCTGACGGGGAATGACCAGATGAAGAATGATCTGACGGGGAATGACCCGGCGGGGAATAACCAGGCAGGAGATAAACCGAGGGGAGATGACCAGCAGGCGGTGATGGAAAGAAAGAAGACATTGTACCAGGATACTAACCAGTATGAATACATGGAGATATCCCTGGGAGGCGATATTTTCCACCGGCGTACGGATGCAGCCACCGGCCGGATATGGTGGCATTATCACATCAAATCCAGGAAACCTCTTTTTGGCGCGGAAGAGGTGGTGCTGTTTGAAAGCGTGCAAGGGTATGCTTCGGAGGAAGAGGCCCAGCGGGCGTTTGATGCGTATTACCTGGATGTGCTGGGAAAAGCGTTGGATAAGAGCAACTATGGGGAAGGCTTATACATCAGTCTACGGGAAGTGCTGGTGCATGGAGATGACCCTAACCAGGAGATCACAAGCACTGTGTTCGTGCCGGAAAGGACCAGGGATATCATTCATGCGGGGGATGACGATCAGCTGAAAGATGCGCTGATTTTGGCTGCGAAAAAATATCCGGTGAGGCTGGTCACTTCGACTCAGGCCGATGCGGAAGAATTTACCCGTCGTTTCCCTTGCGCTGTGCCTGTCAGCAACGAGGGGGCGTGCATGTCTGGCACGATTGTAAAGAAGGAATATTATTTTGTACTTACTGATAAGGATGGCCGGGAGCTGTGGCAGAGCGTGCATTACTACCCAACGGCTGTCGAAGCCCGGACAGCATTCTATTTCTTTCTTGCGTTGCTGAACTACCCGGGGAACTATTCTGTGCAGCGGAGTTTTTGCTCCGCCAGTGGTCGGACGATGCAGAGCCCGGAAGGAGACACGATGGATGCTGACTGTACCTGGGAGATCTATATCCGCGAGGTATTGGCGGAGAGCCGGCAGCATTATGCGACGGCGGACGCAGCCTGGGCGGCTGTGGAGCCTTTCACTTGTGTGGCGCAGTCGAAGGATGCTTTTCATGCCTTGTTCGAAAGTGAGCAATGCGGGTACACTTATTTTATTTCCTGTCGCAGCGGCAACTGGATACACCCCTGTAAATACGATACGACAGAGCAGCGCAACGGGGTAAAGGACAGGCTGACGAAGGCCATACAGGGTTTTTACAAACAGGGCAAAGTGCCTTTTTTGTCAAAAGATGATCCGGGTATTATCCTGGATAAAGAGGGCCAGCTGCTGGGGAAGCTCTGGAAGGAGGGCAATGACACCGGCGACATTTTTCCCAGATACCTGGAGCTGGTTTACCGGCTCTTCCACTGCCCAGTCTTCCAGGAGAAGACGGACGGGTTCTATCTTCTCGACGAGTTGGGAAAGATCCTTTTGCAATCTATCCAGATGACAGGGGGAATAGAGGACTGGAAACAACGTCTGCTGCAGTGGGCGTATTATTTCCCTGTGACGGCGACTGTCGACGGCAAATATTGTCTGCAGGTGCGGCTGCCCGGGTTCAATCATATGGGGGATGACATGCCGGATAATAATCCTTGCGGCTGCGAGACGCCCGGCAACGGTGGGGATGACGATTGTTTTGTGGCCTGGGAAAGCGCCTGTTGTTTTAACAGCTGTTCGGAAGCGCTGGCTTACTATTTTAACGAGATCGGGAAGCTTCAGGCTATTGGCGACTACCGGAGCGTCTTTTATTGCGATTGCGGTGGTTTTGGCATCGAGCTGGCGCCGGATGATGTCATCGTAGCTTATAATCCCCAGACCTATCTCACGGTAGACATGGATTGTGCCGCCATCGGGCGTGCAAAATGTCTTATCAATGCGGAAGGCATGCGTGTGGTGGAACATATACTACTGCGGCAAAAGTCTCCGGGGGGCGAGCGGGATTGTGAAGCGTTGAATAAGCCCTGCGATAATGGGATGCACTGTTCGTTTGTATGGCATGCAGGGGAAGATATTACATTCGTCCCTGGTGCTGACCGGTATTCTTTCATCGCCACCGTGGCCTTGCCGTCCTGGTCTCAGCGGTTCCGCAGCAAAGAGAGCCGTCTGATCATCGAAAACCTGCTCCAGCGTGAGGCTCCGGCTCATGTGTTGCTGCGTATCCTTTGGCTGACGCCGAAGGACCTTTGTAATCTT
>Ga0207695_10007726_pt1 | contig 13620 bp, 12 predicted proteins | sample KBSC54metaG_FD_184354 | JGI IMG/M metagenome (GOLD analysis project Ga0207695, IMG submission 184354) | Corn rhizosphere microbial communities from Kellogg Biological Station, Michigan, USA - KBS C5-4 metaG (SPAdes) (version 2) | ecosystem: Host-associated > Plants > Roots > Rhizosphere > Soil...
GGCGAGGCCGACGTCCTCCCCGCTCGCCTGTGCGACCTCGGCCAGCGGCGACTCGTCGGCCGGCGAGCTGGTCGTGAACCAGTCGCCCGAGCGCGGGTCGACCACCTCGCCGCCGATGTAGAGCCCGTACCGCTCCCGGAACGAGACGATGTCGCGTGCCTCCGGCGCCGGTGCGTACTCCCACTCGAGGGGCGCCGGCGCGGCCGGCCCGCGGTGCTCGATCTCGGACATCAGTCGACCGTGAAGTAGTCGGGGGACTGGTACGCCCCGGTCTTCTGCTTGCGGATCTGCATCAGCACGTCGTTCACGAGCGAGGACGCACCGAAGCGAAAGCGCTCCGGGGTGAGCCAGTCGCGGCCGAGCGTCTCGGAGAGCACACACAGGTGCTGGATCGCCAGCTTGGCGTGGCGGATGCCGCCGGCCGGCTTCATCCCCACCTGACGGCCGGTCTCGGCCTCGACGTCGCGGATCGCCTCGAGCATGCACAGGGTCACGGGCAGGGTCGAGGCGGGGCTGATCTTCCCGGTGGACGTCTTGATGAAGTCGGCGCCGGCGGCCATCGCGAGCAGCGAGGCGCGGCGGACGTTGTCGTAGGTGCCGAGCTCGCCGGTCTCGAGGATCACCTTGAGATGGGCCGGGGCGGCGGCCTCCTTCACCTTCACGATCTCGTCGTACATCTTGGCGTAGCGGCCGGACAGGAAGGCGCCGCGGTCGATCACCATGTCGACCTCGTCGGCGCCCATCTCGACGGCGGCGCGCACATCGGCCAGCTTCACCTCGATCGGCGACTGGCCGGACGGGAAGGCGGTCGCCACCGACGCGATCCGCACCGACCGGTCGGGGCCGAGCCGCTCGCGCGCGACCGGCACGAGGTTCGGGTAGACGCAGACGGCGGCGACGGACGGCACGCTCGGATCGAGCGGGTCCGGCCGCACCGCCTTCTGGCAGAGCGCCGCGACCTTGCCGGGCGTGTCAGCGCCCTCGAGGGTCGTCAGGTCGGTCATCCGGATGATGAGGTCGAGCGCCGCCAGCTTCGACTCGCGCTTGATCGAGCGCTTGGCCAGGTCGGCCGCCCGGGCCTCGAGCGCGACGGCGTCGACGGCGCCGATCCGCGGCAGGCGCGGCTCCAGAGGCAGCTCGAACCCCCGGGTGAGGGTGGCGGTTCCGTCCATGCCCTTCAGTCTAGAGGCGAGGGCCGGCATCTCGTGAGGCGAGGGCCGGCATCGAGATCCTCCGCACCGCGGGGTAGAGTGCCGAAAAGGCGATGAGGCCCGCCGAAACCGCCCTCCGGGGCTGATGGCTTCTACCGACTACCCGGTGGAGGCCGACGGATGGACAGCGATCGCCGAGAGACCGCGCCTCGGATCAGCGTGCTCTTTCCGGCCGGGGAACCAGAACTTGCGGCCGAACAGCCGACCTGTTTTCGCGACCTGAACCTCGATCAGGTGGTGTCGGCGATCATCGCCCGGCGCGACGAGTATCGCCTCGAGGCGTACTTCCACACGCGCCTGCGCTCGGCCGGCCAGGTGACCTACCGCCAGGAGGTCTTCCGCGACCTGGAGGACGAGGGGCTGCGACACGCGGTGGCCACCTTTGCGGAGGAGATGCGGAAGATTCGCACGTATCTCGCCCTGGTCGACAAACAGCGCTACCGCCTGGAGAAGCAGCGCTGGCTGCTCGACGCCGCGTGCGCCTACTGCGCGGCCGTCGACGCATTACGAGCCTCGCTCCAGGAGATCGATCCAGGCTCGCGAGCGATGCGATCGGTTCAGGCCTACCTGTCGTCGTACGTCGCCTCCGAGCGCTTCTCCACGCTGGCCGACCGGGCGCGCCGCGTCGCGAATGGCTTGGATCGTGTTCGCTACACCGTTCGGGTCAAAGGCGGCCGGGTGACCGTCGCCGCGTATGAGGGCGAAGAGGACTACACGGTGAAGGTCGAGCGAACCTTCGCCCGATTCCGCGAGCGCGACGCGGCGAGCCACGCCGTCGACATCCGCGACTCAGGGTCGATGGACCACGTCGACGCGCAGATTGCCGAGCGGGTCGCGCGCCTTTCTCCCGCCGAGTTTCGCGCGCTGGATGAGTTCTGCCACCGCCACGGCGAGTTTCTCGATCCCCTGATCACCCGCTTCGACCGGGAGGTGCAGTTCTACCTCGCCTACCTCGAGCATGTCGAGCGGCTGGCGGATCTTCCCCTCGCCTACCCCAGCCTGACAGAGGAGTGGAGTGAGACGCTGGTGGAGGACGGCTGGGATATCGCCCTTGCCGGCGCGGCGCGGTCATCGTCACCGATCGTGCGAAACGATTTCCGCCTCGAGGGGCGCGAGCGCGTGCTCGTGGTGACCGGCCCGAACCAGGGTGGAAAGACGACGTTTGCCCGTATGGTCGGCCAGCTGCACTACCTGGCGGCGCTGGGCGTGCCGGTGCCTGCCGCGCGTGCGACGCTCGCATTGGCCGACGGCGTGTTCACCGTCTTTGGCCAGCGCGAGGACATCACAAACCTGCGCGGCCGCCTCGATGACGAGCTCATCCGGCTTCGACGGATCCTCGAGCAGGCGACCGGCCACAGCCTGATCCTGCTGAACGAGGTGTTTGCATCGACGACGGTCGCAGACGCCGTCCTTCTCGGCCAGGAGATCCTCCGCCGGATTGCCGACGTGGGCTGCGCCGCCGTGTGGGTCACGTTCGTGGATGAGCTGGCGAGCTTCGGCGAGCCGGTGGTCAGCATGGTGGCGGGCGTCGAACCGGACGACCCGTCGAAGCGGACGTTCGCGATCACGCGCCGGCGGGCTGATGGGCAAGCCTATGCGTGGGCGATCGCGGAAAAGTACGGCCTCTCCTACGAGGCGCTGAAGCGACGGGTGGGCGGATGAAGGTGCGCCTGCTCCACCGCGACCGCGACGTCGACTGGGACGCTGCGCTCCCGGACGAGGCGGACGCCGTGGAGCAGGATCTCGAGCTCGGGACGCTGCTGGATGCGATGGCCGACGGTGATCCGTTCCTGCGCGGCACCGCCCGCCACGCCCTCCTCCGGAGTCTCGGTGCGCCCGACGAGATCCGCTACCGACACGCTGTCCTGGCCGACGCGCTGGCAAACCCCGCCGCCGTTCGGCGACTCTTCGTCCGTGCCGTGCAGGGTGTCGAGACCAAGCGCGATTCGCGCTTCTTCTGGTTTCGCGACTCACCGGACTCGATCAGGCAGAAGTCGCTGGGCATGCTCGCCACGCTGCTCGGGATCCTGCGCGAGGTACGGCTGACGGCGGAGCGGGAGGCGGACGGATTTTCGTCCGAAGGCTTCACGCGCCTGTTCGAGACGCTGCGGCGCGAGCTCGACGACGACTACCTGGACGCCGTGGCCGCACAGCTGAAAGAGCTCGGCTTCGGACGCGGAGCGCTGCTCAGCGCCGCGCTCGGGCGAGGCAACCGCGCCACCGGCTACACCCTTCGCCAACAGACGCGGCAGCCGCTGCTCGAGCGGCTCACCCCCGGCGCCGGCGGGATGAGCTTCACCGTCGCAGACCGCGACGAGTCCGGCATGCAGACGCTCGCCGACATCCGCGGCCGCGGAACCGCCCGCGTCGCCGACGCGCTCGGCCAATCGACCGACCACGTGCTCGGCTTCTTCGCCACGCTCCGCGCAGAGCTCGGCTTCTACGTCGCCTGCCTGAACCTTCACGACCAGCTCTCTGCGCGTGGTATCGCCACCACGATGCCCGAGCCGGCCGCCGCGGCGGAGGCGGCGCTCAGAGCCGGCGGCCTGCGCGACGCAGCCCTCGCGTTTCATCTGCCCAACCCGCCGGTCGCAAATGATCTTGAAGCCGACCAGATGCAGCTCCTGATCGTCACGGGCCCCAACCAGGGTGGCAAGTCGACCTTCCTGCGAAGCGTCGGCCTCGCGCAGCTGATGATGCAGGCCGGCATGTTCGTCTGCGCCGACTCCTACCGGGCGAGCGTCACCACCGGCATCCACACCCACTTCAAACGCGAAGAAGACCCGACCATGACGTACGGCAAGCTCGAGGAGGAACTCGAGCGGGTGAGCCGGATCGCGGATCGGATCCGCCCCGGCGCGCTGCTTCTGTGCAACGAGTCGTTTTCGGCGACGAACGAACGCGAGGGCTCGGAGATCGCCCGCCAGGTCACCCACGCCCTCACCGACGCAGGCGTGCGGATCGTCTTTGTCACCCACCTCTATGACTTCGCCTCGAGCATCGACCACATCGCAGCGGGAGGGACCAGCTTCCTGCGCGCTGAGCGGCACGATGACGGTACCCGCACATTCCGGGTCATCCCCGGCGAGCCAGAGCCGACCAGTCACGGCGGGGACTCCTACCGGCGCATCTTCGCCACCGCGTTGCGATCGGCTCCCTGACGCGGAGCTCTCCTACCAGGACCGCTCCGCGGGTCCGCTACGATCGTAAAACGCGATGAGGCTCGCGTCCAACCGCCACTTCGGCTGATGGCCTCTACCACACTGGTAGACCACGGCTGAAGGAGGAGCGGTGAGCGATCTCGGACTGGCTGCGCTGCTTGCGGTCACGATCCTGATCGCAAGCACGGTGTCGGTTGAGGTCGGCCTTTCGGTCGCGCTGATCGAGCTGGCGGCGGGCGTCGTCGTCGGAAATGTGTTCACCGTGACGGTGCCCGACTGGCTCTCGTTCATCGGCTCGTTCGCCGGGGTCGTGCTCACCTTCCTCGCCGGCGCCGAGGTCGACGTGCCCCAGTTCCGCCGCGAGTGGCGGGCGAGCCTCGGGATCGGCGCCGTCTCCTTCGTGGCGCCCTTCCTGGTCGCGATGAGCTTCGCCTACTGGCTGATCGGGTGGAGCGCAGACCAAGCCGAGATCGGCGGTCTGGCGCTGTCCACCACGAGCCTGGCGGTCGTGTACGCCGTGCTCGTGGAGACGGGGCTGAACCGCTCGATCATCGGCAAGCGGATCATGTCGGCGACCTTCGTCACGGACATCTTGACCGTGATCGGCCTGTCGCTGCTGTTCGTCACCCCGAACCTGTGGATCATCCCCTTCGCCGGTGTCTCGGTGCTCTCGATCTGGGGCCTCCCGCGCATCTCGCCCTGGTTCTTCAGCCGCTACGGCGATCGGGTGATCGAGCCGGAGATCAAGCTCGTCTTCGCCGCCCTCTTCGTCCTGATGTACCTGGGCGACAAGGCAAATAGCCAGGCGGTGCTGCCCGCCTTCGTCCTCGGCCTGACCATGTCCGGCCACTACGCCCGGCACCGCACCGAACAGGAGCGCCTGCGCGTCGTCGCCTTTGCGTTTCTGACCCCGTTCTTCTTCCTGAAGGGCGGCCTGAACGTGTCGCTCTCAGCCGTGTGGGCGAACCTGGGCGTCCTGGCGCTCCTGGTGATCGCCAAGATGGTGCCGAAGTTCGGCGGCGTCTACCCGCTCGCGCGACGCTACTGCTCACCCAACGCCGCGTTCACCACGCTGCTCATGTCAACCGGCCTCACGTTCGGCACGATCACCTCGCTCTACGGGCTGCAAAGCGGCATCATCGACCGGACGCAGTTCTCGCTGCTGATCACCGTTGTCGTCCTCAGCGCCATCGTGCCAACCGCCATCGCCCAGCATTTCTTCGAGCCGCAACCCGATGACCAGACCGCACACCGGCTCGCAGTCGAGCCGTCCGCACGGCGCTCGTCGGTGCCCGGCCGGCCACGGGAAGGAGAGACCTGATGCCGTTCGACCGCATCCTGGTGGCGATCGATGGCTCCGAGGGCGGGCAACACGCCCTCGCCAAAGCGATCGACCTCGCCCAGGTCACGGGCGCCTCGCTGATCGCGCTTGCGGTCGAGGGGCCGCTGCCCGCCTATGCCGCCACCATCGGCGAGGTGGATGAGGTCAAGCGCGAGAAGGACAGCTTCTTTCGCGCGGTCGCCGCGTCCGCCAAAGACCAGGCGGAAGCGGCAGGCGTCGACCTCGAGGTGGAGCTCCGCCCCGGCCACGCCGCGGAGCTGATCACCCGCTACGCCCGCGACATGCACGCCGACCTCGTCATCGTCGGTCACAAGGGCCACTTCCTCAACGACTACCTGCTCGGCTCGACGGCTGACCGCGTCGCCCACCACGCGCACTGCCCGGTCATGATCGTCAAGTAGGCCCGCCGCACGTGGCGAGCGCGGCGTCGAAGGCCTCGGCCAGGCGCGTGCCGGCCGCAGCCGCCTCGTAGAGCGAGATCCGGTGAAGCGCATGCCCCGCTCGGCGACGGCCGGGCGTGCTCCGCGTAGGCCGCGACGACGTGGCCGTCGGGCTTGCGACGCAAGGTCGAACTCGACGTGGAGCGCCGACGCAGAGCGGGCAGGGCTCGAGCGTCGCTCGGAGCACGTGCTCCGGATAGCGCCGCTGCGAGCTCAGGCCGGCGAGCGCGGGCACCTCGGCGCGTCATTCGCCAACCGTACCCGCCCACTGGTGCGCATCGCCCTCGTGGACGGCCGCATACACGCGGTTTCGGATCGCGTTCCCCTCCTCCGCGGTCAGCGTCCGCGTGGGATGGCGCAGCACGAGGCGGACGAGCACGTTCTTCTGCCCCGGGCGCAGGCCGATGCGCGCGATGGCCTGCGGCGGCAGCTCGCCGCCCGCCGTCTCCCTCACCACGCGCACCTCCTCGACCGCGTCCAGCTCGCGAGGACCGAGCGCCCGGCGCACCCGGTCGCCCAGCTCCTCGTCGTCGACGCCGGCGGCGACGGCGATCGAGAGGTCGCGGGTCGTGGCCGGCATCGCGCTCACCTCGCGGTAGGGCTCGAGCGTGCGCATCTGGCCCGCCACCCGGGCGTCGTCGGAGCGGAGCAGGCGGATGTCGCCGATGCCCTTGCGCAGCATGAGCGCGCGGTCGAGGCCGAGCCCGAGCGCCAGGCCGCTCCAGCGGCCGCCGTTCAGGCCGCCGGCGGCGAGCACGTGCTCCCCGGCCAGGCCGCACTCCAGCAGCTCGACCCACTCCTCCCCCACGCGCACCTCGACCTCACGGCCTGCGGTCGTGTACGGATGCGCCTTTCGCAGCATGTGCCATTTGGCGCCGGGCACCACCGCCGCGACGACCAGCTCGATCATCTCGTCGAGGTCCTTCTCGGTCAGGGGAGCGTCGCGGCGCGCCCGCCACAGGTCGAGCTGGTGCGGCTCCCCGACGTGCAGGCGGTCGACGACGTCGCGCCGGTAGACCAGCCCGGGGCAGGCGACGACGACGTCCGGCGCATCCGCGAGCGCGCGCAGGGCCGCGGGCACCATCGCGGTGGTGTGCGCACGCAGCATGTGCGCGGCATCGACGTAGCGGGAGTAGCGCGCCTCCCGGGCGGGGGCGTCGGGCGGGTAGCCGAGGACGGCGTAGTTGTCCTCGACGGTGACTAAAGGATCGGCCCGGTAGGTGCGCACGGGGCAGCACCACGCGCCTTCCAGCGCAGCGGAGATCGCGTCGACGATCAGCTGCATCGCGTGCGGGCCGCGGCCGGGGTCGGACAGGTCGCGCAGCGCGAGCGCGCGGTCGAGCTCAGCGGGTGTGATGGTGGTCGGCAACGCCGTTTCCTCTCGTTCCAGGGCGGGACGTGACGCCCCGGCCGCGGGGCGGCTGGGAGGAGAGGGCGATCGAGCTCGGCTACGAGCGAGCGGGCGCCACCACCCCAGCCTGCGGCCGGGGCGGGGTAAAGCGGCGGCTGCTCACGACGACCATGTCCTCATCCTAGCGCCGAGGTAGGCCGCGAACGAGATCGTGCTGATGAAGAAGCTCGTCGGCCACGGCTGCTGCAGGCTGAGCAGGATCCCGCCCTCCGTGGCGACGAGCGCGATCACGATCGAGAGCAGGATGGCGGTCGCCGGGTTGGCGGTCAGCCGCTGGGCGGCGGCGGCGGGCGTGATCACGAGCGTCAGGACGAGCAGCACGCCGACGACCTGGATGGCCTCGGCCGTGGTGAGCGCGAGCAGCAGGAACGTCAGCACCGAGAGCGCCCGCAGCGGCACGCCGCGGGCCTCGGCCACCTCCGGATCGATGCTCGAGAAGAGCAGCGGCCGGTAGGCGGCCGCGATGCCGGCGAGGACGATCGCCGCGACCACGGCCAGCACCGCGAGCTGGCGGTCGCTGACGCCGACGATGCTGCCGAAGAGCAGGTTCGTGGCCTCGGTCGCGTAGCCCTGGTAGAGGTTCAGGAAGAGCACGCCGACACCGAGGCCGAACGCCAGCACCGCGCCGATCGCGCTGTCGCGCTCGCGCCCGCGCAGCGAGAGCAGCCCGAGCACGCCGCCCACGAGCAGCGACCCGGCCAGCATCCCGGCGACGGGATCGATCCCGAGGACGAGCGCCCCGGCCGCCCCGGTGAACCCGAGCTCGGACACCGCGTGCACCGCGAAGCTGGCGCCGCGGGTGACGACGAACGTCCCGATCGCGCCGCTGACCACGGCGACGACGGCGCCCGCCATGAGCGCCGTGTGGACGAAGTGCTGGCCGAGCAGCTCGGTGAACATCAGCGCGCCTGGGCGTGTTCGTGGTGGTGGACGCCCTCGTCGTCGGGCGTGCCGACGACGACGATGCGGCCGCGCACGTGCAGGACGTCGACCGGCGTGTCGTAGAGCCGCGAGAGCGTTTCGGTCGTCAGCACCTCGGCCGGCGTCCCGATCGCCCACCGGCCCGGGGCGAGGTAGAGGACGCGGTCGGCCAGGCCCAGGATCGGGTTCACGTCGTGGGTCACGAACACCACCGGCGTGCCGGCGTGGCGGCGGCGGCGGTCGAGCAGGTCGATGACGATCCGCTGCGACGCCAGGTCGAGCGAGAGCAGCGGCTCGTCAGCCAGCAGCAGTGCCGGATCGGAGACGAGCGCCTGGGCGATCCGCAGGCGCTGCTGCTCGCCGCCGGAGAGCCGGCCGACCGGCGCGTCGCAGTAGCCCGTGGCGCCGACGTCGGCGAGCGCCCCGCGCACACGCTCGTCGGCGTCGCGCGAGCTGAAGGCCAGGCCCCAGCGGTGCCCGTCGAGGCCGAGCCGCACGAGGTCGCAGCCGCGCAGCGGCGCGTCGGGGTCGAAGCCGCTCTGCTGCGGCACGTAGCCGACCTTCGCGCGGGCGAGGCCGGGCGCCTGGCCGGCCACGCGCACCGATCCGGCCGTGGGCGCGAGCAGGCCGAGCAGGATGCGCACGAGCGACGTCTTGCCGCTGCCGTTCGGCCCGAGCACGGCCAGGAACTCGCCCTCGTGGAGGGCGAAGCCGAGGCCGTCCCACAGCAGCCGCTCGCCGAACTGCAGACGCAGGCCCTGGGCGTCGACGACGGCTTGGCGTTCGTCGGTCACCGGTGAAGCGCCCGTGCCAGCGCCCGTGCCTGGCGCAGCTGCCAGGCCTGGAACGTCTCCCCCGCCGGGAGCGTCTCGGTCACGCCGACGACGGGGATGCCGGCCGCCTCGGCGGCCGAGCGGATGCGCGCCGTGATCGGGGAGAGGGCCTGCGTGTTCACGAGCAGCGCCCGCACGCGGTGGCCCGTGAGGAGGCCGGTCATGCCGGCGACCGCCGCGGCGGTCGGCTCGCTGCCGTCCTCGATCGCGCGCGAGAACGCCGCCGGCGTCAGGTTGCGCAGGCCGGCGGCGGCGAGCAGGTAGCCCGGCACCGGCTCGGTGTAGGCGACGGGCGCCCCGCCGTCGCGGGCGCGGATCGCGGCCACCTCGCGGCGCAGCGGGGCGAGCCGTGCCTCGAAGCGGCGCAGGCCGGCGCGGTAGGCGGCGCGGTGGCGAGGATCGGCCCGCTCGAGGCCGGCGGCGACCGCGCCGGCGACCCGGCCGAGCCGGGGCACGTCGTACCAGAGGTGCGGATTCGCGCCGGCGCCGCGGACGCCCAGCACGTCGGCGACGGTGACGACGATCCGGCCGCTGCTGGGAGCGGCGGACTCGAGCTTGGCCATGAAGCTGTCGTAGCCGGCGCCGTTCTGGATCACGAGCGCCGCGCGGGCGACGGCGAGGCCGGTGGTCGTGTCGGCCGTGAAGAGGTGCGGGTCGGCCGCCGGGTCGTTCAGGATCGACGTCACGGCCACGTGTCGACCGCCGATCTGGGCGGCGATGCTGCCGTAGGCGTTCTCGGCGGCGACGACCGGAAGGCGGCCGCCTCGCGCCGGGTGCTCCGTCGTGCCGGTCGCGGCCAGCGTGACGCCGCCGGCGGCGAGCGCCGCCGCGAGCACGAGGTATCCGAGGAGGGTCTTCGACACAGCCGCAGGCTAACGGAAATGAAAACGGATCTCAATGCTACTTCTTGAGATCCGCCGCGCGGGCGACTACGCTGGACGGGATGGAGCCGGGACGCAACCGCCGCAACCGCGAGGCGCTGCTCGACGCCGGGAAGGCGATCGGACACGCCTTCAGCGCCCGCGAGCTGCACGCCGCCGCCCGCACCGACCAGCCCCGGATCGGCCTCACCACCGCCTACCGCGCGATCGAGCGCTGGCGCGATGAGGGCCTGGTCGAGGATGCGGGCACCCGCGACGGCGAGGCCGTCTTCGTGATGTGTGGCGCCGACGGCCACCACCACCACCTGGTGTGCGTCGACTGCGGTGCGGTGTCGACGCTCGAGGGCTGCGCCCTGGTGTCGTTGCGCCAGGCCGCCCATGCGGTCGGGTTCGAGCTCTCCGACCGCGCGCTCCAGTCCCTCCCCGGCCGCTGCGCCCGCTGCGCCGCCGCGTGAGCGCGCTCCACGATGCCGCGAAGGCCGCGGCCAGCCCGGTGTTCGGCGTCCCGCTCTCCGTGCTCGACGTGGCGCCGGTCACGACCGACTCGAGCGCGCCCGCGGCCCTGGCCGAGGCCACCGAGCTGGCGAGGCTGGTCGACCGGCTCGGCTACCTGCGGCTGTGGTACGCCGAGCACCACAACATGCCCGGCATCGCCAGCTCGGCGCCGGAGGTGCTGATCGCGAACGCCGCCGCGCGCACGAGCAGGATCCGGGTCGGCTCGGGCGGCGTGATGCTGCCGAACCACTCCCCCCTCGTCGTGGCCGAGCGGTTCGGCACGCTCGAGGCGCTTCACCCGGGCCGGATCGACCTCGGCATCGGCCGCGCCCCCGGCACGGATCACCGCACGATGCTGGCCCTGCGCCGCATGGCCGGAAACGACGACCTGCTCGTCCTCCTGCACGAGCTGAACGGATTCTTCAAGGGCTTCGCCCCGGGCGACGCGTACGAGGGCATCCACGCCTTCCCCGGCTACGGCGGCGCCATGCCGGCCCTGTGGCTGCTGGGATCGAGCGGCTACAGCGCCCAGGCGGCGGGGCTGATGGGCCTCCCGTTCGCGTTCGCGCACCACTTCAGCGCCCGCAACACGGTGCCGGCGCTCGAGCTCTACCGCTCGTCGTTCGAGGCCTCGCCCGCGCTCGACCGGCCCTACGCCCAGGTGACCGCGTTCTGCGTCTGCGCCGACTCCGACGACGAGGCCAACCTGCTCGCCTCGGCGATGGCTCTCAGCTTCGCCCTTCGCAACACCGGCCGCCCGCCGGGGCCGCTGCCGTCGCTGCGGCAGGTGCGAAACCACACCTGGACGGAGGCCGAGCGGACGTTCGCCGACGACTACATGGCGCCCCAGGTGATCGGCGGCCCGGCCACCGTGAAGGCGCGGCTCGAAGCGCTGCTGGCCGAGACGGGCGCCGACGAGGTGATGGCGATCGCAAGCGTCCCTGACGCCAGCGCCCGGGCGCGATCGTTCACGCTCCTGGCGGAGCTGGCGAAACTGCCGGTCTGAGCCCGACCGGTGCCAGGCACCCGTCAGGCGGTGCCGGGCACCCCATCACCGCCAGGGGGCGGCGGCGCGGTCGCGCGCCTCGACGTCCGCGGTCAGCGAGCGGCCGCGGCGCCAGACGATCAGGAGCGCGAACGGCGCTGCGATCAGCGGCAGCCCGATCGCGAGCAGGGGCACGAGCGCCCAGCCCGCGCTCAGGTTCCGGTGGGTGGTGATGCCGTTCGCGTGCGGGGCGTAGTCCGGCTGCGCCATGATCGTGGCCGGGGTGTCCGGGCCGGCGAAGGCCGCCTCGGCGGCCATCGAGGCCACCCGCCACCTGCCGCCGATCTTCTGCACCTCGGTCGTGAACACCTCGACGCCGGCGTTGCTGCCCGCCTTCGGGTGCACCATCAGGTCGAACGTGACATCGCCCGGCGCCACCGTGATCGGGCGCATGCCAAACCCGGTCGTCGAGACCGGATACGGGAACACGGGCAGGTCGCCCCTGCGCCAGTCGGCCTGGGTCGAGCCGATGCGCATCTTCGGCGCCGCCAGCGCCCAGGCGCGCCCGGGATGGTGACGGCCGATCGCGGCCGGGATGAAGGCCCGCAGAAGCGTGCGGATCTGGCCCAGCTCGGGCTGCGGGATGGTGGGCGTCGCGGCACCGGCCGGAGCCGCGAGCGCCAGCACGGCCGCCACCGTGCCGAAAGCCAACGCGAAACGCCTCACACCCGTAGGGTGCCACGACTCGGGCCGCGGCGCACATCCCACCGCGCCGCCGCCCGAGCGTGGCTCCGCCTCGTTCAGCGCTTCCCGCGCTGGGCGGCGTCGGCCTCGCGCGCGAGCTCGTGGGCAGCCTTGAAGAACTTCTTCGACTGCCCCTGGAACAGGCCGGTCGACGTCAGGAACGCCACCACCGCCCTCGCGCCCGCGTTCATGTCGAGCGACGGCCGGATCACCGAGCACTTGGGCAGGCCCTTGCTGATGAAGTCCGTCGGCTCCGGCATGATCAGGTTGGTCTGGAAGAGCTCCCCGCCGAAGGGCGGCGAGTTCAGGTCGGGGAACATCACCCCGGTCTCCGGGTCCTTCACGCCCGCGAGCGGCTGGGCGACCGCGTTCCCCGCCTTGTCGTGCCAGACCGCGAAGTGGTTCACCTCCGTGCCGCCGATCGAGACGACGATCCGTAAGACCTCGAGGTCGGTCGCCTTGAGGCTCATCGTCGTGTAGAGGCTCGACCCGCCCTGCTCGATCATCGCGAAGTGGAAGCCGGCGGTGTTCGCGATCGCCTGCATCCGCCGCTGCTGCGGCGTCGTCGGCGGCACCGGCTGGGACATGCCGGGCGGCGTGTCGGCGTCGCTCAGCGGGATCGCCGGCTCGCCCTGGATGTGCACCGCCTGCGGGAACGTGGCCCCGAAGTCGGGGTTCCTGCCGCTGCGGTAGCGGGTGTACCAGCTCGTGTCGACGTTCAGGTTCATCAGGTTGGTCAGCCGGCCGATCTGCTTCGCGCCGGTCGCCTTGCTGCTCGGCAGGGTGCGGAACTCGTCGAGATCGACCGCGTCCTCGCCCTTCGAGCGCAGGTACGCGTTCAGGAACGCGGCGTGGCTGTGCTCGTCGTCGGTGTTGTCCGAGATGTACTGCGGCATGTCCCCGTCGAGGTTCTCGAGCGCGGCCATATAGGCCGGGTTGCCGCCGTTCACGCCGCCGAGCTCGGTGTACTGCTGCCACAGATCGGTCTCGATGATCTCGGCCGCCGCCAGGAACCGCAGGATGGCCGCATCGCCGGAGGACAGCCGCCCGCCGGAAGCGAACGCCGCCCCCGCCGTCGCCAGGCCTCCGCTCGCGAGCGCGGCCGCGCCGGCCGCCCCCACGCCCACCAGGAACCCGCGCCGGCCGACGACCCGGCCCCAGCGCTCGTCCAGCTCGGCCGCCGTGGGCACCCCGTC
>Ga0207695_10007734_pt1 | contig 13617 bp, 9 predicted proteins | sample KBSC54metaG_FD_184354 | JGI IMG/M metagenome (GOLD analysis project Ga0207695, IMG submission 184354) | Corn rhizosphere microbial communities from Kellogg Biological Station, Michigan, USA - KBS C5-4 metaG (SPAdes) (version 2) | ecosystem: Host-associated > Plants > Roots > Rhizosphere > Soil...
TACATTCATCTTTGCGAAGGGAGATGTATATCTCTGTTACCCTAATAATTATAACTATTACGTTAACTACTATCGCAATACTTTCCAGCATGGGGGTATATCGCTTGAGGAGATGCTGGTGCCCGTTATAAGGCTGCAAAGTAAATGAGGGTAATGTTCCCTTAATGCTATGGTAATACTACCATAATACAGATATTTTGTGAAGCAATGTGGTTTTTATGAATTTGGCATCCGAATCATAAAAACCACATTTTTATTATGAGAACCCCATTACTATTATCATCGGTCCTTGCATTTTCTTTTTGTGCATTGTCCTGCAACAAAAGCGCGAACTCTGTTGAAAAAACGGCTGCTGCTACACCTGCAAAGCATGGTATAGGCAGTATGTCGAAAATAACAGGCGCCACTGTACTTGCTGCGCCTGTAGCAGAAGCTAAAATTTATAAACTGTTAAAAGGCTATGATAGCAATGACGATTTTGAGGCGAGCGGTGTGTATTATCTCGATGGTTATTTTTACGTAGTATGCGACAACCTCTACAAGATAGCCAAGATAAAAAGCACTTTACCTGAAAACAGTTCAGACAATTCCTTGCTAAGCAGTGGCTCTGGTTCTTCCAATTTCGAAGGCATTGCATACGATAACAACAATACCATCAACTGGTTTGTGGTAGAAGAATCCGTGCAAAACGGTAGCTCTTACCAGCCGAGGATCAGGGAGTATAATAGTAGCATGAGCTATCAGAACAGCAAATGGGCAGACTACTACTTTACATCAGCTAATAAGAACAAAGCATTTGAAGGCATTGCATGGGTCTATAGAGGTGGCGACGATTACCTGCTGGGCATGGTGGAAGGTACAGGCAAAGTAGTGGTACTGAAGAAAACCAGTGGCGACTGGGCCTATGTAACAGAGATCACGCTCCCTTCATCAGTTACTTTCGATGATTATTCAGATATAACTGTATATGGAAATAAAATAGCAATCACATCCCAGGAAGATTCGCAGTTGTGGATCGGTACCTTAAGTGATACCTCATGGAGCATCACAGGTGGCACTGCATATGAGTTTCCTACAGGTAGCAACACCGGAGTGGTAGGGGCAGGTACAGATGTGCTCTATGCGAATATCGAAGGCATTTCGTTTATTAGCGATAACCAGATAGTGGTGGTTTCTGATAAAGCAAAATCAGACCAGCCTGATTACCAGAAATACAAAGACCAATCGATACATATATTCAATCTCCCTTAGTTTAAGCCACCAATCAGTAAAAGAGGGCGATCTGTTGGTCGCCCTCTTTTTTACTTTTCACAAAAAATTACCACGCAGCACTTCAAAAGCCGTGTATAAATCAGTAAACTTGTATAAAAGTAAAATTGAATGGAATCATTCTCTGAACCTATTACAATTAACGCACCGGAAGCTATACAGCAATTAATAACACAGGTAGAAAAAGTAATTCGTGGCAAGCGGCATCAGATAGAATTAGTGGTTACCTGCTTACTGGCAGGCGGGCACATACTTATGGAAGATAATCCAGGTACCGGCAAAACGGTATTGGCACGCACGCTGGCCCATGCTATTAGCGGTGAAAAGGAAGCTGAAAGCGTTGTCTTTAAACGCATACAGTTCACCCCCGATTTGCTGCCGATGGACCTCATAGGCACGCACATTTTCGACGATAGAAATAAAGAGTTTATATTTAAGAAAGGGCCGCTCTTCTGTAATATCTTGCTTGCAGATGAAATAAACCGTGCCTCGCCGAAAGTGCAAAGTGCCTTGCTCGAGGCAATGGCAGAACAGCAGATAACCGTAGGTGACACCACATTGCTGCTGGAAAAACTATTCTTTACAATCGCCACACAAAATCCTGTGGAGATGGAAGGTACATACCCATTACCTGCTGCGCAGCTCGACCGTTTTTATATGAAAATATATTTCGGCTATGTAGATGAAGCAACCGAATTGACTATTTATCGCGAGTATCTTGACATAGCAAACAACCTTGTGGAGCTGCACCAGGTACTTAGTATGCAGGATATACTTGACCTCCGCCAGCAGGCCGCACAAGTATATCTGCATGATGAAATACTGCAGTCTGTAAGCAATATAGTGCGGAACACACGCAGCCATGCTGACGTAGTACTTGGCGCTTCTACTCGTAGCGGCATTGCCTTTCTTAAATGCCTGCGTGCCTACGCATTAGTGAAGGGCCGCACATTTGTTATAGAAGATGACGTAAAGGACATCGCTCATGCAGTGCTCGATCACCGTCTTATTTATCGCAATAAAGAAGGCAGACAAAAAGCGCTGGAAGGTATAATAAATAAAGAAGCAGAAAGGCTTGCAAGGTTAAAATTGTATGCTTAGGCAGGTGTTGAATGTACAAACGGTACTTTATCCATGATTAGGTTTCATAGCAGGGTTTTCAGTGTTTTCGTATGCTGTGTATTGCTCTCTGTTTTTTATAGCAGGGATGTACATGCGCAGGCCCAGCCCGCGCAGCAGCAACAGCCGGTGCCTTTTCAAATGGTGCAGCCGCATCCTGCAGCAAAGCTGGCACAGCGCATGGAAATTGACGCCAAGCGTGCAGTAACAGATATTAATGGCGACGATGCTCTTCCTCGTTCGCGCGAGTTTTTGCGCGTAGATAGCAGTTATTATGTGGGTTGGATGTATGAAGGAGTTTCTAAATATATCCACGCTGCAGACTATCTTGGCTTTAAGAATGCCTCAGTTCCACTGGAGCATGCGCTTTATTCAATGGAACGTGATTATAAGAAGTTCCTATCTAATCGTACGCCCGATGTAATACAATATATAGGAGAATACAGGTTCCATCTCGATTATACCCAGATTGCCTATTACCTCATGAACTGCTATAGTAATATGGAGCAGCCCGATAAAGTAATAGCATTATTGCGCCGTGTGTTGCACTGGAATTTCCAGCGCGATTTCTACATGGATGCCTACGACTTCCTTGCATGGACAGTGCATCGCAATCGTTTCTACACAAGCGACAAATATCCTTTTCTTAAAAACTCAATTAACGAAAATGAAAAGCTCGCAAATAGTTACCTCGATAGCCAGCTAAGGCGGCTGGCACGTAACGAAGCATTGAATGCGCGTGTCTTCAAGCCTGGCTATGATGATATGGATAAGATGTCCGTATATCACTACAAGAACATCCTTTACAGCTATGCTTTTAAAATAGACTCTGCCCAGCATTACTTTGACCTCATGCGCAATAGCCCGGTTTTTTCACATAATAACTATGCAACCTTCCGCGCTATATGTGGCGATTTCAGAACAGCAGAGAGCGAGTATAAAAAAGCCTCTCAGCAAGACCCCGGAGACAAACGCCTGCAGGAGTGGGCCTACTACACCTCTATACTTGATATTTACAAAGGCAATCCCGCAGCAGGTGCAGATATGATGCGTGATATGATAAAAGCAGCAGGCTCTACCCCCGGCTTTGGCTGGTATAATATTGGTCTTGCGCGCAGCATGTATTATAATGGCAATATTAATGATGCTATCACTTACATAAATAAAGCAGCCGAATTTAAAGAAGTGCACATAGGCACTACCCTTGGGCAAAGTCATTATGATTTCAGCATACAGTTGCAGAAGCTAATGGATAAAGAAGCGCAATGGGAGATGCAAAAATTTGAAAACAGCAATTGGTGGTACAACCCTTATGTGCTCGCACGCATGGGCAGGATATTGGGTGACAAGTACATGCAGCAATTCCTTATCATCAACCAATTTTCTCAAAATCCAGAGCGAGATAGGGTAATCTACAAATTATTCTCTACCGAAAGCACTGTAAGCTGGGATGAAGTATGGTACCTTATACGCGATTTCAGCACCCGGTTTTTCCTCGATAAGTTTAAGTACGAGGCAGAGACAGACACGCGCAAATATATTCGCAAATACTTTCAGTTTTTTGTAGCACGCCTCGAGATGAAGCAAGGCAACTACACACTTGCCAGGACAATGCTTGACGGTATATTGCAAGGCCCCACCATCGACGCCGAATATGAGAAGTTATTCATTGCCCGCATTATGCAGGCCCAGGCAGAATGCGCTAAGGAAAGAAAAGATGACGTGGCCTATAACGACTGGATGTATAAAATGTATCAGCTATACCCGCAGTTAATACCATTCACCGGCCTGCAAATGAATATGGCTCTGCACATTAACGGCCTGGCAGACCAGCAGGTGCTCGATAGGTTAAAGAGCTGCAATATCAATTGGTCTGCCGGCAGCAATGCCCCCCGGGCATTTATCACCTTCAGGCACGTTAATAAGCACAACGATGTCGAGTATTATGTGCAGGATGCCGCTGGCCGCATCATAGTTCCCCGGCAGTCATTCGCTTATGTCGCTCCGCAGGATGCAGGCATCACCCTCGCATATCGCCTGTTCAATGTCGGCGCCAAAAATCCACATGCCGATGAAGTGGCTGATAAATGACATTGTAAAAAACAATATTAAATCTTAGCTTTATCTCTCCGTCTGTCACATTACAGATAAACAGCAAAAACGCAATAAAGCTATGTTCGTCATTTCTCTTTACAACCTTAAAGGGGGAGTAGGTAAAACTTCATCCTGTGTCAACTTCGCATATATGGCTGCCAAAGATGGCTATCGTACACTGCTGTGGGACCTCGACCCCCAGGGCGCTGCAAGCTTTTACTATAATGCACAGCCTAAAGCTAAGGGTAGTATAAAGAAGATAATGGAGCATACCCTTTCTCTGGAAGAAGCCATAATGGGCACCGGCTACGATAACCTCGATATTATCCCTGCAGATATCTCAGGCCGCAAGATGGATATCTTATTAGACGAGCAAAAATCCTCAAAGAAATATCTGAAGAACCTCATGAAGAGTATTGAAAGCGAATACGATTTCGTTTTCATCGACTGCCCTCCCGGCTTTTCTCTGCTGGCTGATAATATATTCAACGTTTCCGATGTTATTCTCATGCCTGTTATACCTACCACACTATCTGTGCGCAGCTACGACCTCGTAAAAGAATACTTTACCGACAAAGGCGTGGAGCTCGATAAGCTCATGTGCTTCTTCACCATGGTAGATGTGCGTAAAAACATGCACAACGACGTAATGCTGGAGCTGTATAAAGACAAGCGCTTCTTCGAGTATTATATACCTTACACCTCAGGTGTCGAAAAGATGGGCTTGCACAATGCGCCTATCGAGGCCTTTGCGCCCTCCAGCTACGCGGCCATTTGCTACCGCGCCCTCTGGACTGAGATAAAAGAAGGCGTGCTGGAATAGCATAGTTAATTAGGGTTAATAACCCATCTTATATTTCCGCATATCATTTTCTTTACCTAACTTACATTTCATAAAAATGTGATGTATGGTACTTTTAAATCTCCCCGGCTCCCCGGTACCTGACTGGCTGGTATTTTTAGTGCCTATCACAGTTGTTGTATTGCTCATTAAGGGCGGGCAATTGCTGTTTCACTGGCTTTCAGTCAAAATCTCCCACAAGAATAAAGGCAACGGCAGCATTAATCTCATGTAGGGCGCGCTCACCTTTTTCTTACTATTGCTCCTTGCTTATTTCGGCATCATTTACTTTCTTGGCGCTCAATTTCGTTAAGTGGTATAATATTTATACTGTTATTTCGAATGTGTTTTATTATATATTCAAAATGACATATCTATATAAACCTTTAAAGAATACTAGCCTGGACTAATGAAACAAAAGCAAACTAAAAAAGAAGCCCTCAATACCTGTAAAAACTATCAACCCATTATTGGCAAACTATACCTTACCAAAGACAATGGGGTAGAAGTAGTCGAGGCTATTTGTATCGTTCCCTTCGATAAAAAGAACAAAGCAATATTTATAGAGCGCTATAAAATATATAGAAACCCCGATAAGGCAATTTCGTTCTACGATGGCGGCGATTATACCGTAATGGTAATTACCACTTGTGCCACAGGTATATGTTGCCGGGAGCTCGACAAATTCATAAACGGAGAGGGAATACTGCAGCATGGATAAATTGAGCGCGAAGCAACAGCGCAACCCCATTTGATTTAGCCTAAGTAATTGATTGCCAATATGCACATGCCCCATTTAGGCCCCAATGCCCTGCGGGCAGTGCGGAGAAAGGGAGCGGAGAGCGAATAGGAATGTTACATTCTGCTACTTTTTTGTTTTGGGAGGTTTTGGAGGTAGTGAATTGGCTAAGAATGTTGCTGCTGCTGAATTATGATGATTTTAGCAAAAGTAACATTGCTACGCAAAAACTACCCAAAAGGTTACAAAATGTCGCATTTGAAAAAGTGTAAAGTAAAAAGTACTTAGCAGAAAGGCGTGACTGGGTTTACAGGAGTGTCAAAGAGCGGGGCAGCAGTGGCGGCCGGGAGCCGTGACTGCTGCCTATTAAAGATACGAAATGGAAGGAGGGGTTTCCAAAAGAAGATATCCACAAATGATGCCACCTACCTAATATTATTAATGGGTTACAGCCATTGAATAATTCTTAGGCACTATACCTGTTTCCACCATTCTGAGAAACGCCTGTTTTACAATTGCTTCTTCAAATCTTTTCTTTCGGTCTGACCATTCATAAAACCGTTTTATTAACAATGCTTCAGAGAAAATCTCTTTGTTGTCGCTCATGTTGTCTAAACAGGCATACAACGTTGCAACAATTTCTATCCTTTCTGATTTTATTGTTTTAAACTTATCTATGATAAATTGAATACTGTTACTTTCAGCCGAAAAATATTTTATGAAATCATCATGATGTTCTCCCGCTTTTTCTAAAGGTTGATATTTTAAATCTCCTTCTTTATAATATTCAAACCATTTTTTCTCCTTCAGTTGTTTATCAATAGAGCGCATTAATTTCGGATCATATGGCCCCATTGCCTGACGTAGAAAGTTTGTAGGTAGTTGCATTTCTGCTGACTTTTGGCAGAGATAAATCAACTTCTGCAATTTCAAATGCCCTAAAGTTGGTTCTTTGTGCAGTTGCCAAACAATTTCTGCTGCTAAAACTGTTCTGCGGTAATAATCCACATTGGTTGGCTTTAGATCAAAAACTTTCCCTTCAGTTTGCTTTACCGGTTTTTCTTTTCCTTTTTTATTTTTAATTTCAAATGCCTGATGTAATAATGCTTTGAGCAATTGCTCTGTCGCTTGTTGGTTCGAAATGATGTGTTCTTTTAATTGCTTTATTTTGGCTAATTGCGTTTCTATCTCCGCCACAATCCTTTTTTGCTCAGATAGTGAGGGAAGAGGAATGACAAATCTTTCAAGATTGTATTTTGGTAATCCTTCCCGACCTGCTCCCGTTGTTGATGAAAAAATAAACTTCTGAAAGTAGGATGATAAAACAATTTTGTTAAAGTAGTTCCTATCAACTTGTAGAGGTCTAATGATACAAACGTGCTGGCTCACATTTCCTTCGTCAAAATCTTCTGGAACTAATGCACAGCGACCCATTGAGCCGCCTGTTATGTTCAATAAAATATCATTGGCTTTAACAACTGTTCCGCTCATTTGCTTTTGAACTTCATCAGAAACAAATTTTATATCATCATAAACTAAACCGTCATTGTAGATATTTTGAGAACGGAAAAAAGGGAAACCATTTTTTGAATAGTTACTGCCTTTTGGAGTGCTGCCTGAACCTATTTTTGAGCAAATTTCCCCTAATCGGCACCATACCCAATTTTCTGGAATGTCAAACGGAATTTCTTCGGGTTTGATGGGTGGTAATGGTTTTTCTTTTTTGTCTGTTTTCGCTTTCTCGGCTTTGATACGTTTGAGTAATTCGCTGGCGGGCTCATCTTTGGGGTTTTGCTTTACCAATTTGCCTTGCACCGCTTCTTGTAAGATGGCTTGGTTTAGGTTTTCGAGTTGGGTGAGCTGGTTTTCATATTCGGAAAGTAATGAACGTTGCGTATAAAATGCTTTGAATGCCTTTTTTGAAAACTCTAAAACCTCACTACTTAGTTCAAAAGATGAATTTGTAGGATAAGAAAATTCATCAAGGCATTCTTTACAATATTCCAAAAATCGAACAACTTCCTTTTGCATCGAAATATTTGGACAAGTAAAATCAAGATTACCCAAACCTTTTTGATTGATTATTGGTAGTGTTGATTTTGAAGAATTCTCCTCAAATATTTTATATCGGGATAAGAAGAAGTAATAGACAAATTCAGCTAAAACTTCATTTTTGAATAGTATTCCTGTTATCTGTTGATTTGAAGAGCAAATCTTATCCACTATACCTAAACGCCCAATCCCACCGCCAATACAGATTATCAAAACAGTATTGGGTTTATAAATAGTGGCTTTGTTTTCTTTGACTGCCTTGTTTGAAATCCAATCAGAAGCAGTAATATATTTTTCAAAACCAATATCTGAAGGTTTAATCCATTCAATATCATTTGAAGAATAATATTCAGGATTACTCATTGGCGGAGTTTTTCCTGTCTGAATTTCTAAGAAATAGTTTTTTAATGGTTCATAACCATATTCACTTGCAAGTTTATTTGCGATAAACTCTGCAATAATGCCAACAGGGCTATTGACTAATTTTTTAAATATTGTTGATGAAGTATCCTTTGACATTAGCTATTTAAATTAAGCATTTAATTCTTCTAATAAATTCTGGCATTTTGAAAATGATAATTTTAAATCAGAGACTATTTTCTTCTTATCATATATCACTTCGTCCATCTTCTTATTTGGATTTTTAATATCCAAACCAAAGTTGCGGTCAATGATGGCTTGCATTTTTACTTTCCAAGCAACTGCGCTCTCGTTGCGGTTGTTCCACCATTCTTTGATAGGTTCAAATTCTTCTATGCGTATTGCTTTGGTTTTACTGTAGGCTTTTTGTCCTTCGGGCAAAGTGTGTTCATAGTACCAAATCTCTTTTGTTGGTTTGCCCTTTTCGAAGAAAATCAGGTTGGTGTTTACGGTTGCATAAGGGGCAAATACCGATTGGGGCAATCGAACAATCGTATGCACATTACAATCTTCTAATAATTTTTGTCTTACCCGTTGTTTTACGCCATCGCCTGTTAAACTGCCATCCGGCAATACGATCCCCGCTCTTCCGCCATCTTTCAGCATTTGGATAAACAGAATTAAAAAGAGGTCGGCACTTTCTTTAGTTCGGTAATTCAAAGGGAAATTGGTTTCCATTCCATCGCCCACCACACCACCAAAGGGTGGATTTGCCACAATTATATCTACACGATCAGCTTGTTTTATAGAAGTATATTCCCGGCTCAGTGCATCCGTATTTGCAATTTGCGGTACTTCAATATCGTGTGTGATCAAGTTTACCACACTTAGCATAAATGGTAAAGGCTTTAGCTCTGTACCTGTTACGGTTTCCTGTAAGATTTTTCGATCACAAATGTTTTTTACTTGTTTGCGCAAATGTTCAATGGCACAAACCAAGAATCCTGCTGTTCCACAAGCCGGGTCGCTAATTTTTTCACCCAATTTTGGGTTAACCATATCTACAATAAACTGAGTTACGGCTCTTGGAGTATAAAACTCGCCCGTATCTTTTTTGGTGGCAAGTCCTTGTAATATGTCTTCGTAAATGGCATTAAAAATATGATGCTCTTTACTACTGTTAAAATCAATTTCATTGAGTTTGTTAATAGCCTGGCGAAATGTTGTTCCGCTTTTCATATAATTGTTAGTGCCATCAAAAATATTGCGGATAATCACTCCTAATTTATCATCTAAACCAATGGTTAGATTTTTCAGTTGAGGAAATAACTTGTTGTTCACAAAAGCAATCAGCTCATCACCTGTAATACCTTCATCATTTTCTGCCCAATTTCGCCACTGCAATTCTACTGGAATTGGCGATTTGTATTTAGGTTCAAGTATTTCTTTTTCCTTGTCTTTATCATCAAAAAGTTTCAGGAATATCATCCAGCCCAACTGTTCAATGCGTTGTGCATCACCGCTCAAACCCGGATCTTTTCGGAAAATATCTCTGATTGATTTTATTATGCCACCTATATTGCTCATAACTGAAAATTAAATATTGGAAACCAATGAATATTAAAATAAGATAAAAGCATATCCCTGACTTCAAATAAATTCATATCTGGTCTTTCCAATTTGACATTTAAATCATTTTTTTCTATTTCTTGAACTATAAAATCATAAAGATCTTTTACCACATTTTCTAATTCATTCGGCTCATTTTGATAACTCTCTACATTTTCTCTTTCTTTCGCTATTACACCTTGTATTTCTATAGGGTCAGAACATATATATGAGTTTGACCTGTCAAAAATCATCTGATGATTACTTCCCGGAAGAATAACTGCCGACTGCAAATTAGGTTGCGATAAGTCAAAAACTATTGAATTATTTTGAATAGAATAAGTATTGAAATAACTATTAAACTCTTCAATGGTATAAAATAGAGGAGCACAATAATAAACTCTATATCTTTTTTTTAATGCAAGGTGTTGTAGAGTGTTAAACTGTTTTGTTTTAATGGTATTGTAAATGTTGAAGCCATACTTAGGGGCTTTTGATGTATCAACTATTGTTGTTCCTGTTAAATCGCTAAACACTTCTCTATCAAAATATTTACTTCTTTTAAACTGATAAAATTCTGAGAATCGATAATACTTCCCTTTATAATGTCTAAGAATCAAATCCGATGCAAATGCTTTTTCCTCCTTTGTTGAAGGTGCATACATGATATAGTGATAAGGATGTAAATATCTGAATGAATCAAATAGTTCCCGGCTATAGCCAAGCACAAATTGTGTTTCAGAAAATTCACTCTTTTCCATTAGGCAATATTTTTATATAATTCATTTTCTAACTCTTTGATGGCTTTTTCGTACTCTTCACGACTACCAAATGCTTTGATAATTTCAGTTACCGAACCAAATTCATTTATGGGCGGAACAGTTAAAATTTGAATATTTTCAATATTTTCGATACCTTGATCAGCGTATTTGTCGAGTAATGCTTCTAATACTTTTCGGGCTTGGTCGCCATACCTGGTGAAGTAGTCACGTTTCTTCACATTATTTGCCCGTTCTTTTCGAGTCATTGGCGGTTGGTCATACGCAACGTGGCAGATTAAATCAAACAAATCCACCTGCTTGTCAACGGCTTCATACAATGCTTCCACCATTACGCCCTGTTCTACCAACTCGGCAATAATAGCTTCCTTTCGGTTTGAACCTTTCCACTTGTTCAGAAAATCATCTAAGGATGCAAACTGTTCTTTTATAATTTCTTTGGTGTGGTCTTTCAGACTTGTTGTAATAGGTTTTCCGTGTTGGTCGAAATGCAATTCTCGGCTAATCAAAACCGAAACATCAACACCATTCACATAGACCTTTCGCCTTGGTTCAGTTACAGTTGATAGCGGAAACTCTTGTTCAGGATAACGGATTTCCGGTGGAGTAATTTCAATTTCTTCCCCTGTTTCAATGTCAATGATTGGTTCTGTGTTTTCTTCTTCTTCGTCAATAATACCTCCTAGGTCAATTGCTTCAGTAACAGGTTTAATTCTTATTGGGTCCCCATCAAATTGTGGGTCAGCAAAAAGGTCTGTTGCATTTCTGAAATCCAAAATGGTAAAATACAATTTCCCATATTCCTCATTAATTCTTGTACCTCGACCGACAATCTGTTTGAACTTGGTCATTGAATTGATGTTTGAATCCAACACAATGACTTTGCAAGTTTGAGCATCTACACCTGTGGTCATTAGCTCAGAGGTAGTGGCAACAACCGGATATTTTTCTTCAGGATTGATGAAGTTGTCCAACTCCCGCTTTCCTTCGTCATTATCACCAGTAATCTGCATTACATATTTGTAATTCTCGACAACCAAGTCTGCGTTATGTCTTGATAATGCGGTTCGCATACGTTCAGCATGGTCAATGTCCACACAAAACACAATCGTTTTTGCCAAACGGTCATAGCCCTTCAAAAACTCACTTATTTTTTTTGCAACGATATCTGTTCTTTCTTCAATTACTAAATTTTTATCAAAGTCTCTTCGGTTATAAATTCGGTCTTCAATTTCGTTCCCGTCTTTGTCAGCTTTCCCTCGCTCCGGTCGCCAACCTTCAGTATCTATATTCAATGCAATACGCACCACACGATAAGGGGCCAAGAAACCGTCATCAATCCCTTGTCTTAAAGAGTAGGTATAAACAGGATCGCCAAAATATTCTGAATTGCTCGCTTCATTGGTTTCCTTTGGTGTTGCCGTCAAACCTATATGTGTAGCATTTTGAAAATAGGTTAAAATTTCCCTCCAACTGCTGTCGTCTTTTGCACTACCTCTATGACACTCATCAATTACAATTAAGTCAAAAAAATCTCTTGAAAATTGTCTATAAACATTGGCTGCTTCATCTGTTCCTGAAAGTCCTTGATAAAGTGCGAGGTAAATTTCAAAACTCTTATCAATCTGCCTATGTTTTACCACAGTCATTTTATCCTTGAAATGTTTGAAGTCGCCTCTGCGCGTTTGGTCGATTAAGGCATTTCGGTCAGCTAAAAAGAGAATTCGTTTTTTAGCTCCGCTTTTCCAAAGTCTGTGGATAATTTGAAAAGCAGTATAAGTTTTTCCTGTTCCAGTTGCCATAACAAGCAGAATTCTGTTCTGTCCTTTGGCAATGGCTTCAACCGTTCTGTTTACGGCAATTTGTTGGTAGTATCTTGGCTTGCGATTAGTGCCATCAAAGTAATAATCTTGTGAAGCAATCTTCTCTGCTTCGGGTGTTGCAATGCCTTTATACTTTTTGTATTTCTCCCAAAGCTGTTCTGGAGTTGGAAACTTGTCTAACCCAATTTCCCTTTCAATATTTCCATCTACTGCTGTTCGGTCGTGAAATAAAAAACCGTCACCGTTGCTGCTGAATACACAAGGAATGTCAAGAATTCTTGCATAATCAAGTCCTTGCTGAATACCTGCTCTAACTGAGTGATTATTATCTTTCGCTTCAATTATAGCAATTGGAATGTTGGGTTTATAATAGAGAATGTAATCAGCCCTCTTTCTGACACCTCTTGCTGTTAATTTGCCCCGAACATATATTTTCCCATCTGTAAAAGAGAACTCTTCTAAAATCTGTAATTGAGTATCCCAACCAGCCGTTATTAAGGCAGGAGTAATGAATTTTGTGCAAATATCTCTTTCAGATAATGCTTTTTTATTCATAGGTATAATAGTGATTCGGTAAAGTGAAAGCCTTACAAATGTACCATTTCAATTTGCATATAGAAATGATGCAAATTTATATGTGTCAATAAGTGTCTGCATGAATAGCGCCCCGAATGTACAAGAGTGCGACGCAACAATGCTTAATAGAAAGGTGCGGCTAAGGGCAAAAATAACAAATAAAGGTAAAATTTAATAAGTAAGTGATGTTTCCAGTTCATGCACTATGATAATGTCAGTTTTTCCCCAAGGTCATGACAATTCGAGACACATTTAACAAAATATTGATGCAAACTGCTGCATTGGCTGAAAAATTGACAGACCTTCGCCACTGGCACAAAAGATGATGGGTAGCTAATACCAACTTTTAATCAATAA
>Ga0207695_10007736_pt1 | contig 13616 bp, 14 predicted proteins | sample KBSC54metaG_FD_184354 | JGI IMG/M metagenome (GOLD analysis project Ga0207695, IMG submission 184354) | Corn rhizosphere microbial communities from Kellogg Biological Station, Michigan, USA - KBS C5-4 metaG (SPAdes) (version 2) | ecosystem: Host-associated > Plants > Roots > Rhizosphere > Soil...
CCCAGCGGGGCCAGGCGGCGCTCACGCGGTCCAGGATGGCGAGGGCGTCCTCGCGGCTGTGGCCCTCGTAGCTCCTGCCGTTCTGGCCGCTGGCGGGATCGACGGTCTCGATCCTCGGGCGCCGGGTCGGCGGGGCCGCCGGTTCGCGGGCCTGCGATGCGTCGCGTTCCGTGCGGATGGGCTCGTCCATGACGCGCCTCCCATGCCAGATGCCCCCGGCCCGAGGAGCGAACCCGCCCGCGCCGCGCCGGTTCCGGCAGTCTAGCGCATCGGGCGCGACCGCGGCGCAGCTTCCGAACCGGCCCGCAAGCGCCTAGGTAGGGCGCCATGACCGCCGCGCCCGACGGCCCCCGCTTCGACATGGCCAAGCCGGCCGGCCGGCTGCGGGCCTGGCTCGACTACCTGTGGAACGACCACGCCTACCTGCGGCTGGGCTTCTCCAACGCACACTGGATCTCGGACGAGCTGGTGCGCGCCAACCAGCCGTGGCCGCACCAGCTGGCCGTCTGGAAGGCGAAGGGCATCCGGACGGTGATCAACCTGCGCGGCGGGCAGGACGGCAGCTTCTACGCCCTGGAGCAGGAGGCGTGCGCCCGCCTGGGCCTGAAACTCGAGACCTTTCGCGTCGGCTCGCGCGAGGCGCCGACGCGGGAGACGGTGCTGGGGGCCAAGCGGCTGTTCGAGCGGATCGAGTATCCGGCGCTGATGCACTGCAAGTCGGGCGCGGACCGAGCCGGGATGATGAGCGTGCTCTACATGCACTTTCGGCAGGGCCGGACGCTGCGCGAGGCGATGGACCAGCTGGGGCTCAAGTACCTGCACGTCCGCCACGGCAAGACCGGCGTGCTCGACTACACCTTCGAGCGCTACCTGGCCGAGGGCGAGCCGGCGGGCCTGTCGTTCCTGGAGTGGGTGAAGAGCCCCGCCTACGATCCGGCCGGGCTGAAGGCCGAGTTCCGCGCCGGTGCGTGGGGAACCCTGGTCACCGAGCGGCTGCTTAGGCGCGAATGAGCGGCCCGGCCGTGGATTGTTTCGGCGGCGACGTCGCCGCGCCATAATCGGCGTCGAAATGAGCGACATGGCCGTGTCCCCAAGCGCTCTGCCCGCCCGGCAGATCCTGGTCGTCGACGACGACACGGAGCTGCGCCGCCAGATGGCGGCCTATCTGCGCGAGCACGGCTATCTGGTGCAGGAAGCCGCCGACGCCGCCGCGATGGAGCGGGCGCTGGCCCAGACCGCGGTCGACCTGGTGGTGCTGGACGTCATGCTGCCGGGCGAGGACGGGCTCTCCATCTGCCGGCGGCTCGCCGACGAGGGCGGCCCTGCGATCGTCATGGTCTCGGCGATGGGCGAGGAGGTCGACCGCATCCTGGGCCTCGAGCTCGGGGCCGACGACTACCTGGCCAAGCCGTGCAATCCGCGCGAGCTGCTGGCCCGGGTGCGCGCCGTCATCCGCCGGCTGGACGAGGTGCGTGGCGGCGGCGCGCCGCGCGGCCGGACCTACCAGTTCCAGGGCTTCGTGCTGGACATGCTGCGCCGCCAGCTGCGGGCGCCGAACGGCACCACCATCCTGCTCACCGCCGGCGAGTTCTCGCTGCTGGTCGCCTTCCTCGATCATCCGCAGCGCATCCTGTCGCGCGACCAGCTGCTGGAGCTCGCCCGCGGCAGCCAGGCCGACGTGTTCGACCGCGCCGTCGACGTGCAGATCAGCCGCCTGCGGCGCAAGCTGCACGCCTGCGTCGAATCCGAGATCATCCGCACCTACCGCGGCGCGGGCTACCTGTTCGACGCGCGGGTGACGCGCCCGTGACACCGCGCCGGCGCTGGCCCGGGCCGCACGCCCCGATCGGCCTGCAGCTCGTCGGCCTCTTGCTGATCAGCCTGCTGGCGGCCCAGGCGATCAGCATGGCCGCGATCCTCTTGATGCCGCCGCCGCGGCCGGCGGTCTACCACCTGAGCGAGGTGGCCCAGGCGCTCCGCGGCGGGTCGTTGCGGACCCGCTTCGGCCGGCCGCTGATCCGCACGGTGGAGACAGAGCTGCCGGCCGAGCTGAAGGCCCAGCCGGCGCGTCGCGAGCGGGCCCGCGCCGCGCTCGCCGCCGCGCTCGGCGCGCCCCAGGCGCGCGTCCGCTACCTGCAGCAGCCCACCGCCGAGTGGCGGCTGTTCCGCGCGCTCGGCGGACAGCGGCACGAGCCGTCGCCGATGCGCGAGCTCGGGCCCACGGATCCCTCGGGGAGCGGCGCGTCGCCGCCGGCCCCGGGCGGCGGCCCAGGCTCTGCGCCGCGCGGACCGTGGCCGCGGTTCGGGCCGGGCAATGCGTTCGACCTGCCGATCATGGGCGAGTTCACGGCCGCGCTCGCGGCGCCGGATGGCCGCTGGGTGGTGGTCCGCAACGCGCCCGAGCCCTTCCCCGGCGAATGGCAGGTCCGCGCCGCGCTCTGGCTGCTGGCCGGGTTCCTGGTGGTGGCCCCGGCCGGCTACCTGTTCGCGCGGCGGATCACCGCGCCGCTGAAGCGCTTCGTCGAGGCCGCCGAGCAGCTCGGGCGCGACCCGCATGCGCCGCAGATGATCCTGACCGGCCCCGCCGAGGTGGGCGCGGCCGCCCGCGCCTTCAACGAGATGCAGGCGAGGCTGCGCCGCTATATCGGCGACCGGACGGCGATGGTGGGGGCGATCTCGCACGACCTGCGCACGCCGCTCGCCCGCATCCGGTTCAAGATGGAGCGCGCCCCCGCCAGGCTGAAGGACGACGTGCTCGCCGACGTGGCGCAGATGGAGCAGATGATCGGCGGCGTGCTCGCCTTCATCCGCGACGAGGGGCAGCCGAAACGGCGCGAGCGGCTCGACCTGCTGTCGGTGCTGGAGTGCGTCGCCGACGACGCGGCCATGCTGGGCGGCGACGTGGAGATCGTCGAGGCCGCGCCGGTCACCGTCGACGGCGATGCGGTCGCCCTGCAGCGGCTGTTCGGCAACCTGGTGGACAACGCCGTGAAATACGGCGGCGCGGCGCGCATCCGGCTCAGCCAACAGGGCGAAGCCGCCGTGGTGGAGATCGCCGACCGCGGCCCGGGGCTGGCGCTCGAGGACCTGGAGCGGGCGTTCCAGCCGTTCTACCGAGCCGACGCCTCGCGCAACCTGGACAAGGCCGGCGTGGGGCTGGGCCTGCCGATCGCCCGCTCGGCGGCGCGCGCCCACGGCGGCGACGTGCAGCTGGAGCCCGCGGCCGAGGGGCTGAAGGCGGTGGTGACCCTGCCGGCGCTGTAGGGCGCCCCTCCGCGCGGCCCTTGCGCGGAACGGCGACGCCGGGACAATGGGGCCATGTCGGGTGCGGGGCTCACGGTCACAGGGCTTTCGAAGGCGTACGGCGCGACGCCTGCGCTGGCGGAGCTCACGTTCCAGGTGCGGCCGGGCGAGCTCTACGCGCTCTTGGGTGCGAACGGGGCCGGCAAGACCACGGCGCTGCGCATCATCGCGGGCCTGCTGGCGCCGGACGCAGGATCGGTGGACGTCTTCGGCGTCGATGCGCTCGCTGAGCCGGCGCGCGCCAAGCAGCTCACCGCCTGGGTCCCCGACGAGCCGATGCTCTACGAACGGCTGACGCCCTGGGAGCACCTGGAGTTCATCGCCGGCCTGTGGAACCTGGACCCCGCCCGGGCGCAGGCGCGGGCCGAGGCGCTGCTGCGGCGGCTGGGCCTGTGGGAGGTGCGCGGCCAGCGCTGCGGATCCTTCTCCAAGGGCATGATGCAGAAGACTGCGCTGGCCGGCGCGCTGCTGCACGAGCCGAAGCTTCTGCTGCTCGACGAGCCGCTCACCGGGCTCGACGCGCGGATGGCGCGCGAGGTCAAGGACATGCTCCGCGAGCTGGCGGCGGCGGGCGCGAGCCTGGTGCTCACCACCCACATCCTCGAGGTGGCCGAGCGGATGGCCGACCGGATCGGCATCCTGCACCGCGGACGCCTGCTGGCGGAGGGCTCGATGGCGGAGCTGCAGGGCCGCACCCGGGGCGCGGGCACCTTGGAGGAGGTGTTCCTCGAGCTCACGTTGCAGCCTGCGGCCGTCGGGCCTTGAGGCTGCCCGCCGGCTCGACCGTGTGGCTGCTGGCCCACGACCTGCGGCTCGACTGGCGCCGCCGCACCTCAGTGACCGGCGCGCGCCGCTGGCTGGCGCTGATCATCACCATCGGCGCGCCGCTGTTCCTGGCCGGCGTGATGGGCGTGCCCCTGGCGCTGGCGCTCAACCATTTCGGCCCGCCGCGGGGCTGGACAGCCCAGCTGGTCGCCGCCGCGGCGCTGGCCAGCGCCTTCACCTTCATGCTCTCGCAGGCGCTCGCCGAGGTGGTGGACGCCCTCTACGAGCGCGGCGACCTGGACCTGCTGTTCTCCTCGCCGATCCCGCCGCGCCGGGTGATCACGGTCAGGGCGCTGGGCATCGCCTTCGCCGCCTTCTCGGTGTTCGGCTTCTTCTCGCTCGGGCCGCTGGCGGCGATGGCGGTCATGGGCCACCCGCGCTGGCTGGCGATCCTGCCGGTGCTCTACGCCTGCGCGCTCGCCGCGACCGGCGTGGCCCTGGCGCTTGGGGCGCTGCTCATCGACTGGGTGGGGCCCAGGCGCACCCGCTTCATCGGCCGGGCGCTGTCGGTGGGCTTCGGATCGGTGTTCTTCCTGGGGACGCAGGTGCTGGCCCTGGCCAGCGGCCAGATCTCCCGCGGGCCGGCCGTGCTGCGCCTGAGCCGGCTGGCGGCGGGCTCGGCGCCGCGTCAGATCGAGATCGTGCTGCGCGCCTTCGAAGGCGAGCCGCGGGCGTTCGCAATGGTGGTGGGCGCGCTGCTGGCGGTCTTTGCGCTCGCCACCGCCTGGTTCGGGCCCAGGTTCGCCGCCTTCCACGCCGCCGCCAAGAGCGCGCCAGCCGCCGGCGCCGCGCGGGCCGGCCGGCCGCGCCCGTTCCGGCGCGGGCTGCCGGCCGCGGTGCTCGCCAAGGAGCTTCGCCTGCTGCTGCGCGATCCCATGCTGCTGCCGCAGGTGATCCTGCGGGTGGTCTATCTGGTCCCGGCCGGCATCGTGGCGGTGCAGTATGGCGCCAGGCTCGACTTCACCGCCCTCTCCGGCGCCGTGCTCGCCATGACGCTGATGGCCAACCAGCTGGCCGGCAGCCTCGCCTGGATGACCATCTCCGCGGAGGATGCGCCTGACCTGCTGGCCAGTTCGCCCGCGCCGCGGACGGTGCTGCTGCGGATCAAGCTGGCGGCGGCGGTGGGCACGGTGATGGCCATCGTCGCCCTGGTCGCCGCGCCGCTGGCGCTCGTCGCGCCCTACCAGGGGGCGGTGGTGCTGACCGGATGCGCCGCGGCGGCCGTCTCGGCGGGCCTGGTGAACCTCTGGTGGCAGCGGCCCGGCAAGCGCAGCGCCTTCCGCGAGCGCGCGCCGGCGCCCTGGTTCGTCAACCTGGCCGAGCTGACGCTTGGGCTGCTGATCGCGCTCGCCGCCGGCCTCGCCTCGGCCCACCACCTCGCCGCCGTCGCGCCGGCCGCCGCAGCCCTGCTGGTGCTCCTGGCGCTGCGCCTGCCGGCGCGGCCGTGAGCGGGAGTCTGTTGAGAGGCGCCGCCCCTGGGTGACTCGAACACCCGACTTACCAAGGTTACTCAGGTCGGCGCAGACCCGAGCTTCGGCGGACCGACGATGAAGGTCGTCGTCCGCGCGGTATCCACCGTCACACTCGCGCCAAACCTGTTTGCCGCTTCGAAATTTTCGCCGCGGTCAACAACCCGCCCGATGGTAAATCCACGCCAGAAGACCGTCTTTCCTCGTACGTGGGCAATATACGGCTCCGCATTCAGGTTCAACGTCAGCGTGTGATTTTGAATGTCATAATCATATACGAAAGATGAGTCGCGAGATCCGTACTTCCTAAGCGGGATTCGCAAGGAGAATGATTGACCGGCGAGCAGTTTTTTGTTTGGACCCTCATCAAACTCATCTATTCTCTTGTAGTCGGCGACCGCAGTCATGGCGTCGGTGAGTTGTTTCTCCGTCGCCACCTGAGCCTGCGCCGTGGTTATCACCAGCACGGCCGTCGCCGCGATCCACGTCAACTTCATCCCGCCCCCGCTAAAGCGTCGGCGTGAAGAGGGGAGAAAAGGCCTAACAAGACGTATCCAGTGCGGCCGGTCGCCTGGTTCGGCTTGGCGCTCCGTTTCACCAGCCCCTTCCGGGAAGCCGCACCCGTCTGGGACCCAAACGCATCGCGCCCGTGCTTCCTAGCCAGAGGTGTGGTGCCGCCTGGGTGACTCGAACACCCGACCTACGCATTACGAATGCGCCGCTCTACCGGCTGAGCTAAGGCGGCCCAAGGAGGTTGCGGCGGCGCGAGGACCCGGCCGCCGGGGCGCGCCTATTTAGCGGCTCTGCGTACGATCGCCAAGCGGCGCGGGCGCCGGCGCCGGGCGGGGGCCCTCCGGCGGACCGGCGGGGCGTTGTGGCAGGAGGCGCGGCGCGAGGCTCCAGATCCCGGCGCCGGCGAGCACGCAGATCAGGCCGAACGCGATCATCGCCCAGAAGCTCGCGCCCAGCACGCTGCGGGGCCGGTCGGCGGCGGGGTCCTTGGGCGCGGCGAGGTCCGGATCGGGCGGCGCGCTCATGGCTTGCGGTCGATCAGATTGAGCAGCGCCGCTTCGAGCGGAAAGGGCGGAAAGGCCTTGGCGGCGAGCCGCGCGCGGGCGAGCGGCCGGATCACCGCCTTCGACAGGCCGAGCGCGCGCAGCTGCGGCGCCGGATGGGCCCTGAGCACCGCGGCCAGCGCCTTGGCGGCGCGCGGCGAGTGCAGCAGGGCGGCGTCGGCCTTGACCAGCGCCTCGGCCCGGGCCGGATCGAGCTTCACCGGGCCGGTCTCGTAGAGCACCAGCCGGCGGGCCGGCACGCCGTGCTTGTCCAGCGCGTCGACCAGGTCGCCCGCCGGCTCCGCCGCGCCCGCATGCAGCACCGCGCCGCGCAGCTCGCTGCGGCGCGAGGCGATGCCTTCGGCCAGGGCGTCGACGTCGCCGTCGGCGGAGAGCACGGTGCGGAACCCGGCGGCGCGCGCCGCCTGGGCGGTCGCCGCGCCCACCGCGAACACCCGCAGCCGCCGCTCGCCGGATGTCTCGGCGAAGGCGTGCACGCCGTTGGCGCTGGTGAAGGCGAGCGCCGCGACCCCGCGCAGGTCGACCTCGACGTCGGCGATCGGACGCACCGCCAGCAGCGGCGCGACGACGGCCTCGTGGCCCAGCGCGCGGACGCGCTCGGCGGTCAGCTCCGCGCCCGGCTGGGTGCGGGTGATCCAGATCGTCTGTCTGCGGCCGGCCATCCGCCGATCCTAAGGCCCAACCCGAGCGCCTGAGACAACCGAAGCCGCGGGTGGCGTCAAGCGTTAGCCGGGCGGCAAGCCGCGCAGGTCACAGGGAAATCGCCGCCCCGCCCTCGGCGCGGACCGCCTCGCCCAGCGAGACGCCCAGCGCCCGGGCCGAGGCCTCCCAGTCCGCCATCTCGGCGAGGTCGGATTCGCCGGCGCGCCGGAAGCGCAGCCGCCCATCGGGAGACAGGGCTTCGACGATCAGCTTCAGCCGCATGCCGTCGAGCCAGGCGTGCGCCCCGATCGGGGTCTTGCAGGAGCCTTCCAACGCGGCGAGCGCGCCGCGCTCGGCGGCGACGGCGACGGTGGTGGGCTCGTGGCGCAGCGCCGTGGCCCAGGGCAGGTCGCGGTCGGCCGCGCGGGTCTCGATCGCCAGCGCGCCCTGACCCGGGGCCGGCGGGCATTCGGTCGGGTCGATCAGGCTCTGCGGCAGGTCGCCCAAGCCCAGACGCCTGAGCCCGGCGAGCGCCAACAGGATGGCGTCGGCCTCGCCGGCCCGCAGCTTGGCGAGCCGCGTGTCGACGTTGCCGCGCAGCAGGGACACTTCGAGATCAGGGCGCCGGTGCAGCGACTGCGCCTGGCGGCGCAGGCTGGCGGTGCCGAGCCTTGCGCCTTGCGGCAGCGCCTCCAGCCGCTCGGCCTTGAGGCTCAGGAACGCGTCCCGGGGATCCTCGCGCTCCGGCACCGCGGCGATGCAGAGGCCGTCGGGCAGCACGGCCGGCACGTCCTTCATGGAGTGGACGGCGCAGTCGATGCGGCCGGCCAGCAGCGCCTCCTCGATCTCCTTGGTGAACAGGCCCTTGCCGCCGATCTCCAGCAGGCGGCGGTCCTGCACCTTGTCGCCGGTGGTGGTGATGACGACGAGCGGGGCGACGCGCTCGGCCTCGGCGGGGTCGGCGCCCAGCGCCTCGGCGATCCGCCGCTGCACCAACCCCGCCTGGGCCAGCGAGAGCTTGGAGCCGCGCGCGCCGATCCGCACGTGCGCGTCCGCCACTTTCTCATCACGGGCGGGCGGTTGCGTGGGCACGGAGCGCGGTCTACCTGCAAGCGTTGAACGAACTCGCTACAGGACGGGGCGCCCCCCGGCAACCGATGAGCCCCGCCCGCACCGCCCAAACCATCCTCGGCCTGGAGACCAGCTGCGACGAGACCGCCGCGGCGGTGGTGCGGCTGGCCGGTGACGGCGCCGTGCAGGTGCTCTCCTCCGTAGTGGCGAGCCAGATCGCCCGCCACGCGCCGTTTGGCGGGGTGGTGCCGGAGATCGCGGCGCGCGCCCATGTGGAGGTGATCGAGGCCATCGCCGAGCGGGCGCTGGCCGAGGCGGCCCTGAGCTACGCCGAGCTGACCGGGATCGCCGCGACCGCCGGGCCCGGCCTGGTCGGCGGGGTGATGGTCGGGCTGTCGTTCGGCAAGGCCGCCGCGCTGGCGCGCGGCCTGCCGCTCGCGGCCGTGAACCATCTGGAGGGCCACGCGGTCTCGGCGCGGCTCGCGGCGCGGCTGGACTACCCCTTCCTGCTGCTGCTGGTCTCCGGCGGCCACTGCCAGCTCCTGGAGGTGGCGGGCGTCGGCGCCTGCCGCCGGCTGGGCTCGACGATCGACGACGCGGCCGGCGAGGCGTTCGACAAGATCGCCAAGACGCTGGGGCTGCCCTATCCGGGCGGACCGGCGCTGGAGCGGCTGGCGAAAGCCGGCGATGCGCAGCGCTTCGCCCTGCCGCGCGCGCTGCTCGACCGCAAGGACTGCGACTTCTCCTTCTCCGGCCTGAAGACCGCCGCGGCGCGACTGGCCGAGGGCCTGAGCTCGGAGGCGGACCGCGCCGACCTCGCGGCCGCCGTGCAGGCCGCGATCGCCCGCCAGCTCGCCGAGCGCAGCGACCGGGCCATGGCGCTCTATGCCCGCGAGCACGCTGGCCGCGACCTGCGGTTCGTCGTCGCCGGCGGGGTGGCCGCGAACGAAACGGTGCGGCGCCGGCTGACCGAGGGGGCGGCCGCCCGGGGCTTCATCTTCGCCGCCCCGCCGCTCGAGTACTGCACCGATAACGCCGCGATGATCGCGCTGGCCGGCGCCGAGCGGCTGGCCCAGGGATTGTCTGATCCGCTGCATGCGCCCGCCCGCCCGCGCTGGCCGCTGGACGCGGCCGCCGCGCTGGCGAGCCCGACCCACGTTCCCGGCCGCAAGGGCGCCAAGGCATGAGGGTCGGAGCGTGAAGCGCGCCGGCGTCGTCGGCGGCGGGGCCTGGGGGACGGCGCTCGCCCAGGTCTGCGCCCGGGCCGGGCTGGAGACCGTGCTCTGGGCGCGCGAGCCGGAGGTGGTGGTCGCGGTCAACGAGGAACACGAGAACCGGCTGTTCCTGCCCGGCGTGGCGCTGGACGCCGGCGTGCGCGCGAGCCACGACTTCGCCGACCTGGCGCGCAGCGAGTTCGTGCTGGCGGTCGTCCCCGCGCAGCACCTGCGATCGACGCTGGGCGCCTTCGCCGGGGCCGTGGAGCCCGGGCTGCCCGTCGTGCTCTGCGCCAAGGGAATCGAGCAGGGCTCGCTGAAGCTGATGACGCAGGTGCTGGCCGAGGCCGCGCCCGCCGCGCGGCCGGCGGTGCTCTCGGGCCCGTCCTTCGCCGGCGAGGTGGCGCGCGGCCTGCCGACCGCCATCACCCTCGCGTGCCCCGACCCGGAGCTCGGCTGGACCTTGGCCCAAGCCATCGCCTCCCCCACCTTCCGCCCCTATCTCGCGGCCGACATGGTGGGCGCCGAGGCCGGCGGCGCGGTCAAGAACGTGCTGGCGATCGCCTGCGGCGTGGTGGAGGGCCGCGGCCTCGGGCGGAGCGCGCATGCGGCGCTGATCACCCGCGGCTTCGCCGAGCTGACCCGCATCGCGGTGGCGCTGGGCGGCGAAGCGGAGACGGTGGCCGGGCTCTGCGGCCTGGGCGACCTGGTGCTCACCTGCTCCAGCCCGCAATCGCGCAACATGAGCGTCGGCCTGGCGCTCGGGAAGGGCGAGAGCCTGGAGGCGGCGCTCGCCGGCAAGCTGTCGGTGGCCGAAGGCGTGGCCTCGGCGCCGGCGGTCAAGGCGCTCGCCCGCCGGCTCGGCGTCGACGCGCCGATCTGTGCGGCTGTCGCGGCGATCCTGGCCGGCGAGATCGGCGTCGACGAGGCCATCGCCGGCCTGCTCGCAAGACCGCTTCGGGAGGAAAAGTGATGCCGCTGTTCGCGCTCGTCTGCATCGACAAGCCCAATTCGCTCGCGGTCCGCATGGGCGCGCGTGAGCGGCACCTGGCCTGGGCGAAGGACCAGCCGCTGAAGCTCGGCGGCCCCTTCCTCGACGAGAAGGGCGACATGGCGGGCTCGCTGATCATCATCGAGGCGGAGGACCTGGCCGCGGCCCGGGCGTTCAACGCCGCCGATCCCTACACCCAGGCGGGGCTCTGGGCCTCGGTCGACATCCGCCCCTTCCGGGTCACGATTGACAGGCTCTAGCGACAACCCGGCGCGGCCGGCCGCGGGCGTGCGGCTCTGCGAGCTGGCGGAGATTCCCGATCCGGGCGCCAAGGGGTTCCGCTTCCGCGCCGAGCGATGGCTGTTCGCAGGCTTCGTGGTGCGCGCGGGCGACCTGCTGGCGGGCTATGTGGATTCCTGCCCGCACGCCGCCTGGCCGCTCGCCGCCCTCGACGACCGCTACCTCACCCGCGATGCGCGCCACATCCTGTGCACGGGCCACGGGGCGCTGTTCCGGCTGGACGGCGTCTGCGTGGCAGGGCCCTGCGAGGGCCGGCGGCTGTTCGACTGGCCGGTGACGGTGAGGGATGGGGCGGTGTGGACGGCTTGAGCCGTCAGCGCGTGAACAGCGCCGCGATGTCGGGCCAGAGGTAGGCGACCTCCTGCAGCAGCGCGCCGCCGGGGCCGCGCTCGGAGCGCGCCGGCTCGGGCTCGCCGCCGAGATGCTCGTAGAAGCCGCGGGCGCGTCGGTTCTCCGCCAGCACCGAGATCATCAGCGAGCCGGCGCCCTGGGCGGCGAGCGCCCGCGCGGTCCCCAGCATCAGCCGCCTGCCGAGGCCGAGGCCCTGGGCTCGTTTCAGGACGTAGAGCGTGGCGATCTCCGCCTCGCCGGAGCGTCCTCGCCGGGAGGGGCTGCCCTGCGCGTAGCCCAGGAGTCCGTCCGGCCCGGCCGCGGCGAGGGTCACCTCGTTCGCACCCGGGTAGGTGAGCGCGCGACGGAACCGGCGGGTGAAGCCGGCCTCGCTCATCCGGGCGAGGTAGGCGTCGGGCAACAGGCCGCGGTAACTCTCGCGCCACGAGGCCACGTGCACGTGGGCCAGCGCCTCGGCATCCGCCGGCCCTGCGGGCAGGATGAGGATCGAGACCGACGCTCCACGGGATTGCGGCATCCTTCCACAGCTTGGCCCTGTTCGCGGCCGGTTCAAGGGCTGACCCGACTCGCATCGGCCGCTAGCCTGCCGGGCTCCGATGAACGCCCAGGCTCCGCCTTCCGAGACGATCGACCCCGCCGCGGGCGCCTCGCCCGTCATGGCGCAGTTCTTCGAGGCCAAGGCGCGACAACCGGACGCGCTGGTGTTCTTCCGGATGGGCGACTTCTACGAGCTGTTCTTCGAGGACGCGCAGAAGGCGTCGGCGGCGCTCGGCATCACGCTCACCGCCCGCGGCCAGCACGGCGGCCAGCCGATCCCGATGTGCGGCGTGCCGGTGCATGCGGCCGAGGCCTATCTCGCCAAGCTGATCCGGGCGGGGTTCAAGGTCGCGGTCTGCGAGCAGCTGGAAGACCCGTCGGAGGCGAGGAAGCGCGGCGCCAAGTCGGTGGTGCGCCGCGATCTGGTCCGCGTGGTGACGCCCGGAACGCTGACCGAGGAGGGCCTGCTCGACGCCCGCGGCGCGAACCGGCTGGCGGCGATCGCGGTCCGGGCCGGCGGCGCGGCGGTGGCCAGCGTCGAGCTCTCCACCGGCGAGGTGGAATGCCTGGCCGTGCAGGCCCAAGGCCTCGGCTCGGCGCTTGCGGGCCTGAGCCCGTCGGAGATCCTGGTCCCCGACCGGCTGTTCGCCGACGAGCAGGTCTCGGCCGCGCTCAAGGCGGCCGGCGGCTTCGTTCAGCCGGTCCCGCAGGCGCTCGCCGAGCCCGGCGCCAGCGAAGCGCGGCTGAAGCGGCTCTACGGCGTCGAGACCCTGGACGGCTTCGGCGGCCTGTCCGGCGCGGAGGTCTCCGCGCTCGGTCTGATCGCCGCGCACCTGGAGACCACCCAGGCCGGCAAGCTCCCGGCGCTCTCACCGCCCAGGCGGGCGGGCGAGGCCGACGTCATGGTCATCGATCCGGCGACCCGCGCGAGCCTGGAGATCGAAAGGACCACGTCGGGGACCCGCGGCGGCTCGCTGCTCTCGGCCATCGATCGCACGATGACAGCGCCGGGCGCACGCCTGCTGGCCGCGCGGCTGGCCCGGCCGCTGCTCGACCCCACGGCGATCGAGGCGCGCCTGGATGCAGTGGGCTGGTTCTGCGAGCACCGCGCGCAACGGCAGCGGCTGCGCGAGACGCTGCGCGGCCTCGGCGACATGGCGCGGGCGTTGTCGCGCCTGGCGCTGGGCCGCGGCGGTCCGCGCGACCTGGGCGGCCTGCGCGACGGCCTGGCGATCGGCGAGGCGATCACCGCCCTGTTCGCCAGCCTGCGCGATCCGCTGGTGCAGCCGCCGGAGGAGATCGCCCAGGCGCTGAGGGCGCTGAACCCGGCGCTGCACGCCGACCTCGCTGCGTTCCGCGAGCTGCTGCGCGAAGGGTTGGGCGCCGAGCTTCCGGCGCTCGCCCGTGACGGCGGCTTCGTGGCGGCGGGCGTGCGCCCCGAGCTCGACGAGGCGCGGGCGCTGCGCGACGACAGCCGCCGCGTGATCCTGTCGCTGGAGGCGCGGCTCGCCGCCGAGAGCGGCGTAGCGCTGAAGATCCGCCACAACGCCGTGCTCGGCTATTTCGTGGAGACCACCGCCAAGGCGGCCGAGCCGCTGCTGGCCGCGCCGCTGAACGCCACCTTCATCCATCGCCAGACGCTGGCCAGCCAGGTGCGCTTCACGACCGTCGAGCTCGCCGAACTGGACGCCCGGATCGCCCAAGCCGCCGAGCGGGCGCTGGCCATCGAGGCGGACACCTTCGAGGCCTGGCGCGAGGCCGCGATCCGCGTGGCGACGGGGATCCAGGCGGCCGCCGAGGCGGCCGCGCGGCTGGACGTCGCCGCGGGGCTCGCCGA
>Ga0207695_10007737_pt1 | contig 13615 bp, 12 predicted proteins | sample KBSC54metaG_FD_184354 | JGI IMG/M metagenome (GOLD analysis project Ga0207695, IMG submission 184354) | Corn rhizosphere microbial communities from Kellogg Biological Station, Michigan, USA - KBS C5-4 metaG (SPAdes) (version 2) | ecosystem: Host-associated > Plants > Roots > Rhizosphere > Soil...
CCAACGGCGCCGTGGTGGCCGCCGATCGGATGAACGCCATGAAGTTCTACGGCTTCGCGCAGGGGAAGTTCTGGGCCAGCAGCGACGGCGGGGCCACGTTCACCGCCTCGTCAGCCACCGGCCTTCCGGCGGCCGGAAAGCTGAAGGCGGTCTTCGGCAAGGAGGGTGAGGTCTGGTTGACGGGAGGCATGCAGGTGACCGGCGGCTCCACGACCTGCACCGTGTGCGGCGTGTGGCGCACCACCGACGGCGGCGCCATGTTCACCAAGCTGGGAAACGTCAGCAAGGCCGACGCGCTGGGCTTCGGGATGGCCGCGGCCGGCGCCGCCGGTCCCGCCGTCTACCTGGCCGGAACGGTGGGCGACGCCGAGGGCCTGTTCCGCTCGGACGACAGCGGCGCGACCTGGACGAAGATCAGCGACGATCAGCACCAGTTCGGCACGGTGCAAGTCATCACGGGCGACCCGCGCGTGTACGGCCGCGTCTACGTGGGGACCAACGGCCTGGGCATCATTTACGGCGACATCGCGAAGTAGGTAGGTCACTTCTCATGCCAGCGAGGAAGCACAATGAAAGCAAAGCCCCTGCTGTTTGCGGCGTCGATCGCGGTCTTCACGGCCAGCTGCGGTGGCGGTGACGGCGCCGGTCCGACGACAGGAAGCGGCGGCACGAGCGGGGGAAGTGGCGGCAGCGCCTCGAGCGGCGGCAACACCGGCAGCATGACTGGTGGCGCGCCCGGCGCCACCGGCAGCGGGGGCGCCAGCAACTCGGGCGGCACGCCGGGAAGCGGTGGGCACACCGCCAGCGGGGGCGCCAGCGGGACGGGGGCCGTCATGGGTTCGGGCGGAAACCCGGGCAGCGGCGGCCTGGCGGCCAGCGGGGGTTCCCCTGGTAGCGGGGGCAGGGACGCGGCGGGGGGCGCCTCCGGGGGGCGCGCCGGGGGCCCGGGCGGCGCGACCGGCAGCGGTGGCGCGGCCGGCGGTGGCCCGGGGACGGGCGGACGGACCGCCGCGGGCGGCGCGTCCGGGACGGGCGGAATGTCCGCGGGCGGCGGCGCGCCAGGCGGCTACCAGCCATGCCAGTCGAACCCGTGCAACGTGTTGCCGCTGGGCGATTCCATCACCTACGGCGTCAACGACGAGGGAAACGGCGGCTACCGCGGCCCGCTGTTCGCTGACATCGTGGCCGCCGGTCAGAAGGTGACGTTCACGGGGTCGTTGATGAACGGGCCCACCACGGTCTCGGGGCAGACCTTCCCCAAACGGAACGAGGGACACAGCGGCTGGGGCATCTCGGAGGTCACGCCTTACAGCAACAACAACGCCGGCATCGCGACGCTGATCCCCTCCCCTGCCTTCAGCGCCGGCAGCGGCGGCACGCCCGAGATCATCTTGCTGCACATCGGCACCAACGACTCGGGCACCTATTCGTCGGCCCAGATGCAGACGGATCTGAAGGGCCTGCTCGACAAGCTGTTCACCGGCGCGCCCAACGCCCTGGTGGTGCTGGCGAAGATCATTCCCCTCGGGTACGACCCGAACAACGCCACCATCAAGTCTTACAACCAGGCGCTGCCCGGCATCGTGACCAAGCACATCGTGCTGGTCGACATGAACACCGGCTACTCCCTGTCGAACTTCGGGTCGGACAGCATCCACCCCAGCACGGCCGGCTACAAGTTCATGGCGGACAAGTGGTACGCCGCCATCGGTCCGCTGCTGCCGCACTAGCGAACAGAGCGGCGCCGGCAGGGCCCGGAGCGCCCGGCGGAAACGTGCTATACAACGGGCCCGGAAATTCCGATGGAAGTTCAGCTATTCGACAGCACGCTGCGGGACGGAACGCAGAGTGAAGGCCTCTCGCTCTCGGTCGACGACAAGCTCAAGATCGCGCGCCTGCTGGACGGCTTTGGCATCCAGTACATCGAGGGCGGCTACCCGGGCTCGAATCCCAAGGACGTCGAGTTCTTCCAGCGCGCCAAGTCGGTCAGCTTCCGGCACGCCAAGCTGAGCGCGTTCGGGATGACGCGCAGGGCGGGCGGGCGCGCCGACGCCGACCCCATCCTGGCGGCGATGCTGGCCGCCGAGACCCCCGCCGTCACCGTGGTCGGGAAGACCTGGACCATCCACGTCACCAAGATCGTCGGGACGACGCTGGAAGAGAACCTGGCCATGATCGGCGAGAGCGTGGCCTTCCTGAAGCAGCACGGCCGCGAGGTCGTGTACGACTGCGAGCACTTCTTCGACGGCTTCCGCGCCGACAAGGCGTATGCGCTGGCCACGGTCAAGGCGGCCGCCGACGCCGGCGCCGACTGGATCGTCATGTGCGACACCAACGGCGGCAGCCTGCCCAGCTACGTCACCGACGTGGTCCGCGCCGTCGGGGCGACGGTCCCCACGAAGCTGGGCATCCACACGCACAACGACTCCGAGCTGGCCGTCGCGAACGCGCTGGCGGCCGTCGAGGCCGGCTGCACGCAGGTGCAGGGCACGATCAATGGCTGGGGCGAGCGCTGCGGCAACGCCAACCTGATCTCGGTCATCCCGGCGCTGCAGCTGAAGATGGGCAAGCGGTGCGTCTCCGACGAACACCTGGCGCGCCTGACGGACCTCTCTCGCGCGGTCAGCGAGATCGCGAACATCCGGCCCCGCGCGCACGCGCCCTACGTGGGGCAGTCGGCGTTCGCGCACAAGGGCGGCATGCACGTGGCGGCCGTCGAGAAGCTGCCCGCCAGCTACGAGCACATCCCCCCCGAGCGGGTCGGCAACCGGCGCCACATCGTGGTCTCCGAGCTGGCCGGGCGCGGCAACGTCCGCATGCGCGCCGGCGAGCTGGGGATCGACGTGCAAGGCAACGAGAAGCGCCTGCTGGAGCACGTGAAGGAGCTGGAGAGCCAGGGCTACCAGTTCGAGGCGGCGGAGGGCTCGTTCGAGCTGCTGTCCCGCCGCAGCCAGCCCAGCTACGCCCCGCCCTTCGAGGTGCTGGACGTGGTGGTGCTGTCCGAGCGCCGGCGTGGCAACAGCATGTTCGCCGAGGCCACCATCAAGCTGAAGATCGGCGAGACGGTGGTGCACGAGGTCTCGGAAGGCTCGGGGCCGGTGCACGCGCTCGACGGCGCGTTTCACAAGGCGCTGAACCCGCATTTTCCGCTGCTGCGCGACGTGCGTCTGGCCGACTACAAGGTCCGCATCCTGGATCCGGACGCCGCCACCGGCGCGAAGACCCGCGTCTTGATCGAGGCCGCCCGCGGCGAAGATCGCTGGAGCACCATCGGCGTCTCGCAGAACATCATCGAGGCGAGCGCGCACGCCCTGGCCGAGGCGCTGGAGCTGCCGCTGGCCCGCCTGGCCGCCGCGAACGAAGCCGTCGCCGCCAGCCAGCGCGCCCACGCCTAGCCCGCCGCTGACCCGCGTCAGCGGTGGCAGTCGCGGGCCTCAGCTCTTCTGCGGGCCCGGGGCTTCGCCGGGCAGGGCCGGTTCCTTCTCGGGGGCGACGAACCGGGCGGGGACGCCCAGGACGGTCGAGCCGGGGGGCACGTTCTGCGCCAGGACGGTGTTCGCCCCCACGACGCTGTCGTCGCCCACCTGGATGTCGCCCACGATGCAGGCGCCCGGACCGATCTCGATGCGGTTCCCGATGATGGGCGCCAGCCGCTCCGACTTCCGCTTCAGCCCGATCGTCACCGAGTGACGGATGGTGACGTCGTCCCCGATGGCGCGCGAACCGATGAACACCGCCCCATGATGGGCGATGCGAAAGCGGCGGCCAATCTTCGCGTTGTACGGCAGGTCGATGCCCCACAGCGTGATCGCGCCGCGATGGGCGCCCCGGTACAGGATCGACAGCGGCGCCCGCAACAGCTTGTGGTTGACGTCCATGCGCCAGTTTCCGAACCGGTGGATGGCCAGCGCCCAGAACCCGGGTGACAGGGGATCGCTGCCGTGGGTCCGGAAGTCCTCCGCCAGCAGTGCCCGCAGACCGATGCCGGGCGGATTCGCGTTCTCGCTGCCTACCGGCAGCGCGCTGCCCAGATCGTCGTCCCCCAGCGCCGCCGCGTGGCTCATGTCGGGATCATCCGCGCCGGCACGCCCAGGACGGTCGCGTGAGGCGGGACGTTCTTCAGCACGACCGTGTTCGCACCCACCACGGCGTCATGCCCGACCCGAACCCCGCCCAGCACGCACGCGCCCGAGCCGATGTCGGCGCGATCCTCGATGACCGGCAGGGTCGCCGCCGTGCCGTCCGTTCCGCGCGCCGGACCGAACGTGGTGTCGTGGCGGATGTGGACGTCGTTTCCGATCGACCGCGCCGTCAACAACATACAGCCGTTGTGCCACAGCCTGACGCGCCGGCCGAGATCCACCGAGCGCGGCAAGTGAATGCCCCAGACCCAATCGATGCCCGTGAAGGCGACCTTGTATGCGGCCTCCAGCGCCAGGCGCGCGGGGCGCAGCTGCACGTTCGCGGCCCGGCGACCCACGCGGTGCGCCGCCACGGCCCAGAAGCCCGGCTCCAGCAGGCCCCGGTCGTGGGTGGTGAAGTCCTCCGCCAGCAGCTCGCGCAGCCCCATCTCCTCCGCCGGCCGGTTGTCCGTCACCGGTACGGCGCCCGCCTCGGAGGACGACGCGCTTCCGACGGCCCGGGCGCGATCGTCATCGTCGCCCCGGGTCGAGGCGACCTGCCGAAGACCGCTGCTTAGATCGCGAAGCATGACTTCATGTCCCTGCTGGGGAGGATGTCGCGCCGAACCCGCCGTGTCGTAGCGCTCCCCTCTCGCCCCCAGCAAATATCACATAGCATGACGTATCGACGCCGCTGCCCCAAAACATTCCCCGGGGCGATCATTTCAGCACGAATCCGAAGTGGTGGCTGTTGATGTCCATGCGCTCCCGCAGATAGAAGCGATGCGCGGCATGGCGCTGGACCCCTGAATCCAGCTGCAGGGACGCGCATCCCTCGGCGCGCGCAGCGTCCTTCAGCCAGTCCAGCAAGGCCTTGCCGTGACCGCGCGACCGGCCGGTCTCGTCCGTCACCAGATCGTCGACGTAGTAGTGCGGCCCCCAGGCCAGGCTCTCGCCGCGGCGATAGCCCGCCACCGCCACGATCTGCCCCTCCACCTTCAGAGCGGCCAGCCGGAAGCCGCTGGCCTGCATGCGGATGACCGTATCGGCGTACGTGGCGCGGTCCAGGTGCGGCCGCAGCTGCTTCATGACGGGGAACGTCGCCTCGATGTCCTCACGTCGGGACAGCACTTGCACGACCGGCGCATCGTTCATGGTTGCGTTTCCTTCGGGGGCTTCACCCGATCTTCGAGATCCGGGTGGCCGCACGGCCGTTCGATGCCAGCACCGTGCCACGGGGTTCGGCGGCCGAACCAATTCGTTTCAGGATAACGCTCTTCGCGCCGCCGGGCTGCACGTGAAAGTAGTTGTCGTCCGCGGAGAAGCCGTCGACAGCCACCGCCACCGCGTGGGCAAAGCGCCGGCTGCGGACGGTCAGCGTGAAACGGTCGCCGTCCAGAAAGGCGACAGTTGCCTCCATCCCCAGGTCGGCCTCGCGCGTGAAGGGCCGACCTGTCGGAAATAGAAACACCTCGCTCTCGACGCGCTGGTCCGGCGAAACCAGGCTGGCCGCGATCAGGTCGCAAGGCGGCGTCCCGAAGCGGTACGCGTACGTGGCGTCCGAGAACTCCCCGAGCAATGCCGCAATCGCGATCTCCTCAGCCCCCCTGGCCGGAAGCTCGACGGCGCGGTCGACGGACGCGACCGGGGCGTCGTCGCGAAACAGGCGCACCCTCAGCTCGCCTCGCCAGGCCACCGGCCGCTCGTTGAGCAGGTGCACGAAGGCGCCGTTCAGCCCCTCGTCCGAGAGGACCACGGCCAGCGGCTGCAGGGCCCGCCGCAGGTAGTGATAGGCGGCCTTCGGACCGCCGTCGACGTCCAGGACGCCCCACCCCGCCCCGGCCACCAGATCCTTCCAGAACCAGACCAGCGCCCCCCGGCACGACGAGCGCCGCCGCCGCCATTCGGAGAACGCCGCCTCCATGACCTCGCCGCTGGTGATGCGGCCGAGCGCCAGGTAACGGTCGGGCTCCGTCGATCGTAACGTGACGGCGTCGGCGCCGAACAGCAGCGTCAGGTAGAAGTCCCGCACGTCGTCGAAGTCCCAGCCCGCGCCGCGGTCCCGGGGCACCCCCGCCTTCCATTCGGGCGTGTGCGGGCGCGGGACCGCGCCGCCGCCCAGCCGCGTCAGGATCGCCTCCTCGGGGACGTTGGCGAAGCCCAGGCACTCGGAGGCGAACCGCACCTCCGAGCGGCGGGCGTCGTCCAGCGGGCGCAGGTAAGCGCCGACGCCGTAGTACGACGTCGACCCCTCGCTCGGCTGATGCGGGAAGGCGCCGCCGCTCGCGCTCGACGGCCAGTACGGGACGCCGGGACACAGCTCGCGGCATAGCGCGGGCAAGGTCTCGCGGAACAGCGGCCGCTGCCAGGCGGCGGCGGGAGCCCCCCACATCGCGGCCTGCTGCTCGCCCTCGCTGTCGCCGCACAGCACCGCCAGCGAAGGGCGGCCCTGCCAGCCCGACAGGGCTTGCCGCACCTCCGCGCTGACCAGCGCGACGAACGCGGGCTCCTCGGGGTAGTCCATGTTCGCGAACATGAAGTCCTGCCAGATCAGCAGCCCCAGCTCGTCGCACAGGTCGTGGAACGCGGCCGCCTCGTAGACCATCGGGCCGGCGACGCGGACCATGTTCATCCCGGCGTCCCGCATCGCCAGCAGCGCGCGCCGGTACTCGTCCGCCGTTCCGGACAGCGTCACCACGTCCAGCGGCGTCCAGCAGGCCCCCCGGCAGAAGACGGGAACGCCGTTGATCGACAGGCAGAAGTCTCCGCCCGTGGTGTCGAGGTCGACGCTACGAAAGCCGACCTTCGAGAGCGGGATCTCGACCTCTGCGCCCCCCTGGAGCACCACCAGCCGGACCTGGTAAAGGGGCTGGTCGCCGTGCGTGTGCGGCCACCAGGGCGCCGCGCCAGGGATGGCGACCTCGCCCGTCGCTTCGACGGTCGGCCGGGCGGCCGCCGTACCGGGGGTACAGGCGAGTGGCGCCGCGGTCGTCCGGCCGTCCGGCGCCGCGACGACCAGCCGGGCGCCGGTGATCGGGCGTCCGTCCAGCGACACGAGCGACGCCGCCACCGTCACGCAGCCTTCCCCGTCCTGAAGGGACGTTCGCAGCTGCAGCCGCTGCACGTCCAGCGCAGACCGCCACTGCAGGCGAACCGGACGCCACGGGCCCACCGGCGGGCAGGGTGGCGACCAGCCGGGCGTCCGCCCCAGCAGCGTCGTGCGGAACCAGCGCAGCTGCTGGTGCTCGAGCATGGGCGCGCGCCAGCGCGGGCGCGGACGCCGGGCCGCCAGCAACGGGTCCAGCGCCGCGAAGCGCAGCACCAGTTCGTTGTCGCCCTGGCGCAGGCGCTCGGTGACGTCGACCTCGCTGGCCACGAACATGTCCTCGCCATGCAACAGCGCCTCGCCGTTCAGCCAGCCGTCGACGATCGTGGCCAGCCCGTCGAAGCACAGCACCGCGCGGGACCCCGGAGCGACGGGCGGCGCGCAGATGTTGCAGCGGTACCACCAGTCCGCGCCATCGATGCGCGGTGGCCCAGGGACGCCGGCCGCCCGTAAAGCAGCCGCCGCCGTCCCCGGAACGGGCGCGGGCAGCCAGGCCCCGGCGGGTAGATTCAGGTGGGACGGGTGGCCGGCCAGACCCGGGGCGGTCCAGGCGACGGTCCAACCCTCGAGGGCAACCTCCTCGTGGGATGGAATCCGCCACATCGGCAAAGGCGTCCGCAGGCGGCCGTCAGTGGCCCGCGGTCAACGACTCGACGGCGGCGCGGATGGCCGAGACGCTCTCGAACACGCTGCGCCTCAACATGGCGTCGGGAAACTCGATGTCGAACGCGCCCTCGAGCGCCAGCATCAAGTTGACGCTCGCGTGCGACGTCATCCCCGCCTGATACAGGTCGGCGTCGTCGTCCAGCGTGGCGATGTCCTTTGCCAGGCGGCCGTGCTCGGCCAGGATGGCCCGGATCTTCTTTCCCGTTTCCTCTGACATTGTGTTGGTGCTCTCGCTTGTGGGGTTCCGGCCAGGCCGGCGATCGACGCCGGCGCTCACTTCTTGATGACGGTCGCGGCGACCACGGCCGTGGCGTAGTCGCCCTCGTGACTGAGGCTGACCGAGCAGCTGGACCATCCTGCCGACGCGGCCAGCTCCTTGGCCGAGCCGTGCAGCTCGATCTCGGTCCACCCTCCCGGCATCTGCTTGACCTCGATGGTGCGCAGGTCGACGCCCTGATCGTCCAGGCGCAACGCCTTCAGCGTCGCCTCCTTGGCGGCGAAGCGGGCCGCGTAGCGCGACGGCGCCACGATGGGGTTCTCCGAGCAGTAGGCGCTCTCCCCCGCCGTGAAGATGCGGCTCACATAGGGATCGCCGATCTGCTGCAGCGACTTCGCCACCTGGCTGATCTGAACGAGATCGATCCCGACCACGACATGGAAATTTCCAGGGTTCATGATGGCCCCGCAGCATCGGGCGTGAGAGTGGGCACTGTCAAGGCGCCCGCTCCTCGGCGGCCGGCCGCGCCGCAGCGGCGCGCAGGCGCTCGGTCGCCAGCGCCCAGTCGGCGCTGGCCGCCTGGAACAGTGGCGCGAAATCGACGGGACGCTTGGCGTTCACCGCGCGGGCGCCTTTCAAGATCAGCGCCTTCATCCCGGCCGACAGGCGCGCGTAGGCGTCCGCCGCCTCGGCCAGCGTGCTATCGGTGGCGTTCAACCAGCGCAGGAACAGACAGGCCAGCTCGGCCGCCGCCCCCAGCTGTCTGACGGTGGCGAACGCGTAGGCGTGATAGACGGCCAGGCCTTCTTCCTGCAACCGTGGCAGGTCCGCCGCGAAGCGGGCCGCGAACGCCTCGACCGGGTTGGCGGTGGGGATCCGCGCCGTGTGGCGGCGCAGCAGCTCCGCCCCATGCCGGCGCAGCTGGTCCGGGGTCAAGCGCCGCACCCGATCGGTCCGGATCAGCTCGGCGAACAGCGGCATGTATGCCGGGTCGCGGGGCGCGTTCAGCCGGAACAGGCCCGCGAAGTCATCGCCTTCCAGCGTGAAGTACCCCGCGTTGTGAAAGTAGCCCAGGCGCCGCTGTTCGACGTCGACGTCGACCACGATGATGGTGGTCTTCGTGTGCTGCGCGCGGTAGTCCGTGCCCCGGGTGTCGGGCAAGAAGAAGGCGTCGGCCTCGGTGCTGACCATCCGCCCCGCCGCCGTGTGCAGGACCACGTGCTCCAGCAGGGGCCGCCACACCGTCATCTCCTGCACGTCGACGCCGTACAGGACCCACAGCTCGCCGTGGGGCGGCTTGAAGAACGTCCACTGATCGCCCTCGAAGTCGACGGCCACCGTGAAGGGCAGCATGGCCAGCGGCTCGAGCCCCTGCGCGTGAAGGACCTCGATCCAGATGTCGATGTAACAGTTCTTCTCGACCCAGTCGCGCTCCTCGGCGTGGAGGGCGTGTCGCTGGTAACGGGCCGGATCGAGCGAGAGCATGGCGGGCGGGCTCCTCACGTGAAGAGGCGATCGCGAACTTCCTTCGGCCAGGCCCCCAGATCGCAGCCGTGATGACGGAACAGCGCCATCACGCAGCGCTCGAGCCCGAACCCCAGACAGGCGGTGTGCGCCGTCTGCCCGTCGCCGGTCTTGATGTCGAAGGTGTGCCCGAAGTGGTCCTGGTGATAGTTGAACGAGCAGACGGCCGTCGGCTTCTCCTCGGAGATCACCGGGATCAGGACCTCGAACTTCAGCTTCTGCTCTTTCTGGCTGACCGCCAGCATGCGCCCGCCGCGGCCGAAGAACGGATCCGAGGCCACGTCCGGACGCGCCGGCAGTCCCAGCGAGGTCAAGATCTCGACCCCGCGCTTCACCCAGGTGTCACGCCAGGCGACGACCATGTCGGGCGTCCCGGCGCGCACGAACTCGCGGACGCGGAAGGCCTGCATGCGCGTCGGCTCGGGCGACGGCTCGTGCCGGTAGACCCAGTTCTGCATGTCCACCAGGCGTCCGTTCTCGGGGACGTTGCCGGTGAAGGACGGGTAAACGGGGTAGCAGGCGGCGGGGTTCAGCACCACCGACGTGATCCCCTGCAGGTCGCCCCAAGGTTCGCCCGCGTGCACCTTCTCGCTCAGCTCCTTGGCTTGCTTCTCGTTCCCGAAGAAGCTGAACACGCTGCCTGCCAGCTGCGGGAACGAGTCGAGGAAGTCGCTTCGCTCGAGCACGCGCCGATCGATGATGGGCGGGAACAGCATCACCTCCGCGCCGTCGTTGGCGGCCACCCGGCTGACGTAGGCGTTGAACCCCGCCAGGACCTTCTCGAAGTCCGGACCGCGCCCGAACGCCCCCTGAACGCCGACCGGGATGATCAGACGGTTCTTCACCAGCTCATCGTAGAACTTCGTTGCGTCGTACTCTTTGACAGGCACGCGTCTCCTCCTCCAGGTGACTAAGCTCGAACAACGGTCGTGGCCAGCCCTGCCGGCCCGCTCTCAATCGTCCTTGTAAACGAGAAGCATCGAGGCGCTCTTCGACAGGATACGATCGTTGCCGATCATCAGCGCCGCCGACAGGGCGTCACGAAGGTGGCGGCCCAGGCTGAAAGGCGTGTCGTTCTTGTAGGCCATGATCCCGCAGATCGACAGGGCCCGATGCACGATCTCTGCCACCATCTCGGACGAAGAGATCTTCAGGTTGTTCATCTTCAGCGCGAAGCCCAGGCTCAGTAGCGCCTGCGAGCCGCCCGACCGGATCAGCTCGTCGCACTCGCTGGCCACGGCGTGCACGTTGATCCGCATCAGCTGCAGGCGGGACGACAGCTCGGCCAGCCGCATGGCGGTGGGGGGCACCGAGCCCGGCTTGCGGCGCGCCTCGGCGCGCACGAAGGCGCTGGCCCGCGCCACCGCGTCGATGGCGATCCCCAGCCACACGGCCGACCAGAGGATGTGCGAGAACGGCACCATGGTCTCGGCCGACGAATCGGCGAAGGACCCCGGCACGATCTGGCCGGTCACGCCCGACGAGACCACGCTGAAACCGGGGCTGCACGTGCCGCGCATGCCCAGCGTGTCCCAGTTCGTCGTGCGCGTCAGCGTCGTGTCGCCCTTGCGCAGCAGCACCAGCACCTGATCGCTGCCGGCCGCGTCCGGCGCGCGGCGGCAGGTGGCCAGCCAGTCGTCGGCCTGCTCGCCGTACGAGATGGTGGTGGCCTCCTTCTTGAACCGGAAGCGCCCGGCGGCATCGTCGCGCTCGACGGCGCAGATGCTGGTGCGGGTGTCGCCGCCCACGCCCACCTCCGACGTGATGGAGGCGAGCAGCAGCTGCCGCTCGCACAGCTCGACCAGGTAGTCCCGAATGTAGGGCTCGGACAGGCCATGCCGCACCAGGCAGGCGACCTGGATGTGGTGCATGGCCAGCACCATGCCCGTCGCCGAACAGTGCTGCGCCAGCGCCGTGCACGCCTCGGCCAGCTCGACCATGCCGTGGCCCAGGCCGCCCAGCTCGGGCGGGACGAACGCGCCCAGCAGCTTCTCTCTCCTCAGCGCCTCGAGCGCCTCCTTCGGAAACCGCGCCTTGCGATCGACGTCGTCGGCGTGTGCCGCGGCCACCTCGGCTCCCACGCGCGCCGCGGACTGGACGGCCGCGCTACCTTTCGAATGGTCCTTCACGTGAGTGCCCTTCGGTTAGGAGTTATTTTCGCGAACGATATCATTCGCCATCCTCTCTGTCGCCGCCCGCGCGTGGCGGCGGATGAACTTTTTCAGCTCGCGCAGCACCGGCAGAGGGATCTCGTGGCCCCCGTCGAAGGGCCGCCACTCCACGGCCGCTCCCGCCGTCACCAGCTCGTTGCGTAGCGAGTCGGCCGCCGCGAACGACAGCTCGCGATCGCCGCGTCCGTGGCTTTGAAAGATCGGCATGCCGCGCAGGTGCGCCAGGCGGGGCGACAGCGTCGCGGCGTCGACCCGCGCCCCGGAGAGCAGCACCAGCCCCGCGGGCCGAAACGCGGTACGGACCACCATGTCCAGCGTCAGGATCGCGCCCTGGGAGAACCCGCCCAGGAACAGCGGGCGGTCGGGCCAGGAGCGCTGGACGTCCTCGACCAGCCGGACCAGGCCCTCGCGGGCGTTCCCCAGACCGGCCGGTCGCTCGGTCGAGAGATCGCGGTCGGCGCCGCGAGCGATGGCCGCGTCCCGCGCCGCGACATCGATCATCCACCAGGCCCGGCCGCCCAGGCCGCGCGCCGTCAGGTCGATGGGCCCGTCCGGGAACACGAACACGGCGGGCAACCCCATGGAGGCGCCGAACGGCGCCAGGTCGTCGGCGCGCATCGAGAACCCGTGCAGCAGCACGACCACCGGCGGCGGCGGCGGCGCGACCAGCTCCGCCGGCTCGACGACGCGCAGGTCGAGCTCGGCCATCCTCATCGCGTGGGTTTGCATTCTCGTCGATCCCATGTGTCAACGCTTGGGGCGGTGTTTCTTCCGCGTGGCCGGAACTGTCACGGCTCCGCCCCTGCACCACGCCGCGAGAAAGATGGCAGGTCCGGGGACTTTCGCGACGCCTTTGTTGAGGGAGATCTTGCCTGCCCTCGCCGGGACCCCTCCGCCGCGAACTTGGCCGGGCCTGGGCGAGGCGCTAGTATCGCCGCTCATAAATGACCATGCCAGGCCGTCGGTGACCGACAACTCCACGACGGCCCCGGCCGGCCTCAAGGTCGCGTACCTGGTCAACCAGTACCCGCACGTCACCCACAGCTTCATCCGGCGCGAGATCGTGGCCCTGGAGGCGCACGGCCTGCCCGTCGAGCGAATCAGCATCCGCCTGCCCCCGGTGAACCCCGTCGATCCGGGCGATCAAGCCGAGCTGCGGAAGACGCGCACCGTGCTGGGGCCGGGCAGCGCGGGCCGGCTGTTCTTCGCCACGCTGGGCGCGATGCTGTCGGCGCCGGGCGCGTTCTGGACCGCGCTGCGGGCGGCCGTCAGGTTGGGCCGGCGCTCGGAGCGAGGCGTGCTGCGCCACCTGGTCTACCTGGCCGAGGCGGCCGTGGTGCGCGGCTGGCTGAAGCGGATGCCCGAGGTCCGCCACCTGCACGCCCACTTCGGCACGAACTCGGCGGCCGTCGCCATGCTGATTCGCCTGCTGGGCGGGCCGCGCTACAGCTTCACCATCCACGGTCCCGAGGAATTCGATCACCCGGGTGAGCTGTCGCTGCGCGAGAAGATCCATCACGCGTCGGCGGTGGTGGCGGTCAGCGACTTCGGGCGCAGCCAGATCTACCGGTGGATCCCCTGGAACGAATGGCGAAAGGTGAACGTCGTCCACTGTGGCGTCGACGCGGGATTTCTAGCCGCGGGCCCCCAGCCCATCGCCGACAACAACCGCCTGGTCTGCGTGGGGCGCCTGGCGCCGCAGAAGGCGCAGCTGTTGATTCTCGAGGCGCTGGCCCAGGTGGCCGCCGCCGGGGTGAAGTTCGAGATGGTCTTCGGGGGCGACGGCCCCATGCGTGCCGTGCTCGAGGAG
>Ga0207695_10007739_pt1 | contig 13612 bp, 14 predicted proteins | sample KBSC54metaG_FD_184354 | JGI IMG/M metagenome (GOLD analysis project Ga0207695, IMG submission 184354) | Corn rhizosphere microbial communities from Kellogg Biological Station, Michigan, USA - KBS C5-4 metaG (SPAdes) (version 2) | ecosystem: Host-associated > Plants > Roots > Rhizosphere > Soil...
GCCACGTACACCGGGTGCGGCACGTTGAGGGTGGTATAGTGCGCCAGTCCGGTCATCACGAGCGACATCAGGATGTAGAGCACCGTGCAGATCCCCAGCGATGCGAGAATGCCAATGGGCATGTCACGCTGCGGATTGCGCGCCTCCTGCGCCGCCGTGGATACGGCGTCGAAGCCGATGTACGCGAAGAACACCACCGCCGCGCCTCGCAGGACTCCACTCATTCCGAAGTGCCCGAATTCGCCGGTGTTCTTCGGAATGAAGGGGTGCCAGTTGGCCGTGTTCACGAACGCGAAGCCGAAGCCGATCACCAGAAAGACGATCGCGACTTTCACGAAGACGATGATGTTGTTGAAGCGGGCCGACTCCTTGATGCCGATCACCAGCAGCGCACTCATGAGCGCGATGAGCGCCATGGCGGGAATGTTGATGATGCCGCCGGGGTTGCGAATGATGTGGAACGAGCCCTCCACAGCGAGGGGCGCCGAGGTGAGCGATGCCGGCAGCTTGATGCCCAGCTCGTTGAGAAAGGCCACGAAGTACCCCGCCCACCCGACGGCGACCGTGGATGCACCGAAGAGATATTCCAGAATCAGGTCCCAGCCAATGATCCAGGCGACGAACTCGCCCATGGTCGCGTACCCATAGGTGTACGCGCTGCCGGCGATGGGAATCATGGAGGCGAATTCGGCGTAGCAGAGCCCCGCGAACAGGCAGCCAAGACCGGCCGCAACGAATGACAGCACCACGGCCGGTCCCGAGTTGGTCGCCGCGACCGTGCCCGTGAGCACGAAGATCCCCGCTCCAATGATCGCCCCGATACCGAGCAAGGTGAGATTCGTTGCGCCGAGTACGCGCTTCAGTGTGTCCTGTCCTTCGGCGTTCGCTTCCTCGTTCAGTACCGCAAGGCTCTTGACGGCTAACAAGCTCATTCAGGTCTCCGTGATCTGACGGGGAGGGACGTGCGGGGGGAACCCACTGCGACGGGCACGAGCAGGCGGGAGGACGGCCCGCAGCGGAGATACGATCTCGGAGCGAGCGGGTGTTGTCAAGGGGAAATCACCCGGAAGGGCGCTTGTGCCCCGGGGGACGGGCCGCAACCTGGTGCCCGTGCCCTTCCCCTCAGAGCGAGTAGTTGGGCGCCTCTCGCGTGATCGTCACGTCGTGGGGATGCGACTCCCGCAGCCCGGCGGGCGTGATGCGCACGAACTCGGTGCGCGTGCGCAGCTCGTCAATGTTCGCGCACCCCACGTAGCCCATGCCGCTGCGGAGACCGCCCACCATCTGATAGAGCACGTCGCTCACGGGTCCCTTGTACGGCACGCGCGCCTCGATCCCTTCGGGCACGAGCTTCTTCGCCGACATCTCGCCGTCCTGGAAGTAGCGGTCCGCGCTCCCGTCCTGCATGGCGGACAGGCTGCCCATGCCGCGGATCATCTTGAAGCGGCGCCCTTCCAGCAGGAATGACTCGCCGGGACTCTCCTCCGTGCCGGCGAGCATGGAGCCCATCATCACGCTCGACGCACCGGCGGCGAGCGCCTTCACAATGTCGCCCGAGTACTTGATGCCGCCGTCCGCGACGACCGGCACGTCGCCCGCGCCTTCGACGGCGTCGAAGATCGCCGTGAGCTGCGGAACGCCCACGCCCGTGACGACGCGCGTGGTGCAAATGGAGCCCGGACCCACGCCGACCTTCACGGCGTTCACGCCACGCTCGACGAGTGCCGCCGCGCCCTCCCGCGTCGCGACGTTCCCCGCGATGAGCTCGACGTCAGGAAACTTCTCGCGCACGGCCGACGTGGCCTGCAGCGCGCCCTCGCTGTGCCCGTGCGCCGTGTCCACCACGAGCGCATCCACGCCGGCCGCGATGAGCGCTGCCGCGCGATCCAGGTAGTCGCCGCCCGCGCCCAGCGCCGCAGCCACCCGCAGCCGCCCGTGCTGATCCTTGTTCGCGTGGGGATACTGGCGCCGCTTGTGGATGTCCTTCACCGTGATGAGGCCGCGCAGCGTCCCGTTCGCATCCACCACGGGCAGCTTCTCGATGCGATGCTTGCCCAGGATGCGCTCCGCTTCGTCCAGCGTAGTGCCCACGGGCGCGGTGACGAGCCCATCGCGCGTCATGGCTTCGTGGAGCGGGCGATCGAGATTGCGCTCGAACTGCAGATCGCGATTCGTGATGATGCCGAGGAGTCGCCCGTCGCGGTCCACGATGGGGACGCCGGAGATCTTGAAGCGCATCATCAGCGCGTTCGCTTCGCGCAGCGTGGCGTCCGCGGCGAGCGTGATGGGATTGATGATCATCCCGCTCTCCGAGCGCTTCACGCGATCCACCTCGGCGGCCTGCCGATCGATGGACATGTTCTTGTGGATGACGCCAATGCCGCCGGCGCGCGCCATGGCGATCGCCATTTCCGACTCGGTCACCGTGTCCATGGCGGCCGCGATGAGCGGGATGTTGAGCGCGATCCCCGTGGTAAAGCGGGATCCGGTGCGCACGTCGCGCGGGTGCGTCACCGAATGCCGGGGCGCGAGCAGGACGTCGTCAAAGGTGAGCGCGCTGTCCGCTCGAACCCGCGCCGTTCCGTTCTCTCTGTCCCCGTCCCCTGTCATGCGCGACGGCCCGCTCTCCACCTGGGTGGACGGAGCGGGCCGGTTGGGACGAACTCTTGTAGCCATGGAGAAATGTAGATACGCGGCGGACAATAGGGAATGGCCGGTGCCGCCGGCGCGCCGCGAGGGTGCTGCCTTACCAGACGGTTCGCCGCAGTCGCCGCCGGATTGCCGGTGGCAGGAAGAGCGCGGCGGCGCCGAGCACCGACTGCATGTTTCCGAGGCTCAGCTCGGCGGGGTCGCCCGCCCAGTGGTCCTCGATGACGTCAATCCCCGCGCGCTTCACGAGGCGGTGCAGCGTGAAGATCAGCACGTACACATCATCGAGCTGCCCCAGAAACGGAATGAAGTCGGGGATGACGTCAATGGGCATGAGGACGTAGGCGATCGCGCCGGCAACGAGCGCCTTGTCCACGCGGGACACGCGTGGATCGCCTAGCAGCCCCGCCAGGAGGCGCAGATACGCCGGGATGCGCCTGATGCTCTCCATGAGCGTACGCTTCGCGCCGCGACGGCGCTTTGCGCGTGTACTCTCGCGGCTCTCGCGGCCCGCGCGGCGCTCGCGCGCGCCGGGGCCGCGCTCGATGGTGGTACGGGTCATGTTCTCGCCCCTCCGGCGCCGTCAGCAGGAGGCGGCGCGGTTGGTTGCGGTGGCGGCGGTGGCGGACGCACCGCGGGCCGCGTCGCGGCATCCATGACATCGATCACATCGGTCGCGACTGATTTGCCAGCGGCTGCGACGCCCGAGAGGACGCCCATGGCCTTGTTCAGCAACCCCATCGTCTCCGCGATCGTGCTGGCAGACACGCGCCCCGCGCGCAGGCTGTCCTCCACGCCCTCGGCGAAGCGCTGGAAGACGTTCGGTGACTGCGCCGTCTTGTCCGCGTAGCGCGACTCGACGAGAAACTCGACGTAGTCGAGCACCTGGTAGCCGCGCACGTCGGACAACGTTTCCAGCTTGCGCAGAATGCGTTCGCGTAACTGTTCTTGCATGTGTCTTGCCCCTGTCCATCCGGTGGCGTAGTCAGCCGCGCCAGCGCACCCGCGTGCCGCGCGCATCGATATGCACGTAAGGATGGCGATAGCGCCGGCTCACATACAGCCCCATGCCGCCGGTGAGCTCGGGATATTCGGCCTCCACTGAATCCACCGCCGCCGCCACCAGGCGCGCATCCACGGCGGTGACCCGCCCATCCGAGTTCGCGTCAATGGCCACGTCCACCGCATCGCCATACTGGTGCCGGCTGTCCGGTGCCGCGCGGCGCACGAGGCGATTGTGCGCGGGAGTGCGGAATGCGGAATGTACGTACACTGTGTAGTGCAGCGTGCCGTCGCGCGTCGCATGCGCCAGCCGCTCCACCACGAGCTCGAGCTTGTCGAGCACGCGCGGGCTCAGCGCCACGAAGCGCGGCCAGGTGGTTTGCCCATCCTGCGTGAGGAAATCCCCGAGGTGCAGGTGCCGGCTGATCGGCAAGTCCATCTCGTCGGGCATCACCTTGAGAAAGCCCTCGGGCGTGTCGGCGGCATCGGCACTGTCCACGTGATGGCGCTCGCCGTCATACATGCCAATGCGATAGCCGTCCAGCACGGGGCCGCGCTTCGCCACGAAGGGAACGAGCACCGCCAGTGTGGGCCCGGGCACGGTGACGCGGGCGCTGTCGCGATGGATGACGAGCTGGTAGAAACCGGGCGTGGTTGGCGCGATGAGCCGGCCACCGTCGAGCAGATGCGTGGAGTCCGTGCTCACGAGATCGGGCACCGTCTCCCAACTGTAGCGCACGCCCGTTGTGGGGCCGCGCAGCTCGACGGGATAGTCCACCGCCTGTCCCGGGAGCGCGGTGCGCATCCAGACCGCGCCGCTGCGCCCATAGGCATCGCGTGCCGGTTCGACGTCGGCGGCGAGTGTGCCGAAGGCGCTGTCTACGACGAATGGCGCGTGTTCGAGCGGACGGGGCGGGTGATAGGCCGAGACGAACGCGACAGCGGAACAGAGCGTGATCAGGAAGGTGAGCCGGCGGGCGGTTCGGCGGTTGCGGCGCGGGGACGTAGCGGCCGCGGTCGACGAAGCGGACACCGGAACCGTCACCCTCGCCCCCAGCGGGTGCGCACACCGCGCGCGTCGATGTGCAGGAATGGTCCGTGCTTCGACGTGGCGCGATAGATGCCGGCGCCGCCGGCGAGCTCCGGATGGGCGGCTTCGACGCGATCCACCGCGTCGCGGATGACTCTCGCATCGCGCCAGTTCACGCGCCCATCGTGATTGAGGTCGCTCATGCGACCCGACCCGGTGTTGTCCACGAAGACATCAGCGGCGTCGCCATACTGATGCCGGCTGTCGCGTACGCGGCCACGGCGCAGTCCTTCGCGATTGTACTCCGGCGTGCGAAAGCCCGACATCACGGTCATGTGATCCACACGCACGCCGTGATCGTTCAGGTCCTCGATCACCAGCTCGAGCTTGTCCACGAGCTTGTCGTCGAGCACGAGATACTTGGGCCAGATGTCTTCCTGGTCGTGCGTGAGGAAATCGCGCAGCGCGAAATGCTCGGACACGCGAACATCCTCATTGGCCGGCGTCACCTCCACGAAGCCATCCGGATCCGCGTACATCTCCGGCTGCGTCACGCGGCGCTCGTACGGCCAGAAGCCCAGGCGATAGGAGCCGATCCTGCCGTGCAGCTTCTGCGAGAAGGGAACGAGCGTGATGAGCGAGATCGGGTCCGTGAGCGAGCTGTCGTTCACCGTGTACACGCCGGGCGTGCTCGCGGCGGAATCTCCGAAGAGCCGCTGCAGAAGATCCATGGCGAACGAGGGGTGCGATGTGCTGACGAAGAAGGCGCGCAGCTTGCGACTGCGACCAACGAGCGAATCGAGAAAGAGCACATCGGCGCCGGAGAGAGCAGACGTGGCACGTGTGGCGGCAGGCAGCGGAGCGGGAACCGGGTGGGCGTCGGCATGGACCGGTGCGCCAAACGCCATGCTCGCCGCGCCAATGGTGGCTGCGAGAGCGAGCACGCGCACGGCGCCTCCCACGCGAGATCTGGTAGTCTTCACAAATCCCTCCCTGATTCCCCTGCCACGCTCAACTCCTCCCCGCGAGGGCCGGCTCCATGACACGCCAGCCCGGTCAGAGACCCATACCTCGAAACGAGCGACGCAGCCAGCCGGTAACCCTATGTAAAACTTTGCTCCGTCGCTACTGGTCCTGCTCGCCAGGACGAGCCGGAACACAAGGTCTGACTGACCAGACGATCAATAGATGTAGACCGCGGTACCCACCGGAACCAGGCCATAGAGGTAGTCAATGTCCTCATTCCGGAGGCGCACGCAGCCATGGCTCACCGCCTTCCCCACCGATGCGGGCTCGTTGGTCCCGTGCAGGGCGTATCCGTCGCCGAGGTTCAACCGGTGGCTGCCCAGCACGCCGCGATACTTCCGCTGATTGGTGCCGAAGGGTGGCACGATGAGTTCCTTCCCGACAACGATTTCGTGCCCCTCGCTCGTCTCGAATGGGACAATTGTTCCGTCGGGCATTTTTCGCACCACGTCGTTGCCCGCAACAGTGATAACCGACGAGTCGCCAGCCGGAATGGTGTCGCCCTTCTTGAGCTTCACGAGCTTCAGCTTTCGCTTTCTGGCGATCTCGACAAAGTGCCAGTCGGGCGGCACCCAGGGCGGATCCACGTCCTTGCTCTGCACCACGAGGCGTCCGCGCGGCGTGTCGAACCGATATTCGTCGCGTCCGTTCTGCTTGACGAGCGTCTTGCCGCTGCCAACCGCCACGCGCGTGGAGTAGAGCGTCTCGTTTCCCACCTTGTACCACATGCGCCGGTCCGCGATGCTGACAACGATATAGGGCGCGCTGGCGGACGGCGCATCCGCGACCGCCGCCGGTGTGCGCAGCGAATCGCCGGACGAATCGACTTCATGCGCGAGCTGGCCGAGCAGCGCCCAGTTCCGGTTGAAGACCATGCGATTGACCGCGAGGTGGTAGCGCACCTGCCACGCGGAATACCCCACGGCAGCCGCGGAGGCAAGCGCCACCACTGCACCGGCGATCAGGATGACGGTGAGACGGGCGTTGTCCCGGAACGCGCGCGCAACAGGCGTGAAAGGGCGAAGCGTCATGGCACTAGTAGAAATACACGGCCGTGCCGCGCTGCACGTTGGGCATGATGGCCTCCAGATCCTCGGCCCGCACGCGGACGCTGCCGGGGAGCACGTACGCCGAGTCAGCGAGCGGGCCGGCGGCGGGCATGGAATAGAGCACGGTGCCGCCGTCCAGTACGACAGCCACCGGTCCCAGTGCGCCCGCTACGTGCCGGTCCTCCGGCACCGGCAGCTTTCGCTCGCGATACACCCAGTCCGGAACTTCCCACACATCCCGCGCGCCCAGTACGGCCTGCACGGTGCGCGTGCCGCGCGGAACGGCGAGGTGGACCGTGTCGGGCGGGATGCCGATCCGTCGCCCCGGACCGACTTCCACCGGACTGCGCCGCAGCAGCGCGCCGCGCCGTTCGAGGTAGATACGACCGCTGTCCACGTCAACACCGATGTGGATGCCGCTGTCCGCGAGCGCCTGACGCCTGACCTCCTCTTCCTGCGCCTGTCGCTGTCTGGCGCGTGCGTCGAGAATCGCGTCGGTGCGCTGCTTCTCGAACCGATTCATGCCGGCGCGCAACCGCGCGATCTCCTGCTCGTAGCCCGCCTGTCGCGAGAGCAGCCACGCGTCCGCACCCAGCGCCGCGAGTATCACGAGCAGCGCGGCGGAGACGAATCCGCGATGGCGGCGGCGGTATTCTCCGAACGTCACTGCTGCGAGATCGTGAGCACGTCGAGCAGTGGGACGCCCGACGGATCGCTGCGCCCGAAGCGCACGCGCGCGGTGATCAGCATGGACGCCAGCGGATCAATGCGGCGCGCCTGATCCACGAGCGACGGAGGCAGAGCGAGATACAGGAGCGCGTTCTCCGTGCCCGGACCGCGTGCGAGGAGATAGGGCTCGTCCGGCGCCATTCCCTTGCGCAGCGGGTCCGCGCTCTGCAGCGCGATCTTCTGCACGTGCCAGCGGACTGTCCGACCCCGATAGCGATCCGGATCGGAGCGCAGATCCGCGGCGCTCACGGCGGTGAGCACGCTCGTGTCGGCGGGAACGAGATCCGATGCCTGCACCCACCCCTCCACGCGCACGCGCACCCACTGGCGATCACGCGTCAGGGTGGTGACGTGCGTGCTGGAGTCGAGCGTGGCGAGGGTGGCGCCATCGGGCGCCAGGCGGAGCGGCGCGCGGTGATCCAGCGCGAACGCCGGCGTGGAGACGCTGTCGGCGGAATCGAGCGCACCGGACACCGAGTCGCTCACCACGCTGTCCCGCGCGGGCTGCCGTGCCACACGCACGGCGGATCGTGGTCGCGGCGCACTCGCGCGCGATTGCGGCCGGGACGGCGCGCGCGTGGCGACGGTAGCCTCCGTGCGCGCGAGCGCGCTCGTGCGCACCCACGCCGTGCGGCGCACATGCACCCACTCGCCCTTCGTGCTCACGCGCTGCAGCCCCATTCCCTCGTGCAGGCGGGCGAGCGGCGTGCCGGAGCGGGACGGCGTCGCCCGCAGCGTGGCGCCGTCAGCGGCGGAAATGGGATATTCCTGTCGCTTGCCGCGCACGACGCTCGCATGCAGATACCCGTCCAGCGTGACTGCCGTCCAGCTGCCGCGGGCCTGCTCACGCGCCACCGGCGCTCCGCTCCGGAGCTCGGCAACGACTCCGCCGTCGGGCGCGTTTCGCAGCTCGGTGGCGGTTCGAATGGTGGTGTGCTGCGCGCTTGCCGCGGCCGGCACGAGCATCGCGGCGAGAATCAGGATCAGTCGCATCGCTGGAAGGGGCGTGTGGGGACGCATACATTCTCATTCGGCGCATTCCCGCGCCGAAAGCTAGTCGCGAACGTCTACACGAGCAAAGATGTCAACAACGGGAAAGCGCCCGGTCGTACTGCTGGTTCTCGATGGGTGGGGCTATCGCGCCGAGCGCGAGGGCAACGCCATTGCGATGGCGCGGACACCCACGTGGGACTCGCTCGTGGAGAAGTATCCGCATACGCTGCTCGATGCGTCCGGTCTGGCTGTTGGACTTCCGCGGGGACAGATGGGCAACAGCGAGGTCGGCCACCTGAATCTTGGCGCCGGTCGCGTCGTGCCCCAGGATCTCGTTCGCATCGATGACGCCGTGAAGGATGGGAGTATCTACCGCAACGATCAGTTCGTGTCGCTCTGCAAGGCCGTCAAGGACAGCGGAGGCACATTGCACCTGGCGGGTCTCATTGGCAACGGCGGCGTGCACGCGGTGGACCGGCACCTCTTTGCGCTCGTGGAGCTGGCCGCCCGCGAGCAGGTGCCCCGCGTCGCCATTCACGCCCTGCTCGATGGCCGCGACACGATGCCGCGCTCGGCGCTGCGCTTCATGCAGGAGACCGTCGAGCACGTCGGCGACAGGGCACAAATCGCATCCCTGGGCGGGCGCTACTACGGGATGGACCGCGATCGCCGCTGGGACCGCACCAGACTCTGGTATGACGCCATGGTGCGCGGCGTCGGGCCGACGGCCACCGATCCCGTGCAGGCCATTCGCGACGCGTACGAGCGCGGCGAGAGCGACGAGTTCGTGAAGCCGGTGGTGCTCACGTGCGATGGCAAGCCGGTGGCGCCCTTCCGCGACAACGACGGTCTGATCCTCTTCAATTTCCGCGCGGATCGCATGCGGCAGATCGTGCGCGCGCTCACGCAGACGGGATTCACGAGCTTCGACGTGAGCGGCCGGCCGGCGGTACGAGTCGTGACGATGACGATGTACGACGAGACGTTCGATGTGCCGGTGGCGTTTCCCCCACTCGTGCTCTCGCGCATCGTGGCGGAGGTGCTCGCGGACCAGGGGAAATCGCAGTTCCGTACGGCCGAGACGGAGAAGTACGCGCACGTCACGTACTTCTTCAACGGCGGGTTCGAGGCGCCCTACCGCGGCGAAGTGCGCGAGCTGGTGCCGAGCCAGAAGGTGGCGACGTACGATCTGGCGCCGGAGATGAGCGCGGCGGGCGTGACCGAGGTGCTGTGCCGCGCGATCCGGTCGGCCGAGCACGATTTCATTCTCTGCAACTACGCGAACGGCGACATGGTGGGGCACACGGGCGTGCTTCCCGCCGTCATCAAGGCGGTGGAGACGGTGGACCAGTGTCTGCTGCGCGTGCTCGCCGCCGCAGCGCGCGTGGATGCGCGCCTGATCGTGACCGCGGATCACGGCAACTGCGAGATGATGATCGATCCGGAGACGGGCGGGCCGCACACGGCCCATACCACGAACCCGGTTCCGCTCGTGCTCGTGGAGCCCGGGGGCCCGCGTGCGCTGCGCGGCGGCGGCGCATTGCGGGATGTTGGACCCACCATTCTGGAAATGCTCGGCGTGGACAAGCCCACCGAGATGACCGGAATCGACCTCAGAGATACCGGAGCATGCCCGTGAGGCACGTGCTTGGCGTCATATTCGTTCTTGCATCCATGGGCACCGGCGCGACGCGTGCCGCGGCGCAGGTTGGCTATCCGCCGAACCGGAGCCCCTATCACGACATTACCGAGAAGCAGGACTTCACGGTGTATGGCGGATACTTCAAGGGGAACACGGGCGCGGCCGGCGTGGGCCCGCAGAGCGGCGCGCTCTTTGGCGTGCGCTACGCGCTGCACATCGGCGGGCCGGCCGAGCTCGTCGGGCGTCTGGCGCGCGCATCGTCGTCGCGCACGGTGCTGGACCCGAACCAGCCCGACGCCACGCGGGACCTGGGCACCACGTCGCAGGCGATCTATCTGGCCGACGTGGGCATCACGCTGAATCTCACGGGGCAGAAGAGCTATCATCACTTCGTGCCAACGGCGGGATTCGGGCTGGGGATCGCGAGCGGCGGCAAGACGCCGGACGCCAGCGGCTACAAGTTCGGGAGTCCGTTCTCGATCAACGGATCCGTAGGGCTGCGATTCGTGCCGGGCGGCAACATCTCGGTGCGCGCGGACCTGACGGACTACATGTTCCAGCTCCATTATCCCAACGCGTTTTTCGTGGCACCGGCGGGCGTCACGCCCATTCTGGCGGCCAACGCGGGCGACAATCAGTGGACGCACAATCTGGCGGTGACCTTCGGCGTGTCCTACGTGTTCGCGCGCTGACCGCGCCATGCCGGCCGATCCCCCTCCCTCTCGTACCGGGACTGCGCGGCTCACGCGCCGCGTGACGTTCGCCGCGGCGCACCGCTATCACCGGCCCGAGTGGAGCGATGCGAAGAATCGCGCGGTGTTCGGCGCGTGCGCGAACGAGCACTACCACGGACACGGCTACACGTGCGATGTGACCGTGCGCGGCGAGATCGACGCGACGACCGGCATGATCGTGGATCTGGGCCGGCTCGATGAGGCACTCGCGCGCGAGGTGCGCGCGCGGTTCGATCACCGGAACATCAATCTCGACGTGCCCGAGTTCGGCGAGGGGAAGCTCGTGCCGACGGGGGAGAACCTGGCGCGGTTCATCTTCGAGCGGCTGCAGCACGCCCTCGGCGACGATGTCATGCTGGAGCGGGTGGTGGTACGGGAGGACGAGACGCTGAGCGCGGAATACGGGTGAGCCTCCCCCAGCCGCCCTCCCCCTGGGAATGGGCAATCGGGAATGGGGAATCGTGGGAATGGGGAATGGGGAGGCCGATTCCCTGCTTTTGATGAAATAGGGGTGCGGCGGGAGGGGGCGGATTGCCTTACCGATTCCCCATTCCCGATTGCCGATTCCCCGGGGAGGGGAAGGCTGGTGGGGGGAGCCCCCTTCCCGCATCTTCCCCTCATGTCCACGAATGTCACGCTCGATGCCGTCGAAGAAACGCCGGTCTGGCTGGAAGTGAACGGCACCCCCGCCGTGACGTGGATGTGCACGCCGGACCAGCTCGATGAACTGGTGATTGGCTGGCTGCACGGCGAGGGCTACATCGACAGCACCAGGGACATTCTGCGCATGCGTCCCTGCGCGAAGGAGCCGGGCTTCTGGGTGGACGTGCCACCGGAGAAGTTCGCCGCGGTGGAGAGCGCGGAGCGGCGCCGCGTGCTGGCCTCCGGATGCGGCGCGGTGACGACGATCCTCGGGTCCGTGAGCTCGCTCCCGCGCCGCACCGGCGCGGTTCCCGTCGTGGAGCTCGCGCAGATGCGCGCGCTGTTCAAGGAGCTGTTCGCGCGCGGCGGGCGCTACAAGGAAACCGGCGGCGTTCACGCGGCGGCGCTCACCGACGGCCAGCAGCTCCTCCATCACGCCGAGGACATCGGGCGACACAACGCGGTGGACAAGGTCATCGGCGCCTGCATCCTGGCTGGACGCGACCCCACCGATCTCATTCTGCTCGTGACCGGCCGGATCTCGGGCGAGCTCGCCTTCAAGGCGGCTCGGGCGCGCATTGCGCTCGTCGCGACGCCGTCGGTCCCGTCCACCATCGCGGTGGACATCGCGCGGGCATCGGGGATGGTGCTCGTGGGACGCGCCGTCAGCGGTCAGCCGCAGATCCACCACCCGTGAGCGCGGACTGCGCCGGCGTCATCCTGGCCGGCGGGCAGGCGTCGCGTTATGGCGGCCGCGCCAAGGGGCTTGAACGGGTGGGCGGCGTGCGCGTGATCGACCGCGTGGCGCGCGCGCTCGCGGCCGTGACCGATCGGCTGCTGCTCATCGCCAACGATCCCGCCGCACCGGAATGGCTGCCGGATGTTCCCGTCGCCGGCGACGTGTACCCGGGGTTCGGAAGCCTCGGCGGCATCCACGCGGCGCTCGTGCACGCCAATGCGCCCGCCCTCGTCGTCGCGTGGGACATGCCGTTCGTGCCGGCGGCGCTGCTCGCTCAGCTCAGAGCGCTCGGCGAGGACGCGGATGTGGCGGTACCTGAAAGCGACTCCCGGCGCGGCGTGGAGCCGCTCTGCGCATATTACTCTCCGGCGTGCATCGCGCCCATCACGCGACGGCTCGAAGCGGGGGAGCTGCGCGTGATCGGATTCTACGACGACGTTCGCGTCGCGCGACTTCCCGCCGTGTCGGTACGAGCGTACGGAGACCCCGCGCGCCTCTTCATGAACGTCAATACACCGGATGAGCTCACGCTCGCGGAGCGATATGCCACGACCTCCGATGGTGGCCATCATCGGTCGCAAGCACCATGGTAAGACCACGCTCGCCGTGCGGCTCGCGGCCGAGCTGCACGGCCGCGGCCATCGCGTGATGACGATCAAGCATGGCACGCATACCTTCAACATTGATCCCTCCACCACCGACACGTACCGGCACTATCACGAAGGACACGCCGAGCGCGTGGCAATGGTGTCGCCCGACAAGTTCGCGCTCGTCGAGCGGTGGGCCGAGGAGCTGAGCGCCGAGGAGATCGCGGAGCGCTACATGGCGGATGCCGACATCGTCGTGTGCGAGGGATTCAAGCAGTCCGCACTCCCCAAGATCGAGGTCTTTCGCGCGGCCGCAGGTCCGCTGCCGCTCTATGACGCCGCGTCGCCGCTGGCGGCGCACTACCTGGCGGTCGTCACCGACACCGCCGACTTTCCCGGAGAGGTGCCGGTGATTCGCTTCGACAACCCCGCGTGGCTCGAGACGCTGGCGGATCTGGTGGAACACGCAGTGATGCGGAGCTCGTGATGCGGATGCACCTGCTGTCGCGCGCGGCGCACCCCTGCGCGGTGCGCCTGCGCCCGGCGTGCGCCGCTCTGGTGGGCGCGTTCGCTCTTGGCGCCTGCGCGTCGCCGGCCCGTACGGTTCCCGGCCGCGTGGCGCCCGAGCCGCCCATTGCCGTACCCACCCCGGATACGCGCGTCACATCGCCGCGCACGCTCGTCCGTTCGCAGCGGGCGCTCTTCCGGAGCGCGGTGGATTCGCTCGCGGATCAATCCCAGTTTCGCAACGCGAACTGGGGCATTCTCGTGGTGGATCCCCAGACGGGGG
>Ga0207695_10007740_pt1 | contig 13610 bp, 12 predicted proteins | sample KBSC54metaG_FD_184354 | JGI IMG/M metagenome (GOLD analysis project Ga0207695, IMG submission 184354) | Corn rhizosphere microbial communities from Kellogg Biological Station, Michigan, USA - KBS C5-4 metaG (SPAdes) (version 2) | ecosystem: Host-associated > Plants > Roots > Rhizosphere > Soil...
TAAAAAGAGCTGCCAAAGCATCCGAACTAATAAACGTTGGGTTCAGGCGCTGCTTGTAAGCGTGGACACTCGACAACAATACTTTAGTATGGGTGCCTAACTTAACTCCAAAGAGCTTGCCTTCGTTCACTGCGGTAGCGGCGGTGTCGTAATGAACACCAAGTTCGTCGGCAGCTTCGCCGATTTTTATGAGTCTGTCGCCCGCCAGGATGGCCTCAATAGTCAGCCTCTTTTTATTTGGTGTAACAAGTCTTTGGGCTAAAAAATTGTTAACTTCTTCGGTAGAGTAGTATTGTTCGTGCCCTTTTATTTCGGCGGGCGCCAGCAATCTGTCTTTGTTCCAGGCCTGTAGCATGTAACGCGAAACATCCAGCGCGGCCAAAAGACGTTTTCTGCTAATTAATAATGCGTCGTTCACTAGTTACCCTTCGCGACAAGTACAAGCTGGAGTATAGCTCCATGCTAGTATACATGAACCAATCTTGCCGCCGAAGCGGTGAGCGGGGCCAATTTTAGGCCGCACCGCTCACCGCTTGGCGAGGTGTTTTGCTTTATACCGCCTTAATTGATCGTAGGTGAATTTGACTTTGTCATTTGGCAGCAGTACATGACCTATTGTGCCGTGCCGAATGGCTTGCCGAAGGCCGTAATGGCTAATGCCAAGGAGCTCTGTGGCCGCCTGACTATTGTATAGCGGTCGTCTGACGGTCTGCCGATTGTTTAACCATCCAACTGCGTGCGCCGGTGGCAATGTTTTGCGTAACAAAACCAAAGAACACGATTGCCGCATTTGGTGCTTTGGCATACCTGGATGAAGCCGACATGTCAGTTTGCCGCTACGACGCCACAGTTGCACAGTTGTGAGCGACACGTCATATAGCGCCGAAAACACATTATTGTTGAGTGGTGGCTCCGACAGAATATACTCAGTAACAGCATCTGGTGAAAAAGCAAATCTGCGTTTCACTGTTATGTAACGCAGCAGCTCTAGTCGGATGGCTTCGTGCACTGCGGCTTCGCTGCCAAGCGCCTTAACAACATTGGCGAACGCTAGCAGCGGCTGTGTTGTCGAAAGTCGTTCGTCAATCCAATCCTCTGGCGTCACCCAAGGCGGCAAGCGCTGCAATAGGCAGCGGCGCAGGCTGTTCTGCTTGTAGCGGAGTGGATTAGTGCCGGGCACCGTTTGGAGCACACCGCATGACACTAAATATGGAACTGAACTAGGAGTGCAGCCAACAATGTGGGCGACTGTCTCGCTGTCATTCTGAAAATTAAATGGCTTAGGGACCGTCGATGCTTTTGTCGTATTAACGCAGTCGATGCTCGCTTGCGTAATCCTAAATTCGCATGTTCCAGGCAGCTGAATGTAGCGAAGCCTATTATAGCGATAGCGGCGTTTGCGTTTGATACGGTCCAATACTGTTTTTACCCTCGCCGCGCGTACGAGCACAATTTTTTTGTTTACTAAGTCCGCAATCGTCAGTGGTTCTGCAAAGTTGTTTCTACAATTTTTGAAGAGGGCGTTAACAAGGGTGCAGTCAAAGTCGGCGCCAATACGTGCTGCTTCGACACTTGCGTGATCCCAAAAGCGTGACGTCAGTGGCGTGTCAAGCAAACGCGCTAATTCGGTTTTGGCAATACAGTTGGTCAAAGCCAGCCTACTTTTTGAGGTGCGTATAAAACCCTGGTTTATTGTTTAAGAATTTATTAATAATGTCCAGTTTTTGCCGCCGAAGCGGTGAGCGGGGCTGGTTAGCCGCACCGCTCACCGCTTGGCGCTGTTGCGCAGTTGCGATTTACGATTTGCGAGATGTCGAGGAGTGAACTTATAGCTGCCGCTTGGTAGACGCAAGCCTCGCAAAAATCCTGAGTCGATGTACGACAGTACCGTTTTACGGTTGACGCCGAGGTAGCCGGTTACCTGTGCCAGATCGACTAGTTTTTGCGGGTTAGTAGTTTGCTGTGCGTACCACCTATCGGCACAAAGTCGCGATGCATCGTGCGGTAGAGCCTCACGTAGAAAAGCCAAAATGCAGGATTTTTTGTAGTCCCATTTTGTGTGATCGTGGAGCGGGCAAATGCGGTAGTTCTTTTTGATCCACACATTGTGCAAAGTGATGGGCTGAACGCTACAAATTGCAGTAAAGGTCGATTTGCTCACAATTTCTTCTTGTGCAACAAAAGCTGCAATTGATTCAGGCATAAAAAGCTGGCTGTGCCCAAAGTGAATATACCGTAGTGTAAAACCTGACATTGCCTCCAAAAGATGTTCTTTAGTGCCAAGTTGCCTGGCTGCCTCACTGAAACTTACCAACTGCAGGCCAGACGCTAGCCGCTCATTGAACCAATCTAGCGGTTGGATCCAGGCGGGTAGACGTGTCTTCAAAAAGCAGAGTACTTGCTTTTGGTGGAAGGTTATGTCGCGCCCGTGGCGACTGTCATTTTTTAGCACGCCTTTGGCCAAGAGTTGCTTTAATGCGCTGGTTCGCACACCTGTAATAAGGCTAACTGCCGCGATGCCTATGTTGTCGGGAATTTTAGTTGCTCGTATGGGCAAGCTTGACTGCACAAAACGTGGTTGCCTGCCAGTTAGGTGAATACGCTGCACCAAATGCCTTGCATTGAGTGCTTTTTTTGAAAACCCTGAATGCTGCATAGCTTCATTCAACGTTAAAAGCGTGACGGCGCCGGACAGCAAATCCTTAAGCGTAAGTGGCTGCCGTAGATTATGCTTACAGTTTGCCAAGAACGCATTAACCTCTATTTCGTTGTAGCAAAGCCCGCTATGGACAGTACAACGCGGCAGGAGGCCTTGTGCCCTCCAATTTTTTAGGCTAGATAGCGTGACATGCAGCAGTTTGGCTAGCTGTGGGGCGGTGAGGCACTTTTTTTGCGACTGATCCACTGTATCCCTTAGGTTCTAGCGCAACGCTTATACGTATTGTGGCAAATTTTAATACTAAACAAAAGTTTTTGCCAAGCAGTGAGCACGGCATTTGCTGTGCTCACTGCTTGATGTCGGATAGTTTTGCGGCACAATCGTCCAATTGTTCGAGGGTAAAACAGTAAGAATCGCTCGGCAGACGTAGGCCTTCAAGTTGTCCTGACTCAATGAGAGCTTGTACCGTATGCCGGCTAGTTTTTAGGTAGCGCATCGCATACTTGAAGTCGAACAATTTTTGGGGGTCGGTTGTCTGCCGGTCGTACCATTTATCAGCCTTGCCCGGCAAAGCATCATCGAGGTAGGCCAGCAGACAGGCTTTTTTATAGTCCCACTGGTTGTGCGTGTGCAATGGACAAATAACGTACCCCTTTGGGCGCCACGTTTGAGTGAGCGTCCGTGGCTCTGAGCCAAAGATTGCAGCAATGGCTTTAACATCCAAAACGGGCTGGTGGTCCACAAACGCGGTGATTGATTCGGGCGAAATCCCGGGGTAAGAATGACCCCTAAATGAACGATTTATGTAGCGAACAAGCCGCTGCTCAATCGCATCGTCCAACTGGGATTTTGTGCCAAGTTGCCGGCTGGCTTCGTTAGGGGACAAAAGTGGCTGTCCGCAGGTGAGTCGATCGTCAATCCAGTCCATTGGATGGATCCAGTTTGGCAATCGTTCAGATAGCAGCCGGTACACACTGTCGAACTCAACAAAAAGATGAAGTGTGGTTGATGTCGCCGCTTTTTTGAGTTTGCGCTGCGTAATAAGGCGCCGGATCGAATCAATGTGCAAGCCAGTAAACAAACTAACTTGCTCGGGGCTTGGGTGGCGCTGGATGGTGGGCTTTTCTTTTAGACTAGCCTTAACAATCAGCAGCCGGTTTTTTGCCATGGGCAGTCGAATGTAGCTAATGCGGCCGCACGCCATCCAATTGTGAATCGAACGTTTTGAGACACCAGCTAAAGCGGCGGCTTCATCTGATCCGATTAATTCCACCTCCCCACATAGCAATTTGTAGGCAGTAAGTGGCGGGTCGATATTCTGCGGGCAAGAAGCTAAAAGGGCATCGACAGCCTCCAATGAGTGGTGCAGACACTGATTGAAGATTTCGCCGGCTAGCAACCCGGCACTTCTCCAGGTAGTAAGTGACTGCCTCGGCACCTTTAGCAGTGAAGCAAGTCGCAATGCAGTCACGTATTGTTTGGCAGATTCAGACATTTGTTTCCCCTTGTAGGTACTGCAAAACTATGCCTTAAAATAGTATATCATTATGTCAAAAATGGTGAGCCGCCGAAGCGGCGAGCGGGGCCGGTCAGGGCCGCACCGCTCACCGCTTGGCGTTTTTGACTAGCTTTTTACAATGCACCAAATGCTGCTTTGTGCATTTAAAGCTGCCGCTAGGGAGGCGAAGTCCAAGCAGTATCCCTTCTTCAAACAGCTGGCTCACACTACTGTGGTCTTGTTGAAGGTAGCGCATAGCGTATTCAATGCCAAACAGGGGGTACGGAGCCGTTGTTTGCTTTTCGTACCAATCGTCCGGCAAGCTACGTGCAGTTAGTGCATTGCTGAGGTAACCGAGGATACACGACTTTCTGTATTCATCGTGGTTGTGTCCGTGCGCTGGACAAAGCGAATGTCCTTTTTTTGCCCATTTATGAAGCGAAGTCAAGCTTACACCAAAAACTGCAGCGATTGTTTCTTTTGGCAATATGGTTTCGTATGCGATATGTTCGGTAATTGATTCTGGTGAAAACCTGAACCCACCTTGCACCGCTATATACTGCACCCCTTGGATTGCCATAGCGTGCTGAAGCTGTTTTTTGGTGCCTAATTGCTGTATCGCCTCTGTCGACCTCAAAAGTGGAAGCGGCGAAGCGAGTCTGCTTGTAATCCAGTCTATAGGGTCAATCCAATCTGGAAACCTTGTTTTCAAAAAACGGACAAGGCTAAGGACGGAAATAAAAACCCGCTTAGAGCCTGGCGCCCTTACTATTTCAAGCTCACCCTTGGCAATAAGAGTCCTAACTCCACTTCTACTAATTCCGGTGATCACAGAAACTTGCGCTAGGGTTGGATTAGGCTGCCTGTCCTGCCGCGGTGTTAAACTTGCTTTAACGATCGCGACCCGTTTTTTAGGGTAGACAATATATTGGATGCTATTTGCTTGCTTCCGAATATAAAGTACATCAGTCGTGAGGCCCGTATAATCAGCAGCTTCCTTTACTGTTAGTAGTTCGACCTCGCCGCTTATAAGCTGCTCTAAGGTGAGTGGCTGCGTTAGGTTGTGTTCGCATGACTCCAGGAAGGCGTTGACGACACTTGCCAAGTAATGTGTGCTTTTTCTAATGAGGTGATGACCAGGTAATGTTTTATCTAATCTCCAGCGGGTAAGTTTTGACTCGGTTACCTTTAAGAGTTTCATGAGTCGTTGCGCTGTTACAACGCGATCTACAGACAAGAAAACCATTCCGTAAAGTAAGTACTGCGAATACGCCTAATGCTATTGTGCCAGACTTTGACAATCAGTACCACCAATGGTATGGTAAAAACACTATGCCACGTTTTTACCGCAGTATTACTTCGATGATGATGCGCCCAGCGCGCTACTAATTTTTTATACCCACGCATTTTTGTTATCATCTAAGTAAAGGTTAAAACCGTGAAGAAATTCTATATTACAACCGCAATCCCCTATTTAAATGCCGCGCCACACATTGGCCACGGCCTTGATTTTACGTTGGCTGACGTTTTGGCGCGCTACCATAAACAGCAGGGCGAAGACGTGTTTTTTCAGACAGGCACCGACGAGCACGGCACTAAAATTTTCCAAAAAGCCAAAGAAGCCGGCGTCACACCGCAAGCGTACGTCGACAGTTTAGTGCCGCAGTGGCAGGAATTTTTGCAGAAACTTAACATTCAGGCGACCGGTTTTGTACGGACCACCAGTCCTGAGCACGAAAAAATTGCCAAACTCATCTGGACCCAGCTCAAAGACTACATTTACAAAGGTACGTACGAAGGCTGGTACTGCGTTGGCTGCGAAAGCTTTGTGACCGACCAACAAGCTGCTGCCAACAACGGCGTGTGCCCTGACCATAAAACGCCGTACCAAAAGCTCAGCGAAGAAAACTACTACTTTAAATTGAGCGCTTTTGGCGACCAAATTCAGCAAGCCCTGACCGCTGGCGAGTTTAAAATTGTGCCGGCTTTTAGGCAAAACGAAATCTTACAGCTTATAAAAGAAGGTCTTAACGACATTAGTATTTCGCGGCCTAAAAAACAGCTCACGTGGGGCATACCGGTGCCGGGCGACGACGACCAAGTCATGTACGTGTGGTTCGAGGCGCTCATGAACTACCTAAGTGTGCTCGGCTACCCCGACGGCGCCAACTTTGCTAAGTTTTGGCCGGCCGACGTGTGGGTGGGCGGTAAAGATATTTTGCGCTTCCACGCCGCAATTTTGCCAGCAATGCTGATTGGCCTTAACTTGCCACTGCAAAAAACGCTGTTGGTGCACGGCCATGTGCTCACAAGCGGCGCTAAAATGAGCAAAAGCGTGGGTAATGTTGTTGACCCGCTAGCCATAATTAACACCTACGGCGTCGACGCTTTCCGCTACTACTTTTTGCGTCACGTGCCAACAATTGACGACGGCGATTTTACGTGGGAAAAGTTCGAAAACGCCTACAATAACGAACTTGGCAATGAACTTGGCAACCTAGTCCAGCGTGTTGCTGCCATGATCAACCGTTACCAGCAAGGGGTGATTGGCGATTTGCCGCGACCAAAGCACGATGACCGTGCCTTTACAGACGAAATAAACGCCTTGCGCTTGGACCGCGCTCTTGACGCGATTTGGGTCATGGTTCGCAACCTCAACATTTATTTGGAAGAAGTCAAACCGTGGGAAATCGCCAAAAGCCCCGAAAACGCCGAGCACCTGCAAGAGGTGCTAGCCTACGCCGCTGGCAGCCTGCAGCAAATTGCCGATTTACTATGGCCATTTTTGCCAACCACCGCCGAAACAATTACGCACATTTTTGAAGGTGGCACGGTTAAAAAATACGCTGGCGTGCTGTTCCCTAAAATTTACCAGCACACGCAGGATCCTAAAACTGCGCCAAAACCAACGCCCGCACCGCCAAAAACAGATGCAGCTCACTGACACACATTGCCACATCCAAGATATTAACGAGCCGATGTGGGCGAGCGCTGGCGAACTCAGTGCCGAGATATTAGTAACCCGCGCCTCGGCCGCCAGCGTAACGCGGCTTGTGTGTGTCGGTACAACTGTTAGCGACAGCGCCAAAGCTATAGAATTTGTACGTGGCCGTGATAACATCTGGGCGAGCATTGGCGTACATCCGCACGACGCCAAAGGTGGCAAGCAAACACTCCATGCTTTGGCTGAGCTCGTGACTGACCCAGTAGCACAAAAAATTGTCGCCGTGGGTGAATGCGGTCTGGACTACCACTACAACTTGTCGCCAAAAACAGATCAAATCGCAGCTTTGCGATTCCAAATTGAACTCGCTCTGCAATATGACTTACCGTTAATCTTTCACGTCCGCGACGCGCTGGATGATTTTTGGCCTATTTTTGACAGCTACAAAAACCTGCGCGGCGTCATGCATAGTTTTACTGACACGCCAACGAATTTACACAAAGCATTGGAGCGCGGTTTGTACATTGGCGTCAACGGCATTACCACTTTTAAGAACAATCATGCGCAGCAGGCGATGGTCCAGCACATTCCATTGCAAAAATTACTACTGGAAACTGATGCGCCGTTCTTGACCCCGGTACCACTTCGTGGTAAAGTAAATGAGCCCGCGAATGTAATGTTGGTGGCTAAATTTTTGGCGAACTTACGTGACGAATCTGTTGCCGAAATCGCCAAACACACCACGTACAATGCGCAGACACTCTTTAATCTTTAAACAAACAGCGCTTAAAACAAACCTTATACTTAAAAGGATGTTTTACCATGTTCCAAGCCGAGGCATTCCCGGTTGAATCTCAAACTAGTCTCGAGTCGCGTGCAGAAATGCGCGACCCTGCACAATTCCAATTTCCTGAGCTGGACCAAAACCAAACTGAGATCGACCAATCAGCCAACTTTACCCATCATGGCGATTTACAGGCACCAGTCGAAGCAAACCGCGCAGCTCAACTTGCTACACCAGCTAACGTCGTCGAATTGCATCCCATTCAAACAGTTGAGGCGCCGCAACCCGAACCTGAACAGTTGTACTACGCAGACGAAGCACAAATGAAAGCCGAAGTAGTACACGCAGGTGGCGCAGTCATGGCTAACCGTAACTTTGTATTAGCAGCATAGGATTATGGGCAAAATTACCAACGCATTCACCAAACTCATTACTGGCAGCGACGCCGTCGCTCCGATTAGTCGTGGCAAAAAATTTACTAGTCGTGATTTAATTCGCATGGAATCAAAAATCGGCGCGCAGCTATTTGGCGATTTGCCAAAAGGCCACCGCCGCGAATTTTTTTGCCTCGACGAGCATACGTGGATCTGGTATGAAGAATGGCCCGACGCTAAAGGCAAAATGGTTAATGTCACGACTCGTTACGAAATTCACCCCAACGGCATCTTAAAAGTTCAAGATGGCCAGCCCTACCAAGTTGTCGAAGGTGAAGAATTACGCAACTTTGCTATGGCTACCCGCATGTATCGTGAGCACGTTATTCGTACTGTCTATCACCGCGATCCAGTCACTGGCCAACCGCTTGCATTGCAACAATAATAGGCACTGTTTGAGCAGTTAGGTACAATAGCAATATGCCGCAGTCGCTTTATTTCGATTACGCCGCCGCAACCCCGCTCGATGCGCGGGTATTTACTGTAATGGAGCCGTTTTTTAGCGACGATTTTTATAATCCATCAAGTTCATATTTGGCGGCCAAACTGGTACGCCAGCAGCTTGACGAAGCGCGTGCTAAAGTCGCACATTGGCTCGGTGCCAAACCGGCAGAAATTATTTTTACAGCTGGCGCGACCGAATCTATTAACCTGGCAATCCATGGCATGCTGCGCGCGACTTCTGGCAGTGTCGTTACATTGGCAACCGAACATGATGCGGTTTTGGCTGCCGTCGCCCGGCATGACCACCGCATTGTGCCGGTGCAAAAAGACGGCACGGTTGATATTGACCGGCTTAAAAAAGCAATCACAAGTGACACGGTTTTGGTGAGCGTGGCCATGGCTAATAACGAAATTGGCACCATCCAACCTATGCGTGAAGTCGCTGCTTTGGTGGCTGAAGTCCGCCATATGCGTCAGCTCAAAAACAACCAAACCCCCCTGTTTTTGCATACCGATGCCAGTCAAGCCGGCTGCTATTTAGATCTACATGTCAGTCGCTTGGGTGTTGATTTGTTAACGTTAAATGGCGGCAAAATGTACGGACCAAAACAAAGCGGTGTGTTGTTTGTAAAAGCGACTGTGCCGCTTGAACCACTCGTTTGGGGTGGTGGACAAGAACGCGGTTTGCGGTCAGGGACCGAAAATGTCGCCGGCAGCATTGGACTCGCTGCAGCGCTTGATATTGCCCAGACCGAGCGCAAAAACGCTATCGTCAAAACAACTGCGCTACGTGATGAACTTCAGCGCGAATTACTCGCCGCCTTGCCACAAACAGTAGTCAATGGCAATCTCAAAAAACGTTTGCCCAATAATGTGCATGTGAGCTGGCCCGGCATTGATGGCGAGCGGTTACTTATGCTTTTGGACGAACGCGGCCTTATGGCTAGTACCGGTTCGGCCTGCGCTGCAAACAAGCAAACGGCTTCGCATGTGCTGCTGGCATGCGGTCTTGATAGCGCTGCCATTAGTGGGAGTCTGCGCCTCACATTGGGCCGAGCAACAACTCAAACAGATGTGCAGACAGCGGCTAAACTAATTATTACGGCTGTACAGGAGCTGCTGTCATGAAGTTTATTGGCACAATTATTAGCGTTTTAGTAGTTATTGCGCTTATTGCCTGGGGGTTAAGTTCTTATTTAGTAATTGATGATCTCAAAGATTGCAGCGCGCCGGACCCAACCAGTCAGACCTGCAAATCGGCCGATGTCATTATTGCCATTAGCGGTGGGGACACGCAGGCACGTACGCAAGAAGCGATTGATTTATATAAAGCTGGCTGGGCGCCACAACTACTGTTTTCGGGTGCTGCGCTCGACACGAGTGGGCCATCTAACGCGCAGGCGATGCGCAGTCAAGCCATAAAAGCGGGCGTGCCGCCAAGCGCAATCATACTCGACAATACCGCTACCGACACGACGCAAAACGCACAGGGCACTGATACGCTTTTGTCTAGTACTGACACGCGTATTATTTTAGTGACATCGCCGTATCATCAGCGCCGCGCCAGCATTGAATTTAAAAAAGCACTGGGCGACCGCATAACTATTGTGAATCATCCGGCACAGGGTGACGAAAACTGGAGCTCACACTGGTGGACAAACCCATACAGCTGGTGGCTAGCCATTGGCGAGTTTTTTAAGAGTTTGGTGGTGTCATCATGGCGGTAAAAGTGTACGTTGGCATGAGCGGGGGCGTGGACAGTTCGCTGACCGCAGCATTGCTTAAAGAACAAGGTTACGATGTGACCGGTGTTTACATGAAAAACTGGACGCAGGATTTGCCTGGCATGAAGTGCCCCTGGGCTGATGACTTGGCTGACGCTAAGCGAGTGGCGGTGCAACTGGGCATTCCTTTTAAAGTGTTTGATTTTCAAAAAGAATACAAGCAAAAAGTCGTCGATTACATGATTGGCGAATACAAAGCCGGCCGCACCCCAAACCCTGACATTATGTGTAACCAAGAAGTTAAGTTTAAGGTGTTTTTAGAGGCAGCTTTGGAAGATGGAGCAGACATGATTGCCACTGGCCATTACGCGCGGGTGTGGCATGCTGCGGAATCCACAATCGGCGTAGCGCGTTCTTCCCTCAACAAAAGTGGGTCCAGCGAAGTGCAACCCGAGCAACTTGTTGCCCGGCGTGTAACGCACACTTTTGGGGAGGGAAGGACAAAGCGGGCAAATGCGGATAGCAATCCCGCCCACCTTTTTCCCTCTGTCCACGCCATCGCCACTACGACTGCAAACAGCAGCCTCCGTTCGCCGCGGAAAGCGGAAGTGCTGGCTTTTGACAGAGGGAAGCGACGGACGGCTGGCGCAAGCCCTGAAAGTCACGATTGGCAAGCAAAACTTTTAACCGCCGTCGATACCGCCAAAGACCAAACCTACTTTTTATACCGCGTGACCGAAGACGCGCTGGCAAAAACGTTATTCCCATTGGGTGAATTTACCAAACCGCAGGTGCGTGAACTCGCCGCCGAGCGAGGCTTGGCGACAGCTACCAAAAAAGATTCACAAGGCATTTGTTTTGTCGGCAAAGTTGGCATTAAAGATTTTTTGCTGCAATATGTCGACGCCAAGCCGGGCGATATTGTCGATAAAAAAACCGGCAAGGTGGTCGGCCAGCACGACGGCGCCATTTTTTACACCTTTGGTCAACGCCACGGTTTAGGAGTTGGCGGCGGTTTGCCGTATTACGTGGTTGGCAAAGATATGGCTAAAAATATTGTGTACGCCACCACTGACTTGAATGACGACACGCTTTGGCGCAACAAATTTACACTAGAGCAGTTGCATTGGATAAATGACACACCGACCCCTGGCAAAACGTATCAGGTGCGCACTCGTTACCGCGCGCCACTTGTTGACTGTCATTTTGACGGTGATGTTTTGGTGCTTGCCGAATCGGAACGTGCGATCACTCCTGGCCAATCAGCTGTTATTTACGATGGCGAACGCGTCCTTGGTGGTGGCATTGTGGCAAAAGTGCAGTAGTTGACTTACTACTGTAATAATGGTATTATATAGCGCATTGCGTGAAGGTTAAGCAAACGGCATGTATTTTGTGCCGTTTGCCTAGCTTTCAACGTGTTTGGAGCTAGATCTTTACAGTTTGGAGCGTGATGCGGCCACGTGGCTTTTGCCAAACCCAACCGCCAGGGCTTGCAACCCCTGTGCCTGTGTAAACAGGACTCTAATTACCCTTAATTAGGAGTGCCTGCTCCACAAGGCTGTTTGGCGAATCCATAACCCAAACAGAAGACGTGCCCTTAAACAAGGCGCGCTGCACAGAAAGGCAAGCGCTGTTAGGCGCTGACCGTAAGGTCGTCTGTGTGCGAGAAGTCATGGGACCCGAGTTCGATCGCGTCATTGTCATTGCTCCTACCAGGAGCACCTGCGTGAATTTGCATCACCTAGTTGGTTTGTCGTCTCTCCCGGAGACGCTGCTGATGCGGGAATGCGGCGCACAACTGGACAAGGCGATCGCCGAGCTGCCTTTGGGCGGTTTCGGTATCGTTGCTGGCACCGGTTCGGGCAAGTCGGCGGCTATCCGTCACTTGTGCCAGAAGGTGCTGGGCGTTGAGCAGGTGAACCCGGGCATCGTGACGCTCGAACACCACGCTAACAAGTCCACTCTACGCAAGAAGGTCTTCGTGATCACACCCGGCGTCGCCCTGTTGTGGGCGAAGCACGGGCGGATCACCGACAAGGACCTCATCGTGTTGGACGAGGTGCACCAAACGTCGGAGCACCTCGAGCTGACGATGGCATTGGCGAAGCTCGTGGACTGCACTTTTGTGTGGATGTCCGCGACGATCGACCCGACGGTATACGAGGATTACCTCGACGCCAGACAGGTCATCTTATGCGACACCTACGACGAAGCCAAGCGCGCCACGGTCCAGAACCATTTCGGCATCTCTGCCTCTGAGTTCGTGTCGTACAACATCGCTTCCATCGCTGCTGGTCAGCGTGGCGTGGCGGTGTTCGTGCCGACACGTGCCGAGGCCGAGGAGATCGCCGAGAAGCACAACGACGATCATGGCGTGCATGACACCTTTTACCACGGCGGTGAACCCGCCGAGAAGCTGCGTGCGTTCATCGAGGGCGACATCCCTAGGCCGTACATCATCGTCATGACGTCTGCCGGTGCTTCTAGCCTCAACATTTCGGGGCTGGACACGGTGGTCATTGTGGACGAGATGTACCGCGAGGTCATCAAGGGCGGTCAGCGTCGTTTGGTCGCCAGACAGCTCGACGCCAACACGATCCTGCAGATGGCAGGACGAGTTGACGGTCGGGCGATTGGTGGCCAGGTGCACATCCTGACCCGCCGTGAACTGGACCTGCGGGAGCTCAAGCCTGAGACGCCAAGCTTCGTGCTTGGCGGCGCTCTGGAAGAGCTGGCGATGACGACGGCCCATTTGGGCATCGACGCGCGCGAGCTTGACCTGATCGGTGCCATCGACCGCGATGCGTACACGGCCATCTTTGACCGATTGGTGAAGCGTAAGCTGGTCGTCGTGAACGACGGCCGGCCGGCCTTGACCGAGCTCGGTCGGGCAGTCGAAAAGCTGCCGGTCGACGTGGCCTGGGGTGAGCTCGTTGTAGCCGCCCAAAAGTTGGAGCACGACGGCCTGTTGCGCCTCGTGTGCTTGACGGCCTGCACGCCGGACATCTACCACCTGATCATCAGGAAGACCTGGCGAAAGCTCAGCGACCCCTTGGTGGTGAGTGGCAGCGACCACCTGACCCGTCACAACATCGTGGCCGAAGCGCTGCGGATGTTCGG
>Ga0207695_10007742_pt1 | contig 13609 bp, 12 predicted proteins | sample KBSC54metaG_FD_184354 | JGI IMG/M metagenome (GOLD analysis project Ga0207695, IMG submission 184354) | Corn rhizosphere microbial communities from Kellogg Biological Station, Michigan, USA - KBS C5-4 metaG (SPAdes) (version 2) | ecosystem: Host-associated > Plants > Roots > Rhizosphere > Soil...
CACCGTCGCTGCTGGTGCAGAGCCCGACTGCGGCGGCGGCCACCACGGTGCCCGGACGGTTCGGATGCGCGCGAACCTCATGGACGTCGCTGTCGCTGTCGATGTCGATGGTGGGCTGCCAGGTTACGCCACCGTCCACCGATCGTGGGATACCGCCGACGTGAACATTGGCGAGGAGCACCGCTCCATCCGAAGTTGCGGTTATGGAACGGATCCCGAGCGGCGGTCCGACGAGCTTACCGTTTATGATTGCGGCGCCTGCGTACCACTTGTCGCGTCCGGCTACCTCGTCGAAGCCTCGGAGTTGCTCGATCTCTCCGGCCGGGCTGACGCGCAAGACGTGTGCATCGTCCGTCCCGACGTAGACGATGCCGCCGACCGTCACACAACACGCGAGATCAACCTCGGCAGTGGCGAGGGCGCTCCATGCGCCGTCGGGCGTGCGATGGTAAAGCGAGCGTCCGTCGACGATAGCGAGGGCGCCGCCATGTCCGTCAGGGGAGAGCGCTCTCACCGAGTGATTGACGAGCTCCTGGCCGCGCGTCGCGCCGGAGACGACGAACAGCCCGTCGCGCCATGTCGCCACAAGTATCGTTGAAGCTGTCATGCGATTACTTGCGCTCACTCCTTCTGCAGGCACTTCTAATGTCTGAGCATAGTCAGAACAGATGATGTCCTGCAAGGTCCGGCGGGGGAGCCCGCGGGGACAAGGGCTGCCGTCTTTGTACCCCTTTTCGGCTGGCAGCGTGCTTCTTGCGCAATCCCGGCGGGTCGGCTTCTCTGCTTTCGCTCCCTCGTTTATCGTTTTGATTCGGGTGTTCCGGGCGGGTTTACAACCCGCCGCTGGCTGCCAGCCAGCCCCACGGCTCCTAGGATTCCTAGGGCCGTTAGAAATGCTCCGAGCCGGACGCTGTTTGGCTGGTAGCGCATTTCGATTTTGTGGGCTCCTTTTTCGGCTACTACTCCTCTTAGCATTCCGTCTACTTCCCAGATTGGGGCGGGCTTGCCGTCGATCCAGGCTTTCCAGCCTGGGTAGTAGGTGTCGGCCAGGATTACTAATCCACGGCATTGTAGCGTGGCTTCGATCCAGACTTCGGAGGCACGGTGCCGGGTTATGGCTGTGTTTTCGGGGCCGGGGCAGGTTTGCAGGTTTTCCGGATTTTTGTTTCCTTTTAGAACTAAGGCTACTTGGCGTAAGTCGTTTATTGGGTCCATGATGACGCTACCAATCTCAGATGCGTATTGAACCTCCTTAGTTTTGTGGACTGTCCATGCTCTTGGGTTGACTCCTGGGTTCAAGTAAATGTTTAGGTCGTGTGCTCCTTGATACAGAATTTGTTGATCATCGAAGCGCGGCTTTGCTCCTATGTAGTAGCCGACTGCCAGCATATTCTGCATCCGGTGCTCGTAGCTTGGAACGGCCAGGACGTTTTCGGTCAGGCTTGCGAGGTAGCCGTTTGTTGTCTCGACTCCGTACCAGTCGCCGAAATTGTAGGGAATCAGTTGACTGTCGATATCTACTCGCAACGGCTGCGGGCGGGATCGGAGATACCTTGCTAAATCAGCATTTTCCGACATTTTGTGAAGGTAAGGGTTTCGCTCCTTTTCGTAGCGGCTTGGCCATAGAAAACCGAATGTGAGTGTCAGTTGGCCGTAGATGAGAATTCCTAATAGCGCGCTCATTGTTCTGGGCGTCAGTTGATTTCGGACATAGCCGAACATTACGGCGGCACCAATCAGGCCTGTGATTGAGGCGGTGATCACTCGCTCTTCTGTGAGGCTCTTTCCTAGAATTGCAGTGCAGAGTGTGAAGCCCAGAACCAGAACGGCTATCCCGGAAAAAACCCATGTGATCCGCTGAATCCATTGCGCGGGTTTGTGTTCTCGTAATGCATCTATTCCGTATGCAGTTAGGACCGCAAAGCTAAAGCTAAAGATGAGTAGCGCCATCGCGGGCGTGCGGGCTTTGTCCACGTTCGGGAGCAGGGCATAGAGAATACCGTGATAGCCGAGATTGCCTCCGTAGGAAACCAGAAATCCGGCGATGCCTAGAAACAAAAACAGGCGAATTATGGGCCATTTGAACCAGATGGCTACGGCCAGGAGCGCCAGGGCGAAAGCGATTGCTCCAATATATGGATCGGAATGCACCTCCAGGCCCGGGAAGATGATTCCCAGCACTGTGGCGGGCGTTGTAGAGAATTGATTGTGAACGAGATACGGAACTTTTACGTTCCAGGGAGTGGGGTCGTTGACGCCCACCCAGCGGCGTGAGAGCTTGGCGTATTCGAGAGTGGGCAGCGTTTGGAGGGCGCTGGTAAGTCCGGTGAAGACGAAAAAGAGCGCGGCGTAGCGGATCAACCGGCGGTCTTGCCAGGAGAACCAAAGCCAGGTTCCGGTGGCTGCGAGGGAGATGAAGATTGGCGCCTGATGATGGCCACTTAGCCAGGCAATCCCGAGAAACATGCCGGAGAGGCAGGCACTCGGGATGGGGCGGAATCCTCGAATGGCGCGCAGGAGGAAGAGGAAAACGAGGGGTGTCCAGATGCCTCCGGAAAGCATCTGCGGCCAGTCGGTGGTGCCGATCCAGCCTCCGAAGGCGAAAATGAAGCCGGCGATGATGGAGGATGACCGATGACGGCCGAGGTCGCGGCAGAGGAGGTAGCAACCGAGCGCGCCGATGAAGTGGATCAGCAGGTAGTACCAGTGCATGGCGCTCTGGCGAATCCAGCCGTGGCGGAGGGGGGCGGAGAAGAGGAGCCAGTTGATTGGATTGACGACGCCAGGTTGGGCTTGGCCGATGAGCGGCTGGCCGTTCCATTGATACGGGTCCCAAAGTGGGATGGTGTGCGCGTGGAACTCGGTTGCTTCGACTTGGAGCCAGGGAAGGACCTGGTAGGCGAAGTCGGGACTTTCGAGCCAGGTGTATTGATCGGAGAGGACCAGTTTCCAGCAGAATCCCATAGAGACCAGCAGTAGAATGAGGGGAGCTGAGGCCCAACCAAGCCGGCTACGGAACCGGCGCAGAACGGAGGCGCGGTCCGCGGCGTTTGCGCTCCTAAGCCACTGGATCATAAGGAGCTTCTATCATAGCGGAAGTGGCCGTGCGCGGCCAAAGTGGTGCATATCCACCACTGTTTTGACACCGGTTCATTGTAGTCTTTCCTTTATTAACAGAAGTTTACCTCTTTGGACTGCCTATTGCTAAGAGAAGAGTGGCAGGAATGCAGCTATGACCCAGACCACAAACATTAAGGCTTTGGCGTTCGTCCTTGTGGCGGCGGGTTTGGTGGTGGCTCAGCAATATCCTCCACCGCAGCAGTATCCTCAGGCGCAGCAATATCCGCAGTCTTCGCAAGAGCAGAATTATCCGCAGGAAGATAATGAAGGGCCGGGTCCTGGAGTGGCGCGCATGAGCCTCATTAATGGCGACGTTTCGGTGAAGCGCGGGGATTCCGGAGAATTGACGGCGGCGGTCCTGAACGCTCCGCTGATGGCGCACGACCAGTTGATGACGGCGGATGGGTCGCGAGCGGAGATCCAATTTGACTCTTCGAACCTGATGAGGCTTGCGCCGGATTCGGAAGTCCACTTGGCGGATTTGCAAAACGGACATCTCCAGATTCAGATTGGGCGCGGGGCGGTTAGCTTCCGCGTGTCGCGAGATGATGGCGGGCAAGTTGAAATTGATACGCCAAGTGTGGGCGTTCATCCGTTGCGGCGTGGACTCTACAGGATCACGGTTCATCCGGATGGAACTTCCGAGATTACGGTGCGGTCGGGTGAAGCGGAGATTTTTGGTCCTCGGGGTAATCAGAGAGTGGGGGCGGGGCAGACGATACTGGCTCGCGGATTGGCCTCCGATCCGGAATTTCAGATTGTCGCGGCGCCTCGTGAGGACGAGTGGGACCGTTGGAACGAGCAGCGGGATCGTGAACTGGACCGTTCGCGCAGCTATCAATATGTGAGCCCTGACGTGAGTGGCGCGCAAGATCTGGATGCCTATGGGCGTTGGAGTAATGACCCGGAATATGGCTATGTCTGGTCGCCGACTGGGGTGCCTGCGGGATGGGCCCCATATCAGCAGGGAGAGTGGGTCTGGACCGGGGCGTATGGATGGACGTGGGTGAGTTATGACCCGTGGGGTTGGGCTCCGTATCACTATGGACGATGGTTTTACAGGCCGACGGGTTGGTGCTGGTATCCCGGCGGATTGCGTGGACGGCAGTACTGGAGTCCGGCGCTGGTCGGATTCATCGGTTTCGGCGGCGGCGGACGTTTCGGATTCGGTTTCGGGAATGTCGGCTGGGTACCGCTGGCGCCGTTTGAACCGTTCCATCGGTGGTGGGGTGGAGGATATCGGCGCGGGTATGAGGGTCGTTCGACGATCATCAATAACGTGAATGTGGCCGGCACGTACCGCAATGCGCGATTCACTAACGGAATTACTGGGGTGAGCGCGGGGAATTTCGGGCGGGGTGGAAGCGTCCAGCATTTCAGTTACAGTGCAGGGCAGATTGGGCATGCCGGTGTGATTAATGGTCAAGTGCCGCTGACGCCGGGCAGGGAGAGTATGCGGTTTTCGAACAGAGCGGTGGTGCAGCCGCGGGGCGGAAGCGCCGGGACCACGCAACATTTCTTTGGCCAGCGGCAGCCTGCGGCGGGTGTGAATCGCTCGTTCAATGGTGGTGCGATTCAGAGTGGCGCGGTTCAGAATAGCGGCAACGTGGGCGGTTGGCAGCGGCTTGGCGGTTCTGTGCCAGGGGGGAACCCGCAGGTGAATCAGGGACCGCGGTCTTTTGGGGCTCCGGTGCAATCGCGCGGGATGGAGAGCCCGGCTCGTTCGTCTGGCGGTGGGAATAGTCGTTGGGGCCGTTTTGGCGAACCGATGCATTCGCCGGAGAGCACTGTGCCTGCGAGCCGGTCTTTTAGCGGTGGTGGGCAGCCGCGATATAACCAGGCGGCGCCGGAACAGCCGCGCTATGCGCCTTCGCCTCGTTCGAATTATTCGAATGGCGGCGGGTATTCGCGGGGCGAGGCGATTCACATTACTCCGCCGATTGTGCATGAGCGGCCGGCGGGTCCGTCGGGCGGCGGACGTTCGGGTGGCGGCTCGCCGGCTCCAGCTTTCCATGGCGGTGGCGGTGGCGGACCCCGTGGTGGCGGCTCACCAGCTCCGGCTTTCCGTGGCGGTGGTGGCGGTGGCGGCGGATCCCGTGGTGGCGGGGGTGCGGGAGCACCTCACGGTGGCGGCGGTGGTGGGGGCCATAGCGGTCATCGGTAAAGCGGAATTTTTAAAAGTTCTTCCCTCGGGCCTTGACTCTCCTCCAGGAGTTGGGGCCTATTTTTTTGGTGGGTTAACAGAAGTAGACATAATATACGTTATCGGCAGTTAGCGTTGGGGAGGGTCCACGGGTCCATTGGGGTGTCACTTTGCAAATTATCTGGCGTAGAAGTTTGCACGCTATTTGGCGTAAGCTCTGACCAGCAGTCGCGAGACGGTGGCAGGGTGGACTTTGAATAGGCGGGCAGCGTCGGCTGCCGTCTTGCGGCCTTTTGAAACCATTTTCCGGATCTCGGACTGTTGTTGAGGCGTCAGCTTTGGGCGGCGTCCGCCGATGCGTCCTTCCCGACGAGCAGAATCCAGACCAGCCTTCGTCCGCTCCCGCAGCATGGCCCTTTCAAATTCTGCGAATGCCCCGACCATCTGCATCATCATTCTTCCCGCCGGAGTGGGTGTGTCGCGGCATTGTCTTATATCAGCCTGGATCGTGTTGGGCGCGTTGACAACAGAAGGCGTGTAGAAGACCGTGTCGAGAAGCGGATCTTCTGTCGGGCCCGAGCCCCAGCGGTCTGATTGTTTTACCTTGTCCCAACGGCTGTAGCTCCTGGCTGACAGGGTCTTGCCGACCCCCGGTGGTCCGTAGCAGAGGCCGATGTAACCGTAACGGCGGCATGCTTCACAGAACTCCGTGAAGCGCCGATGTTCCAGAGTTTGCACTATGCCCGTCGACCGCGGCTTCCTATTCGTTGCGGTATCGCTTGAAGGCAGGTGCTGATTGCTTTGGTTCGGGCTTTTCTTCTTGTGCTGGTTGCGCATCTCCTGTCTCTATGGGTTCTCCGCGCTTGATTTCCAGCAAAGCTTCGACAGCGCGCTGGCGGTCCTTTAGGATGCCGCGCAGCTCACGTCGCCGTCGATTGCGCGCACGGAGAATCTCGCGAAGCGGCACGGTGGCCCCAGCCAACTCAGCGCACACCGCCCGGCACAAGAACCGATCCTCATGGAAGACTCGAATCTCAGCCATGTCACGTGGATCGAATCGCAGGGTAACCGTTTCTCCCACGTATGCTGCCAGCGTCGTTGAGATATAACGGAGGCTCTGGAAGTGGATACCGTCGGGCCGGACCTGTCGTGCTTTGGCCACTTGGACCAGCAACAGATCCAGTTGCTCAAGCGAGTCTGGCATCCGAGGCAGGAAACCAGTGGCCTCCCAGCGTTCCACCGGCGGCATCTTTGTTTCCGAATTTGCGCGGCTGTGGTACACGTCCAGGAGGAAGCCGTGAAACTTGGTGTCGAACTCTCCCAGCGTCAGCGTTGGCTTGCCACGTACTGCTCCGCCGGCCGGCACATAGCCTTCTAGTTCGCACAAAAACATGTCGTTCACCGTGGAGAAGAATCTTTCGATACGCCCGCGGCCCCTCGGCTTTCCGGGAATCGAGAATACCAGTCGGATTTTCAAGTCCGCTCCTACCTGTTCCAAAATGTTGCGACGTGAAGTCGCTCCCATTGTCGGTGTAGAGAACATCGGGGATACCGCACACGATCCAGCGCGGATCTTCCTTGCGCCAAATCGCCTGACTTAGCGCGAGGGAAGTGTGCAGTGCGCACGGATCTTCAAACGAAAGAAAGTAGCCGGCCACGGCCCGGCTGTAATCGTCGATCACCGTTGTGAGCCAAGGCTTGGCAACCTCGCCGTCCGGACGGAACAGCAGAATGTCGAGTGGAGTGTGATCGGCCTGCCAGATCGCATTCGGTGCGTCTGCTTCACGCCGATGAACCAGTTCGAAGGCGTTGCTGTACGCCTTCGTCCCGTCATGGGCGAGTGTGACCAGATCGGCGGGCAACGCAGCGACGATGCGATAGACGAGCCAGTAGCTCGGCGGATCCTCTCCCAAATCTTGTGCCAGCCGCCGGGCTTGACGGCAGATCGCTGCAACCGGAATCGGCGGCTTCTGTAGGGCGATGCCCTCGATGGCCTCTTTGAGCCTGGCTGAAATCTCGCGGTGCTCGCCTGTGTCCGTTCGTTTCCTTCGCGCCAACGCGGCCAAGCCAAACTGTCGATACAGCGACACCCAACGCTGAGCGGTGCGGAACGGGATTCCCGCTGCCGCCGCGACTGCCTTCAGCGGACGGTCATTTTCCAGGTGAGGTGGAGCAGGTGGAATCGATCAAGGGCGCGCTTTCGGGCCTCTCCCGTAAGCCCCGCCAGTTCGTCCATTCTCGAAGAATACGCCAAATAGCGTGCAAACTTCTACGCCAGATAATTTGCAAAGTGACAATTGGGCGCTTCACAGGCATTGTCCGCATTATGGAGATGTGATGTAATTCCAAATAAGGCCTATTGGCATGAGCAAACTTGTTCGACTCTCACTCGCTGCCTGCTTTCTTTTGGCGGCCAACTCCCAAGACCTAAATTCAACGAAAAACGCTTCCGTCGAACGCGGCAAGTATATCGTGGAGGGGGTGGCGATGTGCGGCCGCTGCCATACGCCGCACGACGAGAGGCGCGAACCCGAGCGCATGTATTGGTTAATGGGCGCGCCTATCCAGAAGCAACCGACATATCCTGAGCCTAACTGGGCGATACGGGCGCCTCGTATCGCTGGCTCACCGCCGGGAACGGACTATCAATTCATCACTTTGTTGACTACTGGGATCTCGCGGACGGGCAAGCCTCCTAAGCCGCCGATGCCGAGCTTTCGGATGACAACCACCGATGCAGAGTCTGTCCTCGCTTACCTGAAGTCGTTGCATAGGTGAAGCGTTTCAGGCGGCCTGCGGTGCACACCCTCGGATGGGCATGGCTTCCTATTCTTTGCCCTGTGCGCGAATAAAGCCGTCGACGACTCCGATGAGTCCGTTGAGCTTGTCGCCGATTTCTCCAACCCGTTCTGTGAGCCTGTCCAGGTTGGCTGCTGTTCTCGCTGCTGTCGCGTCTGTTTTTGCGTGGCTGTCCGCCATGACCACCTGTGCCTTGAGTAGCCGGGCGAATTCGTCTTCTACAATCGCCTGGCGCGTTGCCAGCGCCTCGATAATTCCTTCTATTCTGTCGAGTCTGGCCGCGCTGTTTCCGTTGCCTTCCACGTGGGTTTTCCTTTTCGAAGTGTTGCACAAATACGCTGGTAGCGCCAACTTCAGGCCTGTGTGACGACAGCCCGGTGGCGCACTTTGCCTTCGTCCAGCCGGACCAGGACGCAGTTGATTTCGTCTATCCGATATACCTCCAGTTGGGGCTTCACTTTCCCATCTGTGGCAAGCTTCAAGATGTCAATCAGGTCCGCAGGATCGTTATGCGCGGAACCGATGATGGACGTCTGTGAGTCACGCAGACATTGCAGAAACCGAGAAAGGTGCTCGTCGTTATCGTTCGCTTCTTTCGGGCCAGGGCGGCCAATCCGAACTGCCGATACAAGGGCACCCAGCGGTTGAGCAATTCGGAACGGGATTCCAGCGCGCCGCCGCGGGTGTCCTAAATCTGCGTTGAAGAAGCCTTTGCGAGACCTTGAGGAGAGTCTTTAGGAACGCATCAGATGTTGAGTCTCAGGAGTCTTGCATTTATCCTAGCGTCAGCGATGGGGCGCGCGTGCGCCTTCTCCTGCTCTGGCGAATCAAGACAAGTTCCTCGGGCGAGGCGCTCGCAACGAGGAAGGCATGGCCGTACTCAAGGCGTTGCTCCCGATGGAGGAAGATTCGACGCGGCGCGCGGTGGCGCGTAAGGTGAAGCTGGTGCTTGGAACGGATCGGTTGCAGGCATGCACGGACCAAATTCCGAGGAGTTCATCTACCGTGTTATGGATGGCGGCCAAAAACCGATGGACGCGATCATCAGTGGAACATCGCTCGCCGCAGAGTCGCTGGGCATGAGCGATCGCATTGGAGCCATCGCTCCTGGCCTTCAGGCGGACCTGGTGGCGACGGACGGAAATCCGGCGGAGGACATCACCGCCGTCAGACGAGTGGTTTTCGCGATGAGGGGCGGAAGGTCTATAAAGAAAACGCTCCGCGCACGCATCGGTAACCGGCTACACTTCGTAGGGCTTGCGATAAACCGGGCGTGTGTTCATTTGAGTCGCCTCGGCATCGCCCGTGAACTTCGGGGTCGGACCGGGCTCGATCTTCAGCGTGCGGCCCACGCGGTAGCTGATGTTCGCCAAGTGGCAAAGGTCGGAGCTTGGCACCGCGTTGACGAGCGGATCATGAAGATCCTGCTCCCGCCGGGATTTCACACATGCCAGGAAATTTTGCATGTGGAGGCCCGTGGGATCGCCGGCGCCACGCTCGGAGCGCTCTTCCATGATCAGTTCGCTCGAATCGCCCTTGTACGCCTGGAATCCCTGATCGCTCATCGCTGCCCAACCTTCGCTGCCATAGAAGAGGTTGCCGACACCGACATTGATCGGATTGCCAGCCGGTCCCACCTGCGTGGGCGCTGGAGTGGCCGGAGGCGCCGCTGCCGGAGCCACACCTTCCGCGGGCTGCTGCCCTCCCGGTCCGCCGCGAGCGCCGCGGCCGGCACCCATCGGTCCAGCCGTCACCACACGCGCCTGCCGAACGCCTTCGCCGTTAGTCATTCTGCCGCGCACCTCGACGACGAGCTGCTCGTTCCCGTAGCTGAAACCGGCCGTGAGTGTATTGGGTGTTTCTGTGTCGTCGTCAATACCGAATTTGCCGCCGAAGGCCACCACCGTCTTCGGCCACGCGGGATCGCCCAGAGCCCAGCGCGCGATGCCGGTTTCGTGTACGCCCTGGTTCCCGATGTCGCCGTTGCCGGTATCCCAGAACCAATGCCAGTAATACGCGAACCGCTTTTGGTTGAAGGGCCGCATCGGTGCGGCGCCAAGGAATAGATCCCAATTCAAGCCGACGGGTGTGGGGGTATCGGGCGTGTGGCCGATCGAGGGACGCAACTTGTAGCACAGCGCCTTGCTCATGTAGAGCTTGCCGATCAAGCCCTGCTGCAGCGCGGTGATCGCCTTGATCTTGAACGGCCAGCTCCGATGCTGCGACCCTACCTGCATGACGCGGTTCGTTTCGCGCTGCACCTGGATCATCCGCATGCCTTCGTAGATGTTGTAGCAGGCCGGCTTCTCGCCGTAGACGTCCTTGCCCGCCTTCATCGCCCAAATAGCGGCGAGCGCGTGCCAGTGATTCGGAGTTGCAATCGAAACCGCCTCGACTTGCGGATTAGCGAACATCTCGCGCATATCTTCGAATTCCCTGGCTTTATCCTGGTTCTTCCTCGCCAGCGTTGCCTGGGCCCTTTCGCGCGCGGCCTGGTTGACGTCGCAGACGGCGACGATCTGAGCCTCGTTGAGACCGGAATAAGTATTGAGATGGCTGGTGCCACGACCTCCCAGGCCCACGATTCCGATGTTGACCTTATCATTTGCGCCCCACACGCGCACCGCTGACGCGGCGGTTAGGGCTCCTAGGAAAAACCTGCGAGTTTTTGGATCAGACACCGAGACTCCTTTTCGCGCCCATTGTATCAATTTGGACTTTCTGGAGTCGCTCTTAACAGGCTCATTCGGCGGCTTGCCGACTCTACGATAAAAAAAGTTGGACGGTATCGCGATACTGTGTATACTGATTATACACAGATGCACGGCGGATTCACTTTCTCACAATCCGACAAGCGCCCCATCTACCTCCAGATCATGGAGCAAATCAAGCAGCGCATTGCTGTCGGCGACTGGGCGGAAGGCCAGCCCATTCCCTCCATCCGCCAATTGGCCGTGGACCTTCACGTAAGCGTCATCACCGTCAAGCGCGCGTACTACGAACTCGAACGCGAAGGAATCATCGTTACGCAGCACGGCAAGGGTTCACATGTGGCTTCAACGCCTGGCCTCGGCGCCCGCTTGCATGAGCAGGAGCTAGAGCAGCATCTGGAGCAGGCCACCCGCATTGCTGCGCAATTAGGCATGCGGCCCAAAGAACTCGAAGATCGGTTGCGCGAAGCGGGGGACCGTCTTGCAGAAAAGGACCTCATATGACAGATCTCGCCACAGATCTTGCTGTAGAACTGCGCGGAGTCAGCAAGAAATACCGCTACTTCACACTCGACAATATTCATCTGAAACTCCCTCGCGGACAGATCATGGGTCTCATCGGAGCGAATGGCGCGGGCAAGTCCACCACCATTCGCATTTTGATGGGGCTGGTTCATCAGGACTCGGGCGAAGCTCGCGTCCTCGGTCACAGCATGCCAGCTGAACAGGTCGCTGCCAAATGGGACATCGGTTTCGCATCGGAAGACATGCGCCTTTACGATTCGATGACACTAGGCTGGCACATGAGCTTTATCCAATCGATCTATTCCACCTGGGACTCCGCCTACGCGCACCTTCTGCTCAAGCGTTTTGGATTGCGTGCCGATCAGAAAATCAAGGGCCTGTCGCATGGCCAACGCGTCAAAGCTGCTCTGCTGCTCGTCCTGGCCCGCAAGCCCAAACTGCTGGTGCTGGACGAGCCCACCACCGGCCTTGATCCGGTTGCGCGCCACGAAATTCTCCGCGAGTTGACCAACGTCATGGCCGATGACAGCCGCAGCATCCTGTTCTCGTCGCACAACACTCAGGACGTAGAGCAGATTTCCGATCAAATCACTTTCATTGATCGCGGGCGAATCATCGATTCCATGGACAAAGAGGCGTACCTCGACCGCTGGCGCCGGCTCCGCCTCGAGGTCCCTCTAGGAATCGAATTGCCTGCGCTGCCCGGAATCATTGGCGTGGAGCAGCAGGGAAGGCTGGCCGTCGCTACGGCCAATGCCTTTGTGCCCGATCTTGCCCAGGCTTATGAAAGCACTGGCGCCCATGTTCAGCGCGTTGAGAACATGACGCTCGAAGAGATTTTCATTGCCAACGTCGAACGCAGCCGCGAGGAGGTGGAAGCGTGAGAAGCTCCATGATTCGTCATCTGATTTTGAAGGATTGGCGTCTCAACCGGATGCCAATCTCGCTTTCGATAGTCTTGGGCTTAATCGCATTGCTGGTCGCGCAATGTGGCGTGGAAGCCGTTCGCCTTCTCGGCAGCGTGTGGTTCTTTATCTCGCTCTGCGTTTTGGGCAGCATGCTGCCTGGCGTAGCCATCGTGAATGAGAGAAAGAAACAGACCTTGGCCTTCGTTATGAGTCTTCCGGTGTCATCCGTCCAGTACACCATCGCGAAAGGTCTGTCGATCTTGGCCATGTTCCTGTTCCCCTGGCTTACTCTGCTGATCTCCGCGCTGGTTGTCATCGAGACACGTGACGATATTCCCCACGGAGTCATTCCGATGCTGATCATTCTCGCCATGTTGCCGCTCATCGGCTTTTGCATCATGTCCGCCGCCGCGCTGGTCGGCGAGTCTGAAGGATGGCTTATGGTGGCCAGCGTTCTTTGCAATTCGTCGTATTGGTTTGCCTGGTATTTGCTCGCCCGCATGCCATCGCTCGCAGCCAATTGGGGTCGTCCGGTGGCGGTTTGGAATCCGGCGGCTTTCATGGTCCTGTCGTCGGAGGTTGGATCGATCGCTTTAATAATGGCTATCACGTTCTTCTTCCAATCGAGGAAGCGTGATTTCATTTAGCTCCTGAGTAAACGCCCGCAAAACGGAGCCTGGATCGCGGACTCGTACTGGCGTTTGCTTGCCGAATACTGAGGGCCCGCGATCGGCCCTTTGCGGGCTCCTGAGTAAACGCCCGCAAAACGGGCCTGGATCGCGGACTCGCACGGGCGTTTGTTTGCGAATACTAAGGGCCTGCGATCGGCCCTTTGCGGGCTGGCTTAGCTAGCCTCGAATTTTGAAAATAAAAGGAATGCTATGCGATACGTGTGTTTGTTTACGTTAATGACCTCGCTGCTGCGCGCTCAAGATGGCGACGCAATTTATAAAGAGCATTGCGCGTCGTGCCACGATATGCCTGCGCCGCGTGTACCATCCTTCAACATCATAAAAGCTATGAGTGGCAAAGCCATCTACACGGCCCTGACACGCGGCGTTATGAAGACTCAGGCGTCGGGTCTCTCCAGTGCTCAAATCATGGCTCTGATCGGTTACATTGCACCGACGGGCGGCACCCACGCCGCCGCACCTAACCTCACGCGCACTTGTAAAATCCAACCGCTCTTTCGCGCTGGCGCGAACAACCCGCAATGGAACGGCTGGAGCACCAGTGTTACCAATTCGCGCTTCGAGGATGCGGCCTCTGCCGGTCTTACAGCCTCCGATCTGAGCAGACTCAAACTCAAGTGGGCCTTCAATCTCGGCGACGTTACTGACGCGCGATCACAGCCTGCCGTAGCGGGGGGCTATGTGTTTATCGGTACCGCCACTGGAGAGCTT
>Ga0207695_10007746_pt1 | contig 13607 bp, 6 predicted proteins | sample KBSC54metaG_FD_184354 | JGI IMG/M metagenome (GOLD analysis project Ga0207695, IMG submission 184354) | Corn rhizosphere microbial communities from Kellogg Biological Station, Michigan, USA - KBS C5-4 metaG (SPAdes) (version 2) | ecosystem: Host-associated > Plants > Roots > Rhizosphere > Soil...
TGGCGCAATCCTTCACCGGTAAGAAGCGGATCCGTAAGTCGTTCGGCCGCATCCCTGAAGCCGTGCAGATGCCGAACCTGATCGAGGTTCAGCGCTCCTCCTACGAACAGTTCCTGCAGCGCGAGACGCGCTCGGCCGATCGTAAGGACGAGGGCATCGAGGCGGTCTTCAAGTCCGTCTTCCCGATCAAGGACTTCAACGAGCGCGCCGTGCTCGAATACGTCTCCTACGAGTTCGAGGAGCCGAAGTACGACGTCGAGGAATGCGTCCAGCGCGACATGACCTACGCCGCGCCCCTGAAGGTGAAGCTGCGCCTCATCGTGTTCGAGACCGACGAGGAGACCGGCGCCCGCTCCGTGAAGGACATCAAGGAGCAGGACGTCTACATGGGCGACATCCCGCTGATGACCGAGAAGGGCACCTTCATCGTCAACGGCACCCAGCGCGTCATCGTCTCCCAGATGCACCGCTCGCCCGGCGTGTTCTTCGACCACGACAAGGGCAAGACCCACGCCTCGGGCAAGCTCTTGTTCGCCGCCCGCGTGATCCCCTACCGCGGCTCGTGGCTGGACTTCGAATTCGACGCCAAGGACGTGGTCTACGTCCGCATCGACCGCCGCCGCAAGCTGCCGGCCACCACCTTCCTGATGGCGCTGGGCATGGACGGGGAGGAGATCCTCTCCACCTTCTACGACACCCTGACCTACAAGAAGGTCGCCGAGAAGAAGGGCAAGCCGGGCGGCTGGGCCACGACCTACCAGCCGGAGCGCTGGCGCGGCGTGAAGCCGGAATATGCGCTGATCGACGCCGACACCGGCGAAGAGATCGCCCCCGCCGGCACCAAGATCTCGGCCCGCAACGCCAAGAAGTTCGCCGACGCGGGTCTGAAGACCCTGCTGCTGGCCCCCGAGGCGCTGACCGGCAAGTACCTGGCCAAGGACCTGGTGAACTTCCAGACCGGCGAGATCTACGCCGAGGCCGGCGACGAGCTGAACCCGGAGCTGCTGGCCGCCCTCGAGGAGCAGGGCTTCAGCGAGCTCGACGTGCTCGACATCGACGACGTGACCGTCGGCGCCTACATCCGCAACACCCTGCGCGTGGACAAGAACACCGCCCGCGAGGACGCCCTGTTCGACATCTACCGCGTCATGCGCCCGGGCGAGCCGCCGACGGTGGAAGCCGCCGAGGCGATGTTCAAGTCGCTGTTCTTCGATTCCGAGCGCTACGACCTCTCCTCGGTCGGCCGCGTGAAGATGAACATGCGCCTCGAGCTCGACTGCCCCGACGACGTGCGCGTGGTCCGCAAGGACGACGTGCTGGCGGTGCTCAAGACCCTGGTCGGCCTGCGTGACGGCCGCGGCGAGATCGACGACATCGACAACCTCGGCAACCGCCGGGTGCGCTCGGTGGGCGAACTGCTGGAGAACCAGTACCGGGTCGGCCTGCTGCGCATGGAGCGCGCGATCAAGGAGCGCATGTCGAGCGTCGATATCGACACGGTCATGCCGCACGACCTGATCAATGCGAAGCCGGCGGCCGCGGCCGTGCGCGAGTTCTTCGGCTCCAGCCAGCTCTCGCAGTTCATGGACCAGACCAACCCGCTGTCGGAAATCACCCACAAGCGCCGCCTCTCGGCCCTGGGCCCGGGCGGCCTGACCCGCGAGCGCGCGGGCTTCGAAGTCCGCGACGTGCACCCGACCCACTACGGCCGGATCTGCCCCATCGAGACGCCGGAAGGCCCGAACATCGGCCTGATCAACTCGCTCGCCACCCACGCGGTGGTGAACAAGTACGGCTTCATCGAGAGCCCCTACCGCCGGATCAAGGACGGCAAGACGACCGACGAGGTCGTCTACATGTCGGCCATGGAGGAGGCCAAGCACGTCATCGCCCAGGCCAACATCAAGCTGGAGAACGGCTCGATCGTCGACGACCTGGTCCCCGGCCGGATCAACGGCGAACCCTCGCTGCTGCCGCGCGCCGACGTCGACCTGATGGACGTGTCGCCCAAGCAGGTGGTCTCGGTGGCCGCCTCGCTGATCCCGTTCCTGGAAAACGACGACGCCAACCGCGCCCTGATGGGCTCCAACATGCAGAAGCAGGCCGTGCCGCTCATCCAGACGGATGCGCCGCTGGTCGGCACCGGCATGGAGGCCATCGTGGCGGTGGACTCCGGCGCCGTGGTCGTCGCCCGCCGCTCCGGCGTGGTCGAGCAGATCGACGGCACCCGCATCGTGGTCCGCGCGACGGAGGAGACCGACCCGACCAAGCCCGGCGTCGACATATATCGCCTGCAGAAATTCCAGCGCTCCAACACCTCGACCTGCATCAACCAGCGTCCGCTGGTGCGCGTGGGCGACCGGGTGGCGGCCGGCGACGTGATCGCCGACGGCCCGTCGACGGAGCTGGGCGAACTGGCGCTGGGGCGTAACACCCTCGTCGCCTTCATGCCCTGGAACGGCTACAACTTCGAAGACTCGATCCTGATCTCCGAGCGCATCGTGCGCGACGACATCTTCACCTCGATCCACATCGAGGAATTCGAGGTCATGGCCCGCGACACCAAGCTGGGCCCGGAAGAGATCACCCGCGACATCCCCAACGTCGGCGAGGAAGCGCTCCGCAACCTCGACGAGGCCGGCATCGTGGCGATCGGCGCCGAGGTCCTGCCGGGCGACATCCTGGTCGGCAAGGTCACGCCCAAGGGCGAGAGCCCGATGACCCCGGAAGAGAAGCTGCTGCGCGCCATCTTCGGCGAGAAGGCTTCCGACGTCCGCGACACCTCGCTCCGCCTGCCCCCGGGCGTCGCCGGGACGATCGTCGAGGTCCGGGTGTTCAACCGGCACGGCGTCGACAAGGACGAACGCGCCCTGGCCATCGAACGGGCGGAAATCGACCGCCTGGGCAAGGACCGCGACGACGAGTTCGCGATCCTGAACCGCAACATGACCTCGCGCCTGCGCAGCCTGCTGGTCGGCAAGGTCGCCGTCTCGGGGCCCAAGGGCCTGGGCCGCGGCAAGATCGACGCCGCCAAGCTGGAAGAGATCTCTCCCGGCCTGTGGTGGCAGATCGCGCTGGAAGACGAGAAGGCCATGGCCGAGCTGGAGGCCATGCGCCGCCAGTTCGACGAGGCCCGCAAGCGTCTCGACCGCCGCTTCGAGGACAAGGTCGACAAGCTGCAGCGCGGCGACGAACTGCCGCCCGGCGTGATGAAGATGGTCAAGGTGTTCGTCGCGGTGAAGCGCAAGCTGCAGCCGGGCGACAAGATGGCCGGCCGTCACGGCAACAAGGGGGTCATCTCCAAGATCCTGCCGATCGAGGACATGCCCTACCTGGAAGACGGCACCCACGTGGACATCGTGCTGAACCCGCTGGGCGTGCCTTCGCGCATGAACGTCGGCCAGATCTTCGAAACCCACCTGGGCTGGGCCGCCGCGGGCCTCGGCAAGCAGGTCGCCGACCTGCTGGACGCCTGGCAGAACGGGGGCCAGCGCAAGGCCCTGATCGACTACCTCGCCGGGACCTACGGCCCCGACGAGGAGCTGCCGGAAAGCGATGAGGAGCTGATCGAGCTCTGCCGGAACCTGTCGAAGGGCATCCCCTTCGCCACCCCGGTGTTCGACGGCGCCCATATCGACGACATCGAGAACCTGCTGGAGAAGGCCGGTCTCGACCGCTCGGGCCAGTCGTACCTGTACGACGGCCAGACCGGCGAGCGCTTCAAGCGTCCGGTGACCGTCGGCTACATCTACATGCTGAAGCTGCACCACCTGGTGGACGACAAGATCCACGCCCGCTCGATCGGCCCGTACTCGCTCGTCACCCAGCAGCCGCTGGGCGGCAAGGCGCAGTTCGGCGGTCAGCGCTTCGGGGAGATGGAGGTCTGGGCTCTGGAGGCCTACGGCGCCGCCTACACCCTGCAGGAGATGCTGACGGTGAAGTCGGACGACGTGGCCGGCCGCACCAAGGTCTACGAGAGCATCGTCCGCGGCGACGACACCTTCGAGGCCGGCATCCCGGAAAGCTTCAACGTGCTGGTCAAGGAGATGCGCTCCCTGGGCCTCAACGTGGAGCTGGAGAACAGCTGACGCGACCACTGGCCCTCCCTGGCTGAGGCCGGGGAGGGCGGCTCGCTTTCGCTGTTTTCCCTCAATTATTTTCGCGGGCAGATCCCGCAGAAGGAACCAAGATGAACCAGGAAGTCCTGAACATCTTCAACCCGGTCCAGGCCGCTCCGACCTTCGACCAGATCCGTATCGCGCTGGCCTCGCCGGAGAAGATCCGCTCGTGGTCGTTCGGCGAGATCAAGAAGCCCGAGACCATCAACTACCGGACCTTCAAGCCGGAGCGCGACGGCCTGTTCTGCGCCCGCATCTTCGGCCCGACGAAGGACTACGAGTGCCTGTGCGGCAAGTACAAGCGCATGAAGTACAAGGGCATCATCTGCGAGAAGTGCGGCGTGGAGGTCACCCTGGCCCGCGTCCGGCGCGAGCGGATGGGCCACATCGAGCTGGCGAGCCCCGTCGCCCACATCTGGTTCCTGAAGAGCTTGCCCAGCCGCATCTCGATGATGCTGGACATGGCGCTGAAGGACATCGAGCGGGTGCTCTACTTCGAGCACTACATCGTCACCGAGCCGGGCCTGACGCCGCTCAAGCAGCACTCGCTGCTGAGCGAAGACGAGTACATGCGCTTCCAGGACGAGTTCGGCGATGACAGCTTCACCGCCGAGATCGGCGCCGAGGCGGTGCAGGGCCTGCTCAAGGCCCTGGACCTCAACAAGGAAGCCGACAAGCTCCGCGAGGAGCTGGTGACCACCACCTCGGAAATGAAGCTGAAGAAGGCGTCCAAGCGCCTGAAGCTGATCGAGAGCTTCATCGAGAGCGGCAACAAGCCGGAGTGGATGATCCTGACCGTGGTGCCGGTGATCCCGCCGGAGCTGCGCCCGCTGGTGCCGCTGGACGGCGGCCGCTTCGCCACCTCCGACCTGAACGACCTCTATCGCCGGGTCATCAACCGCAACAACCGCCTGAAGCGCCTGATCGAGCTGCGCGCGCCGGACATCATCATCCGCAACGAGAAGCGGATGCTGCAGGAAGCCGTCGACGCCCTGTTCGACAACGGCCGCCGCGGCCGCGTCATCACCGGCGCCAACAAGCGGCCGCTGAAGTCGCTGGCCGACATGCTGAAGGGCAAGCAGGGCCGCTTCCGCCAGAACCTGCTCGGCAAGCGCGTCGACTACTCCGGCCGCTCGGTCATCGTGGTGGGCCCGGAGCTGAAGCTGCACGAGTGCGGCCTGCCCAAGAAGATGGCGCTGGAGCTGTTCAAGCCGTTCATCTACGCGCGCCTCGACGCCAAGGGCCTGTCGGGCACGGTCAAGCAGTCCAAGCGGATGGTGGAGCGCGAGCAGCCGGCGGTGTGGGACATCCTCGACGAGGTGATCCGCGAGCACCCGGTGCTGCTGAACCGCGCGCCGACCCTGCACCGCCTGGGCATCCAGGCCTTCGAGCCGAAGCTGATCGAGGGCAAGGCGATCCAGCTGCACCCGCTGGTCTGCGCGGCGTTCAACGCCGACTTCGACGGCGACCAGATGGCCGTCCACGTGCCGCTTTCGCTGGAAGCCCAGCTGGAAGCCCGCGTGCTGATGATGAGCACGAACAACATCCTGTCGCCGGCCAACGGCCGTCCGATCATCGTGCCCTCGCAGGACATCGTGCTCGGCCTCTACTACCTGTCGCTGATCCGCGACGGGGAGCCGGGCGAAGGCAAGGCGTTCGCAGACCTCGCCGAGATCGACCAGGCGCTGGACGCCGGCGTGGTGTCGCTGCACACCAAGATCCGCGCGCGGCACAGCGAGATGGACGCGGCGGGCAACCTGATCCGCAAGGTCATCGAGACCTCGCCGGGGCGGATGAAGATCGCGGCCCTGTTCCCGCACCACCCGGCGGTGGGTCACCGGCTTCTTGAGAAGAACCTCACGAAGAAGGAGATCGGCAACCTCATCGACACCGTCTACCGGCACTGCGGCCAGAAGGCGACGGTGATCTTCGCCGACCAGATCATGGGCCTGGGCTTCCGCGAGGCGGCCAAGGCGGGCATCTCGTTCGGCAAGGACGACATCGTCATCCCGCAGCGCAAGGCGCCGATCGTCGCCGAGACCCGCAAGCTGGTGGAAGAGTACGAGCAGCAGTACGCCGACGGCCTGATCACCAAGGGCGAGAAGTACAACAAGGTGGTGGACGCCTGGGCCAAGGCCACCGACCGGGTCGCCGACGAGATGATGGCCGAGGTCTCGACCGCCGAGAAGGACGCGTCGGGCCGGGAAGGCGAGATCAACTCGATCTTCATGATGAGCAACTCCGGCGCCCGCGGTTCGCAGGCCCAGATGAAGCAGCTCGGCGGCATGCGCGGGCTCATGGCCAAGCCCTCCGGCGAGATCATCGAGACGCCGATCATCTCGAACTTCAAGGAAGGCCTGACCGTCCAGGAGTACTTCAACTCCACCCACGGGGCGCGAAAGGGCCTCGCCGACACCGCGCTGAAGACCGCCAACTCGGGTTATCTGACCCGGCGTCTGGTGGACGTGGCGCAGGACTGCATCATCACCGAGGAAGACTGCGGCACCACGCGGGGCATCACCCTTCGCGCCGTGGTCGAGGGCGGCGACGTGCTGGTCTCCCTGGGCCTGCGCATCCTGGGCCGTTTCGCGGCCGAGGACATCAAGGACCCGGGCACCGGCGAAGTCATCGTGCCGGCCGACACCTACCTCAACGAGAACATGTGCGATCTCGTCGAGGCCGCCGGCGTCCAGTCGGTGAAGATCCGCTCGGTGCTCACCTGCGAGACCAAGGTCGGCGTCTGCGGCGCCTGCTACGGCCGCGACCTGGCCCGCGGCACGCCGGTGAACATCGGCGAGGCGGTGGGCGTCATCGCCGCCCAGTCGATCGGCGAGCCAGGCACCCAGCTCACCATGCGGACCTTCCACATCGGCGGCACGGCCCAGGTGGCCGAGCAGTCGTTCTTCGAGGCCGCCAACGACGGCGTCGTGAAGATCAGCGGCGGCAACACGGTGACCAACGCCCAGGGCCACCTGATCGGCATGAGCCGCAACCTCGCCCTGACCGTGCAGGTCGATGGCAAGGACCGCGAAGCCTATAAGCCGCCCTACGGTGCGCGCCTGCGCGTCAAGGACGGCGAGAAGGTCAAGCGCGGCCAGCGCCTGGCCGAATGGGACCCCTACACCACCCCGATCATCACCGAGGTGGGGGGCAAGGTGCGGTTCGAGGACCTGGTGGAGAACATGTCGGTCCGCGAGGAAGCCGACGAGGCCACCGGCATCACCAACCGCGTGGTCATCGACTGGCGCGCCTCCACCAAGGGTTCGGACCTGCGTCCGGCCATGGCGGTGATCGGCGACGACGGCGCCTACATGCGCATCTCCAACGGCGGCGAGGCGCGTTACCTCCTGCCGGTGGGCGCGGTGCTGTCGATCGGCGACGGCGACGAGGTGAAGCCCGGCGAGGTCATGGCGCGTATCCCCACGGAAAGCGCCAAGACGCGGGACATCACCGGCGGTCTGCCGCGGGTGGCCGAGCTCTTCGAAGCCCGCCGTCCGAAGGACTGCGCGGTGATCGCCGAGATGGACGGCCGGGTCGAGTTCGGGCGCGACTACAAGAACAAGCGCCGGATCAAGATCACCCCGGAAGACGGCGGCGAGGCGGTCGAGTTCCTGATCCCCAAGGGCAAGCACATCGCCGTCCACGACGGCGACGTGATCCGCAAGGGCGAGTACCTGATCGACGGCAATCCCGACCCGCACGACATCCTGCGGATCCTGGGCATCGAGGCCCTGGCCGACTTCCTGGTGAACGAGATCCAGGAGGTCTACCGGCTGCAGGGCGTGCCGATCAACGACAAGCACATCGAGACCATCGTCCGCCAGATGCTGCAGAAGGTGGAGATCCTCGAGCCCGGCGACACCGGCCTGCTCAAGGGCGACCACCTCGACAAGATCGAGGTCGACGAGGAGAGCGAGAAGACCGAGGCCCGCGGCGGCCGCCCGGCGATCGTCCAGCCGGTCCTGCTGGGCATCACCAAGGCGTCCCTGCAGACCCGCAGCTTCATCTCCGCGGCCTCCTTCCAGGAGACCACCCGCGTCCTCACCGAGGCTTCGGTGCAGGGCAAGGTGGATACGCTGGAGGGCCTGAAGGAGAACGTGATCGTCGGCCGCCTGATCCCGGCGGGCACGGGCTCATACCTGCGCAACCTGCAACGCATCGCCGCCAAGCGCGACGAGGCGCTGACCGCCAGCCGCGAAGAGGCCATGGAGCCGCTTCCGGAGGTGATCGCCGTCGAGGCGGAGGCCGAGAAGGTCTAAGTCCCAGGCTCTCCAGAGTAAGCGTAACCGAGCGGCCCGGGAGAGATCCCGGGCCGTTTTGGCCTCGGCCTCCCTTCAGTACGGGATCTTCGCCACCGGCCGGTCGTTGCTGAGGTCGCGGCTCATCTGCTCGGCGGTATTGCCCGGAGGGGCCGTATTCGGCAGCGGCGCAGGGGCGGGTCCGTGCTTGTAGCGGTAGTCGGCCTCCCTCCGCGCGCCTGAGGCTTCGAGCAGGCGCTGCTTGTCGGCGGCGAGGCCGAGGCCCAGGAACGGCGCGGTCTTGGCGCCCTTGCCGAACACCTCGTTGCAATGGTCGCGCTCGGCGCGGTTGAGGCCGACCGCCAGTTCGTTGGCGCAGCCCACCGGGCTCTGGCGCAGGGCGGTGCGCAGGTCGCCGTTCGGGCCCTGCGGCAGCGGGGCGGGATGCAAGGCCACAGGGCCGCGGCCCGGCGGCGCCGTGGGCGGGGCGGCCGGCGCAATGGGCGCGGTCGGCGCGTCGGGGGCCAGTCGCGCCGTCGGCGGGCGGTGCAGGCGGATGAGGCTCGGCGGGGGCGCGGGCCTGACCGGCTCGGGCCGTCGCGGACGGGGCGTCAGCAGCACCTGGATCACCACCTCCGGCGCCGCCGTCGCTTCGCCGATCGGCAGCGGCGCGTTCGGCCGCTGCAGCAGCGCCATGACCAGCACCGCCAGATGGGCGGCGAGCGAGGCGGCGACGGCCCAGGTCGTGCGGCGGCGCTTCGCCTTCTGCATCCGCCTCGTTGACCTCCGCCCGGTACGCCAATGACCGGGGTTGGCATGGCGTTTTCGTGGCGCGCACCGGCGCCCTATGGCGGCAGGGGGCCGAGCACCTTCGCGGCCCGCTTGCTGGGCGGGTAGGAATGGGCCGGCATGGCGTTGGTGGCGACGTCCGGCTCACCGCTGTAGTCCTGCGGCTCGGCCTTCGCCGATGGCGACGGGGCCGCAAAGCCGCGCTCCGCCGCCTCCTTGCGGGCCATCTTCTGCGCGCCTTCCGCCTGCAGGGCGGCCGCCTTGCCGGGCGCCAGCGAGGGCGGCAGGTAAGGCGCGTCACCGGCCCCGCGGCCCAGCCGCTCCAGGCATCCGGCGCGTTCCTCGCGGCTCAGGCCGGCGAGACGGGCCTCGTTGCAGCCCAGGGTGGCGCGCAGCGTGGCGCGGACCGCGTCGGGGGCGGCGGAGGCGGGCGCCGCGATCCTCGGAGCCGCCGCAGCCGGCTCCGGCCGTGCGGCCTCGGCGGGCTTGGCCAGCGGCGCCACCAGGGGCGCGACCGGGATGTCCCTGGGCAGGTTGCGTTGCGGCCGGCGGTGCAGCTGGATCGGCGCGGGCTTGGCCCCCTTTCCGGACAACACGGCCGGGGTCTTGGGCATGATCAGGATCGGGATGATGGCCACGGGCGGCCCGCCCGGCTCGACCGGGATTCTCAGCGTCGGCCGTTGCAGGAGGACAGCCGTCAGCAGGCCCAGGTGAGCCGCGATGGACGCTGCGATCGCCCAGTTGGTCCGGCGGCGTCCGGCCGTCTGCATCCGCGCGCGTTGTCCCTCGCCAGCTTCGGTCACAGGCCAGCTCTAGCGCACAGGCCAGCTCTGGCGCACAGGCCGGTGTTCGCGCGGCGATTTCGTGGCGGCGTCGGGCCGGGCGGTCAAGGCGGGGTGACGTGGGCTCCCAGGGTCAGGGGGGCCGCCTCGGCGAAATCGTGGCCGAATTGGGAGCCGAAAACGGATGCCGCGCCGGGCGGCCCGGCGGGCGCCTTCGCCGGGGCCCGCAAACGTTGACGGCAGGCCGCTTCCCGACTATGTAGCGCCCTCTTTCGAGGCCGGGATTCGTCTTAGCCCCGATGAACCTCTTCCGTCGGAACGCACGAGAGCTGTGTCCCGGCGGGTTTTTGCGTTCAGCGGGTGGCTTCGGAAAGCCCGATAACCCCGACCCGATACTGGGACCTTAACTGAGGCGCTTCGGCCAAACGGCACACGCCTCCACGCAAGCGAGAATAGATGCCCACAGTCAACCAGCTCATCCGCAAGCCCCGGCAGGACAAGCCGTCGCGGAACAAGGTCCCGGCCCTGAAGGGCTGCCCGCAACGGCGCGGGGTCTGCACCCGGGTCTATACGACCACCCCGAAGAAGCCGAACTCCGCGCTGCGGAAGGTCGCCAAGGTGCGCCTGACCACCGGCATCGAGGCGGTCTGCTACATCCCCGGCGAAGGCCACAACCTGCAGGAGCACTCGGTGGTGCTGATCCGCGGGGGGCGCGTGAAGGACCTTCCGGGCGTCCGCTACCACATCCTGCGCGGTGTGCTCGATACGCAAGGCGTGAAGGACCGCCGCCAGCGTCGTTCGCTCTACGGCGCCAAGCGTCCGAAGTAAGGAAGAAGAAGCATGTCCCGCCGCCGTCGCGCTGAGAAACGCCAAGTCCTGCCGGACCCGAAGTTCGGGGACCTGGTGGTCACCAAGTTCATGAACTACGTGATGTACGAAGGTAAGAAGGCCGTCGCCGAGAACATCCTCTACGGCGCCTTCGATATCCTGGAAGCCAAGCGCAAGGACCTCGGTCCGCTGGAGACCTTCCACACCGCCCTGGAAAACGTCGCGCCCGCCATCGAGGTGAAGTCGCGCCGGGTCGGCGGCGCCACCTACCAGGTGCCGATGGAAGTCCGCCCGGACCGCCGCAAGGCGCTGGCGATCCGCTGGATCGTCACCGCCGCCCGCAATCGCGGTGAGAACACCATGACCGAGAAGCTGGCCGGCGAGCTGCTCGACGCTTCCTCGAACCGCGGCTCCGCGGTCAAGAAGCGGGAAGACACCCACAAGATGGCCGAAGCCAACCGGGCCTTCTCGCACTACCGCTGGTAAGCCCACATACACTGAGCTTTCCGGCGCGGGCGGTTTGAGATAAACCGCCCGCGCCGTTCGTTCAGGCCCCTGTTGTCCGCCCTACGACCGCACCCTTTTTCCAGAGCAGTCCGATGCCCCGCACGCATAAGATCGAAGACTACCGAAACTTCGGAATCATGGCCCACATCGACGCGGGCAAGACCACGACGACGGAGCGGATTCTCTATTACACGGGCAAGAGCCACAAGATCGGCGAGGTCCACGACGGCGCGGCCACCATGGACTGGATGGAGCAGGAGCAGGAGCGCGGCATCACCATCACGTCTGCCGCCACGACCGCCATCTGGAACGGCAAGCGCCTGAACATCATCGACACCCCCGGGCACGTGGACTTCACCATCGAGGTGGAGCGTTCCTTGCGCGTGCTCGACGGCGCCGTGGCCGTGCTGGACGGCAACCAGGGCGTGGAGCCGCAGACCGAGACGGTCTGGCGCCAGGCCGACCGCTACAACGTCCCGCGCATCGTGTTCGTCAACAAGATGGACAAGATCGGCGCCGACTTCCAAATGTGCCTGCGCACGATCCGCGAGCGCCTGGGCGTCAAGGCCGTGCCGATCCAGCTGCCGATCGGCTCGGAAGCCGCCCTCAAGGGCGTCGTCGACCTGGTCCGCATGAAGGCCGTGGTCTGGGACAGCGAAGGCCTGGGCGCGAACTACCACGACGAAGAGATCCCCGCGGACATGAAGGCGGCCTGCGACGAGGCGCGCCACTACATGATCGAGAACGCCGTCGAGCTCGATGACGAGGCGATGGAAGCCTACCTCTCGGGGGAAGAGCCCTCGGAAGAGGTCATCAAGAAGTGCCTGCGCAAGGCCGTGCTCACCGGCGCCTTTTATCCGATCCTCGCCGGCTCGGCGTTCAAGAACAAGGGCGTCCAGCCGCTGCTCGACGCCGTGGTGGACTACCTGCCGTCGCCGGTGGACATCCCGCCGACGCCGGGCATCGACTTCCGGACCGAGGAGCCGGTAGTCCGCAAGGCCTCCGACGACGAGCCGCTGTCGGTGCTGGCGTTCAAGATCATGGACGACCCCTTCGTCGGCTCGCTGACCTTCTGCCGCATCTATTCGGGCAAGCTCGAGACCGGCATGGGCCTCCTGAATTCCACCCGCGACAAGAAGGAACGCGTCGGCCGCATGCTGCTGATGCACTCCAACAACCGCGAGGACATCAAGGAAGCCTTCGCCGGCGACATCGTGGCGCTCGCCGGCCTGAAGGACACCCGCACCGGGGACACCCTGTGCGATCCCTCGAAGTCGCCGGTGATCCTGGAGAAGATGGACTTCCCCGATCCGGTGATCGAGATCGCCATCGAGCCGAAGTCCAAGGCCGACCAGGAGAAGCTCGGCGTGGCTCTGGCCAAGATGGTCGCCGAGGACCCGTCCTTCACCGTCTTCACCGACCAGGAGTCGGGCCAGACGGTGATGAAGGGCATGGGCGAACTGCACCTGGACATCAAGGTCGACATCCTCAAGCGCACCTACAAGGTGGAAGCCAATATCGGCGCGCCGCAGGTGGCCTACCGCGAGAGCCTGGGGAAGACGACCGACATCGACTACACCCACAAGAAGCAGACCGGCGGCACGGGCCAGTTCGCCCGCGTGAAGATCAAGTTCGAGCCGGGCGAGCAGGGATCGGGCTTCGTCTTCGAAAGCGCCATCGTCGGCGGCGCGGTGCCGAAGGAATTCATCCCGGGCGTGGAAAAGGGCCTGACCTCGGCCAAGGAAAACGGCCTTCTGGCCGGCTTCCCGGTGATCGACTTCAAGGCGACGCTCTACGACGGCGGCTTCCACGACGTGGATAGCTCGGTCCTGGCCTTCGAGATCGCCAGCCGCGCAGCCTTCCGCGAGCTTCGCGAGAAGGGCGCGCCGAAGCTGCTGGAGCCGATCATGAAGATCGAGGTGGTGACGCCCGACGAGTACATGGGTGACGTCATCGGCGACCTGAACAGCCGCCGTGGCCACATCCAGGGCACGGAGACCCGCGGCAACGCCCAGGTGGTCACCGCCTTCGTGCCGCTGGCCAACATGTTCGGCTACATCAACACCCTGCGGTCCTTCTCGCAGGGCCGCGCCAACTTCTCTATGACGTACGACCACTACGACCCGGTGCCGCAGGCCGTCGCCGACGAAGTGATCAAGAAGTACGCCTAGATCCAACCCTAACCAGAGGACGAGCCCGGACAGGGCTGGAGCTTGAAATGGCCAAAGAGAAATTCGAACGCAACAAGCCGCACTGCAACATCGGCACGATTGGTCACGTGGACCATGGGAAGACGACGCTGACGGCGGCGATCACCATGACGCTGGCGAAGTCGGGGGGTGCGA
>Ga0207695_10007751_pt1 | contig 13601 bp, 12 predicted proteins | sample KBSC54metaG_FD_184354 | JGI IMG/M metagenome (GOLD analysis project Ga0207695, IMG submission 184354) | Corn rhizosphere microbial communities from Kellogg Biological Station, Michigan, USA - KBS C5-4 metaG (SPAdes) (version 2) | ecosystem: Host-associated > Plants > Roots > Rhizosphere > Soil...
ACGGCTACGCGCTGCGTTCCGATGCGCAGTGACCCGCGCGGCGCGCGCCGCCCCTGGCGCGACAGCGACTGGCGCCACTGGGACGCCGGCACGCCGAATCCGCGGCGCGACGACGACGCCCATGCCGCGCGGCGCGAGCAGCGCTGGCGCCGGCGCGCGGCCTGGCACCTGGTGCACTACCGCCGCCACCACCAGGGCGAGAGCCTGGGCAAGCGGCTGCTGGCCACCTTCATCCTCGCCTCGCTGTTGAGCATCCTGCTGGCGGCGCTGGGCCTGGAGACGGCGTTCCGCTGGCGGCCGACGATCGGCGTGACCCATGCGCTGGGCGAGCAGGCCGACTGGATCGAGTCGCACCTGGCCTTCGACGCGAAGGGCGTCCCCGTCGCGCTGAACGAGCCGCCGGATACCTCCTGGGTGTATGGAACCGCGTCGCACGACTGGAAATACCGCGTGGTCGACGGGCGCGGCGTGGCGCTACTGTCCTCCGATGCCGGCCTGCCCCCGCTCGCGCCGGCGGGCACCGCCTTCGACGCCGCGCGCGAGCGCTTCGACATGGTCGTCGACGGCCTGCCCATGCACGTCATCACGCAGGCCGAGTCGCGCGGCGACCGGCCGTACTGGATCCAGGTCGCGGTCAGCGATCGCGCGGCGCGGCTGTTCAGCGGCGCGATGGTCGGGCCCATCCTGCAGAACGCGCTGGTGATCGCGGCCGTCGCGCTGCTGCTGTTCGCCGGCGGCGTGCAGGCGATGCTGCACCACCTGCTGCTGCCGCTGAGGCGCGCCTCGGACGCGGCCTCGCGCATCGCGCCGCGCAGCCTCGAGACGCGGCTGTCGGAAGCCGCGATGCCGCGCGAGCTGCAGCCGCTGATCCGCGCGTTCAACGAGGCGCTCGATCGCCTGCAGCAGGGCTACCGCGTGCAGCAGGAGTTCCTCGCCGCCGCCGCGCACGAGCTGAAGACGCCGCTGGCGCTGATCCGCGGTCAGGTGGAGCTCAGCGCGTCGGAGGATCGCGAGCTGCTGCTCGGCGACGTCGACCTCATGGCGCGCATCGTGCAGCAGCTGCTGCAGCTGGCCGAGGTCAGCGAGTCCTACAACTTCCAGATGGCCGTCATCGACCTCGGCGCCGTCGCCGGCGAGGCCGCCGTCTACCTGCAACGACTCGCACAGCGCGCCGGGGTGCTGCTCGAGGTGTGCGTCGCCGAGGCGCTGCCACCGCGCCGCGCCGATCGCGGTGCGGTGTTCGCGCTGCTGAAGAACCTGATCGAGAACGCGATCCAGCATTCGCCGCGCGGCGCGGTCGTGACCGTCGACGTCCGTGCCAACGGCCTGTCGGTGCGCGACGAAGGCGCGGGCATCCCCGACGAGCACCTGTCCGAGCTGTTCAAGCGCTTCTGGCGCGAGGATGCGCGCCGCGACACCGGGGCCGGCCTGGGCCTGGCCATCTGCCACGAGGTGGCCCTGGCGCATGGTTGGTCGCTCGAGGCGCGCAACGGCGGCGTCGGCGCGGAATTCGTGGTGTCGTTCGAGGCGGACTGACGGCGCTCGTCAACGCACGCTCGAGAAGGCCACGTCCACGGCCAGGCCCGTGCCGCCGGCGGCCGTGCGCAGCGTCAGCCGGGCGCCCAGCTGCGACGTGAATTCCTTGACGATGGCCAGGCCGAGCCCGCAGCCGTCGGAGTCCTGGTCGGCCAGGCGATAGAAGCGCTCCAGCACGCGGTCGCGCTCGGATTCGGGAATGCCGGGGCCGTTGTCCTCGACCGTCAGCGTGGCGAGCCCCGGCGCGACGACGATGCGCGTCGTCACGATGCCGCCGGGCTGCGTGTAGCGGATGGCGTTGTCGACGAGGTTCACCACGATCTCGTGCAGCGTCACCGCGTCGCCGCGCACCTGGACCTCGGCGACCGCGCATTCGAACCCGAGGTCGATCCGCCGGCTCTGCGCGCGGCCCGCGAGATCGACCAGCACCTCGCGCGCGACGTCGTCCAGGCGCGCCTGCGCGCCCGGATGGTCGGCGGGGCCGCGCACCTCGGCGCTGGACAGCGTCAGCAGCTGGTTGACCAGCCGCACCGACTGCTGCACCGTCTGGCGCATCGCGGCGAGCGACTCGGCGCGGCCCGCCGTGTCCGACGCCCGGATCGCGTAGCTCACCTGCGTGGTCAGCAGCGTCAGCGGCGTGCGCAGCTGGTGGGCGGCGTTCTGGATGAAGGTCTGCTGCACCATCGTGTGCCGCTCGAGCCGCATCGCGTACTCGTTGATGGCGCCCACGAGCGGGCTCAGTTCGCCGGGCACGGCGCCGATCTCGAGTGCATGCAGCGAGCCCGGGCGGCGCGCGAGCATCTCGTCGCGCAGGCGCAGCAGCGGCTTCAGGCAGCTGCGCAGGCCCACCAGGACGAGCAGCGCGACGAGCGCGAGCGTCGCGAGCTGCTGCAGCAACGTGTGCATCCACAGCCTCTTGGCGAGCGCGCTGCGTCCCTGCAGCGTCTGCGCGATCTGCACGCGCACCGGCTGGATGCCGGTCTCGGTCAGGACGGGTTGCAGGTAGATCACGGCGCGCACCGGCTGGCCGCGGACGACGGTGTCGAAGAACTGCGACGTCTCGGGCTGCAGGCGCGCGGGCGACAGCGGAAACTCCGGATAGCCGGTGATCGTCCGCCCGTCGCTCGTCACGACGCGGTAGTAGACGCGGTCGGTCTCGGCCGACTGGAACAGTTCGAGCGCCGCCGGCGGGATCGGATCGGCGATGACGCCGTCCTCGAAGCGCAGGTCCTCCGCGACGATGCGCGCGGAGCCGAGCAGCAGGCGATCCTGCACCACGGCCGCGGTGGCCTCGGCGTTCTGGCGGCTGACGACGCCGTCGAACACGACCGCCCCTGCGAGCGGCAGCATCACCCAGGCCAGCAGCCGGCCTCGCAGGCTATGCGCCATGGTGGACGGGGCGCAGCACGTAGCCCAGGCCGCGCAGCGTGACGATGGTGGCGTCGCTGCCCTCGAGCTTCTTGCGCAGCCGGTGCACGTAGATCTCGATGGCATCGGCGGAGACGCCGTCCTCCAGCGAGGACAGGCTCTGGCCCAGCGCCGCCTTGGACACGGTGGAGCCGGCCTTCATGACCAGGACCTCGAGCACGGTGCGCTCGCGCGGCGTCAGCGTCAGCGGCTTGCCGGTCAGCGTGAATTCGCGCGTGGCGCCGTGGAAGACGAGGTCGCCGCAGGCGATCTGGGGGTTCGCCACGTGGGCCGAGCGGCGCAGCAGCACGCGGATGCGGGCCTCCAGCTCGTCGACCTCGAACGGCTTGGCGACGTAGTCGTCCGCGCCGTGATCGAGCTCGGTGACGCGGCTGCGCGTGGTGTTGTCGGCGGTAAGCACGAGCACCGGCGTCGTGTTGCCGCGCTCGCGCAGGCGGCGCAGCACCTCGTGGCCGCCCAGCTTGGGCAACGCGAGATCGAGCAGCACGAGGTCGTAGGTCTCGGTGCGCAGCACGAAGTCGGCGTCGGCGCCGTTCTCGACCCAGTCGACGGCATAGAGCTGCTTGCGCAGCGTGCGGGCGAGCCAGTCGGCCAGCACCTTGTTGTCCTCGACGAGCAGCAGTCGCATGGCGCGGCGCGGTGTCGTCAGCGCGCGGCCTGCGCGAACTCGGTGGTGTACGTGCGCGACAGGTCGATCGGCTTGGTGGTGACCGTGCGCTCGGCCAGGCGCATCACGCGCAGCACGTTGGCCGGGCCGTCTGCCGGCATCACGCCGTCGACGGTGAACATGGACTTGCTCTGCTGCAGCGTGCTCACGTACAGCGCGCGGTCGCCCGCCAGGTAGTCCACCGGCAGCTGCGCCGCGATGTCCTGCGCACTGTGCGCGGCGATGTAGCGCAGCGCCTTCACGAGCGCGTTCACCAGCCGCTGCACCTCCTCGCGATGCGCGCGGATCCAGGGCGCCGACATGTACAGGCACGCCGCCGGATAGGTGCCGCCGAGTGCGTCCGTCGCATGCTCGGGCGTGCGCAGGTCCACCAGCAGCCGGGCCTGCCCGGACTTCAGCAGCCGCGACGCCGTCGGCTCGGTCGTCATGCCCACGTCGATGCGACCCGAGCGCAGCGCGTCGGCGAAGCCGTCGCCGGAGCCCACGCCGGAGATCCGGAGCTCGCCCTGCTTCAGCCCGCTGGCCCGCGCCAGGTACTGCATCAGCAGGTGCGTGGACGAGCCCATCCCGGTGACCCCGAGCGGGTGGCCGCGGAAGTCGGCCGGCGAGCGGATCGCGTCCGCGTGCCGCGTCGCCACCAGGACGGCTTCGCCCGGCGCCTGGCTGAACTGCACCACCGCCTGCACGAACTTGCCCTTGGCCTGCAGGTCGATCGTGTGGTCGTAGAAGCCGACGACCCCCTGCACGCTGCCGGTGAGCAGGCCATCCTCCGCGTGGCCGCCGGAGGTGTCGCTCAGCACCTGCACGTCGAGGCCCTGTTCCTTGAAGTAGCCGAGGCGGTCGGCGAGGGCCGCGGGCAGGTAGATCTGCTTCTCGATGCCGCCCACCATCAGCTGGATCGGCTCCGCACGCGCGGGCGTCGCGCACGCGAACGCGCAGGCGGCCGCGGCCAGCGTGCGCGCGAGGGTCGTCCGCAGGATCGTGTCGATGCTCATGGCTTGGTCGCCAGTCGTTGTGGGGGCCGTCTCCGGTTCGAATACTACGGGCGCGCGGCCCGCGCCGCACCTGTCGCCAGCCCTTCGTTGTTTGAGCGACTACGTGGTTTCCCTCGACCTGTCGGGCTGAAAGCTGTTGGAAGGGTGGGGGCTCATAGCCTCGTCGACAGACGGGGGACGCCATGACGTCCGCCCCGCAACCACGGAGACAGACCCCCATGACACACGTCGTTTCGCGCCGCGAGGCCCTCCTCGCGGCAGCCGCTGCACTGGCCGCTTCGGCCCCGGGCATCGCCCGCGCCCAGGGCGCGCCCATCCTCATCAAGTTCAGCCACGTCGTCGCGCCGGACACGCCCAAGGGCAACGGTGCCCAGCGCTTCAAGGAGCTCGCCGAGGAGCGCACGAAGGGACGCGTGAGGGTGGACGTCTACCCGAACAGCCAGCTGTACAAGGACAAGGAGGAGATGGAAGCGCTGCAGCTCGGCTCGGTGCAGATGCTCGCGCCGTCGCTGGCGAAGTTCGGGCCGCTGGGCGTCAAGGAGTTCGAGGTCTTCGACCTGCCGTTCATCTTCAGGGACCAGGCCGCGTTCCGCGCGGTCACGGACGGCGCGGTGGGTGCCGACCTGTTCCGCAAGCTCGAGCCCAAGGGCATCCGCGGCCTGGCGTACTGGGACAACGGCTTCCACATCATGAGCGCGAACCGGCCGCTGCACCGCGTGGCCGACTTCAAGGGCCTGAAGATGCGCATCCAGTCGTCGAAGGTGCTCGACGCGCAGATGCGGGCACTCGGCGCGATCCCGCAGGTGATGGCCTTCAGCGAGCTGTACCAGGCCTTGCAGTCGGGCGTCGTCGACGGCACCGAGGGCGTGCCGTCGAACTTCTGGACCCAGAAGATCTACGAGGTCCAGAAGCACATGACGCTGTCGTACCACGGCCACCTGGCCTACGCGGTGATCGTCAACAAGAAGTTCTGGGACGGCCTGCCCGAGGACATCCGCACGATCCTCGATGGCTGCGTGAAGGACGCAACGACCTACGCCAACGCGCTGGCGGCCACCGAGAACGCGATGGCGCTGGACAAGATCCGCGCGAGCGGCAAGACCACGGTCTACACGCCGACCGCCGCCGAGATCGACGAGTGGCGGCGGGCCCTGATGCCCGTCCACCACGAGATGGCGGCGCGTGTCGGCCAGCCCACGATCGACGCCGTCTACAAGGCCGCGGGCTTCGTGGCCCCGGCATGAGTTCACGCATCTGGACCTTCCCCCAGACGACCACCCGCCCCGCGGAAGGGGCGACAACCACCGGAGACAACACCATGACCAAGTTCGCAATGCGCGCGACCGCGCTGGCCGTGCTCGCCCTGAGCCAGCCCGTGTTCGCCAACGAGATCGACGACCTGAAGGCGGAGATCGCGGCGCAGAAGGCCGCCGAGGCGGCGCAGAAGGCGCGCCTGGACGCGCTGGAGGCCAAGCTCGACGCCGTCACCAGCCCGCAGGCCCCGGCCCCGGCCCAGGCGCCCAAGGCCGCCAAGTCCGGCTTCGACGGCCTGGCCTACACCAGCCCCACCTTCGACATCAAGCTGTATGGCCTGATCGACGCCACCATCGGCGTGATCGATCACGCCACGTCCGCCGGCGGCCACAAGGTCGGTTTCGACGCCACCGCCACCAACGCTCCCTGGTTCAGCGGCGCGCGCTGGGGCATCACCGGCGCGCGCAAGTTCGCCGACGAGGGCATCTCCGCGATCTTCAAGCTGGAGAACGAATACCTGATCAAGGACGGCTCGGCCGACGATTCCGAAGCCGCCTTCGGCCGCGACGCCTGGGTCGGCTTCCAGAGCGGCGCCCTGGGCAAGCTGACCTTCGGCCGCCAGAACACGCTGGCGCGCGACTTCGCGCTGACCTACCTGGACCCGTACGGCAGTTCCACGGTCAGCTACGAGGAAGGCGGCGGCACCAACGGCAACAACTTCAAGCAGATGATCTTCTACGCGGGCAGCGCCACCGGCACCCGCTACGACAACGGCGTCGTGTGGAAGAAGGATTTCGGCGGCGGCATCTTCGCAGGCGCCGGCTTCCAGTTCGGCGAGGTGCCGGGCGACAAGAAGCGCAACACCACCGAGTCGCTGGCGGCGGGCTACAACGGCGGCGCCTTCAACGTCTCGGGCTTCCTGACCCATTCCGACGTCGAAGGCCTGTCGCACAACGCCTTCTCGGTCGGCGGCAACTACCAGTTCGACATCGTGCGCATCAACGCCGGCTATTTCCACTACACGGCCGACAATCCGACCGGCCTGCCCAGCCGCAGCGACAACGCCTACACGGTCTCCACCAAGATCGCGCCCCCCGGCAAGATGGACTACGAGCTCGGCTACCAGGTCATGAAGGCCGACAACGCCGGCGTGAACGGCAGCGGCCTCGTGCTCAACGCCTTCAAGGACACCACGGGCGTGGCCGCCGTCGCCAGCGGCAACCGCAACACGGTATACGGCTCGGTCTTCTATCACTTCGACAAGAGCACCGAGGTCTATCTCGCCGCGGACCATCAGACCCTGACCGGCAACTACATGGTCGCCACGGCGCACGGCTTCAAGGACCAGAACGAAGTCGGCGTGGGCGTGCGCCTTCGCTTCTGAGCCTCCGCCGGGGCCCGGTTCGGCCGGGCCCCGCTCCCGTGGCGGGCGAAGGGCCGCGGGAGCGGCGTGACTCGACTCGTTCGTCCTCCGCGCTTCCCGCGCGCGAGGACGTTCGTCGTCCAAGGCCCCACGCGACACGGATGCACCAGGGGACGGCACACTGTCGCGCATGGCCGCCACCCATCCCCTCGACAACGTCATCTGGAGCGCGCTGACCACCGTGCATGCGGGGCTGTCGCGGGGCGGGTCGCTCGCGCGCCGCTACCAGCCGGAGTTCGCGCGCTTCGCGGGCCTGCCGGCCGCGACGCCGCAGGCCTTCGCGGCATTGGCGGACGACCTGGCGAGCGACGAGGTCGTTGCGCTGTCGGTGCCGGACGACGTCGATCCCGGTCCCGCATTCGAAGTGCTCGATCGCAAGGACCTGGTGCAGATGATCGGCGCGGTCGCCGGCGAGGTCGTTCAGCCCGGGCGTTTCCGTCCGCTGGGGCCCGCGGACGTGCCGCAGATGACGGCGCTGGTGCAGCTGACGGCGCCCGGCCCGTGGTACGAGCGCACCGCGGAGCTGGGGCGGTTCGTCGGCGTCGAGGTCGACGGGCGCCTTGCCGCGATGGCCGGCGAGCGCATGCGCGTGCCGGGGCACACCGAGATCAGCGCCGTCTGCTGCCACCCCGACTTCCGTGGCCGCGGCTGGCCCGGCGACCTGATGCGCCTCGTGTCGCATGCGATCGTCGCGCGCGGCGAGACGCCGTTCCTGCACGTGCTCGGCGAGAACGCGCCGGCGATCGCGCTGTACGGGAAGCTGGGACTGCGCGAGCGGCGGCGCTCGCGGCTGCTGATCCTGCGCCGCGTCTAGGGCCTGCGCGCACTCGATGCGCGCCCGCGCGTCAGAGCGCCTTGCCGCCCGGCTTCGGCGCCGCGGGCGTGCGCGGCGCCGCCGACTGCCCCTGCGGCCGCGTCCTGGTCAGGTCGACGAACGCGCGGCCGTGCTGGTCGTCGACCGGCTCGGCGCCTTCGTCGGCGCCCTCGACCGGCGCGACGACGGCCTTGCCGATCGACTCGAGCACGTTGTCGCCGTTCTCGCCGACGACGCGGCCGTTGCGGCCGTCGGGCAGGTCGTCCCGGGTGCGGTCGTCCCGGCGCGGGGAGGTGGGGGTGGCGGTCATGGTCGTGTCCTCGGTGGATGGGCGTCTTCGGGCAATCGCCATGCCCCGGCCCGCGGCCGTTCGGGATGGGCACGAGGACTGCCGCAAGCATGCCGGAAGGACTTCCAGGGACATGACATGCAGATCCAGGTCAACGCCGACAACCACATCGAGGGCAGCGAGGCCCGCAACGTCTGGGCGCGCAGTGTCGTCGAGGGCGCGATGGCGCACCTGGCCGACAGCGTGACGCGCGTGGAGGTGCACCTGAGCGACGAGAGCGCCGGCAAGGGTGGCGCACCCGCCCTGCGCTGCACGATGGAGGCGCGCGTCGCCGGCCTGCCGCCGGTCGCGGTCAGCAACGACGCCACGGGCATGGACGCCGCCGTCAACGGCGCCGTGCACAAGCTCGTGCGCGCGACGGCGCATGCGCTCGGCCGCGCGGACAAGCACGCGCACGACGAGCGCCCGCTGCCCGCGGGCGACGCCGGCGACGGCGAGTTCGTTCCGTCGCGCGCGCCGTTCTAGCGCCGCGGATCGCCCGCGGCGACGCCGCCCTGGCCCGCCGGCAGCGTGGCCAGCGCGGCTTCGGCGGCCTGCAGCAGCGGCACCAGCTGGTTGCCGTGCTCAGGCGACCAGACGACGCCCACGCGGGCCGCCAGCGCCAGCCGCGCGACCCCGACGTTGACCGGCGCGGCCAACGCCTGCGCCACCTTCTCGGCGACGCGGCGCGCCTCGTCTGCATGGTGCAGGTCGACCAGCATCGCGGCGAACTGGCCGCGATCCAGGCGCACGGCCGTGTCGGTCTTGCGCAGCTCGAAGTGCAGGCGGCCGGCGGTGGCGCGCAGCACGTCGTCGCCGACGGTGCGGCCGTACTTCTCGCACAGCGCGTCGAAGCCGTCGATCTCGATGAGCATGAAGGCCAGGACCGTCTTCTGGCGCGCGGCGCGCAGCAGCGCCATCTCGGCGCGATCCTGCAGCACGGCGCGCGTGGGCAGGCCGGTGAGACTGTCGTGGTGCGTGAGGCGCAGCGGTGCGCCCTCGCCCTGGTGCAGCGGCTCGACGGCGATCAGTCCGACCACCTGGCCGCGATGGTCGCGCAACGCGCCCACGTTCAGGCGCGTGGCGTGCGACGAGCCGTCCTTGTGGCGCAGCACCCAGTCGTGTTCGCTGGGCACGCCGTCGCGCGTGAGCGCCGTGCCGAGCACGCCGGCGTCGGCCACCACGTGCTCGCCGAGGATGGCCGACAGCTCGGCTGCGCGCGCCTCGAGTTCCTCCTGCGAGATCAGGCTGCCGGCGATGGGCCGCCCGGCGAGTTCGTCGCGGCCGTAGCCCAGCCGCTCGGCGGCCACCGGGTTGATCCAGCGTATTCGGCTGTGCCCGTCGACTCCCAGCACGACTCCGGGGTAGGCATCCAGCAGCAGCTGCTGCACTTCTCCGAGTTCCAGCCAGGTGTGGGACTGCGGATCCAGGGTGGCGTGTTGGCTGTCCATCCGGCCAGTCTCTCACCGACCGGGCGTCGACGACAAGTCCCTGCGCCTGCGTGTCAACCCGATGGCTGGCGACAGCAATGTCGCGTACCGTGCGCGCTGTTCAAATACGCATCATGACCCTCGCCCCCGCCTCGATCGTCCGCACCCGGACACCGAAGCGCTCCGGCGCCGCCCACGAGACGGCGTGATGGAAGCCTTCGCACTCGGCGCCCTGGTGGGACTGCTGCTCGCACTCACCGGCGCGGGCGGCGGCATCCTCGCCGTGCCCCTGCTCGTCTTCGCGCTGCACCTGGGCTTGGCCGAAGCCGCGCCCATCGGCCTGCTGGCCGTCGGCCTGGCCGCGGCCATGTCGGCCATCCTCGGCCTGCGCGACGGCATCGTGCGCTATCGCGCGGCCGCGCTGATGGGCGGACTCGCGATGGCGTTCGCGCCGCTGGGCGTCGCCGCCGCGCAGCGCGTGCCCAACGCGCCGCTCACGTTCGCGTTCGCCGCGGTGCTGGGCCTGTCGGCCTGGCGCATGTGGCAGCGCGCACGCCGCGCGCTGCGCGCGAAGGCCGGGGACGCGCCCGCGCGCGCAGCGCTCCCGTGCGTGCTCGACGCGCGCGACGGCCGCCTCGTCTGGACGCGCCCGTGCGCCCAGGCGCTGGCCCTCACCGGCGTGACCGCGGGGCTGCTCAGCGGCCTGCTGGGCGTGGGCGGCGGCTTCGTCATCGTGCCCGCGCTCACGCGCTTCACGGAACTGTCGGCGCGCAGCATCGTCGCCACCTCGCTGGCGGTCATCGCGCTCGCGTCCATCGGCGGTGTCGGCGCCGCGGCCTGGCGCGGCGCGATCGCCTGGGACATCGCGCTGCCGTTCGCGATCGGGTCGGTGTTCGCGACGCTCGCGGCGCGCGTGATCGCGGCGCGCGTGGCCGGGCCGCGGCTGCAGCAGGGCTTCGCGATCGTGAGCCTGGGCGTGGCGCTGCTGCTGATCGCGCGGGCGGCGGGCGCGTTCGGTCAGTCTGCGTAGCGCAAGGGCAGGGCGGTGGTGAACTTCAGCTGTTCCATCGCGAAGCTGGAGCTGACGTCGAACAGCTGCGTGCCCGCGATCAGCCGCTTGTAGACGCCGTCGTAGGCCGCGATGTCGGGCACGACGATGCGCAGCAGGTAGTCGATGTCGCCGCTCATGCGATAGAACTCCACGACCTCCGGGATCGATTCGACCGTGGCATGGAAGCGGTCGAACCAGGCCTGGCTGTGCTGGCTGGTCTTGATGTTGACGAACACCGTCACGCCCACGTTGACGCTCTTCGGGTCCACCAGCGCCACGTTGCCGGTGATGACCCCGGCGTCCTTCATGCGCTGGACGCGGCGCCAGCAGGGCGTCGTCGAGAGCTGCACCGCGGCGGCGAGCTCGGCGATCGGGGTGTCGCAATCGAGCTGCAGCATCTCCAGCAGCTTGCGGTCGATGGCATCCAGTTTCATTCGTGGCCCTTCGCGAAGAACGAAATTCTATTTCGCGAACGACCGACGTGGCGCGCGGATTCAACCCCGGGCCAGCCTCGGCAAGGCGGATATGGGACGATGCCGGGCTGATGACCGCGCCCCTCTCGCTCGCTTCCCATCCCTCCTTTCTTCGATTCTGGGCAGGCCGCGTGGCCGGCACGATGGGCAACCAGATGGTCATGCTGGCCGTCGGCTGGCAGATGTACGACCTGACCCACAGCGCCTGGAACCTGGGGCTCGTGGGCCTGTTCCAGTTCGTGCCGGCGCTGGCGCTCGCGCTCGTGTCGGGACACGTCGCCGACCACCATGACCGGCGCCACATCGTCTCGATGGCCATGACGCTGCAGCTGCTGGCGGCGCTGTCGCTGCTGCTCGCGACGCACGAACGCTGGATCTCGCGCGACCTGATCCTGGGCGTGTCGCTGCTGCTGGGCGTGGCGCGCTCGTTCCAGATGACCGCGCAGCAGGCGCTGACGCCGCTGCTGGTGCCCGCGTCCATCCTGGCGCGCGCGATGGCCTTCAGCTCCTCGGGGATGCAGGCCGCCATCATCGGCGGGCCGGCGCTGGGCGGCGTGCTGTACGCCGCCGGCGCGAGCGTCGTCTACGTCGCCTGCGCGCTGCTGTTCGTGCTGGGGGCCGGGCTCGTGTGGAGCGCGCGCTACGACCACAAGCCCGCACCGCGCGCACCGGTGACGATGGACACGCTGCTGGCCGGCGTGCGCTTCATCCGCGCCAAGCCGGTGGTGCTGGGCGCCATCTCGCTGGACCTGTTCGCGGTGCTGCTGGGCGGCGCCACGGCGCTGCTGCCGATCTACGCGCGCGACATCCTGCACGTCGGCCCGCAAGGCCTGGGCCTGCTGCGCGGCGCGCCGGCGATCGGCGCGCTGCTGATGTCGCTGGCGCTGGCGCGCTGGACGATCCGCACGCGCGCCGGCGCCATCCTGTTCTCGTGCGTGGCGCTCTTCGGCCTGACGACGATCGTGTTCGGCCTCTCGACGTCGTTCTGGCTGTCGATGGCGATGCTGTTCGTCAACGGTGCGGTCGACATGGTCAGCGTGGTCGTGCGCCAGACGCTCGTGCAGCTCGACACGCCCGACGAGATGCGCGGCCGCGTCAGCGCGGTCAACGCGATCTTCATCGGAGCGAGCAACCAGCTGGGCGAGTTCGAATCGGGGGCGACCGCGGCGCTGTGGGGGCCGGTGGGCGCGGTGGTGGTCGGCGGGGCGGGAACCCTGGTGGTCGTCGGGCTGTGGATGCGCTGGTTCCCCGAGCTGCTGCGGCGGCGCAGCCTCACCGAGGCGTGAAGCGTACGTCGCAGGGCGGCTCCGACGGGTGTCAGGTCTTGCCTTTTGCCTGTCATGGACGCCAGACGCAGAAAGAAGGCAAAAGGCAAGACCTGAGACCGCAAACGGCAACATGCCGCCTCGACGCCACTCGCTCGCCGGGCGACCGGGGCTTCAGCCGTGGATGTGCAGCGGCGGGAAGGACTTCACCAGGTCGTCGATCGCCTTCATCTGCGCGAGGAAGGGCTCGAGCTGGTCGAGCGGCAGGGCGCTCGGGCCGTCGCACAGCGCCTTGTCCGGCTGCGGGTGCGCCTCGAGGAACAGGCCGGCCAGGCCGAGCGCCAGGCCCGCGCGCGCGAGCTCGGCGACCTGTTCGCGGCGGCCGCCCGACGCGGCGGCGCCGGCCGCGCGCTGCTGCAGCGAGTGGGTGACGTCGAAGATCACGGGCGCGTCGCCGGTCGACTTCTTCATCACGGAGAAGCCCAGCATGTCGACGACCAGGTTGTCGTAGCCGAAGCAGGTGCCGCGGTCGCACAGGATCAGCTGGTCGTTGCCGGCCTCGCGGAACTTCTCGCAGATGTTGGCCATCTGCGAGGGGCTCAGGAACTGCGGCTTCTTGATGTTGATCACGCGGCCCGTCCTGGCCAGGGCCACGACCAGGTCGGTCTGGCGCGCGAGGAAGGCGGGCAGCTGCAGCACGTCGACCACTTGCGCGACGGCGGCGGCCTGGTGCGGCTCGTGCACGTCGGTGATGACGGGCACGCCGAAGGCGGACTTGACCGCCTCGAAGATCTTCAGGCCTTCCTCCAGCCCGGGGCCGCGGTACGAGTGGATCGAGGAGCGGTTGGCCTTGTCGTAGCTGGCCTTGAACACGTAGGGGATGCCCAGCTTGCTCGTGACGCGCACGTATTCCTCGGCCGCGCGCAGGGCGAGGTCC
>Ga0207695_10007762_pt1 | contig 13584 bp, 15 predicted proteins | sample KBSC54metaG_FD_184354 | JGI IMG/M metagenome (GOLD analysis project Ga0207695, IMG submission 184354) | Corn rhizosphere microbial communities from Kellogg Biological Station, Michigan, USA - KBS C5-4 metaG (SPAdes) (version 2) | ecosystem: Host-associated > Plants > Roots > Rhizosphere > Soil...
CGCTACTACAACCAGACCAGGCTGCATTCACACAACCGCTACAGGACCCCGAACGAGGCCGAAGCCGACTTGCGCGATGATGCGCTGGCGGCATAAACCAGGTGTCCACGGAATCGGGGCAATCTCAGACACCTTCCATGACCCGTCCGGTTCTTGCATCGGGGTGACGGTCTCTATCGCTTTCTTCTTTCGGTCAAACGATGTGACGAACTGAATGACCACGTACTTCCCATCAGGCGCGCCGGGGAGCGCGGTCACGAACCGCGCTGACTTGAGGTTCCTCGACACGACATTGCCCAGGGGATCTCGCGCGGCCTTGACCGCCTGGTTCCACGCTTCGCGCGTCACCGCATCCCTGAACAGCTTCGCTGCCGCGTCCCAGCTGTCTCCGTATCGGCCATGGTCGAGGATGAGTAGCCACGCCTTGGCCTCCTTCGTCGCCACAGATTCCGGTGCTTCGGCCGCCGTTCCCTGACCGCAGAAGAGCAGGACGGCTATTGGGATCAAGAGCCACGATTTTTCCATCTCTAACCTCCACACGGAACGGCTCCGCACAACCATTTTAGCCGGTGATCTCAACGGGAACATCTTCCGGGAACGCACCGCGGTTCGCCCGGTACTGAGCCAGGGTGAGCGATGTGTGCCCCTTGGCGACGACCGAGCGGTTCCAAACTCCGGTAGGGAAGTACCAAGACTTCTGTCTACACCGACGGTGACAAGGTGACACATGACGAGTCTGGCTAACGATTGGTCATTGAGCCGCGGGCGGGCAGCACCCGTCCGGCCGCCTCCCAGCGCCCTATTAGCCAGTTTCCCCGGTAAGACTGGAATCTTGGGACGCTGGATCAAATCCATCGGGACGCAGCTGAAGAACCAAAGAGTACGGACTATCTGGCGCGAACTCCTCTCGGATGCGGGTGGCCGTGGTCACTTCCATCCTGGCGACTCTATCCTCGACCAACAGAGCGAGCCGTTTCAAGTCGGCCAGGGACCCGTGGATGCTGTGGTCGTCCATGCCAGCTTCCGGCCACGTCATGACCTCCAGATACATGTACGGGCCGTAGTGCTCATGCTCGGACTTCGTCGCGTTCCGGAGATCCGCGACATAGTCGAGGAGAAGGCCCGCGAATCGACGGAGCCCGGCGCGCGAGCCGATCAGAACCCACTCTTTCTCACCGTCGTCTCGATCATAGAAAAAGCCCAGCTCTCGCCACTCTGCCCGGGTCCTCTCCTTCGTCGTCGACTTCATCTCCGCCTGTCAATCTAGCGCCTTACCGCGGAACAGTGCGATATCGTCACAGAGGAGCAGGTTGCAGAGAAGGTTATTTGCGCTGTCCCGATAGGGTCGATGGAACACAGATACCTCAGCCCGCGGGACGATGCCGGGCTCGCCACTGAAGCGCTCGACAGAGGCTTTGCGGACGACGCGCAACCGGAAAGAACGGTCATCACGCCGATGACCAGGCGTTGGGTGTCGAAGATCCTCGATCGTCTCTTCACGACTCCGTCCAACGTTATCGCGTTCAGCGGCCGGGCGCATCCGGGCCCACTGCCACGCTGTGCTGGACGGCACGACCGGCTTACCCGCAGGTGTGCCCCAGCGTGGCCGTCGACGTGCAGGTCAAGGGAGGGGTTACGAAAGGGTCTCGCATCGATGACGAATCCACCGAGGGGCCCATACAGAGATTTCCGCTGATCACCGGGTCTGCACCCGAGCCTCCGCTGGGATCGCCGTCCCAAAGAAGGAAAGTTACTCGTCCGTTGACGTCGCCGGCGATGCCGAACACCACCCTCGAATCAGTTCCCATACGGTCGTACTGGGCCACAAAAGCTGTTCCGTTCTCAAAAGAGCTCACCACGCACGCGTCCACCAGGGAGGCATCGGTGCCGAGGGCCGCGTGTCCGCAATTCGTCGCACCACCTCCCGAACGCGCCGTCAGCCCACTCGCCAGGTCGCACTCGGATGAGCAGCCGCCGATCACTACGGACAGCGTTATGAACCATCGCATCATCTTGTCCGTCCAACGATCTCGCTTTCATCGGCAGCGCGCAAGCGCCGTCGCTGCAAGGCGCGGTTCGGCAGCACGCTCACTTCACGGCGGCGTTTCGCCACCCTCCGAGCGGACGCGTCGGCGTTCGTCTGCTTCAACGGCCGGTTAGACGGTCTCTGCGCCGAGAAAATAGTCGTACTGCGTGACGTCGGGCTTGTAGCCCGCGGCGGCTTCGAGCCGGTGCGCACGCTCCGCATCGACGGGCCACTCGCCGCTCAGGATTTCGTCGACTGGCACCCCGAGGATCTCAGCGACGAGCGGGTCTGAAAGCGCCTCGAAGGTCTTCTCCCCGACGAAGGCCTCCGTCATGCGATCGAACCAGTAGAGAGTCCAGATGTATCTCATCGCGAATGTCCGGCTAACGACCTGGTGTTCAGCGGCGAGCACCCGCCCGGGCGAAGCGAGGAAGGATGATCGTCCGCTGCAACACCATGTTATCCGGCTCCTTCGACCGGACGCACAAAGATTTCTACCGGGCCTTCGAGTCGGCCAGACCGCTTGACCGTCTCCCTCTCGGGTGCGAACCCTTGCTGCTCCCAGAACGTTCGCGCGACCGCGTTTTGCCGATGGACAACCAGACGGACCGCTCTGGCGCGACGGGCGGCCAGCGACTGCAGAATTACCTGACAGAAGTCGCTACCGAGGCCTCGCCGGCGCTGTTCAGGCGTGACGAGGAGCAGACCGATGTACCACTCCTGTGCCGTCGGATGTCCTTCGAGTAATTCGGCGAGGGCGACCAGATTGCCCTGCGGCGCCTCGACCCCCCAGACGTGTTTCGTCCCGTGCGCATACCTTGCTTCGAGCGGCCCCAGGATCTCAGCCGCGGTTGCTTCGGTCGCCGGTTCTCCCTCGATGAGCTCGTAGAACGCCGTGCACGCTAGGCACAACTCTGTCACCCTGGGCAAATCTGGATCTCCCAACGGGACCACTCGGCCGCTACGCAATGTGAACGTTAGGTCCATGTGGGTCCGGATAACGGTTGGCCCTTCAGCGGCGAAGCCGCCACCGATTCGGCCGCTCGATGTTACACCAGGTTTCCGCTGCGGCGGCTTCGCCCATCTGCAACGGCTTGTTCGGCGGCGGTACTCACGGGGAGTCCGCTGTCATGCGGGACCGCCATGGACTCTGTCGTAGAGAACTCGACGAGCTTCGTCCCAGCAAGCAGCGCAAAGGATCTTGAACTCGGCGGCAGCGAACCAGCCGTCGCTCGCGGCGCCTTCGAGAGCCACGAGCTTTTCTTCGCAGGCCCCACACCAAGCGTCCGGACGAGCGGTGTCCGTATCGTCGCCCCAGAAGAAGCCGACGGCCTCCCCAGTATCGATCGCGTGCGCAACGTGGGTACACACGAGACCAATTCCCTGATTCCCGTGCCTTGGACAGTTCGCTGTTTTGGACATGTCTTCGTCTGCCGGATGGTACTGGCATTCAGCGGCGGACGCACGAGGGAGCCCGAAGGTCGACCGACGCGTCCGCCCGACTGCAACGCCGGGGTGGACGGCGCCCCGGATCGTCAAAAGATAGCTCCCTCAATAAGGCTAACCCCTGGCAGCGACCACTGCCTTCGGGTGACGCCGACGCGGACCTTGAGGACAATGCCTACCTCGTTGTCGATCGCGGCGCCTGATCTCCACTGAGGACGGTAGAAGGGCTCGCAGTAGAAAAGAATCGGCGATACTCGGAAAGGCGCCTTGAGCGCGTTGCTCGCTCCATCGAGACCCAAGCTCACTATCGGAACGGGAAGGCCAACAAATCCATGGAATCCCCATCGCGAGGCGCTGGTTGAATCGGTGTAGTGGTCCGCCCCTATCCCGACCGTCGCAAGTAGGTTTACGGCTACTTCACTGTAGAGCACCGAGCCGCTACCCCCAGTCGAATACCCGGTCGACAGGTGGGGACCGCCGGGCTCCGGCGAGAAAGTGGCTTCGAACGTGGTCCGACCGCCACTCGTAACCCCACCACCTGCCTCGATCGCGAACGGCCACCGTTCGATGGCGGGGTTCGGTGTTCGAGAGACACCACCGCCCGCCGTCGGCACTGGCTCAACTCCAGCCGCTGAACGTGAGAACTGAAGGATCACCACGCACGCGACAAGCGCTCTTAAACGCCAGGACGCGCTCGTGGTAGGCGGCATCGCTCGTCCGTCCAACGTTATCGCGTTCAGCGGCCGGGCGCAGCCCGGTTCGCTGCAACGCGTGGTTCGGCGGCTTCACTGCTTCGTGACACGCGGATTGTCGCAGGTGACGTCGACGGTTCCCTTGTCGATCGTCGATCGCGCATTCTGATCAGCGGTCATCCGCACGGTCACACGTTCGTCCTTCGGAAATGTGATTTCTCCGAGGAAGGTCTGATAGCCGGGCGCCTGGACGAGGAACGGGACTTGGTGCTCAAAGGGGCGGGTGACCTTGAAGAGACGAAAGCACCCGCGGGCATCGGTCGTCGCGGAGGTGTCCGGAGAAATGTTGTAGGCGCTCACCGTCGCTCCAGCGATAGGAGCGCCGGTCCCGTTCACGACTCGCCCGTGTACGCTGAGGACGCCGTCGCAGGAGGATGTCGCCCCTGCCGCGAACCAGATCAGACCAAGCCTTCGCCATCCCATCGCTTATCCGCCGAACGTTACGGCGTTGACTCGCGGGCGCGCAAGCGCCCGTCGGGTTCAACGCCCGGTTAGACGAGGACGCCCCGACCCATCGACATCGGGGTGCTCCGAAAGCCACCGCTGCTTCGCATCGGCGCACTTCGAGCAGTGCTTCACTCGAGCGTGGGTATATTCGAGCGGGAAGCACCCGCCCTCCTCGGAGTCCGCAGCGTAGGGAAATTGTTCCCCCTCCGCAGCCAGGAAACCTCGATCGAATATCTCGGGCGGTGCGTACCCGTATTGTATCGGGACGACCACTGTAGTGAGGCGAGTTCCGTGGATGTCACACTTCTCCCAACCGACGGCCGGGTTGAGGTCCCAGATGACCCACTCTCCCCCGGCATCGACGGCAGGGAGAACAACTATCGTGGCGGACGGACGACACGCCCCCGAGACCAACGCGCACATGACCGCGAGCCCGGCAACGGTACATGAACGCCCACTCTTCATCTGCGATCGGACAACACCCACGGCGCCCGGTTCCGCCGCCTAACGATATAGCCCGTCAGCGGCGGGCGCGAGAGGGAGTGAAGCGACCGACGCGACCGTCCGACTGCAACGGCCGGTTAGACGCCACCTGGCTCGCGCGTGCACATACCCCACGCGACGTGGACGTAGTCCTGGACATGAATGGGCTCCTTGAGAGGGACGGCCCCCTCCTCGACGAGCAGGACGAAGACGGACGTCGGCTCAAGAGCGCCGAGTTCGTGTCCCTCCCACCGTGATCGAAGTAGGAAATGCGTCACGACGACCTCGCGGAAGCGAAGGGGCTCGCCCATCCTCAACTGGTACTCGAACGGCTCCTCGAGCTCGAACAGGAACCAGCCCCGGGTTCCATCATCAGACACGAACGAGCGTGTTGTCTGTCCGACCCTGGGCAGATATCTCGCGAAGGACTTGTTCTGGTCGGAGTACTCCACTCTTAGTCGCATCAGGGCGGCGCCTCGCGCGTGCGTCTAACGAGATGGGCGTTCAGCGGCGGGCCGGCCGCCGGCCCGGCCGCTGCAACGCCTTGTTAGCCGGCCTACCCTGGGCGCTGGCCCGAGTTCCGGCGATAATGATCTTCCTATCTCCGAAGGACGCCACCAACTCGAGTTCTCCGCCTAGCGCCGCCACGTATCGACGAAGCGTCGAGACGAGGCAGTCTTCGAATTCTGTCCGGGCCTCGAGGCGGGAGACGTCTGACTGGTCCATCGCCGAATCCGCCGCGACTTCGACCTGCGTCTTTCCGACTGCTTCTCGGACCGCGCGAATCGTCAGATGAACTCCTCGATGGGCACGAAGTCCCCGTCCGAGAATTCGAACGGGCTCCGCCTCAGGCGTGTCCCGTCGTTTGACGGCTGTGCTCATGATCAACCTCCGCTGTCGTAAACTGTTCGCTCCGTCGGCGTCGCGGGCCGCGCGCTGATGATCCGATCTCGCTCGCCTCGCTCCACGTGGACCACGTATAGGAGACGATCCCGCAGGGAGGTCCCAATCACCACCATGTTGCCGATGCCGGAGCCGTCGTCGAGATAGACCGCCATGGGATCGGCGAACACCGTGGCAGCTTCGGGGAAGGATACACCATGCTTCGCGAGGTTCGACTCCGCCTTGGTCGAGTCCCACTCGAAGTCGCCCTCCACCACCGTGGGCATCGCATCCTCAAGTATGGTCTACGACCCATACTCGGTCAAGCGGCCATGCGGTCCGGCTAACGATACTGGCGTTCAGCGGCGAACGCGAGAGGGAGCGCTGCGACCGACGCGTTCGTCCGACTGCAACGCCATGTTAGACGGCGTCACGTTCCGCCAACACCTGGACTTCGACGGTCAACAGGGCGTTCGGCGGAATAACGCCGGGAACACCTGCCTCGCGGTACCCGAGGTGAGGTGCTACCCGAAGTCGCCGAACCCCTCCGACCTTCATACCCTCGACGCCGTAGAAAAGTCCCGCGAACATGAACTCGCGATCCACCCTCAACGACGTGAACAGGGTCGTGCCCTCATCCTCGATTCGAGCGCGGTCGTAGAGACCCCATGGCTGGCTCCATCGGATCGGCTCGCCTCTGTGCAACCACATACGGAGCCGGAAATCGTAGAACGCCTTCTTCTGGACCGGAGGCCCGAGCCCCGGAATGTCTTCGAGCAGGTCCACCCCGGGCTTCATCGCAGTCCGTCTAACGATACTGCCGTTCAGCGGCGATGCGAAGCATCGTCCGCTGCAACGGCCGGTTAGCCGGCGCTGCGCTCAAGGTGATAGCGAGTTCGATGCCCTGAAGTCCAGATCCACCAGAAGGCGACACCGGAGACTAGGCCCAGGGGGAGCCCGACCAGCTTCTCAGTCCAAGGGAGTGGGCCCCAAAGCGCGATCTCAGACGCCGCTAAGCCAGCGCCGGCGCCGACCGTCAAGGTGTGACGCAGACGTAGGGTCGAAAACCGCCGAATCAACAAGTAGGTCGGCACGCCACACACGATCGCGGTTGGGTACGCCCAGAGCGTTGCAAAGAAAAGCGCAGACAGAGCGTCGTCGACGCCACCGCGAAGTAACCAGTAGAGCGCGTAGCACGCGGACGCGACGATCGGTGCGAAGAGGAATGCAGCCAGCGTTCGGTTTTTACCCATCGAGATGTCCGGCTAACTCCTATTACCCAGACAGGATAACCCAATATCCCAGCGATCCGAATCTGCGAAACGCTCACGCCGTCCCGGAAGATCGCCGGCTCATTCGTTAGGCTGCTGACAATCTGGCGTCGCATAACGCGATAATGACGTTGGACCTCGTCTGGGCTCGGCGGCAGATCAGCCGTCGAGGGGGCTGCGGACGGCGGCTGCTCCGCGGTTCAGGACGTGGGTGTAGATCATGGTCGTGCTGACGTCCTTGTGGCCCAGCAGTTCCTGGATGGTGCGGATGTCGTAGCCGCTTTCCAGCATGTGCGTGGCGAAGGAATGGCGGAGGGTGTGGGGGCTGACGGGCTTTGTGACTTGCGCGGCGCGGGCAGCAGAGCGGACGGCGCGCTGGATGACGGTCTCGTGAAGGTGGTGGCGGCGGGTCTGGCGGCTCTCGGGATCTACGTAGGTTCGTGTGGCGGGAAAGATCCATTGCCAGGCCCACTCGCGCGGGGCCGACGGGTACTTGCGGGCGATCGCGTCCGGGAGAGCGACGTGGCCGGCGCCGTTTCCGAGGTCAACTTCGTGCTGCCGGCGTACGTGCGCCAGATGCAGGCGCAGCGGTTCCGCCAGTGAGGACGGCAGGACGGTCCGGCGGTCCTTCTGACCTTTCCCACGACGCACGGTCACTTCGCGTCGGGCGAAGTCGACGTCCTTCACGCGGAGCTGAAGTGCCTCGAGCAACCGCAGGCCGCCGCCGTATAGCAGCGCCGCCACCAGGTGCTCGGATCCACTCAGCTGCGATAGGACGGCGCGCGCCTCTTCACGAGTCAGGCCGACGGGCACCCGCGTGGGCCTCTTGGCATGGACGAGGTCGCCCAGCCAGGCCAGTCGACGATCCAGGACGTGCTGGTACAGGAACAGCAGCGCCGCCAGCGCCTGGTTCTGCGTCGACGCACTCACCTTCGCCCCCGTGGCCAGGTGCGAGAGATACGCACCGATCTCGGGTTCGCCCATCGTGTTCGGGTGTCGCTTGTCGTGAAAGAGAATGAAGCGGCGGATCCAGGCCACGTAGGCCTTCTCCGTCCGAGCGCTGTCGTGACGGGTTCGCAAGGCGATGCGAACGGCGTCCAGCAGGCGTGGCCGTGCGTCGGCCGGGCCGGGCTGCAAGTGGCCGCGGCTCGGACGCGGGAAATGGATCACCGACCGGTGCTGCCCTTCAAAGGTGGGCCGAGCCTGATTCATGAGCGAACGCCATGCGAACGGCGTACCGACAGCCAAAAAATCCCATTTCGACTGAGGTCAATCCAGCCGTCGTATCGAGTTCAGCGGCGATCAGGCGGCGGTCGGCCGTCACGACCCGGGCGCCCCCCCTATCGCCCCGCTACCCGCAGCTTCGCGATCAGCTTCAAATCCCGCTCCGCCCGCGGCCCGCCCGGTTCGCACTTGTCGAACTCGGTCTCGTCGCCGCGGACGATCGCCTTCGCGTAGCCGCGGCAGGTGTCGTGGCCGCAGGCGCCGCAGTCGGTCTGGGCCAGGGCTTGGGCGAACAGCAGGTCTTCCAGCTTCTGCGGGTCTTCGCCGGCGGCCTTCACCATGGGGGCCAGCTCGGCCTCGCGGGCGGCGACGACGGCCTCGTTGTTGACGGCCTGCTCGTCGTCGCCGTACAGCCGGGCCTCGGCCCAGCGGGCGGCCAGCGCGTTGTACTCCTTGGCGCGCTTGCGCACCTCGCGCGCGATCGAGCCGCGCTCGGGCGTCGGTTCGATGACGCCCTTCTTGGGCTTGAACGGGATCACGGCGTCGCCGGGGCGGATGAAGCGGAAGGTCAGGGTCGAGAAGTCGTCCGTCGCCGCCTCGAACTCGCGGGTCATGCGGATGCACTTCGTCTGCTCCAGGTCGCCCGGCGCCTGGTTGGGGATGGGGCACGACTCGACGCAGATGTTGCAGTACATGCACTTGCCCATGTCGATGTCGAAGCGGGTCATGGCGCGCACGTCGCCCACCTTCTCGAGATCGATGACGATGCAGCCGATGGGGCAGTCGCGCTCGCAGGCCTTGCACGCGGTGCAGGTGGCCAGGTCCACCTCCAGGAAGCCGCGGTAGCGTTCGGGCAGCGTGTCGACGATGGGCCGGTCGATGCGATCGGGGTACTGGATCGTCGTCGGGGGCCGAAACATGTGCGACAGCGTCACCGCCAGGCCGTCCATCACCGAACGGCTGGAACGGATGATGCGCGCCAGGGGACTGTCGGACGTTCGCGCCGGCTTCATCGTCATCTCTTTTGCAGGCGGCGCTCGAAGAACGGCAGCGAGAACTGACGGCCGCCCATGTGCAGCAGCTGCACGCGCCGGAAGGCCCGCACCACCAGCGTCAGGAAGAAGATCCCCAGGGCCACGCCCGCCACCAGGAACATCGCCCAGCGCATCCCGCGATCCAGCAGCGGCCGCGTGGCCACCAGCCAGGTCCAGGCCGCCTGGGCCACGAACGCGCCGAACGCGCCCGGCAGCAGCCACTTCCAGCACAGGCTCATCATCTGATCGACGCGGAAGCGCGGCAGCGACCAGCGGATCCAGATGATGACGAACGTCAGCGTCGCCACCTTGGCCAGCATCACCACCAGCGACAGCGCCCGCAGGCCCAGCGACGCCGCCACCGCGTCCGCCGTCGCGAACGGCACCTGCCAGCCGCCCAGGAACACGGTGGTGACGATCGCACCGACGACGTACACGTTCGTCCACTCGGCCAGCGAGAAGATCGACCAGCGGAAGCCGCTGTATTCCGTGTTGAAGCCCGCCACCAGCTCGGACTCGGCCTCGGGCAGGTCGAACGGCGTGCGGTTCCCCTCCGCCAGCGCCGAGATGAAGTAGATCACGAAGGCCACGAAGGTGAACGGCGAGCGAAACACGAACCAGTCGGGCGGCAGCCCCCCCTGCGCGCGGATCAGCTCCTGCGGCGACAGCGTGCCGGCGACCACCACCACCGACAGCAGCGAGATCGACGCCGGCAGCTCGTAGCTGATGATCTGCGCCGCCGAGCGCATGCCCCCCAGCAGCGACCACTTCGAGTTCGAGGCCCAGCCGCCCATGATGATGCCGATGACGGTGAACGTCGTCACCGACGTGATGTACAGCAGGCCCACGTTCAGGTCGGCCACGATGGCGAACTCGGACAGCGGCAGCACCACGAACGTGGCGAAGATGCCCATCCAGACCAGGTAAGGGGCCAGGCGGAACAGCGTCCCGTCGGCGTCGGTGGGGATCAGGTCTTCCTTGCGGATCAGCTTCAGCGCGTCGGCCAGCCACTGCAGCCAGCCGGACGGCCCCACCCGGTTCGGTCCGAAGCGCGACTGCATGCGGCCGGCGACCTTGCGCTCCCACACCACCAGCACGCCTGTCAGCGGCGCCACCAGCAACAGGATCAGCAGCGTCACGCCAACCATCACGGCCGCGCGCAGGACCGCCGGCGGAACGCGGTGACCGCCGAGCATCACGCGGTGGCCGGCCAGCTCACTGGCCAGGCCCCGCAGCGAGCCCGGAAAGAAGGTCAGCTGATAGTCGTCTCCGGGCTGGCTCTTCCAGACGCGGTGACCGCCGGTGGCGGCCCACACGTCGCCCTTGCCCGTGTCGACCAGCGTGACCTCGACGGCGACGCCCGACCAGCGCGCGTCGTGGCCCACGCGCGCCTCGACGCCCGCATCGATGTCGGTGACCACCCGGCCGTCACCCAGCCCGCGCCCGCGCAGCGCCAGCGGCGCCAGCGCTCCGGCGGCGACCGCCGTCGGCCGCAGCATGATGATGACGGGCCCCGCCGGCGCGCCGGTGTCCAGCTCGACGGTCAGCGTGTCTCCGCGCTCCAGCTTCGTGGGGCGCAGGTCGCGCACGTGCGCCTCGCCGGGCGGCGGCGGCGCGATCGCCGGCAACAGTTCGGGCGCGCCCGCTTGCCCGCGCGCCGCGCCGGCCAGGCCGACCAGGATCGCCAGCACGTACGTGGCCCGCGTCATCGATCGATCTCCGGCGCGACGATGTCCAGGCTGGCGATCAGCGCCACAAGATCGGCCACCATCAACCCGCGCGACTTCTCCCGCACCAGGCCCATAGCGTTGAACGACCCCGTGCGAAAGCGCGCCCGGTAGGCGTTGGGCGTGCCGTCGCCGACGACGTAGCAGGACATGTCGCCGCGCGCCGCCTCGACGCGGGCCATGGCGTCGCCCTTCGGCCGCAGGCGCTTGGGCGCGATCAGGAACTCCCCGCGCGGCGTCGCCTGGATCTGGTCCAGCGCCTCGCGCAGGATCTTCACCGACCAGCGCCACTCCTCGACGCGCAGCCAGAAGCGGTCCCAGGCGTCGCCGGTCTGGCCCATGCGCCCGCTGCCCACCGGCGTCTTCCAGTCGATCCGCGGCAGGATGTCGCCGTAGGTCGCGTACGGCATGTCGGCGCGCAGATCGAACGCCACGCCCGCCGCGCGCAGGTTCGGACCGACCAGCCCGTACGCGACGGCCTCCTCGGCGCCGATGACGGCCAGGTTCGCCAGCCGCTTCACGAAGATCTCGTTCATCGTGATCAGGCGATCGAACTCGTCGATCACCGGCTCGAAGTGGTCCAGGAAGCGCAGCACCTTGTCGCGCCAGGCGTCCGTCATGTCCCAGCCCACGCCGCCGATGCGGTGATAGTTGTAGGTCAGCCGCGCGCCGCACAGCTCTTCCAGCAGGTCGTTCACGTACTCGCGCTCGCGCAGCGCGTACGGGAACGGCGTGACGGCGCCCAGATCCATCGCCATCGCCCCCAGCGCGATGCAGTGGGACGAGATGCGGTTCAGCTCGTCGCTGATGACGCGCAGGTAGTGGGCGCGCGGCGGCACCGGCAAGGCGGCCAGCTTCTCGACGGCGCTGGCCCACACGTGGTTCGCCGTCATGGCGCACACGTAGTCGACGCGATCGGTGTAGGGCATGAAGCCCTCGTAGGTGCACTTCTCGGCGATGTGCTCGATGGCCCGGTGCAGGTAGCCGACGTCGGGCTCGGCGCGCGAGATGACCTCGCCGTCGGTGTGCACGATGAACCGGATCACCCCGTGCGTCGAGGGGTGCTGCGGCCCCATGTTCAGGATCATCTCGTCCTCGCCGTTCACCAGCACCAGCTCGCTCACGACGGCGTCTCCGGCGTCTTGGCGGGCACGGGCGCCGTTGCCACCTGGGGCTTCGGCGCGTGCGCGCGATCGTAGGTGACCAGCAGGTCCATCGGCGACGGCCGCGAGGTGGGCATGCCCCGGTACGTCTTCGGCTCCTGAAAGTCCTTCCGCATGGGGTGCCCGACCCAGTCGTCCGGCATCAGCAGGCGGCGCAGATCGGGGTGACCCTCGAACACGACCCCCAGCAGGTCGAACTGCTCGCGCTCGTGCCAGTTCGCGGTGGGCCACAGCGACACCACCGACGCCACGTGCGGGGCGGCGCGCGGCACCTCCACGCGCACGCAGATCTCGTGGCGGTGCGCGTACGAGAACAGGTGATAGACGACCTGGATCACCTCGCGCTTCACCCAGTCGACCGCGGTCAGGTTCTGCAGGAAGTCGAACTGCAGCTCGGGCTCGTCGCGCAGCGCGCCCATCACGGCCATCAGATCGGCGGGGCGCGCCTGAAAGCTGGCGTCGCGTCCCGCCTCGGGGGGCTTCGCCTTGTCCGCCGGGGCGTCGGCCTCGGCGGCTTCGTCCAGCGCGAACACCGCCTCGTGGCCCGCCCGCGCGGCCACGCGTTCGAAGATCTCTCTCGCCTTCATGTCGCTGCTCCGCCGGGCGTCACCGCTTCAGCCGGCGCAGCCACTCCAGATCGCCGCGCCGCCACACGTAGGCCAGCGCGAACACCAGGATGGCCATGAACAGCCCCAGCTCGGCGAACGCCACCGCGCCGTCACCCCGGGCGATCCAGCGCTTGAACACCACCGCCACCGGGTAGGTGAAGGCCACCTCGACGTCGAAGATCAGGAAGATCAGCGCCACGACGTAGAAGCGCGGGTTGAAGTTGAACCAGCCCGGCCCCATGGGGCGCTCGCCGCACTCGTAGCCCAGGCCCTTGTCCACCGTGGGGGTGGACGGACGCAGCAGACGGCCGGCCCTCAGCGTGATCAGCAGAAAGACCGCCGCCAGCCCGACGAAGATCAACAGGTTCAGGAACTCGATCGGCATCGAAGGCGGCGCAGTCTAGCATCATCGTACGGGGACCCCGGGAAGGACCCGCCGGCAGGGATTTCTGGGGCCGGGGCCGCGCGGCGATCGCCTGCTGGCCACCCGTCAGGGGTCGTGCGCCTTCCGGTGCCGGGCC